>Ga0102938_10003522_pt1 | contig 11671 bp, 10 predicted proteins | sample SalPonR2_B_D2_MG_FD_84516 | JGI IMG/M metagenome (GOLD analysis project Ga0102938, IMG submission 84516) | Salt pond soil microbial communities from South San Francisco under conditions of wetland restoration - Salt Pond MetaG R2_B_D2_MG | ecosystem: Environmental > Aquatic > Marine >... | reverse complement strand
TTTGACTAAACTGACGTAAGTAACCTATATGACGAACGAAAAACCAAAAAAGCTATTTAAAGTTGCATCAGAATTTAATGTAGCTACCCAATCCATTGTTGATACATTGGATGAACATGGTTTTGAAATTGCCAACAGACCAAACACTAAAATTACGCCCGAGATGTACGAGGCGCTGGATTCTGTATATGGCGATGATAAAGAACGCAGCAGAGAGCATGAAAAAGCGAGAGAGGAGTACGAGAATCGCCGTAATCAGATCATGTCAAATAAAAACGAGAGTGTTACTCTTGATAATTTTCTTGAGCCGATTGACGATCTGGAACCCGAAGATGAGCTGGAACCGGAACCCGAGCCGCTTCCCATAGAACCGAAGGAAGAAGAACCTTCTGAAGAGCCAGAGCCAGAGCCAGAAAAGGCAGATAGTACCGAATCTGAAGAAGAAGCTGAAGAACCGGCGGCTGAAAAAGAGATGGTGAAGGCCCAGGCTAAAGATGAAGAAGAATCAGAACCTCAGCCTGAGAAAGAGGCAGAAACAGAACAAAAAGAAGAGGAAGAGCCGGAACCCGAAGCAGCTGATGCAGATGAAGAAGAGGAAGATGAGGAAGATGAGGCTGATGAAGAGGCTGATGAAGAGGCTGAGGAAGACTTAGATGAAGAAGAAGTTTCTGATGAGGACGAAGACGATGATGAGGAGGAAGATGAAGATGAAGAGGAAGACGATGATGATGTTGAGGAGGATGAAGATGAGGAAGAAGACGAAGATGATTTAGAAGAAGATTCTGCCGAAAAAGGAAAAGATTCGGAAGAGGATGAAAATATTGTAAGAGGAAAAGCGGGACGCCTTAGCGGAACGAAAGTTCTTGGGAAAGTTGAATTTTCAAGAGATACCAGAAAAACAAAGAAAACCAGGAAACGACGTAAAGACAGACCCGATTCTGAAGAGGATATTTCCAGAAAAAGCCGTAAAAAAGCGAAAGCCAAAGAAGATAAACCGGCCAAGAAAACCACAAAGAAGAAAAAGGCGAAGAGAAGCACCCAAATTGACGAAGAAGATGTAGAGAAAAAAATGCGCGAAACCATGCAGCGCATTCAGGGGGGCTCAACTGTTGGAAGCAAACGTTCCAAGCGCAGAAGGCAGAGAAAAGAAGAGAGAGAGGAGGAGCGTGCACTTCAAAGTGAAATGGAGGAGATTGAAAATACTATTCTTGAAGTCACAGAATTTATAACCGTTAGCGACCTTGCCGATCTGCTCGAAGTAAAAGCCACAGACGTAATCACCACATGTATGAACCTTGGCATGATGGTTTCGATTAACCAGCGGCTCGATGCATCAACGATTGAGCTTGTAGCTGCTGAGTACGACTATGATGTAGAGTTTGTTGATGCCGAAGAAATAATTGAAGAGGAGTTCGGTCTTGAAGAGGATGACCCAGAAGATCTCGAACCCCGTGCGCCCATCATTACCGTAATGGGACACGTTGATCACGGAAAAACCTCACTTTTGGATTATATAAGAAAAGCCAAAGTTGCGGCCGGTGAAGCTGGTGGAATTACGCAGCATGTGGGTGCCTACGAAGTAAAAACCGAGGATGATAAGAGAATTACCTTCCTTGATACTCCTGGTCACGAAGCTTTTACCGCGATGAGGAGCCGTGGTGCGCAGGCAACTGATATTGTAATTCTGGTTGTTGCTGCCGATGATTCTGTTATGCCGCAAACCATCGAGGCTATTAATCACGCCAAAGCGGGTGATGTGCCTATTGTTGTGGCCATAAACAAAATGGATAAAGAAGGTGTAAATCCCGATAAGATTAAACAACAGCTTTCTGAACATGGTGTTATCGTTGAAGAGTACGGTGGAACTAATCAGGTTGCAGAAGTATCTGCGCACACAGGTCAGGGAATTGATGAGCTCCTCGAAAAAGTATTGATCGAAGCCGAATTGATGGAGCTTAAAGCTAATCCGAATCGTCTCGCTCAGGGAATTGTGCTTGAATCCAGGGTAGATAAAGGGAAAGGTACCGTTGCCAATATACTTGTTCAGAACGGAACGCTTAAAATTGGTGACCCTTTTGTAGCAGGTTCTGTCTTTGGCCGCGTACGTGCCATGGAAAATGAACACGGAACCCGACTGAAAGAAGCTGGTCCGTCAGTTCCTGTACAGCTTACAGGTTTTGGAGATACGCCACAGGCCGGCGACCGGCTCATTGTTGCCAGCGATGATAAAACAGCTAAGGATGTAGCCAATCAACGACAGCAAATTCGGAGGGAACAGTCACTCAGAAATGTAAAACACCTTACGCTTGACGATCTATCAAGACGAATGGCTCTGGGAGAAGTATCTGAGCTTAATATTATTATTAAAGCCGACGTTGATGGTTCAATCGAAGCACTTTCCGGCGCTTTACAAAAACTAAGCACGGAAGAAGTTTCTGTGAACATTATTCATACAGGCTCTGGTGCTATAACAGAATCTGATGTGCTCCTTGCCTCTGCGTCTAATGCAATAATTATTGGCTTCCAGGTTCGTCCATCAGCAGGTGCAAGGAAACTTGCAGAAAACGAAAGTATTGATGTTCGGCTCTTTAGTGTTATTTATGATGCGGTTGATGCCGTGCATGATGCACTTGAAGGAATGTTAAGTCCTGAAATAAAAGAAGAGATGAAAGGGCTGGTAACCGTTCGGGAAGTCTTTAAGATTTCTAAGGTCGGTACCATTGCAGGATGCTACGTTACCGAGGGCAAAATTAATAGAAACAATCCAATCAGGATTATTCGTGATGGAGTTGTGATTTATGATGGCGAAATCGACTCGCTCAAACGCTTCAAAGATGATGTTAAAGAAGTTCAGGCCGGCTATGAATGCGGTATCAGTATTGTGAACTTTAACGATATCAAAGAAGGCGATGAGTTTGAAAGTTACGAGATCACTGAACAGAAGCGAAAACTTGAAGACGCTCAATAGATAACCCCAGACAGGCAATCGGTTTGTTTGGCTTACGCTTTTTTTAAAAACTAAGGAGGTAAAATGAGTATTCGCACGAAGAAACTGGCATCCGTGATAAAAAAAGATGTTGGAGAGATTCTCCAAAAAGATTACCAGGTAGCGAATACTTTTATCACGGTTACGCAGGTTCGGGTTACTGATGATCTCTCCATTGCCAAGATTTACCTAAGTGTATTTTCACCTGGCAGAGACGTAAAACCCATCTTCGAGGCGATTGATCAGAGCCAGGATGAAATACGCTACAAACTGGCTTCCAAAATCAGAAATCAGGTACGACGAATCCCCGAGCTCCTTTTTTATCATGATGATACAGCTGAATATGTTAATAAAATTGAGGGCCTTTTTTCAAAAGTCCGTGATGATCGTGAAGATTCTGATGACGTTCACGATAGCAACCCATCATAACATGATAGCGTAAGGCTCAATTAATTCTTTCCTGTCTATGGCTGCCGGTAAATATTTGATCGAAGATTTCCCTGTAATTGGTAAGAATAATGATCAACAAACGGGAAATCATCTATTCAATCCGGGTGCCATAATATTAATGGATAAACCTATAAGCTGGAGCAGCTTTGACGTTGTTAAATATGTAAGAAGCAGGGTTCCTGTTAAAAAGGTTGGTCATGCCGGTACTCTCGATCCACTTGCTACCGGACTATTAATCTGCTGTTGTGGAAAGGCAACAAAAACCATATCTCAGTTTCATCAGCTACAAAAAGTGTACTCTGCAACGATCAGATTCGGAGCTTCAACTCCAAGTTATGATGCAGCAACAGAAGCAGATGAAAAAGCAGAGTGGAAGCATATTAATGAAAATGAAATGCGAGAGATTCTGAAGAGTCAGTTTACCGGTAACATTATGCAAAAACCTCCAATCTATTCTGCTCTTCGGGTAAACGGTAAAAGGCTATATAAATATGCTAGAAAAGGACAGAAGGTTGAAATTGCAGAACGTCCCGTAACTATTTACGATATTCAGATTGATTCTTTTAATTTACCAGAAGTGAAATTGACAATAACATGCGGTAAAGGAACATACATTCGCTCTCTTGCTCATGATCTCGGACTGGCAATGGATAGCCGGGCACATTTGTCTGATCTGCGACGGACAAAAACCGGAACCTATGGCGTTGAGAATGCTTTTACCCCGGAAGAAATAGATGATTATTTGAGTGAGGATAACAGATGACAAAAAAAGTTTTGCTTGACGATGTAAAGCGTGACGAAAACACTGTTTTGACGGTAGGTACTTTTGATGGTGTTCACGCAGGTCATAAAGTTTTGATAAATCGGGTGCTTTCTATTGCCGATAAGAAAAAAGCCAGGAGTGTTATTGTGACATTCGATCCACATCCAAGGGAAATTATAAACCCCGGTGATTCCGGAATAAAACTTCTCAGTACATTGGATGAACGAAGAGAACTATTGGAAGATATTGGTATTGATGAGATGATCGTTGTTCCTTTTGACAGAGATTTCTCCCTGTTAACATCCGAAGAATTTGTACATAACATCATCTGGAAGAAAGTAGGGGTTTCTCATTTTGTAATCGGTTACGATCATCAATTTGGAAGAAACAGAGAAGGAACAATTGAAACTGTACAGCGCCTGGGAAGAGAGCTTGGTTTTACGGCCGAGATAGTATCAAAGCAAGAAGTTGGTAATAAAACTGTTAGCAGTACAGCTATTCGCAATGCGATACAGCGGGATGGAGATATGAAACAGGCCGCTTCATTTCTTGAGCGATATTATATTTTGAATGGTACAGTTGTACACGGAGATAAAAGAGGACACAAAATAGGGTATCCAACTGCAAACATTCAGACAGATCATAAAAATAAGATCGTGCCCAAAAATGGAGTTTATGCCGTTTGGGTTCGCGTGGAAGGAGAGTATCATGGCGCTATGCTGAATATAGGGGTTCGCCCCACATTCAAAGGGGAGGAAACACGTATTGAAGCCTTTATTTTTGATTTTGATGGGGACCTATATGGAAAGCCTATTCAGGTTCAATTCGCTGAGAGGATCCGTGATGAAATTGCGTTTTCATCTGTAGAGCAGTTAAAACGGCAGCTTGGAGAAGATCAGACAGAAGCGAAAAGGATCTTAAAGAAGCACACACCAAACATTGCAAAACAATCTAATTAAGTGTATTTTTAAAAGCTATAATCGACAAATTGAATCACGTACAATAGAAAATGAGTGTAACACAAGAAAAAAAGAAAGAATTAATTGAACAATATGGCGGCGACAGCGAAAATACAGGGTCTGTAGAGGCCCAGATCGCCATTTTAACGGCAAGGATTAATGATCTTACAAATCACCTGGGTGAAAATAAACAAGATCACTCTTCCCGACGTGGCCTGCTGAAAATGGTAGGTAAAAGAAGAAGATTACTCAATTACTACAAAGAGAATGATATTGTAAAATATCGCGAGCTTATTAAAGATCTCGGTATTCGAAAATAAGCAATTCATTGGGCACGTATTAGCGTGCCTTTTTTTTATCTGTAAATATTTATTAGCATATCCCTTACAGATAGTAATACTAGACGACTTACGACGAAATAATAAGACAGAAATATATTTATGAAAGCAGAATTTAAAAGCGTAGAATTTGCGCCCGGAAAAACAATTTCCGTTGAAACAGGACGAATTGCTAAACAAGCTGACGGAGCCGTAATGGTTCGCATGGGCGATACCATGGTACTTTGTACAGTAGTGAGTGCAAAGGAAGCGAAACCGGGACAGGACTTTTTTCCCCTGGTTGTTGATTTGAGAGAAAGTTTTACCGCCGGTGGTAAATTTCCAGGTGGATTTCTAAAACGTGAGGGTCGACCCTCTGATGGTGAAACACTTGCCAGCAGATTAATTGACAGAAGCCTGCGTCCCCTGTTTCCCAAAGGGTATTACAACGATACACAGGTTATTTGCCAGGTATATTCATCAGACGGGCAGCATGAGGCAGACGTACTGGGGGCTGTAGGAGCATCAGCAGCAATCCATGTTTCCGACATTCCTTATGATGGCCCAATGGCACAGGTTAAAGTTGGCCGTGTAAATGGTGAATTTGTAATTAATCCAACCATTGATGAGCTGAAAGAGAGCGACATGGATTTGATTGTTGCAGGTACTGCCGAGAGCGTTATTATGATTGAAGGCGAAATGAAAGAGGCTAGCGAGGCTGAAATGCTCGAAGCCATAAAAGAAGGCCATAAATCTATTGTAAAGCTTTGCGAATTTCAGGAAGAGCTTAGAAAAGAGTACGGCGTTGAAAAACGTGAATTTACTCCTGAAGAGAAAAATGAAGATCTCGAAAATCTCGTTGCAGAAAAAGTTGGAAACAGGCTTAAAGAGATTGTTGGCACCGGTCTTGGAAAAGAAGAGTACAACGGCCAGCTTAAAGAGCTGAAAAATGAGATTGTTGAAGAAATTACCTCAGTAGAAGAGTACGAGGAAGCAGGTTCTGAAGTATCATCCATTTTTGGCAACATGGAAAAAGATGAGCTTCGGTCAATGATCCTTGAGAAGAAGCGACGCATTGACGGACGTTCTCCTGAGGACATCCGGGATATATGGACTGAAGTTGGTTATTTGCCCAGAGCTCATGGTTCATCTGTCTTTACAAGAGGCGAAACACAGGCAATTGTTTCAGTTACCCTTGGAACAAAAAGAGACGCTCAGTCTGTGGATACTCTCTTTTATGAAGAAGATAAAACATTTATGCTGCACTACAATTTCCCACCATACTGTGTAGGTGAGGCAGGGTTTATGAGAGGTCCCGGTCGACGCGAAATCGGACATGGGCATCTTGCAGAAAGAGCCCTTAAAATGGTTCTGCCAAAATTTGAAGATTTTGGATATGTGGTACGAGTTCGCTCCGATATTACCGAATCTAACGGCTCTTCCTCGATGGCTTCTGTTTGTGGTGGTTCTATGGCGATGATGGATGCCGGTGTGCCGGTTCCCAAACCCGTAGCAGGTATTGCGATGGGAATGATTGTTGGTGAAAACAACACTGTGGTTCTTTCAGATATCCGTGGTGAAGAAGATTTCATGGGCGACATGGATTTCAAAACTGCCGGAACAGCAGATGGCATTACCGCAACTCAAATGGATATGAAAGTTCAGGGAATCAGCTTCGAAATCATCGAGGAAGCCCTTAAGCAGGCTCACTCGGGAAGAATGCATATTCTTGAAAAAATGGCAGAGACTATCTCCAAGCCAAAAGAAAATATTTCAGAGTTTGCTCCACAGTTCATAAACATGACGATTGATGGTGACAGTATTGGCGCCGTGATTGGCCCTGGTGGTAAAGTGATTCAAACTCTTCAAAAAGAAACAGATACTGAAATCTGGATCGAAGAAGATGAAGAGGGTAAAGGCCAGATTACAATTAGTGCCGACAGCCTTGATAAGGCAGAGGCGGCTAAGAAACGTATTCAAGCTGTTGCTGGTCAGCTCGACGAAGGAGCAACCTACAAAGGCACCGTTAAGGCTGTGAAAGAGTATGGAGCATTTGTTGAAATTGTACCCGGCAAAGAGGGTCTCCTTCATATCTCTGAGCTTGAGCACGGACATGTGAAAAAAGTGGAAGACGTACTCAATGTCGGAGACGAAGTGGAAGTGAAACTTTTGAAGGTTGAGCACGGCGGCAAACTTCGCCTTTCAAGAAAGGCTCTGCTTCCAAAAGAAGACTAAAGAAAACAACGTGCAATATTTTTATGAAAGCAGTCTCATTTTTTGGGGCTGCTTTTTTTATTTCACATTGAAAATGAGCGCAACATGTGTGTAAAGAATTTTATTTATTGAATTATACCTTTACCTATGACTTTCAGTTAAAGAGGAGCTGATTTGGAACAGGTGTGCCTGAAACATCGTAATTTTGTTTTATGAACAGCAGATACATTGTTTTTTTCATCATTTCGGCGATTGTTGCGTTTTTGTTTTCCGGTAGCGTTTATGCTCAAAAAAATCCGGATCCACGAGGTGCTTTTCTCCGCTCACTTGCTCTGCCTGGCTGGGGACACTACTATGCAGACCAAGACAACTGGGGGAGGGGAGCGGTTCATCTAGGGGCAGATGTGGCTCTTTTAGTAAGTTATACAGGACTTAGAATACGTTCTGTGAATCTAAAAGAGCAGTATACCACTCTGGCTTCTCTGCGTGCAGGCGTTGATATAGCCAATCGGAACAGATCATTTCAGCTTGCAATTACTGATTTTAATACACTTGCCGATTACAATAATTTTCAGCTTCGAAGCCGAAACTGGAACGAGTTAATTACAGATTCACCAGAAAACAGATGGAGCTGGGCAACTGCTGAGGACAGGGAACGATATAATGAGCTACGGAGCAACAGGGAGACAGTAAATAATCAGATACCGGCTGTGGCAGCATTTCTGGTTTTAAACCGCGTTATCAGCGCTGTAAACGCATATTCTAGAGCCAGAAAAATATCGGGTGTTCCTGAGATAGCCATATCACCCTATTCGGTTTCGGGTGATTCTGGTTTTATCGCCACTCTACGATTCAGATACTAAAATTTAGAATTAATAAGAGTGAGATGAATCGTTATAAACTAATATTTGAATATGATGGAACCGACTTTTGCGGCTGGCAGAAACAACCGGTAGGCAGAACTGTTGAGGGAGAGATAGAAAAAGGTTTTAGCCAGCTTTTTCAGCTTGATGTTGATATTATTGGCCAGGGAAGGACAGACGCTGGTGTACATGCGCAAGCTCAGGTCGCACACGTTGATCTGCCACCTGCTTTTACGTGTGAGAAAATTGTTCATGCGATGAAGGGGCTGCTACCAGATGATATTGCGCTGCATTCCATCATACCGGTATCGAGTGATTTCCATTCTCGTTTTGATGCTGTAGCACGTCGTTACCAATACAACATATCGTTGCGAAAATCTCCTCTTGAGCGACGAATTAGCTGGAGTGCATCGAGACAACCGGATTTAAAATTGCTTAAAAAGCTTGCTCAGATAATCGTTGGTTCTCACAATTTCGTGAATTTTTGTGTTCCTTCAGAAGATAGTTATCAAACAACAATCTGTAGAGTTTCAGAAAGCAAATGGGAGATAAGTGAAAACCGGCTATTCTATTATATTGAAGGAAATCGATTCCTGCGGCATATGGTGAGGCGGCTGGTTGGAGGTATGATGCATGCTGCAACGGGAAAATCAGATCAGGAAGTGTTTCTAAGTCTGCTTAAAGCTGAAGAGTGCAATAAAAAAGCATTTTCGGCTCCATCGCAAGGATTAATTTTAACAAAAGTTATTTACTAATCTGATGAACATGTTTTCATCACAATTGATCTGGATGTAATGCTAATTCAAATGGTTCATTAAGCATTGCTTGCAACTTTAATAAATAGATTAAAGCCTGATTATTTTTCTTTTAATGATTATAAATTTGCAGAAGGTTAAATATTAAAATATTTTCACAAGTCAACTATTACTAAACGTTAGATTCAGAGTCTTTCAGTTAAAGAATGAGCGATACAATACTGAATAGTGATGTTTTACTGTCTGGAAAAACTTCATTTAAAATAGAAGTACCATACTTACTTATTGAAACCGGGGAAAAAAACAGAAAAAAACCTCTGATCATCTATCTGCATGGATATGGAGAAAATCTGAAAAAAAGCCGTAAAATATTCTCTGAATGCTTAAAATTTTCAGCATATCATCTTTTTATAGAAGGTCCGTATCCAATAATGGATAAAAACGGGAACAGGCATGTTGAAGACTGGGGCCGTTCGTGGTACCTGTTTGATGGGCGGCAATCACAGTTTATTAAATCGATGGAGCTGGCATCGGAGTTTATTCAGGAAATTATCGACAGGTTGGCGGAACTAATATCATTTAACAGAACTTGTATGATTGGCTATTCCATGGGTGGATATCTTGCCGGATATTTTGCATTAACAAGAACTCGCCATCTACAGGATTTGATTGCGGTGGGGTGCAGAATTAAAACAGAAATTTTGGATCCTGAAAGCACAGACTGGGATGAATACAGGCATTTGAGGGTACTTGCGATTCACGGAAAAAATGATTCGGTTGTTTCTCCGGATCCTCAGAAAAAGGAAATTGAATTTCTAAAATCGAAAAAAATCGATGCAACTTTGAAATTAACCGAAAGTCATCATAAAATGAATGAGGCAAGTATTACCGAAATCAAAAAATGGCTATCCAGGAATGGTTACTAAAAAAAGATAAGTGGTTGCTATTCAAAATTAAAAAGAGAATCTATAATTATCAGCTATGGGAAAACTAGACAACATGAATATTTTGGTAGTTGAAGACGATCCTACCATTCGTTTGTTAATAAAAAAAGCTCTTCAACATCATGGATGCACGGTTACTGAAGCTGGTAACGCGAAAGATGGATTAGAATTTGCCAGAAAAAAAGATCACGATATGGTTATTCTTGATCTCAGACTTCCAGATGGGAATGGGTACGATGTATGCGCAGGAATGAGAAAGGCAGGCATAAATACACCTGTGCTGATCCTATCTGCCGAGACCGAGACAGATGTTAAAGTAAAAAACCTGAATGCTGGCGCAGATGATTATTTAACAAAGCCGTTCTCCATTGAGGAGTTACTGGCCAGAATTGAAGCAATTATTCGCAGAACTGCTCAGTCTGAGCAAACCGAATACCATTGCAATGATCTGGTAATCAACATGATAGAGAGAACGGTTCATGTAGGTGGGGCGAGTATTGATCTTACTAACAGTGAGTTTAATTTGTTGTCATACCTGGTGAAAAACAAAGGCAAAACCATATCGCAAGATGATCTTGCTGAAAACGTATGGGGTATCGGTTTTAATACAAAAACCAACTACATCAACGTTTATATCAGCTACCTGAGAAAAAAAATTGGCGAACACAGCGACTTTAAATATATACGAACAATTCGTAAAAAAGGCTTTAAAGTAGTTTGTGAGAATGATGACAAAGGAAATGACGAGGAAGAGTAAAAGATTGCTTATAAAAGCCTTGGAGCAAGACTTTTTTTAGATTCAGAAGGGAGCTATTTCATGAGTTATGTGTATCAAACAAGTAATCAATCAGCGAGAGACAGCCAATCAAAATTAGTCTAAGAATGAAATTGAGAACTCATTTTCCCGATTTTCATTTGAACTCTTAAACATAAGATACTCTTCTGGTGATATATCAGCTATCAGATATGTCAGCGGATCGATAGGTTTTCCGTCAACCAGCACTTCATAATGAAGGTGAGGCCCCTCTGTAAGCCCGGTATTGCCGGTATAAGCGACCAGCTCTCCTCTCTGAACACGTTTACCGGGTTTAACACCTTTGGCAAAGGAGGAGAGGTGTGCGTACCGGGTGATCATTCCAAAACCGTGATCAATTTCCAGAAGGTTGCCATATGTTCCGTTGCGGGAAGAAAACCTTACAACACCATCGCCTGTTGCAAAAACCTCTGTGTTTACATCTGCCCGGAAGTCTACCCCTTCATGCATGCGCTTGTACCTCAGTACGGGATGCAGCCTCATTCCGTAACCGCTTAAAAGAATTCCATTAACCGGTTTAATTGCCGGAATATTTCTTAAACGATCCTGGTTGGAGTTGTAGTAACTTTTAATTTCTTCGAAAGAGAGGATCTGGACGCTCATTTT
>Ga0102938_10003520_pt1 | contig 11673 bp, 12 predicted proteins | sample SalPonR2_B_D2_MG_FD_84516 | JGI IMG/M metagenome (GOLD analysis project Ga0102938, IMG submission 84516) | Salt pond soil microbial communities from South San Francisco under conditions of wetland restoration - Salt Pond MetaG R2_B_D2_MG | ecosystem: Environmental > Aquatic > Marine >... | reverse complement strand
TTCTGGTAGGACTGTGGGCTTCGAGCCAATCGGAACGCCTCCTCAGACGACTTTGACGTCGACCGCTTCGGGACCCTTGCGGCCCGCCGCGATCTCGAACTCGACGGTGTCACCGTCGTTCAGCGAACGACGACCCGTCCCCTGGATGTTCGAGTAGTGCACGAAGACGTCATCGCCGTCGTCGCGAGAAATGAAACCGAAGCCCTTCTCGTCATTGAAGAACTTCACTGTACCTGTGGCCATTTCGGCTCCTTGTTGAAATCGGAGCCACCGTTGACTCACGTTTACGTTGTCGAAGGCTAGTGACGATTGTGCAATTGTCCACCGCGCGCCGTCTGCCGGACACCCGGGCGGCGCCCTGCTCCACACCGGTGTCGCACCGTGCCGGGCCTGCTGTGACGCTGCGACGCATCGGCGTCAGGAGGTGGTCGCCAATCCGACTCGGCGACGCGGATCGAGCACCCCGAACGGCCGGTGACCGGTGACGGCGAGCCGGGTCAGGATCACCGCGGCCATCACGACGCCGACCGATCCGGCCAGGACGAGGGCGAGGTCGGCGACGGCCGTGCCGTAGACCAGCCAGAGCGCTGCCTCGACGCAGGCGATGATCCACGTCGTCGACGACACTCCCGTGAGCACGGACGTGCGCAGTGACGCAACGACCGCAGGGAGCAACTGGACGCCATAGGACAGACCGACCGCCACCCCGGCGAGCGCCCAGCCCCCGGCGAGGAGGAACGGCAACGGCACCATGCCGAGCACGAATGCTCCGAACGCCATGCCCCGCAGGCCCAGGGGCCCGGTGGTTGCCAGGTAGAACCCCGCCATCACCCCGTAGAGCGCCAGCGAGATGACCGACACCGGCACGAGCGCCCAGATGCCGGCACCCAGACCGTAGGCGAGCCACCAGGCATTGATCGCCAGGCTGACGCCGATCCACGCGGCCGACACGCCGTCGACACGGCGGGTGCGCGCGATCGCACGGGCCTGCGGGAACGCCATGGACGAGCCGATCACGGTGGCGACGACGACGATGAGGTTGAGCACGAGATTCATGGAGGAACGCCGTTCGATGTAAGTGGCTAGAACGTTTTAGTACCTTACACCCCGTCGGGCGGTTACGCTCGGGTCGTGTACGTCACCTCAGGGCACGACACCGAAGTGCGCCTCACCATCGAGGCGCTGGTCGACCTCGTGAACTCGCTGGCCGACGCTGCCGGCACCGCCGACGACGACGAGGCGGCCCTCGACGTCCGCGACGTCCTCCATGATCACCGGTTCAGCCGCGCCGCGGGCGCGCCCGCTGCCTCGATCGACCGGGTCGAGCAACGCGTGGGATCGATGGTGGAGGTGTTGCTGTCACTGCCCGACGCCGCGCCCGAGCCGACCGTGGCATGGATCAACGACCGACTCTCCGACATCCTCATCACCCCGTTGCTCACCGCCCACGACGGCGCCGAACTGCACATCCACTGGACGCCGGCGTCGGCGACGTTCGACGACCAGGTGGTCGCCGACTTCCTGATGGCGCTCGCGCAGGAGGTGTGCGACCACGGCACCAGCCGATTCGGCACGTGCGCCGCCACCGACTGCGAGCACCTCTTCTACGACGTCACTCGCAACGGCTCACGGCGGTTCTGCGCCGATCCACGCTGCGCCAGCCGCACCCACACCGCCGACCACCGCCGCCGCCGACGCACGAACTGACCCCGCTGTGACGTTTGGTGTCAGACACCAAGCGTTACATCAGGCGGCCGGCGTCGAGGCGCAGGACCTGGTCGGCGCGGTCGAAGGCCACGGCGCGATGCGACACGGCGATCACCGTCATACCGGCGTCAGCCAGGTTGCCCCAGAGCTGGACTTCGGTCTCGACGTCGAGCGCGCTCGACAGGTCGTCGAGCACGACGAGCTCGGGTGCGTGCACGAGTGCCCGGGCCGTGGCCAGGCGCTGACGCTGCCCGCCGGAGAGCCGCAGGCCGCGCGGGCCGATCAGCGTTGCCGCACCGTCGGGCATCTCGGCGATGTCGTCACCGATTGCGGCGAGCCGAAAAGCACGCACGAGCGCGTCGGGGTCGGCAGGACCCAGGCTGACGTTGTCGGCGACGCTGTCGGAGATCAGCTGCGGCACCTGCGACAGGAACGCCGCGTTCGGTGGCACGAGAAACGCCGACCGGTCGTCGACCTCCGTCCCGTTCCAGCGAATCGAGCCGGTCACGTCGGCCTGCCAGGCCAGCCCGAGCAATGCGCGCAGCAGGGTGCTCTTTCCGGCACCGACGGGGCCGGTGATCACCACGAACTCGCCCCGGCCGACGGTGAACGACACGTCGTGCAGCACACGTCGGTCGTCGTAGGCCACCGAGAGCCCCTCCACGTCGAGACGTTCCAGCGGCACCCGTTCCGGCCGGGCCACCTCGGGTCGAGCACGATGATCGCGAGGGTCGATCGGCAGCGTGCGCGCACGCACCGTGTTGCGAGCATCTGCGTCCGCGACGAGCGCACTCATGCGGGCGAATGCCACGCCGGCCTGCTTGCGACGGGCGAGCACTCGGCCGACCATGCGCGGCAGGAAACTGAGCCAACCGAGATAGGCGGTGAACAGCGCGAGGGTGGCGAGGTCGAACGCCCCGGACGCGATCGCTCCAGCACTCACCAGCAGCACCAGGCCGAGGCCGACGTCGGCGGCACCCTGGCTGAACGCCATCACACCCTCGTCGAGCACCCGGTCACGCACCGCCGTGTTGCGTCGTCGATCGACGAGCACCCGCAGCCGGGCCAGCATCGGTTCGGCCGCCGCGTTGACCTTCACGGTGGTCGCAGCCGCCATGATGTCGCCGAGCAGCCCGGTCACACGCTCGGTGGCTTCACGGTCGGCGGCCCGGAACTCCTTGATGCGCGTGTCGAGCACCCGCGTCACGAGGGCGACAGCCATCAACGGGAAGACCAGTACGAGCGCAGCGTTGGCATCGGCGGCGCCGAGCACGAACCCGGCGATCACCGTGAACACGAGGCCGCCGGAGATGTCGACGATGCCATCGACGAGGTTGGCGACGTCTTCGGTGTCGTCACGGAAGTGCGTGACCGCGGATCCCGCCGAACCGACGGGTTGGCCGGCATGCACGCCCCCGCTGGCCATCTGGGCGCTGAGCATGTTGGCACGCAGCAGTGTCTGCATGTGCAGCCACACCCTCGTCCAGATCAAGGCGCCGTGGTGGATGGCGACCATGCGAACCGTTTCGCTGGCGGCGATCGCCACCGACCACCAGATCGTCTCGGTCGAGTCGCCCCGTTCGAGCGCGCCGTATCCGCTAGCGAGCAGGTAGCCCGTGATCGCCGGCATGGTGAAGAACACGACGAAGAGGAACCAGCCCAGCCAGAACTCCCGCGGACGGTGCTGAGCCACGCGCCACGCCAGGCCCCACACGCCATGAACCGGCGCGGGCGCCTGATCGGCCGGCGCCGTGACGGCACCGTCGTCCGGTGTGAGCTCGGGGTGGATCACCGCGGTCACGACGACACCTCCGCATCGATGGCGACGCCGCCGGCAGGCGGTCGACCGTCCGCCTCCTCACTCTCGAGCGACAGGCTGAGCAGGCGAGCGAACCGGCTGTCGTCGTCGCCGACGAGGTCGACGCGGTTGCCGTGCTCGATGATGCGACCGTGGTCGAACACCACGATCTCGTCGACCGAGTGCAGCGTGGTGAGACGGTGGGCGATGATCAACGTCGTACGGCCGCGCATCAACTCGGCAACGGCAGCCTCGAGACGTCGCTCGGTCTCGGGGTCGACCCGGGCCGTCGCCTCGTCGAACACGAGCAGGTCGGGGTCGCGCAGCCACACCCGGGCGAGGGCGAGCAGTTGTGCCTCACCGGCCGACAACCCGGCACCGCCCGCGCCGAGTGAGCGGTCGATGCCACCCTCGGCGAGCGCGGCGAGACCGACTCGTCGCAGCGCATCGACCACTTTGTCGTCGTTCGGTTCGTCATCGAAGAGCGTCACGTTGTCGCGTACCGAGCCGGCGAACAACTCGACCTCCTGAGGCACGAGTGCGACGCGCCGGCGCAGTTCGTCGAGCGGGATGTCGACGATCGGCACACCCCCGAGTGACACGACACCTCCGCTGGGTTCGACCAGTCGGAGCACGAGCCGGGAGAACGTGGTCTTGCCACTGCCGGTGCGCCCGACGATGCCGACCGAACGACCGGCTTCGATGCGGATGTCGACATCGCGGAGTACGGGCCGGTCGTCGCCGTAGTCGAACGCAACACCGCTCGCCTCGATGGTCAACGGGCCCGGCGCAGGGTGTCGGGTACCGGCGTCGACGATCATCGGGCGGATCGCCATCAGCTCGGCGACGCGCACCATTGCGCCGTTCGCCTTCTGCACGGTCTCGAGTTCGTGGACCACCTCTTCGAGCGGTCGGGCGATCAGCAGCACGTACTGGAACAGCAAGAAGGCCGTGCCGATCGTGATGGTCCCCGCCCCGACGAGGACGGCCCCCAGCACGAGCGCCAGCACCCATCCGGCGGCGACGGCACCCTGCACGAACCACCACATCACGAGGAACGCGCGCTCGCGCCGTACTGCGCTGACCAGCGCGCCCTCGCTGTCCTCGACGAACCGCCAGGCGACGTGGTCAGCAGCACCGTTGGCGCGCAGGTCCTCGCCGGCCGTGAGACGCTCTTCGATGCCGCCGTAGAGTCGGCCGAGCGCCCCCATCTCGTCGGACGATTCCGACACCGCCCGGTGACGGCCGCGCAGGACGACCCCGAGCGCCATCGCGACGTACACCGCCATGCCCAGCCCGAGGCGCCAATCCAGCACCGTCAGTACGCCGATCATGCCACCGACCAGCAGCGCCGCGCCGGCCGCCTTGGTCACGACCTGGCCGAGGAACTCCGACACCGAGGTGATGTCGCCGTCGACGCGTTGGATCAGCTCGCCGGGGGTGTGCGTGCGATGGAACTCGTGGTCGAGGCCCAGCACGTGGCGGGTCATGCCGACGCGGAGTTCGTTGGTGGTCCGCCAGGCGAGCACCGTCGCGAGCCACGACACGACGACGGCGAGGAGCTGGCTGACCACGGCGATGGCGAGGAAGATCGCTGCGAGGCGGGTGATCTCGCCGGTCGTGGTGCCGTCGGTGGCGGTGTCGACGATCCGGCGGATCACCAGGGGGCCGGTGATGGTGAGCGCGGAGGCCAGTCCCACGAGCGCGCCGAGGCCGACCCAACGCCATCGGTCGGGCCGCAGCAGCGCGCCGAGAGCACGCCAACGTCCACCGGTCTCACCGGCCTGCGTCGCCATGGCCACAGTCTCGCCGCCGCGTCGATCCCACCCAGCACGAGTTTGTGTCCCCGCGGTCATCGTCGCGGCGGCGTCGGTCCGTACACGACACGATCCCACGGGTGGGGAATGTTTGCGGGCGCAATCGACTTGTAGGAGTCGATGGGTGTGCAACGACTGAATCACGCAGTGCTCCACGTACGAGACGTCGAGGCGTCCATGGAGTTCTACGGCTCCGTGCTCGACTTCCGGGTGGTGAGCGAGTTCCCCGGCGCCGCATTCCTGCAGGCACCGGGATCGACGAACGATCACGACCTCGGCATCTTCCAGATCGGCTCCACCGCCGGGCCGTCCGACGCCGGCCGCACCACCGTCGGGCTCTATCACCTGGCCTGGGAGGTCGACACGCTCGGCGAGCTCCAGCGACTCGCCGCCGTCCTGCGTGAACGAGGGTCGCTCGTGGGCGCCAGCGACCACGGCACGACCAAGAGCCTGTATGCCCGCGACCCGGATGGGCTCGAGTTCGAAGTCGTGTGGATCATCCCCGGCCACCTGCTGACCGCCGCCGACATCGCAGCCCGCGCATCGGTCGGCCCGCTCGACCTGCCCGCCGAGATCGAGCGCTTCGGGAGCATCGAACCCGGCGGCATCGGCATCTCCGTGCCCGCAACCTCGCACCACTCTGCGAACGAAAGCGACGTGACGACATGAACATCGACTTCTGGATCGACCCCGCCTGCCCCTTCTGCTGGGCCACCGCCCGCTGGGCCGTCGACGAGGTGCAGCCGCACCGCGACCTCGACATCACCTGGCAGCCGATCAGCCTGTTGTTCAAGAACGAACTCGACCCCGAGTCGTCGTACTACGAGCAGGCGTGGTTCACCCACCGACTGCTGCGGGTGATGGAATCCGTGCGCGTCGCCGAGGGCAACCAGGCCGTCTTCGAGCTCTACTGGGAGCTGGGCGCCCGCATCCACCACGACGAGAATCTCGACTTCACCGCCGAGGATGCGCTGACCGCTGTCGGCCTCGACGCCTCCCACGCCGCTGCGTTCGACGACGAGTCGTGGGATGCCGTGATCCGAACCAAGATGGATGTCGGGCTCGAGCTGGCCGGCAACGACGTCGGTACGCCGATCATCGCATTCGAGAACTCCGACGGTGTGCGGGCCGGCTACTTCGGCCCGGTGATCTCACGGATCCCTTCCACCGAGAAGAGCATCGCCATGTGGGATGCGCTCGTGGCCATGATGGACATCGACTCGTTCTTCGAGCTCAAGCGCACTCGCACCGAAGGCCCCCAGCCCGGCGACCGCCCCCAGCCTGCTGACGCCCCCAGGTAAGCACCCACGTTTGCGTTGCAGAATTGGTGGGGCGACCCACCGGAAGTGAAACGCAAACGTGGTTTCAGGGGGAGCAGGCGGCGCGGAGGCGGCGCTTGAAGGCCGCCTCGTCGACCGACCAGAGCACACGGATGTTCGCGGCCGGACGCCCGAATCGACGATCGGGGATCGTGCAGCCACGGGTGGGGCCGTCGAGACCGACGACGAGCCACTCGTCGGTGGCCTCGGTGATGATCGAGTCGTCGAGCGCCACCGCCATCGCGACGGGATCGGGGAGGTCGAATCCGGCCAGACCGGTGGCCAGGCAGTACTGCTCGACATCACCGTTGATGTCGATCGCGAACCTGCCGAGCGGACCGACGGCGGCGAGTTCGGCCTGCTCGGCGTCGGTCATCACCGCGAACTTCCGCGAGATGTTCCAGCCGATCATCGTCTTCGCTCCCGGCGCCGCGAACACGGCGGTCGCTGCTTCGGGGTCGGCCCACACGTTGTACTCGCCGAGCGCATCGACGTTGCCGACACCGTCGGGCGAACCGGCCATGAGATAGGTGTGGCCGAACCTCGTGAGCAGTTCGGGATCGTGTTCGAGCGCCGCGGCGATGTTGGTGAGCGGGCCGAGAGTGACGAGGTCGTGCCGACCCGGTTCGTTCGCCGCGACGTCGACGAGGACGCCGACGGCGTCGTCGGAGGTCGCAGCACGGGAGGCCTCCGGCAGCGCCGCGCCACCCATGCCGTCCTCGCCGTGCACGAACTGGGCCGTGTCGAGCGGGCGCACGAGCGGTCGGCCACGACCGGCGTGCACGGGGATCTCGGCCCCGCCGGCGAGGTCGAGCGTGACGATCGCATTTCGCGCCGCCAGCTCGAGCGGCACGTTGCCCGCCACGACGGTGACTGCGCGCACGTCCACCGACGGCTCTCGCACGGCGAGGACCAGGGCGATTGCATCGTCGGATGCGGTGTCGGTGTCGATCACGATGCTGCGGCGAGCCATCTGGGCAGTCTGGCCGATCAGCGACCGATGTCAGCTGGCAGCGTTGCCGAAACGGACACCGTCGACGGTCGCCTCGCGTGTCGACGTCGACTCGCTGAGGTGCTCGGAGTCGTCGGAGACCAGGTCGTCCGCGATGTCGATCAAGTCGTCGAGCAGGCCCCGGACCTCTTCCTGGATCGCGATCACGACCGCCCGGTCGTTGCGTTTCGACATCAGCGCGTCGATCGCCGCCCGGCAGTCGTCGGCCACGCCCTCGTCCGGCGGTGACTCGTCGATGATGTCGCGCACCAGTGTGCGGATCGTGGTCACCGCACGATCGACACCGTCGAGCAGTCCGCCACCGATCACGGCGCCGTTGACGATCGCCCGGTCGGCGAGCCGCACGATCGTGGAGGCAGTCGTGAGCGACTGGACGAGTGACGCGGAGGAGTCGACGAGACCTTCGACAGCGCCCCGGTTGCGCCGGCGAAGGGGTGCCCAACGAGCGAGATCGAGCGCATGTTCCTCCGTGCCGTCGACCCGTCCGAGTTCTCGGTCGATACGCGCCGATGCAGCGCGAGCGGCCTGCGGGTCGCGATCGGTCGCGTCGAGGCGCAGTTGGTCGGCGGACGTCTCGAGGCCGTCGGCCGCTGCATCCGCAACGGTCCTGAGCCGGGCCGCGAGTTGTCGGCGTGGCCGCGACGGTGCGATCACGAAGGTGACGACGAGGGCCGACAGCACACCGAGCGCGCCGTCGAGCAGGCGCGTCGGCACCCACCCTTCAGAGCCGGGGATGCTGTGCAGCACGACAGCGTTGATGGTCGCGTAGGTGACGGCCAGCTCCTTGTCGAACAGCAGCCCGGCAGCGAGACCACTGACGCCGAGGATCACACCGACCTGCCACCACCCGATCCCGAGTGCGGCGCCGGCGAGTTCGGCAACGGCGGTCCCCAGCAGCAGTCCGCCGATCATCACCACCGACCGCCAGATGCGGCGCTCGCGGCCGAGACCCATCGCGACGATCGCCGTGATCGGACCGTAACCGCCCGGTGAATCGAGGAACTCGTGCGCGAGCAACCACGCCAGACCAGCAGCAACCGCCATCTGAGTGGCCGGCCACCACCACGCCGAGAAGCGACGCCTCAACTCCTCGGGCGAACGCGGCGGCTCGACGCCGGCCGTCTCGGCGACCGACCGCCGCTCCTGTCCCGATCCGATGTCACCAGCCACGCGCTGTGCGATACCCGGTTCAGCTCCCCCGCAATCGGACGTCGGTCCCGCAGCGACTCAGAACAACGAATCCTGACCGGTGACCTCGGAAGCGGGAGCGACCGGCAGCGGTGACGGCAGGGGCACGAGCCCCTCGGCGACCGCTGCCACCTCGGCATGGATCATCCGTGCCAGAGCGGGCGACTCGACGTTCCCGGGCTGATGCACGAACACGTACGGCTCGCGACCGTCGTCGATCCACTCGACGAGCTGTGGGATCCATGCTCGGAGACCGTCGAGGGTGCCGTCGTGATCGTCGGAGCCGATCACCCGGATCACCGGCGTCGGCCCCATCACGTCGGTGACAACGGGCAACCTCGGTTTGGTCCGTCGTTCCTCGATTGCGGCGTCCGAGCGCGGCAGCGCGGCGTGGAGCGGGCGTGTGTCGAGCACGACACGGCCGAGTCCGGCCCGGCCGAGGAGGTCGTCGACCGCTCGCTGTGCTGCGCCACCGTCGAAGAACCCGGGGTGGCGGAGCTCGACCACCCAGGAGTGCGACGACCAGGAGTGCGACTGGCGGGTGTGCGACAGCGCCGAGCGGTCGACGAACGACCGGAGTGACGCCAACGACTCGGGCCCGAACGACGGCGGTAGCTGCAACAGGATCGGCCCGATTCGCTCACCGAGCGGATCGATCGCGGTGAGGAACTCGTCGAGTGCTCGGATCGCTGCGTCGCCCCGTAACCGCAGCTCGTGCGTGATGTGACGCGGCACCTTGAACGCGAACCGGAAATCGGCGGGGGCCTGCGCGGCCCACTTCGCCACCGTCCGCTCGGAGGGTGCTGCGTAGAACGTCGTGTTGCCCTCGACGGCGTTGCACCAGCGCGCGTACTCCTCCAGCTGCCGGCCACGATTTCCGGGCGACAGGAACCGGCCGACCCACGGAGGGTGCGCCCACATCGGGCATCCAACGCGAAGCACGGGCCGGTCCACGGCTCACGTCGCCAATCGATGGAGCCAGATCGGCACGCCGACGCCTTTCACCCTCGTGGGCCCGACCGGTCGGAAGGCCGACGGGTCGAGACCACCGTCGAGCGAGCGCACCAGCTGCTCGGTCACGAGCAACTCGCCCGGGCCGGCGAGCTCCGCCACCCGCGCCGCGATGTTGACGGTGTGGCCGACGAAGTCGTCACCTCGCTCGACCACCTCACCCACGTGCATCCCCATGCGAACCGCCAGCGGGAACGCTGCGGTGTCGCGTGCCTCAGCGACCGCTGCGAAGATGTCGAGGGTCGACCCGAACCCGTCCGACGGGTCGTCGAACCACACCATCAGACCATCGCCGAGCTCTTTCACGATTCGGCCACTCCCGTCGATCGCAGCTGCCACGAGGTCGGTCTGCCGATCGAGAACGTCGACTGCGAGACGATCACCGTGCACTTCGGTGTACGCGGTGAAGCCGACGAGGTCGGTGAACAGGACGGCCCCGCGACGCCCTGCGGACAGCGACGTGTTCATCGGGTCACGACGTCGACACGACCGCTGCCCGACCGCGCCGTGACCACACAGTCGTGGTCGCCGGCCACGTCGACCGACCCCGCCGAGGGTGTTTCGATGCGGGCCCGTGTCCCCTCGGGAAGCGAGATCGAGATCCGACCCGAGATGGTCTCGGCCTCGACGTCATGGGCCTGCGCCATCGTGATCTCGATCTTGCCGCTCCCGCAGTGTGCTCGAGTCGAACCGGTCACGTCGCGCAGCACGATCCGGCCGCTCGTGGTGGTGACGTCGGCGTCACCGCTGTGGCCGATCTCGACCCGCCCGCTCGTGGTGAGAACGCGCGCCGAGCCGGCCGTTCGCCCGACGGTGACACGCCCGCTGCCAGTGCGTACGTCGACCGACCGGGCGTCGTCGATCTCGACCCTGCCCGACGTGGTGAGGACGGCCACCGCGCCGGCAGACCCGCGCACTGTCACCTGCCCCGACGAGGTGCCGATCACCAGGTCCAGACCGTGCGGCACGCGCACGTGGACCGATGTGCTGGTGGAGTCGACCGTGACCGTCGATTCGTCGACCTCGATCGGGTGACCATCGGCGACCACCGAGTGACGACCTGGCTCGGCCGTGACGCTCACCGCTCCGCTCGTGGTGGTGACTCGAACCGTCGACACGGCGACGTCGGATGTTCGCGGCATGGCCGGACCGTACCCGAGATGTCACCTGGGCGTCAGGGTTGGCACCCGGGTGTCATCGGTCGAGAGTCGCGTCGCCGTCAGCGAGGAACGTGCAGGTCCGGCCACTCGGCGACCGGACCTGCACAGCGTTCGATGGAGACTGCTCGATGGCTCAGTCGAGGCGTTCGATGATGGTCGCGTTGGCCATGCCGCCGCCTTCGCACATCACCTGCAGGCCGTAGCGGCCGCCGGTGCGCTCGAGCTCGTTGAGCAGCGTCGCCATCAGCTTGGTTCCCGAAGCGCCGAGCGGGTGTCCGAGGGCGATCGCGCCGCCATTCACGTTGACCTTGCTCATGTCGGCCCCGGTCTCCTTCTGCCAGGCGAGCACGACCGAAGCGAACGCCTCGTTGACCTCGAACACGTCGATGTCGTCGATGGTCAAGCCGGTCTTCTCCAGGATCTTCTTGGTGGCCGGGATCGGGCCCTTGAGCATGGTCACCGGGTCGGTGCCGGCGAGGGCGAAGCTGTGGAACTTGGCGCGGGGCTTCATGCCGAGCTCGGCGGCCTTCTCGGCGCTCATGATCAGCACCGCTGACGCTCCGTCGGAGATCTGCGAGGAGTTGCCGGCGGTGATCTTGCCGTCCTCCTTGAAGGCGGGCTTGAGCTTGGCGAGGCTCTCGGCGGTGGAGCCGTCGCGGAT
>Ga0102938_10003517_pt1 | contig 11684 bp, 11 predicted proteins | sample SalPonR2_B_D2_MG_FD_84516 | JGI IMG/M metagenome (GOLD analysis project Ga0102938, IMG submission 84516) | Salt pond soil microbial communities from South San Francisco under conditions of wetland restoration - Salt Pond MetaG R2_B_D2_MG | ecosystem: Environmental > Aquatic > Marine >... | reverse complement strand
TTCGGAAACATTGCATATTTTTAAAGTACCATAATTATTGTTTGCAGCCTTCATAGCTGAAAGGAAGACGACAAATCCCGAACTATCTATGAAATTGACCCCCTCTAAATCAATAGCCAGTTTGGCATTCGGTTTATTAAAAAATTCAAGTAACTCTTCTTTGACAGGTTCAGCTATTAATGCATTGAATCGATCTGTATTTTGAAAGGATACAACATTGATGTTGTTGATAGTACTGACTTTTAACATATGAGTATTGGTTAGTTATGTTTTGTAAGTGGCTTCCAACTCTTTTAGAGCTTCCTTTGAATTAGTAATGAAACGGTCAATGTAGCCCGGATAACTGTCAATATCTTTTTCGTCTTTTGCCAGCAACTCAAGTTCTTTCAGCATATTTGCCTCCTGGATCATACCCATTACTGAAACTGAAGACTTTGCCTTATGGGCCAATTTTGACAGATCAGAGTATTTCGATTTTTTAAGTAATTCGGGCATAAGCTGGCTATACTCTTCAATCTGTTCTCTAAAGATATCTATCATTTCCCTGATAAAAGTCTTGTCTCCGCCTGCCATAGACTCTAAATATGACAAATCTGTAATCATTGGTGCAATCGGGTGCTTTTGTCGTTAATAAGTTTATAATACACAATAAATTTATTTTTTTATTTTTAGAAATGAAACCCTTTAAGCATTATTTTAGTTTAATGAAAAAAGAATGTATGCTTTCATCTTGGTTAACAGTTTTTTTTTTTCTGGTGCATTAGGTGTTAAAATCTTGTATAACTAATATTTATTGCCATTTATGAAACGATTTATTACTCTGATATTCTTCATGCTCCTCTTACCGGGAATTATCCATGCACAATTGTCTTTTAAAGAGAAAAGAGAATTGAAACGCACCTATAACGAAGGAATACAATTGCTTCAAAAAAGAGAATACGTCAAGGCCATAAGAGCTTTTAATCAATGTTTCTCCATTGATAGCAGTTACGGAAAAGCCTATCTGCAGCGGGGAAGAATCAGATTAGAACTTGAGATGAACACAGAGGCACTGGAAGATTTTAATCGCGCTATCAGATCTGATGAAGATCTCGGACAGGCCTTCTTTTACAAAGGATATCTGCTATTTGGAGAGGATACGACGGGTTTATCAAAGAAGTTATTTTCAAAAGCTATTGAGAAAGGATTTGAAGATGGATATGTATATTATTACCGTGGTTTATGCTTTTTATTGGAGGATAAAATGGATAAAGCTCTCTTTGATTTTAATAAAGCCATCGGTTTTAAGGAAGATTTTGCCATGGCTTACCATGATCGGGCCGGGATAAAAAGAAGGATGGGTGATCTTCAGGGAGCCCTCTATGATTATAAGACTGCTGTTAATTACCAGCAATTCTTCCCGTTAGCGTATAATAATATGGGTTCTGTCAAAATTAAAATGGGAGATTATGATGGAGGCATGGAAGATTTTAACAAGTCTATTGCGCAAGACTCCACACTTTTTTTGGCATATAATAATCGCGGCTATGCCCATTACCAATTGGGTAACCTTGATTCAGCCCTTTATGATTTCAATAAGGCAATCGATCTGGCTGGTTCTTTTCGCGAAGCACAACTAAATAAAGCAAGTACATTAGCTAAAAAAGAGGACTACGCATTGGCATTGGATGTTCTGAATAAATCTTTGGACCAGTTTAAACAGGATGGTCTGCTGTTTTTGAATAGAGGTCTTGTTAGAGAATTGCAGGGTGATGTTACAGGAGCATGCAGCGATTGGAGTAAGGCCTTGGAAGCGGGAGCGGAAGAGGCTGCTGAATATCTTGAAGAATGTAAATAATTAATAAAAGTTATAGTATGACACGTAAGACTCTAACTGTTTTCATAGCTCTTTTGCTTATTCATTATACAGGAATTTCCCAGGAAAATATCAAAGTTAAACGAAAGGACTTCAAGACCAGTCAAAAAGAGGGCTTTAAAGAAGCGTGGAAAAGCGTTAAAGATGCTGAGTCTTATTTTGAGGAGGGACCAGGAACTTATGACATAGCAAGAGATCATTACCTTTTTGCGTATCAATATAATTCCAGACATGCGGGTATAAACTACAAGATTGGTATTTGTTATCTATTTACTGAAGATAAATATAAAGCAATTGATTATTTACTATCAGCATATAACCTGGATTCAGATGTCAGTAATGATATTCATTTCTGGTTAGGAAGAGCATACCATCTTGTTTTGGAATTCGAGAAAGCCATAGAGCAATATCAGATACATAAAGAAATGCTTGCCCAGAATGAGGAGTCAGTGGAGAAATCAGATGCTATTGAGCAGGTAGAGAAAAAGATTATTGAATGTAAGCATGGAATGGACATTATTCAGGAACCAAAACGTGTCATCATACAAAATCTGGGTAGAAACATTAATTCCGCTTACGATGATTATAATCCCATTTTTGCTTACCAGGATACAGCTTTGTTTTTCACATCAAGAAGGCCATCAGGAAAACGAGCAGATCGCAATCCAATTGATAACAAGTTCTATGAAGATATTTACATAAGCTCTATTCAGGAACAAGGAGATTTTGATGTTGCCAGGAGACTTGAGAAACCTTTTAATACAAAGCATAATGATGCATTGGTAGGAATCAATCCCTCCGGCGATAAATTATATGTATATCAAGGCCATGTAAATGGTGGAGATATTGAAGTCATGGAGTTGAGAAAAAATATGCAGTGGAAGAGGCCAAGGCCCTTATCCAGGAAAGTCCGCAGCGATGCTGAAGAGACCACTGCGGCAATGGATCCAGACGGAGACACACTTTACTTCATCTCATCAAATCCTGACCTCACAAGAGGTGGGAAGGATATTCTGTACACCCTGAAAGATGAAAAAGGGAAGTGGACTGAACCAGAGAATGCCGGAGGTGTTTTGAATACAGTTTATGATGAGGAGGGCGTTTATATTTCTAACGATGGTAAAACAATCTATTTTGCATCACGTGGTCATAATTCAATGGGTGGATTCGATATATTTACCTCTACAAAAGAGGAAGATGGCACCTGGTCTGTACCCGAAAATTTGGGCTACCCAATAAATACCCCAGATGACGAAATCTTTTATGTGACGGATACATCAGGAATTTATGGGTATTATTCAGCGATCCGCGAAGGTGGCCTTGGAGCGAAAGATATATATAAAGTTATCTTTTTAGGTTCTGAAAAGGAGATGACTACACTTACTAAAGACCAATTAATAGCAGGAATCGATATTCAGAAAGAATCCGGATTTCTGACGATGCCAGATTTACTGGAAATAGATACTTCTCTGCTCCTTACAGGTCGGGTTAGAGATACAATGGGAACCGATACTACAGTCATGGCTGGTCTTACCTTCATGGATCCGTCTACCGGTGAGGTTGTGGCGCGAGCTATGACAGGCCAAGACGGGATGTACCGGGCTAAACTGCCAGAACCGAAAATGTACGGGGTAGAGATTAATGCTACTGGATTCCTATACTATCTTGATATTGTAGACCTTAGTGAATTGGATGTGGATGAAGTAGCTTCAAAAGATTTCTTCATGCAAAGGATCGAGGTTGGTGCAAAGGTGGTACTTGAGAATATTTACTTCGAAACTGGGAAAGCCGTCTTAACTTCAGAGTCATATGAATCCTTGGATCAGGTTTATACATTCCTGGATAATAATTCTTCAGTTCGTCTTGAAATTTCAGGTCATACAGATAACGTGGGATCCCTGAGAGTTAATACACAACTATCCAGGGATAGGGCCAAAGCCGTGGTTGATTATCTGGTAGGAAGGGGAATTGAATCATCCAGGCTTGAATATAAAGGATATGCGTTTACTCAACCAATTGCTCCCAATGACACTCCCGAGGGGAGAGAGCAGAACAGAAGAGTGGAATTCAAAGTTTTAAGTAAATAATTTTAACAGGCATTTTTTCCTCTCGATTATTGCAACCTGATTCCCTGAATCAGCGATGCTATTAAACAATTTTAATGCACGATGGAAAATATTACTTTTGTCGTGATTTACAATCTTATTTAAATCCTTCAAGATTTATGAAACGGACAGTTTTTCACGATATGCATCAAAAGGCAGGAGGGAAAATGGTACCCTTTGCCGATTTTGAGATGCCTGTTGAATTTACGGGAGTAAAAAATGAGCATATCCAGGTCAGAAAAAAAGTTGGCGTATTTGATGTTTCCCATATGGGTGAAATATGGTTGAGAGGAGAACGCGCAAAAGAAACTGTTCAGTATCTTACCACCAATGATGTAAGGAAGCTGGTTCCCGGAAAAGTACAATACACGTGCATGCCAAATGGCAGCGGAGGAATAGTAGATGACCTTTTAGTATATATGTTTAGCAATGAAGAATTCCTTATGGTGGTTAACGCTGCCAATATACTGAAAGATTGGAACTGGATTTCAGAAAACAACAAATTCGGAGCTCTGCTGGAAAATGCATCAGAGGAGATATCCCAATTAGCAGTGCAGGGTCCGGAATCTATTAAAGTTTTACAGAAGATCACTCATATTGATCTTCAGGAGATTCCATTTTATCATTTTACTATTGGTGATTTTGCCGGTAAAGAAAACGTTATAATAAGTAACACTGGATATACAGGAGCAGGAGGGTTTGAGCTTTATTTCAAGAATGATGATGGACCTGATATATTGGAAGCAATCATGCAAGCTGGTGAAGAATGGAACATACTGCCTGTTGGTTTGGCAGCGAGAGATACACTGAGACTTGAAATGGGTATGTGCTTGTACGGTAATGACATTGATGATTCTACATCACCTGTAGAGGCAGGATTGGGATGGATTACCAAAATAATTGAGGGAAATGACTTTATTGATAAAGAGAAACTGGCAGAACAAAAAGATGAAGGGGTTACAAGGAAATTGGTTGGCTTTCGAATGAAAAAACGGGCTATACCCAGGAAAGGATATATTATTTATAGTAAGGAAGGAAAAGAGATAGGGAATGTCACTTCGGGGACCATGTCACCAATGCTTGATCAGGGCATAGGCATGGGATATGTTAAGAAAGAGTATTCATCAAAAGAGACAGATATTTTAGTGGGCATCAGAAATAAAAAAATACCCGCGCAGGTGGTGAAACCTCCGTTTTATAAGTCTTCCTGATAATAAAGTATAATTATTAAAAGATGAATAAGTTAGAGGTCTGTTTTTCACCTGCCCTTTATACGTTCTTTGAAAACAGAGATGCTGTGGTTGTGGTAACCGATGTTTTAAGAGCCACTTCGGCAATTGTAACAGCATTTATGAATGGTGTGGAAAGGATTATTCCCGTCGGCTCACAGGAAGAGGCAAAAGCCTATAAAGAGCAAGGATTTCTGGTGGCTGCAGAGCGCGATGGTATAGTACTTGATTTTGCGGATTTCGGAAATTCGCCCTTCAATTTTAACAGAGAACGAGTGGAAGGATCTCATGTTGTATATTCTACCACAAATGGGACTAATGCTATTCACCTTGCATCTTCAGCCAGAGAAGTTCTTATAGGGGCATATTTGAACCTGAGAAGTTTAACTGAATATGTGGCTGGATCTAATAGCGATCTGATAATTCTTTGTGCAGGTTGGAAAAACAAATTTAATCTTGAAGATACTCTTTTTGCAGGAGCTCTTGCAAAAGGTGTTTTACAAGAAGGAAACCATACAACCATATGTGACTCTGCTATTGGGGCAATAGATCTTTATGATCTTGCACGTGACAATATGATGTCCTATATTGATAAGGTTGCTCAACGGGAAAGACTAAGAAAAAATGGTCTGGATGATGTGATAGGTTATTGTCATGCTATTGATCAGACTCATGTTATTCCGGTATTACGAGAGAATTACCTGACTGTTCTTTAAGAAATCAATTTATATCACATGTTAACTAATAGTTTATAACTATTTCACCCTTTATTGGTTTTAAAATATCAAAAAGATAATTTTGTTATGTTATATTAATAACAATAAAGCATTATAACATTATGAAGAAGCACAATTTTTACGCAGGTCCCTCCATTTTGTCGGATTATACGATTGAGCAAACAGCAAAAGCTGTTCGTGATTTTGAAGGAATGGGTTTATCGATCATGGAAATTTCTCATCGCAGCAAGGAATTTGTATCCGTTATACAAGAGGCCCAGCAATTATTCAGAGAATTACTGAGTATTCCTGATGACTATAGCGTACTTTTCCTGCAGGGGGGAGCAAGTATGCAGTTTTGCATGGTTCCTTATAATTTGATGGCTTCCAAATCTGCATATTTAGATACCGGATCTTGGGCTTCCAAAGCCATTAAGGAAGCAGGATTATTCGGAGAGGTTGATGTGGTAGCTTCATCAAAAGATGCAACGTATAATTATATTCCCAGGCAATACAGTGTTCCAGAAGATGCAGATTATTTTCATATTACTACAAATAACACCATCTATGGTACAGAGATTAAGGATGATTTGGATATTTCAATTCCCCTAGTAGCGGATATGTCTTCAGATATTTTTTCCAGACCCATGGATGTTTCAAAGTATTCGCTCATATATGGTGGTGCGCAAAAAAATCTGGCTCCATCGGGGGTGACTTTTGTGATTATAAAAGACGATATCATTGGCAATCTTGATCGTTCGATCCCCACCATGTTAGACTATAGAACCCATATTGATAAAGAGTCAATGTTCAATACACCACCTGTTGTGGCAGTTTATGCTGCTCTTCAAACACTGAAATGGTATAAACAACAAGGAGGCCTTAAAGCAATGCACACGGCAAACAGGAAAAAAGCAATGGCTCTATATGAAGAGATTAAGAGAAATAAGCTGTTTATTCCGACAGTTGAAAAGGAAGAGGATCGTTCAATTATGAATGTAACATTTATCATGCATGAAGATTACAAAGAGCTTGAGTCAGGTTTCCTCGAGTTTGCCACTGCTAGGGGAATGATTGGTATAAAAGGTCATCGGTCAGTAGGGGGATTCAGAGCTTCACTTTATAATGCATTACCGCTATCAAGTGTTGAAGCACTAATTCAGGTTATGCAGGAATTTGAGAAAAATAATTAATATACAAAACTCAAGGAATATGGCACAAGTATTGATAGCAACCGTAAAACCCTTCTCGCCAGCTGCTATTGCAGAGGTGAAGAAAGTCACTGAGGAAGCAGGATACACATTGGATCTTTTGGAAAAGTATAAAGATCATTCTGATTTAAAGAGTGCTGTCAGGAATGCAGATGCTCTTATTGTTCGAAGCGATAGAGTTGATCAGGAGGTTATTGAATCGGCAGAAAACCTTAAAATCATTGTACGTGCTGGGGCGGGCTATGATAATATAGATCTTGAGGCGGCCTCAAAAGCAGGGGTGGTTGTTATGAATACACCCGGTCAGAATTCAAATGCTGTTGCAGAATTGGGTATAGGTATGATGATCTATTTGAACAGGAACGGATTCAATGGCACTGCTGGAACAGAGTTAAGAGGAAAGAAAATTGGAATTCATGCTTATGGTTATGTGGGAAGAATTGTGGGGATGATTGCAAAAGGCTTGGGAATGAAAGTCTATGCATATGATCCGTATGTTGATAAAGTATATATAGAAAACGATGGTGTGAAATGTGAGGAGAGTCTGGAATCTCTTTACCGTAAATGTCAATATATCTCCTTACACATCCCGGCAAACGAAAAGACTAAAGAGTCAATCAACTTGGAGTTAATGGCATTGATGCCGGAAGGTGCGACTCTTATTAATACAGCCAGAAAAGAGGTTATTCATGAACCTTCATTGCTTTCAGTGTTCAAACAGAGATCTGATTTCAGGTACATTTCAGATATTGCACCGGATTGCAAAGAAGAAATCATGAATAATTACCCGGGGCGTGCATTTTTTACCCCTAAAAAAATGGGTGCTCAAACTGCTGAGGCTAATCGGAATGCAGGTATTGCAGCCGCAAAGCAGATTGTAGCGTTTCTGGAGAAGGGAGATACTACTTTCAAAGTGAACTAATTATTTTGTAGCATCAATGTAAAAGTGTGAGCATGGCCGTAATAAAACCATTTAGAGGGTACCGCCCACCGGTAAAATATGTGAAAGATGTAGCATCCAGACCTTATGATGTCCTTGATTCTAATGAAGCCAGGATGGAGGTAAAAGGGAATCCCCATTCATTTCTGCATGTGGTGAAACCTGAAGTTGACCTGCCTGAAGATATTGATCTTCACTCCGAGCAGGTGTATCAAAAGGCGAAAGAAAACCTTCAGCAACTGATAAACAAGGGGTTCTTTATTAAAGATGATCAAGAAAGCTTCTATGTATATGCCCAAACGATGAGAGGCAAGACTCAATATGGTCTGGTTGGTTGTGCTTCAGTCGAAGATTATTTAAACGATGTAATTAAAAAACACGAACTTACAAGACCCGATAAGGAGGAAGATCGAATGAACCATATACGGGTGACAGGTTTTAACGCGGAACCAGTTTTTTTTACATATCCCGATCATCGCGGAGTTGATGAAATAGTATCAAGAACAATAAAACAACGTTCAGTATATGATTTTATAACCGATGATGGAATCGGACATCAGTTCTGGGTCTTGAACGACAAGACAGATATCCAGATGATCCAGAATTATTTTCAGAATGAGATACCGTGCACCTATGTAGCTGATGGCCATCATCGAACTGCAGCCGCCGCTTTGGTGGGGAATGAAAGAAAGAAACAGAACCCGCATCATCATGGGGATGAAGACTACAACTATTTCTTAGCAGTTCATTTCCCGTCATCTCAATTAACTATTATCGATTACAATAGAGTGGTGACAGATTTAAACGGAATGAGTGCTGATCAGTTTATTGAAGAGTTAGGGAAGGGTTTCATTGTAACAAAAATGGGAGAAGATCTATATAAACCGGAAGCAATTCACACATTTAGTATGTATTTAGATGGTTGCTGGTACAAGCTGGAGGCAGAGCCTGAAACCTTTGATGATTCAGATCCGATTGGCTGTTTGGATGTTACAATACTTTCCGAGCAAGTATTGAGCCCTATACTCGATATTTCTGACCTTCGAAAGTCAAAGCGTATAGATTTTGTAGGGGGTATTCGTGGTTTAATTGAACTAAAAACAAGGGTAGATAGTAGAGAAATGAGTGTTGCATTTGCGTTATACCCTGTCTCTATGAAACAGCTCATGGATATTGCAGATAATGGGATGATCATGCCACCAAAAACCACATGGTTTGAACCAAAATTGCGAAGCGGCCTGGTAATTCACTCACTGGACGAAGACTGAAATGGACATTATAGATAATTGGGCAGAACTTATAGAAAAAATACCGTCGGGTATTAAGGTTGTAGCTGTTTCTAAAACCAAACCGGTTGAATTAATAAAAGACCTGTATCATGCTGGACAAATGGATTTTGGAGAAAATAAAGTCCAGGATTTAACAGAAAAAAAGGAGCGTTTACCTAATGCTATTAAATGGCACATGGTAGGTCATCTTCAATCAAATAAAGTTAAACATATTGCTCCTTTTGTAAACATGGTGCATAGTGTTGATAGTTTGAAACTACTAAAAGTGATTGATAAAGAGGGACAAAAGAAAGATCGTAGGATTGACTGTTTGCTTCAGATTCATATCGCCAGGGAGAGTTCTAAATACGGTCTTAACAGAGGACAGTTGGATCAGCTTCTGAAGGAACTTGATCTTTTAAAACTTAATAACATTAGCATTAAGGGTTTAATGGGAATGTCTACCTTTACCGAGGATAGAAATCAAATAAGAAGGGAATTTCAAAACCTGAGGAAAATATTTGAAGATTTGAAAAATGGCTTTTTCTCCGAGCAAAAAAGTTTTACTGAATTATCAATGGGAATGTCACAAGACTACAGAATAGCCATTGATGAAGGAAGCACGATGATTCGTGTTGGGAGTATTATCTTTGGACCTCGAAATTACTAGAAATCATGAATAAAACAGATCTCTCCGTAACGTACGCAGGTTTAACACTAAAAAGTCCCGTTATAGTTTCAAGCAGTGGACTTACAAGTTCTGTTGAACGGATAAAAAAAATCGCAAATGCTGGAGCAGGGGCTGTTGTGCTTAAATCCTTGTTTGAAGAACAGATCCAATACGAGGTTGGTGAATTAATAGGGGGGGCAGATTATCCTGAAGCATTAGACTACATTAATACCTATGCAAGGGATAACTCGGTTCAGCAGTATCTTAAATTAATTTCTGATTCCAAGAAAGCTGTTGATATACCAGTTATGGCGAGTATCAATTGTCATTCTGCCAGTGAATGGACTGATTTTGCCTTTGAGATAGAAGAAGCGGGAGCTGATGCTGTTGAACTAAATATTTATTATCCAGGGATCAATCCAGAAAAGGATCCTAGAGAATATGAAAAGGTCTATTTAGATATAGTAGACGAGGTGCAAAAAAAAGTGAAGATTCCTGTTGTGATCAAATTAGGGTCTCATTTTACAAACCTAGCCTGGTTTGTACATCAGCTTCAAATACGTAAAGTTGCAGCAGTCGTCTTATTCAACAGGTTTTATGCACCGGATATCGATCCGGAAACAATGACTATGGGAGCTGCAGAAGTTCTTAGCACACCAGCTGAAATAAGAAATTCCCTTCGATGGGTTGGTATTATTTCTTCGAAGATTGATAAAATTGATATTGCTGCTTCAACAGGGGTTCATAGTGGTCTGGGGGTGATAAAGCAGCTTTTAGCAGGAGCTGAAGCTGTCCAGATATGTTCCGTTCTCTATAGGAATGGGGTTGACTACACAAAGAACATAGTTAACGAAGTTAAAAATTGGATGGAGAAGAAACAGTATTGGAATATAGAAGAATTTCGCGGTAAAATGAACTATTCTAATTTAGCTGACCCCGAAACTTACGAACGAGCTCAATTTATCAAATATTTCTCAAAAATGCATTGATTAATATTGGTCAGGATTTCTGGATCATATCAGCCATTGCCTCCAGTAATCTTCGCTTCTCGGGTGAAGAAGCTGATAAATGATTTCTGATTGTTTGAATACAACGCGTTTTAAGCTTGTCACTTACCTCAGGCACAGCATCCTCTATAACGGAATAACTTTCTAGCGCAATTTCGTATTGTTCCATGATGGCAATATGTACGAAGGTTTCTATGTACTCATGGAAATCAAGTCTGTTTTGCCAGCAGGATGATACCAGATCTTTGCGGATAGCTGAGTATTGCTTATTCTCGATGGCATCCATAATCACATTGGCAGCATCTTGGTATTTCAAATCATTCAGTAGTTTGACGGATTCATTGTAGACAGTCTCTTCCGGCTCCTTTATCATTAGTTTAAAAATTTCAGGAAGTATCTCAGGTGTTCCGGTAGCCCTCATCTGCTCTAATGCACTTTTTATTGCCTGGACATTTCCTGAGCGCAGTGCTTGGATTTGTTTCTTTTCTCTCTCTTTTCTATTCCTTGCTGCATTTTCCATTATTAAAACTCGTTACAATTTTTATTTAAAAAACTTACTGCATTTAAATATCCCTGTCGATGCGCTTTTTTAAAATTGCGACATGCCTCTTCCTTTAAGCCGGAAGCAAGGGCTGATTTTCCACGTAGGTACCATGTTTCTCCATTAAAGGGATCGAGGTCGA
>Ga0102938_10003515_pt1 | contig 11686 bp, 10 predicted proteins | sample SalPonR2_B_D2_MG_FD_84516 | JGI IMG/M metagenome (GOLD analysis project Ga0102938, IMG submission 84516) | Salt pond soil microbial communities from South San Francisco under conditions of wetland restoration - Salt Pond MetaG R2_B_D2_MG | ecosystem: Environmental > Aquatic > Marine >... | reverse complement strand
CCGGAAAACGAGTCTGCCGACGAAGTCACCCGAACGCCGGCCGAGGTCGCCCAACGGAACCGACCAACCGAAACGCCCCGACAAGCGATCGTCCGCGAAGCGCCGGCCGTCCTGGCCGATGCGGCGCCGAAAACCAAGTTGGCCGAAGCGATTCCGCCGTCCTTGCTTTCCGACGCGCAGGATTCCACCGGCACGCCGCCGATGTCGGCAGCGGTCGGTCGATCGGAGCGGCCGGAATTTTCGCCGGCCCACGACTCCGTCGTCGCGGATGAGATCGTCGCGGATGAAATGCCGGCAGATCAGCTGGCCGACGCTGCGGCGGCAACGGACCGTTGGGCCGAACCGATCCGCGATGATCGTTTTGCCGACGTCGATATCCGGGACCGATCCGAGGAGACGGATTCTCCCGACGCGACCCTCGCCGACAGTGAACCAGTCGAATCGTCGCAAGAACAAGCCGGGCCGTCGATCGTGATCCGCGGGGGCAAGGACGCGACCCAGAAATGGCGTCCGCCGGTCGCGGTTGCCGCGCCGCCGGCCGTTTTTCAAGATTCTTCGGATCATTCCGTCGGCGTCGTTCGCAGTGCGGCCGATCCCTCGACGGACGCGGTCGCGACGAACGAACCCCAAACGTTGGATTGGATCCCCAATCCGTCACGACAGCCCGACGCCCAACGGGTCGGCCCGGCGGCCATGCCCGCGACGACGGTCAGTTCCCGAACGTCGGCAACACCGATGGCGACGTCAAAACCCTTGGCGACGGCCGACGCGACGCCGCTGTACATGACGCGGGCTCAAGTCCGTTCGCTGACCATTCGCGGTCGGTTGAACCGGGTCCGTGTCGACGACCGATCGGTTTGCCAAGCCGTGGCTGCCGGTCACAGTCAAATCAAATTGATCGGAACGAACAACGGGATCGCCCGACTGACCGTCTGGGCGACTCCTGCCGGCAGCGATCAACCGGCCACCCGCGAGTTTGAAATTCACGTCACCGACCCGGTGGAAGCTTCCAGCGATCCGACGAGCGAAAAGATCGCGGTCCTGAGTCAGTCGATTTGCGGAGCGTTTCCGACGTCCGACGTCACCATTCAATTATTGACCGACGAGATGATCGTCAGTGGGCGAGTTCCCAGTGAAGAGTCGGCCAAGAAAATCATCCGCATGGTTCGCAAGACCTGTTTGATCCCGGTCCGAGATCAGCTGGTCGTCCGCTGAAGCGGTCGCATGTTTGTCAATTTGTAGTTTCGATTCACTTCCAACTTTCACCATCTTTTGTTTTCCAGCCGCGCGGGCAGCTAGAACGCCGCGACAAGAGTCAACGAGGTTTGATCATGAAGATCCAAGCGATCCGTCAAGGCATCTGCCGAAGGCTTTCCCGGGGGACGGCCCTCAGCAGCGCCCTCTTGCTGAGCGTCACCGTGCTGAGCGTTGACGCCGCCGCGCAGGACGACAGCAGCCTGCTCGGTCAAAACGGTAAGGCGGCCTCGGGCGTCCCCAACACGGGCGCCGGCGTCCTGTTCCGCAACGGACAGTTGGTCAGCGACGGCCAAGCGTTCACCGTGATCGATCCGTCGCAGGTCAAGACCGCCGCCGGTTCGCTCGCGTCGCAGCCGGGCAACGAGGTCGATCAAGTCGGCTTCGGCGACGCCGGCGCGTTCGCCGCGGCGGGCTGCCGAAGCTGTGGCACCGCGTCGTGTGGCGGAAGCTGTGGCGTCGGCGGTGGCGGTTTCGGCGGTGGCGGTTTCGGCGGCTTCGCCGGCGGGGGTGGCTGCGGCGAACCTTGCATTCCGTATCGCTACGTCCACAGCGAAGCGATCTACATGAAGCGTCTGGGCGATGACAACTTCACGGTCAGCGAGAGCTTTGGCTTGGACGATTTCGACTGGGAGATCGGGCCGCGGATCACGCTGGGAATCGTGCCGGATTGCGTTCACGGCTGGGAAGCCGGGTTCACCGGTCCGTTGGAATGGAATCGCAGCGCTTCGACCGTGTTGAACCCCGGCGCGTTCAACGCGTTCCAGTTCCCCGGCGCGTTCTTTGACCATGACTTGAACCCGGCGACGCCCGTCGTTGCCCGGCCGGAGTACGATCCGTTTTACGATGCGGATCGTCAAACCATGCGTCACAACGCGGAGTATTTCTCGTTCGAAGCCAGCAAGACCCTGATCGGATGGCAGATCGCCAAAATCCTGTACGGTGTCCGATACATCGACTATCAGGAAGACTTCTTGTTCACTTCGGTCAAGTCCGCCGGGCCGATCACCAACGCCGAGTTCCTCAACAGGACCGAGAACCACTTGATCGGTGGCCAAGTCGGGTTGGACTTGTTTTATCCGATCGCTCGTCACGCGGTCGCTGATTTCCGCGGACGTGCGGGTGCCTACCTCAATTTCGCCGAAACCGATTCACGACTGTTCAACAGCGGCTCGGTCAATCCGGTGCGACGTCGGTCACGCGAGGACGAGGAACTGGCCGGCGTGTTCGAGATCGGCTCGGGTGTGCGGTTCAACTTGGGCGAAGCGTTGTCGATCCGTGCGGGATCGGAACTGTGGTACCTGACCGGCATCGCCACCTCGGTTCGCGAGTCACGAAACTTGTCGGTCGATCGCAACGAGCAAATCAGCATCGACGAAGACGTCGTGATGGTCGGACTGACGGTGTCGGCCGAGTTCAAGTACTAGGAAACGGGGCCAGGGTGATCAGAGAAAGACTCGGATCGGGGTGAAAAGATCCGAGGGCTTTGCTCCCGGGGGGGGGCGTTTCTAGATGGAATCGATACGGACGCTTCTTTTGCGACGTTCCTTGCGGCGGATGTCGTCCACCAGGCCGGCGACGTCCTGGACCTTTTCGATCCCCACCATCGTCAGCACCGGATGCGATCGATCGCTGCTGGTGATGACGATCGTGCCGATCCCGAAGATTCGCTGGACCGGGCCTTGGCTGTAACTGACATCGTCGATGTCGATGACTTCGATGCGGTCGGTTTTGCGAGTCAACAAGCCGACGCGGTGGATGAAGCGTTGGTTGGTCAGCTGGTAGTGCACGCCCAGGCGTTTGCTGGCGTACCAGGCGAGCCCGACGATCCACATCAAGACGATCAGGCCGATGGCCAGCGTCCAGGTGAACTGGATGATCATGCCGGCGGCGACCAGGATCGCGATCGTCACGAGGAACATCAGCGCCCAGGTGCCGAACATGGCTTTGGGGCTGTAGCCGCCGGCCCACATCTCCTCTTCTTCTTCGTAATCGTCCAGCGAGCCTTGTCCAGAAGTCAGTTTTTGGCGGAACTTCGTCGCCGCGGTTTCACCACCGCGTGACGCATCGTCGGCCGGAGATGACGCCGGGCTGTCGGATTCGGTTTCGGGCGTGGCAAGATCGTTGCTGTCGGGGTTCGTCTTGGGATGATCGTCGGACATGCTGTCGCCGCTTTGAGGATGAGGATGAAAATGGTGATCGGGGGGATAGCCGGTGAACCCCTGTTCGGGAAATGTCTGTTCGTCGGGCTTGTCGGAAGCTTGGTCGACTTCTGATAATCTAGCGACAGACCCGACCACCGTCATGCCGAGCCGCCCATGCGATGCCCCTACTGTCACGTCGATAACGATCGAGTCGTCGACACGCGAGCGGTCGAAGACGGCTATCAGGTCAAACGTAAACGCGTGTGCAGCCAATGTCACCGACGTTTCATGACGCTGGAAACCGTCGAACAACTGGGTGTGCGCGTGGTCAAACGCGAACAAACGCGGGAGCCGTTTGATCGCGAAAAAATCCGGCGGGGCATCGAACGGGCCTGCTCCAAGCGTCCGATCAAGAGCGCCCAAATCGAGAGCTGCGTCCAACGCATCGAGGCCGACGTGTACGCGTCGTTCGATTCGGAAATCCCCGCCGACCAGATCGGGGAGATCGTTTTGCGACATTTGGCCGAACTGGACGCGGTCGCGTCGATCCGATTTGCTAGCGTTTATCGCGAATTTGACGACGCCGACGATTTCCTTCAGGCGATTTCCGAGATCATCGGGCCGGTCGCTCGCAGCGGTGATTAGGGACTGGAGGGTTTGCAGGGGTCGGCGGCGGTGAAACTGAGCTTGTCGTGATGCCGCGTCCGACTTTAGAAGTGGTGTTCCACTTTTCGCCGTGAACCATTCTCCGTCTCGCAGCCTCACCAAGGGTGAATCGCCATGCGCCGATTCTTCAACACTCCGACGATTTCCACTGCCATTTTGTGTTTTTCGGTCGTCTTGGCCGGTCCGGCCGACACCGCGTCGGCCCAAGGCAAACAACGTGGCGCGACGCTGGGCGGTTTGGCCGGCGCGGTCGCCGGCGGGATCATCGGCGATAACAACAACGAAGCCGGTGCCGGTGCGGCGATCGGCGGAGTCATCGGGGCCGTCGCCGGCGGGATCTTGGGCGACGCGAACGACAAGCAGCGGGCGGCCCAGCAGCAACAGTATTACTACCAGCAGCAGCAGCAGCAGACCCAGCGCGTCGTGCAAACGATGTCCGCCGTGTCGATCAGCGACGTCGTCAACATGTCCCGCAGCGGGCTGAGCGATTCGGTGATCATCAATCAAATCAACCAACGCGGCGTCCGACAGGAACTTCAGGTGCCGGACATCATCACCCTGCACCAGCAGGGCGTTCGCGAGCACGTCATCACCGCGATGCAGCAGGCTCGCGTCGGCGGTCAAGCGGTCGCCGCACCCGGGCCGCCGCCCGTCGTGGTTCAACAGCCGACCGTGATTCACGAAACGCACGTGTTGCCGGCTTATCCGGTTCGTCGCTACTACTATCCGGCGCCGGCCCATCGTTATCACCGTTCACACGGCACCGCCATCCATTTCGGGTTTTGAAACAGCGCGGGTTCGCCGTCGGCCGTTCGCGGTGTAGTCTTTGGGGTTGATCGCCGCGGGTGATGCAGCCCGCGGCTTGCCACGTCCAAGCGAAAGGCTGACATGCGGATTTTGGTGACCAACGACGACGGCGTTTTCGCGCCAGGCTTGGCGGCATTGGAGCAACAGATTCGGCACCTGGGTGACGTCGTCGTGATCGCTCCGGCGACCGAACAAAGCGGCGTCGGACACTCGATCACCTACCTGACGCCGCTGGTGTGCAAGTCGATCCATCGCGACGGACGACACTGGGCCCATGCGGTCGACGGTTCGCCGGCGGACTGTGTGAAGTTGGCGATCGCCGAGTTGCTCAAGGACGACCCGGTCGATCTGATCGTCAGTGGTATCAACAGCGGGCTCAATGCGGGCATCAATGTGCTGTACAGCGGCACCGTCGCCGCGGCGATCGAGGGTGCTTTCTTCGGCGTGACCAGCGTCGCCGTTTCCCTGGAGCATGACGAGGACGCGGATTTTCAGTCGGCCGCGGTGATCGCTCGCAACGTCATCGGCGGCTTGATCAAGCATCCTGAGAGCAAGGGCGGGTTGTTCAACCTGAACATCCCGACCGCCGCCACGCAGTCGCCCAGCGAAGTGAAGATCGTGCCGATGGGCTTGGCCCAGTACGGTCGGCGTTACGAAAAGCGGCAAGACCCCGGCGGTCGCGATTATTACTGGGCGTTGTGGTCGGAAACCAAAGAACCGCCGCCGGAGATGACCGATGTCACCCAGCTTCGCCAAGGCAACGTGACGCTGTCGCCCTTGCATTTCGACCTGACTCGATCGGAGTTGCTCGGCGAGATGGCCGGCTGGAACCTGAAAAGCTGAAGCCCGGGCAGGGGCCCCCAGGCCGCCCCTTCCGCAAAAAATACGCTCCGACTACGATTTTCGGCGCAGCAAAAACCGTCCTTCTCCGCCGTTTTCCCGAGTGAAATCCCGTCATGAGCGTTGCCTCGACCAATCTCCAAAATCTGGCCGTCGACACGATCCGAACGCTCAGCATGGACGCCGTGCAAACGGCCAACAGCGGGCACCCCGGCACGCCGATGGCCTTGGCGCCGATCGCTTATCAGCTGTTCCAAAACACGATGAACTACGATCCGGCCCAACCGCTGTGGCCGGGTCGCGATCGCTTTGTGTTGTCTTGCGGCCACGCGTCGATGTTGCTGTACAGCACCTTGCATCTGATCGGCGTGAAAGCCCTGGACGATGACCACCGAGTCACCGACGAGTCGGCGGTCACGCTGGAGGACATCAAGAAGTTCCGCCAGATCGGCAGCGTGTGTGCCGGGCACCCCGAGTACGGCGAAGCGGCCGGCATCGAAACCACCACCGGCCCGCTCGGCGCCGGAGTCAGCAACAGCGTCGGCATGGCGATCGCCGCGAAATGGCTGGCCGCGAATTACAACACCGATGATCTGACGCTTTTTCACTACAACACCTATGCGCTATGCAGCGACGGCGACTTGATGGAAGGCATCGCTTGCGAAGCGGCCTCGATCGCGGGTCATCAAAAACTGGACAACCTGTGTTGGATCTACGACGACAACGGGATCACGATCGAAGGTGAAACCGACTTGGCGTTCAGCGAAGACGTGGGCCGGCGATTCGAAGGACTGGGATGGAACGTCATTCACGTCGATGACGCCAACGATCTGGACGCGTTGGGCAAAGCGATCACCGCGTTCCAGGCGTGCCACGACAAACCCACGATCATCATCGTCAAAAGCATCATCGGTTTCGGCGCGCCGAACAAGCAAAACACGCACGGCGCCCACGGCGCTCCGCTGGGCTGGGACGAAGTCGCGTTGGCGAAAAAGAACTACGGGTTTCCCGAGGACGAAAAGTTTTACATCCCCGAGGGTGTCAAGGAGCATTTCGCCGCCGGGATCGGTTCGCGCGGGGCGACGGCTTTCGAAGCTTGGTCGAATCTGTGGTCCGAGTACCAGCAAGCTCAGCCGGAAAAAGCGGCCGAATTATCGGCGATGTTCGCCGGACGTTTGCCCGAGGGCTGGGACAAAGACATCCCGGTCTTTCCCGCCGATGAAAAGGGTGACGCGACACGCAACAGCAGCGGCAAGGTCCTCAACGCCATCGCCCAAAACCTTCCCTTCATGATCGGCGGTTCGGCCGACTTGGCGCCCAGCAACAAGTCCGACTTGAAATTCAGCACCAGCTTTCTGCCCGGCAACGAAGCCGGCCGGAACCTGCACTTCGGCATCCGTGAACACGCGATGGCCGGCATCACCAACGGGCTTTCCCTTTGCGGCTTGCGGTCCTACGCCGCGACGTTTTTCGTGTTCACCGATTACATGCGCGGCGGCATGCGGCTTTCCAGCATCATGCATCGGCCCGTGTTGTACATCCTGACTCACGATTCGATCGGTGTCGGTGAAGACGGGCCGACCCACCAGCCCGTCGAACACTTGGCCGCGTGCCGTGCGATCCCCGGCTTGCTGGTGTTCCGCCCCGGTGACGCCAACGAGGTCGCCGAGTGTTATCGCACGGCAATGATGACCAACGACCATCCGTCGGCGTTCGTCTTGTCGCGTCAAAACATGCCGACCCTGGACCGAAACGTCTACGCACCGGCGTCGGGATGCGCCAAAGGCGGTTACGTTTTATCGGACTGCGAAGGAACGCCGGAGGTGATCCTGATGGGCAGCGGAAGTGAACTTTGCATGTGCGTCGAAGCGGCCAAGGCGCTTGCCGCCGAGGGCAGAAAAGTTCGCATCGTCAGCATGCCCTGCATGGACTTGTTCCAAGACCAGGATCCGGCGTACATCAACGAAGTCTTGCCGCCCGAGGTCACGAACCGTGTCGCGGTCGAAGCGGGAATCCGCATGTGCTGGGATCGTTGGATCGGCTCGGCGGGCAAATTCATCGGCATGCACAACTACGGTGCCAGCGGGCCGTACGACGCGGTGTACGAACATTTCGGCATCAACGCGGCCGCCGTGGCCGACGCCGCCCGTCGATGAACGGCGGAAACGAAAGCCGGGCGATTCGAAAACGGTGATCGACCGGTCGTCACGAGACGTTGACGATCATCCCGGCCACTCCGGGTCGGCGATATGGCGGGCCATCTCCGACAATTCGGCCTGCGTGTCCAGCAGGCGATGCCAAGCCCCCAACTGCAGCGTGACTTCCTGCTTGGCCTCGTCGTTCTTGGCCGAATCGATCAGCCGGTGCAGTCGCTCTTGCAGGTAATCGAGCACCTCGCAGATTTGAGCCTTCTGGCCGGGCGTCAGATCGGCGGGGATGCTCGGCAGTTCGCGAATCTGCATCATTTCCGCCGGGATCGGCGAGTTCGGTCCTTGCAGCTCGACGGCCATCGAACTGTCCGAGGAACTCATTTCGCGATTCGCCGTCGGCCCGTCGGTTCCCATCGCCGCCAAACGAGCGGCGATCTGTTCCTCGGATCCCAACAGCATCAGGCTGCGGCCGACCGCGATCAGGTCACCGTGACGCAAGATTTTCAGTTGGCATTCGACGCCGTTGACTTTGGTTCCGTTGGTGCTGTCCAAATCCGTCAGGACCAAACGGTCGTTGTCCCGCTGAATTTTCAAATGACAACGACTGATCCGTTCGTCGTTCAATTGAATGTCGTTGCCCTCCTCGCGACCGACCGTCAGCGGCAGCTGCAAGTCCTCGTAGACTCGCCCGCGGTCGGCTCCGTGAAGAATTTTGATCGTGACGCCCGACATGGGTTAGGCTCCCAGGGAAGTGGCTCGCGTCAGAAGCGAGGCGGCAGCAACTTGGATGTCAGAAACTTTGGCTACCGTCATCAATCGATAAGCTTGGGACATTTAGCCGCAGTATAAATGAACGCGAGGAACGGTGGGGCAAACCGCACCGTTGTCAGACAACTTCGGCGATAACGCATTTCAAGTAATCACTTTCGAAGCAAGCCGCCGCGACCGGGTGGTCGGCAGACGGCCCGCGAGTCTCCATCAAAATCAAGTCACGACGTTTTCGTTTGCCGACTTCTCCGAGCATGGTGTGGAAGTCGGCGCGTGTGACCCGCCCCGAACAACTGCAAGTCACCAAGATTCCTCCAGAGGGCAGCAAATCCAGCGCCAAAGAGTTCAGGCGTCGGTAGGCTCGCATCGCCGCGTCGACTTGGTGACGAGAACCGGCAAACCGCGGGGGGTCCAACACGACCGCGTCGAACCTCCGGCCTTCGTCGCCCAGGCGTTTCAACGCGTCGAAACAATCGTCCTGCAAAAATTGAATCCCGGACAACTCATTTCGATCGGCATTCTTTTGCGCGTTCTCCAGTGCCACGTTGCTGGAGTCGATCCCCAGGACCGACTCCGCCCCCGATTTTGCCGCGACCAAACCGAAGCCGCCGTGGTAACAGCACACGTCCAGCACCTTTCGGCCGGTTAGGTAGCCGGCAGCCACCCGATGATTGACGCGTTGATCCAGATAGCTGCCGGTTTTTTGGCCCGTTCGCAGATCGACGCTCCAGAGCAAGCCGTTCTGGAGGTATTCGACGATACCGTCCGATGCGGCATCGGCCCCGTCCTCGGAAATCCAATCGTCAAACGGTTCGATGTTTTCGTGTTTCGCTGTTTTTTCGTCCATGCGAACCTTGACCGCGCGACAGCCGGTCGCCTGCCGCAGATGGTCGATGATCAGTGATCGCCAAGGCAGCAGCGCTCCGGCGGTCAATTGAACGCTCAAGCAATCGGCATATCGGTCGACGATCAAGCCGCTGAACAAATCGGATTCGCTGAACACCAACCGTTGAGCCTGATCGGCCGGATCGCCGCCCGGCGCCCCGGCCGGAATCCGTCGCCGCCGGGCGATCGCCGAGTCGATGCGTTGGCGCCACAGATCGTTGCCGATCTGCAGGTCTTGGTGGAACGAATAAAGACGCACCCGCAACCGGCTGCCCGGATTGATCAGGCCGCGGGCGATCCAATTGCCGTCATGGTCCAGCAATTCGACGATCTCCCCCGCCTTCAACTCGTTTCCCAAGTCGGCCAGGGCGTGCGCGTGAACCCACGGGTGACGGGCATGAAAGGGAAAATGGCGGTTCGGTTTCAAACGCAGCCGGGCAACCGACGTGGACGTCTTTTCGGGCGAGGGGGATTCGGGCATGTTCGGAGGGATGGGAATGGGATGCAAATGTCGATCACGGGGTCGAGCCGCCGGCCGGGCCGGCGGCCGGTATTCGCGGCGAAAACAACCGTTTTCGCTGCGACCCGTCGCGATGTTTCGGGGAATGATTTTTGACACGTCGACTTGATTCAAATGGCGACCAACCGTCGCCCGTCTCGTCAGCCGACACGAATCAGGGCAGAATACAGGCTCAGGCACAATCCCCAGCCTGAGGCGGTGGCCCCGGCCTGAAGCCGATGGGCTCGGCCAGAGGATCGTGGCGATTCGCACCGACGAAAAGGCGTTCGCCCGACGACTCGATCGACCGACGGTCCGAATTTGGGTTTCAGCCGCGACGGTTGACGGGTCGATAGATTGGGGTGATTCGAGATAACTTCGAGAGAAACAGAAAAGGTTGGAAGATGACACACATCGTTGCCGAGCCGTGCAAGGGATGCAAATACACCGACTGTGTCGTTGTATGCCCCGTGGAATGCTTTTACGAGGGCGATCAGATGCTGTACATCCATCCGGAAGAGTGCATCGATTGCGAAGCCTGCGTGCCGGAATGTCCGGTGGAAGCGATCTTCCACGAAGACAACCTGCCCGAAGAGTGGCAGAGCTACATCGAGCTGAACGCGACCAAGTCAGAAGAATGCGACGTGATCACGGAAAAGAAAGAGCCGCTGGCGGATCAGTGACCGGAAACGTCAACGTGCCTCTTATCCGTCCGTCGGGTTCGGCCAGGACCGGCGGTCGCGTGACGCCACGCGACGGAGATTGCCAACCACAATCGCGTCTCACGCCTGCATGAACGTCTTCCACGATTCGTAGCGAGGGTCATCGATCGGTCCGGCCCACATCGGGTCGAAACGCGGCTTGATCGGCTTGGTCAGCAATTGCATGTTGGCCTGTTTCGGCGTTCGTCCGCCTTTGCGACTGTTGCATCGCAAGCAGCAGCACACGACGTTTTCCCACGTCGTCGGTCCGCCGTGAGATCGCGGCACGACGTGGTCCAAGCTGAGTTTGTGCGTGGGCTCGTTTTTGCCACAGTACTGACAGCGGTGGTCGTCGCGGGTGAACAAATTCTTGCGATTGAACCGGACCGTTTGCACCGGCATGCGATCGAATCGGATCAAGCGAACGACGCGGGGAACTTGCAGTTCGAAACCGACCGCTTGCAGGTATTCCTCGCCCTGCTGTTTCTCCGTGGACGTCAATCGGCTCAGCTCACACCAGCTTTCGAAATCGAAGCTGACGAATTGACCGTCGTCCGTCCCGATGACCTCGGCGCATTCGCGGTACAACAAGGTCAGCGCCCTGCGCACGTTGACGACCCGGATCGCCATGTAAAACCGATTCAGTACCAACACGTTGGTGTCGAGGACACTTCTTGACATTGCCGCTCCCGATCCTTCCTCGTTCGTTCGTACATTTCGGGCGAAGTCAGGCGCCCGAGACTGAAAAACAGTGTACCGGTTGGCCCACAGGGCAACCATAAAGGAACCGGCCCCCTCACGAGCCCTGTCCGCGGAACTTGGTTCGCCGTTTGCACCCTGCCCGTTGGAACCGCGGCGACGACGGGCTGTCGTTTCGCGAGATCAGCCGGCCATGTAGACAGGACTTTCGTCCGTTACGACGGCCACAACGGCCGATGGGTTCACCGGCGAAGCGGTCTCGGGTGACCCGGG
>Ga0102938_10003513_pt1 | contig 11687 bp, 5 predicted proteins | sample SalPonR2_B_D2_MG_FD_84516 | JGI IMG/M metagenome (GOLD analysis project Ga0102938, IMG submission 84516) | Salt pond soil microbial communities from South San Francisco under conditions of wetland restoration - Salt Pond MetaG R2_B_D2_MG | ecosystem: Environmental > Aquatic > Marine > Intertidal... | reverse complement strand
TCTCCGCCGATACCGCTCAGCTCGTGCAGCTGATCGTGCAACGATTCGGCGATCGGCCAACCGGCCGGGTTTTCCAGTTTGCGGGTCCGACCCCGTGACGAGGACCGCGGGGTGTCTCGAGGCTGAGCCGGACCATCGTCCGCTTCGGTCTTCGGCGTCGTCTCGGAAAGTGACTCCTCCGGCGGCGGCGACGGATCATCGGCGTCCACATCCGCATCGGTGGCGGGCGCGTTCAACGAGAACAAGTCCTCGGGATTGTCGTCGGCGTCGAACCGATCGTCCGAATCCGACTTACGGTATCGTCCCAAAACGCGGATCGACTCGGGCAGCACACTCGCATCGTCGCGGATGACGAAATCCCGCGTGGGGATCACGCCGGGGTTCAGCAAGATGTTAGAGAAACTGTCTCGTGTATCGGCGTCGCGGTCGGAAAGTCGCAACGAAGACATCCCGGCGATCTCCCGAGCCGCATCCAACCGCGGTGCGGCGATCGACGGGGAAACAAATTCCGCCAGGGTCGCTTCGCCGGATTGACGATGCAAACTGGGCCACGGCGTCGCGGGGCTTTCGTTCCACCAAGCCCGGCCGGTTCGCACGCCGTACCGCAGGGACAGTCGTAAAGGCCTGGTTTTCGAATGGACGGCGGCGGCCAACGAAGCGGACCGCGTGACGAAGTCGGCCACGAACGGGACGATGTCCAGCCGGCTGACGGATTGCCGGATCGGTGAGACGAGACCGAATGACGAGATCGTGGCCGAGGCGACCAGGGGCCAGACCAGCAGTGCTCGTTTGATTTCCTTACGCATCGTGCGTGAAGCCCATGAAAAGGGAGAGGGATTTTCAGCGATCTGCCGTGACCGCTGCAGGGTTTCATCGACCCGCAACCCTTTCGTGTTCAGCAACGACGCCCGCCGCTTCCCAGATCGAAAACCTGGCACGACCGCGACGCCTGGCAAATCCGTCTCAACTGTTTCAGGTCCCGGTGCGAAACCGCGATTTGCCGGGAAAGCCGATGACGTTTTCACGCCGATTGAGTAACCTTGGACGCCATGGACGTGTCATCCCAGCCCGATCGAACCGAAAAAATCTTTGTCGCCGGCCATCGAGGCATGGTCGGCAGCGCCGTGTGCCGTCGTTTGTCGGAAGAAAACGTGCAGGTCGTGACGGCGTCGCGGGACGTGCTGGATTTGACGGATCCGTCGGCCGTCGACGCCTTTTTCGCGACTCATCGGTTCGACGCGGTCGTGTTTGCCGCGGCCAAAGTCGGCGGCATCGTCGCGAACCGGACCTACCCGGTCGAATTTTTGTCCGACAACGTGTTGATGGCCAGCCATGCGATCAACGCCGCCTACCGGACCAAGGTTTCGCGGTTTTTGTTTTTGGGCAGCACTTGCATCTACCCGCGTGATTGCCCGCAGCCGATCGACGAAGAATCCTTGCTGACCGGCCCGCTCGAATCGACCAACGAAGCCTACGCGTTGGCCAAGATTACCGGGTTGAAGCTGTGTCAGTACTACCGTCGCCAGTACGGGGCGATGTTTCACAGCGCCATGCCGACAAACCTGTACGGTCCCGGCGACAACTATCATCCCGAAAACAGTCACGTTTTGCCGGCTCTGATTCGCCGCTTTCACGAAGCCAAACTCGCCGCCGCGCCGTCGGTCACGATCTGGGGCACCGGTTCGCCGCGTCGCGAATTCCTGTACGTCGATGACTTGGCCGACGCGTTGGTGCATCTGTTGGGGGTCGACGATCCGCCGGACTGGGTCAACGTCGGGACCGGACAGGACCAAACCATTTTGGAACTCGCCCGGGCCGTCGCCCGAACCGTCGGCTACACCGGCGAAATCGAAACAGATCCGTCGCGACCCGACGGCACTCCGATCAAACGCACGAACGTCGATCGCTTGCACTCGCTGGGCTGGAAACACCGCGTCGATCTCCGACAGGGCCTGGCGTTGGCGTACGAAGCCTTTTTGGCGGAAGCCACCGCGGGCGAACTTCGCACCGTGTGAACCTTTTTGATGACCCTTTTCTTTGGAACCCATTGTCATGACCAAATCCGCCCTGATCACGGGAATCACCGGCCAAGACGGCAGTTACTTGGCCGAGTTGCTTTTGGAAAAAGGCTATCAGGTGCACGGATTGGTTCGCCGTAGCAGCACGTTTTCGACCGAACGGATCGATCACATCTATCAGGACGTCCACGATTGTCCGAACCTGCTTTTGCATTACGGGGATCTGACGGACGGGCAAGCCTTGTCGAATCTGGTTTTGGAGATTCAGCCCGACGAGATTTACAACCTCGGTGCCCAAAGCCACGTCCGTGTCTCCTTTGACCAACCCAATTACACGTTGCAAGCGGTCGGCGTGGGCGCGCTGAACGTTTTGGAAGCCGGCCGATTACTCAGCAAGCACAAGGAATGCCGCATCTACCAAGCCAGCAGCAGCGAGATGTACGGCGACGTCCTGGAAGTCCCCCAAAAGGAAACGACGCCCTTCAATCCGCAGTCGCCCTACGCCTGTGCCAAGGTTTACGCGTTCCACCAAACCGTCAACTATCGACGCAGCTACGACATGTTCGCCAGCAACGGCATCTTGTTCAATCACGAGTCGGAACGGCGTGGCGAGACGTTCGTGACGCGGAAAATCACTCGCGCGGCCGGTCGCATCAAGGTCGGCATGCAAGACAAACTGTACTTGGGGAACCTGGACGCCAAACGTGACTGGGGTTACGCCAAGGACTACGTCGAAGGCATGTGGCGGATTTTGCAACACGACGAGCCGGACGATTTTGTGTTGGCGACCGGCAGGACCGAGACGGTTCGTGACTTTTGCCGATTGGTGTTCCAACAACTGGAAATGAATTACGAGGACCACGTGGAAATCGATCCGCGGTACTTCCGTCCCGCCGAAGTCGAGTTGTTGCTGGGAGATTGCAGCAAGGCGAAAGAAAAGTTGGGCTGGACGGCCACGACGGATCTGGAAGAACTCGCTAGGATCATGACGCAGCACGATCTGGAATTGGCACAACGCGAAGCCCACTCCAAGAGTTTCGTGCCGAGCTGAACGCCGAAAGCACGGACAACGATGGCAAAGAAAAAGTCGACCGCGGATTTTGAATACGTCGAACCGATCGGGGACCGCGTTTTGGTTCGCAAGGACGAACCGAAACGCGAAACCAAAGGCGGCATCGCGCTGCCCGATGCGGCCGAAATACCCACGATCACCGGTCGCATCGTGACCATCAGTGCCGTTGTGGAAAACGACGAAGAATTGCCGCTTCGTCAGTACGACAAAATCTTGTTCCACCCGAAAAATTCGATTCCCGTCGACCTGGAACACGACAACCAATTATTCGTCGTCCCGGTCGAAGATGTGGTCGCCGTCTTTCGACGCAGGCCGCCGGAATGAGCCGGGCCGCCGGAATGAGCCGGGCCGCCGGAGCAAGCGGACCCGAATCGGTCCGGTGGCACTAGGTCGGATTCGGCGGGAACAAGAATCGGTCGACCATGTCCAGCACGTCGGGCTGCATGACGACCGACATGTGTGTCGCCGGCACCGATCGAGATTCGAGGTTGGAGATCGCCGACAAGTCGACCGGTTTCAGGCACTCGTCGAACTTGCCCCACACGACCAAGCGTCGCACCCGATCGTCACAGTCCGCGTCGGCCGCGGCGCGCCGCGGGTCGGTGATCGTGGCGATTTCGGGGATCAGTTTTCCGGACACCAGCCGTGTCATCTTGGGCAAGAAGCCGGCCCGCATCACCGGAGCGATCGAAACCAAGGCTTCGACGCGGTGATCCGCCGCGGCGGCGATCGCCCGACGGGCGACCCAGTCGCCGAAGCTGTGGGTGACGACGCCGATCGGGCTTGCGCCGCCGTCGTCGCTCAGCAATTCGGCCAGCCGCCGGACGCTTTTTTCCAAGTTGCGGAAAACGATCCGATCACGAAAGTACTCGACGGGCACGTCGTGTCGCTTGATCTTGTGACGCAGCGGCCAGAACGCCGCGCGGGGCTCGATCAATCCCGTCACCAGCACGACGCGATTGATCAACGAATCGATTCCTCGGGCAGACCGGACTGGATGCCTTGGTCGATCGGCATTTCGTCCTCGCCGCCGTCGCCGTGCACCGCGATCAGGCGATCCAGTTCGGCACGCAACCGCGCGACCGTGTCGGCGTGCTTCGGGTCGTCGATCAAGTTCCTGCTTTCCGAGGGATCGGCTTTCAGGTCGTAAAGTTCCGCCATGTGACGATCCGGCGTGCCGTCGCCGTGCGGGTAACGGATGTACTTCCAACGATCCGTCCGCAGCGCCCGCACGTTCGGCGTGTAGGGGAATTGGTGTTCGTAGTTGTATTCGTAGTAAAAACTGTCACGCCAATCCGAATCGTCGCCACGGGACAGGTCCTTCCAACTGCTGCCGTGAACGTCGGCAATGGGGTCGGCATCGCAGATGTCCAAGATCGACGGGGCGAAGTCGATCGTCGAGGTCAAGTTTTCGACGACGCGGGCTTGGTCGGTCGGCACCAAGCCGGGGTAGCGGACGACCAACGGGATGCGAATCGACGGCTCGTGGCCGGTGCGTTTATCGACCATCCCGTGTTCGCCTTCGAGTAACCCGTTGTCGGAAGTGTAGATGATCAACGTGTTGTCCAGCTGGCCGCTGTCGGCCAAGAACCGGTAAAGATCACCGACGCTGTCATCGACCGACAACAAGGTGCCCCAGTACGCGCGGACCATGGCGGCAAAGTCCTTGACGGCTTCGGGGCTGTCGTCGGGAAAATCTTTTCGCCAATCGAACAGCGGGCCGTAGATGCCGTGCCAGGTGTCCAAACGTTTTTTGAACCAAGCCGGTTTGTCGTCAAGTTGAAACGCGGTCGGCGGATACTGGACGTCGACTCGGTCGAAGGCGTGTTCGTATTTTTCTTCCGGCAGGTAAAAGCTGTGCGGGGCTTTGTGGCCCAGCATCAGCAACCACGGCTCGTCGGAGTCTTGTTTGCCGATCCAGTCTTTGGCCATCTCGGTGACCACGTGGGTGTAGTAGCCCGGCACGACGCGGCGATCGTTGCCGTTGAAATTGAACTCGGTGTCGAAGTACTTGCCTTGGCCCTTGTGGGTGACGAAGTGGTCAAAGCCGGGCCGCGGATTGTCGTTTTCTTCGCCCATGTGCCACTTGCCGACGTACGCGGTCTTGTAGCCGGTGTCTTGAAGCCGCATCGGAAAGCTGACCATTTCGGCCGGGTACTCGGTGAAATTGTTGACGACACCGTGGGCGTGCGCGTACAGCCCGCTGAGGATCGAGGCGCGGCTGGGCGAGCACAGGCTGGTCGTGCAGAAGTGGTTCTTGAACAACAGCCCCTCGTCGGCCAAGCGATCGATGTTGGGCGTCTTCAAATGCGGGTGTCCCATGCAACTCAGCGCGTCGTAACGCTGGTCGTCGGTTAAGATGAACAGGACGTTCGGGCGATCCGCGGCGGTCGCGACCGGGGCGAGCTTGGTCAGCAAAATCCCGCTGCTGGCGATCAGCGAGAGTGAAAAAAACAGTCGAGTGAGCATCATGGACGGCTGAAACGGGGGAATCGAGATCACCGGAAAGTCATCGGCGGGACAAAAAGACGGGGAATACGGCTCAGAGTCTAACAGGAATCCTCAAATCCGTTTCGATCGTCGCGGCCTGCCCATTCGCAACTGGCGGTGGGGGAACTTTTGGCGGCCCCGTGCCATCCAAACACCGCTGGACGGCAGGCCCGAAACGTAAAAAGACGTTCGAAAGCCCGCCATTCGGTCGGCGAAAGGTGTCGCCTGATACCGGAAAGCGTCTCGTTTCGTTTTCCCGCTCGGGCGTCGTTTCCTTCGTCATAACCCCTACGAATCCCAAGCCGGAGAGGTTCCGATTCAGGCAGATACCGCGGCCTTGCTCGCAATTGTTTGCGGGTTTTTCGGCCCTAACTATACTCGACAGCGGGTCTTTACCGGCCCGGCTGTTCGGCCTGCCGACGGCCCCTCGTCGTCTCCACAATCGCCTGCTTTTCCGCGGTCTGGTCGCCGATTCCGGCCCCAGTCGCACCCTCGACATCGCTCCCACGACATTACCTCAACACCCGGACCGGCAGAAACGTCCCGTTTTCGCCGTCCCGGGCCATTCGCCTAGAAGGTTTGGTCTATGACCACGCGTAAGCGGAATCACTCCTCGACGTCAGCATCAAGTTCGCCGGTCCCGAGCCAGCCCCAGCGTGGTGGCAAAGCACGCGACAAGGCTCGATCGCGAAAATCCACCGCCAGTCGCCTGGCCCGCCGCGGATCCCTGCTGGAAAAACTGGAAGATCGTCGGCTGCTGGCCGGTCCGCAGCTGATCGGCATTCAGCCCAATGAGGGCGAACTGATCGTCGACGGGACGGTGCGGGAGACCGCGCCGCGTTCGCTGACGTTCCGCTTTGACGAAACGCAGCAGATCGACCCGACCACTTTGGACGGAATCCGCATCACCCGCAGCGGCCCGGACGGGCTGATGGATACCGAGGACGATGTCAGAATCGTTCCCGGATCGGTGACGTTGGGCGAGAACAACGGCAACGAAGTCGTCGTGCGGTTCGCCGAAACGTTGGTCGACGACAGCTACCGGATCGACGTGTTCGGTTTCGACGATCCGCCCCGCGGCATCGTCGGACTCCGCAACGGGGCGGGCGAATTGCTGCAGGGTCGCAACGGCGTCGACAATTTCGAATCGATCGAATTCAAACTGGACCTGGGTGCCCAGATCGAAGCGATCGTGCCGCAACCGGTCGTGCGACTGGGCAACGGCGAATTGCAACAGCGTCGCGACGAGATCCTGGTCTACTTCAACGAAGACGAGCTGTTCGTCGAAAACGATCCGGCGACCGGCTTGCCGACCGAGCGATCCGCCGAGAATCCTCGCTTTTATCAGCTCTTGTTGACCAACGAGACGGTGCGGACGACGGACGACGAACTGTATTCGCCCGAACGCGTGATCTACGATCCGGCGACGCACACGTCGCGGCTGATCTTTGCCGACGACCTCAACCAGCTTCCCGGCGTTCCGTTGCACGGCGGCACGTTCCGCTTGCGGGTCGGGACCGCCGTCGATTCGGCAGTCGACCTGATCGTCGAGCCCAGCCCGATCGATGTCGTCCCGACGGCCACGTCCGGTCTCGGCTTGGCCTCGGATCTGCAAGTCACCTTCGACTCCAAGATCTTCAGCGAATCCGGCGGCGGCCGTCGTGTCAGCTTTCGTGACACCGGTGCCGGCGGCCTGAGCGTTTCTTTGGACGCCGCGACCGGCGACGTCGTCTACGACCTGGGCGGCAGCACGCCCACCGTGCAAGCCTTGCAAGACGTCACGCAGAATACCGGTGACGTCGACGCGGTCCTCGCGGTCCGCTTCGCCCGCGGCGGCGTTCCGGGTGCCGGCGGCAATTTGATCATCCCCGCGTCGATCGTCTCGTTCGGCTCGATTCAACTTCTGGCCGTCGGCGACACGTTGGGCACGTCGACCAACGTCGGTGTATTCGGGCAAGCCGGTTCGGACCTTTCCAGCCTGTTGATCCGCGAATCGATCTCCCCCCAGCCGTACGGCATCCAGTTGCCAGGGTCGCCCGAAGATCCCGGCCGCCTCAACGGTTTCGGGTCCTTGGCTCAGGCCATCAACGAAAAGTTCCACCCCGACACCACCGACGGCATCACCGAGATCAGCTACAACTTCGGCGGCGTGATCAGCGGCGGCGACGGCACGCTCGCCCCGGCGCGGCTGAACAACATCACCGACGTGCAGAAGCGTCGTGTCCGCGAAGCGTTGTCTTTGTGGTCGCGAGCGATCGGCGTTCAGTTCCGCGAAACGACCGACCAGGGCATCCAGTTCGCCGTGGGAGAACGCGCGGCGTTGGAAGCCAAAACGGACACCGAGCTGCGGCAGATCGACGAGCTGAACGCGGACTTGCGAATCGACGCCGACTACCAACAGTCGGCCATCGTGATGAGCAGCCAAGTCAGTTACGGATTGGATTACGGTCAAGATTTCTTTCGCAAGACGATGGCGGGCATCGGGTTCCTGCTGGGCTTGGACCACAACAGCGAAGTCACGTCCCAGACGTTGATGTCCTTGGATCCGGCTTTCCTGAACGCCACGATCAATCCCGGATTGTTCGTCGCGCCGACCGATCCGTTCTTCGGCACGCAAACGTCGCTGCAACAAACCATCAACCCGGACATCGATTCGCAAACGATCGGTGAGCCGATCCCCAACGCGCTCGAAGGCCCCGAACCGGTCTTCCCCGGGGCCCAAGACGTCCTGCACGGCCGGTTGTTGCATCGGCCCGACAGCATCGACGTGGACTTGTACCGTTTCGAAGTCGACCTGCCGCAGGGCCGCGACTTCGGCACGCTGACCGCCGAAACGTTTGCCCAGCGCTTGGCGGATTCCAGCATGCTGGACACGACGCTGAGCTTGTTCCAAGAGGTCTCGGCGTCCACGACGACCGACTTCGGTCTCGGACCGGCGGTTTCTGTGGAAGTCGTTTCACAACTGGCGGGCAACCAAGGCAATCGTTCGCGGATCGAATTCATCCGCACCGATCGCGTGGCCGGGGACACGGCCGTCAAGGTCGGACGGATCGTCGACAGCAACGGTGAATTGGTTTCCAACGCCATCGAAGTCGACGTCCCCCGACTGGGCGCGAACGTCACGTCGGTGACGGTCGGCCAGATCGTCGATGCGATCAACGGCGACGACTTTGCCAGCACTCTGTTCGCGCTGTCGACCGATTCGTTGGCCCGCAGCGCTGAAGCGGGATCGGCCGAGCTGCAACGGTTCTCGCCGATCGTCTTGTCCGGCGGCGGCACGGTGCAGCTGGCGATGAACGACGATTACTTCAGCGACGATTCGTTCTTGTCGGCGCACGTTTCCAACGGCGTTTACTACCTCGGCGTCACGGCCAGCGGCAACGGCGATTACGACCCCAACCTTTCGCAAAGCGGCAGCGGCGGCTTCACGCAGGGCGATTACGAAGTGTTGCTGAAGTTCCAGCCTCAGGTCAGCCAGAGCGATGTCATCCGCGACGTCGATGGTGATCGCGTCGGCGTCCCCGGCACGGCGATCGACGGCGACTTGGACGGCAGCCCCGGCGGCGTCAAGAATTTCTGGTTCCAAACACGTCCGCTCGAGCGGATCTTGCAAGTCCAGTCCAGCGGCTCGGGCATCGTCGCCGGACAAACGATGACGATCAGCGGTGCCGGTGGCGTTTCGCGTCGCTTCGAATTCGTTCCCGTCGGCGGTTCGGCGCGTCCCGGGAACGTCCCGATCCTTTACAACGCCACGGTCGGCGGAACCGGCAGCAGTCCCGGCGGATTGGCGTTGGCGATTCGTTCGGCCATCAATTCGGTCAGCAACCAGACCGGCGTGACCGCGTCGCTGTCGACGGCCGGAACGCAGGTCGTGTTGGCCGGCGAACGGGTGTTGGATTTCAGCCTCGGTTTCGTCGGCGTCGAAGCACTCGGCCGAAACATCTTTGTCGACAAGCTTGCCAGCGTCGTCGCCGACGGAACGCTCAGCCAACCGTTCAATAACGTCGCCAGTTTGTTCGAAGACGGCGCCTTCGACGCCGCTTTGCCGGGTGACATCGTTCGCATCGTCGGCAACGGCGGCCAAGACGGAAACTTGGCGACGCCGGGCGATAACTTTTCGTATCAGTTCGGTCTCAGCGAAATCGGCGGCACCGTGTTGCCCGACGGTCGTCACATGGATGTTCCCAAGGGCGTCACGACGATGATCGACGCCGGCGCGGCGTTCAAGCTTCGTGGAGCCGCCGTCAGCGTGGGCAGCAATAACTTGTTGTCTGATCGCAGCGGCGGTGCCTTGCAAGTCTTGGGGACGCCACGATTGGTCGACCTGACCGATCCCAGCCCCGTCGGTGCGACGGTCGTCGATCGGGGTGTCTCGTCGTTGGCCGATTCCGGCAGCGTGATCTTCACCAGCACCCGCGACCGCAGCGTCGACAGCTCAGCGGCGGGAAATAGCGCCGCTCCGGCGGCCGGCAATTGGGGCGGTCTGATCTTCCGTAACGATTTCGATCGCGCCGAAGGTCGGGCGAATTTGGAAGACGAAGGCATCTTCCTGCAGTACGTCAACCAAGCCGAACTGCGTTACGGTGGCGGCAGCAACATCGTCATCAACTCGGTGCAGCAAACCGTCAATCCGATCCAGATCGTCGATTTGCGACCCACGGTGACGTTCAACGAGTTGACCGACAACGCGACGGCGGCGATGAGTGCGACGCCGAACAGTTTCTTGGAAACCAGTTTCCAGTCGCCGCAATTCCAGCAAGCCGGTTCCTTCACCGCCGACTACGATCGCATCGGTCCGGACATCAAGATGAACTTGGTGACCGACAACAGCATCAACGGTTTGTTCATCCGCACCGTAGCGGGCGCGAACCAACCGCCGCGTGAGATCACGGTTTCGGCGCGCTTCGACGACGTCGACATCGTTCACTACATCGCCGAGAACATCTTGATCGCCGGTCAGCCCGGCGGTTCGATTCAAGACGGTTTCGCGCCGGACTTTTCCGCCGTCAACGTCCAAGCTTCCGGCGGCGGATCGCTGACACCGGGCAACTACGAATATCGCATGACGTTCGTCGACGCCGCGGGTTTCGAATCGTTGGCCAGCGAGGCCAGCGACGCCGTGACGGTGACCAGTGGGAACCGCACTCTGCAGCTTTTGAACTTGCCGGTGATCCCGCAGAACTCGGATTACCTGACGCGACGTTTGTATCGCCTGGCTCCCGGCAGCGGCGAATTCCGGTTGGTTACTCAACTGAATCGTTCCGATTCGACCTACGTCGATGACGGGTCGTCGATCGGCGACGGTGCGGTGCTGGACTTGTCTCGCGTCGGCATCCGCGGCCGCCTGGACGGTTCGCTGGTGATCGATCCGAACATGGTGGTGAAGTTTCGCGGCGCCCGCATCGAACTGGACCACGGCACGCAATTGCTGGCCGAAGGCACGGCGGGTCAACCGGTCGTCTTCACCAGTTCTCTGGACGATCGGTTCGGCGCCGGCGGGTCCTTCGACACCAACAACGACCGAGGCACGCCCGGCGGTGGCAGCGATCCACGACGCGGCGATTGGTCCGGTTTGTACGCCGGCCCGGGGTCGAACGTTTCCCTGGATTACGCCACGGTGGCCTACGGCGGCGGTGTCAGCCTGATCGAAGGCGGTCAATCACGTGGATTCGCGGCGCTGGAACTCCAGCAAGCCGACGCGCGGATCGTCAACAGCCGTTTCGAATCCAACGACAACGCGATGGACGGCTCCGGGCCGGTCGGTCGCAACGGCCGCCTGGCGATCACGCCGGCGACCATCTTTGCTCGCGGCACCCAACCGATCATTGTCGGCAACGAATTCGTCGACAACTACGGTTCGATCATCGACATCGACTTGGCTTCGATGACCGATGACCTGGTCAGTGACCTGGGTCGACAAACCGGTGACCCGGACGCCTTCATCGGCTTGGACGACAACTTCGGCCCGCTGGTCCGTCAAAATACGACCGACAGCGTCGCCGGCGACGTGCTGGGCGAACGTCAGCTCAGCGGTCTGCGGATTCGTGGCGGCCAGTTAACCGGTGGCAGCGTTTGGGACGACACGGACATCGTTCACGTGCTGTTCG
>Ga0102938_10003511_pt1 | contig 11687 bp, 6 predicted proteins | sample SalPonR2_B_D2_MG_FD_84516 | JGI IMG/M metagenome (GOLD analysis project Ga0102938, IMG submission 84516) | Salt pond soil microbial communities from South San Francisco under conditions of wetland restoration - Salt Pond MetaG R2_B_D2_MG | ecosystem: Environmental > Aquatic > Marine > Intertidal... | reverse complement strand
ACCGGTACCCGACCCGGTCGCAACGACATCGAACCGACCGGGCGATTTCCAAACCAAAGACAACACCGCGCCATCGCTCATCGGTTCGATGTAGCCGCTTTTAGGCACGTCTTGATTGGTAGATCTTTCAAGCTGATTGAGCTGCCAAACGCCGACACTCGGCGCGCCGGCGGCGGCAACCAAGTGATCATCGCCAAGGACTTGCAGACGGACCCCGCCGTGATTCTCGTCAAACAAACTCAGCAATGTTTCGGGTTGATTCGCGGCGACGGGGTCGGCCGGATCAAACGGGCTGAGGCTCAAACCCGTCGGCATGTGCCCCGAGACAACCTTCTTGTGCTTCGGGAAATAGGTCAAGGCACGTGGGAACACTAATTTGACTTCATTCCCGACCGAGGCGAAGAGAGTTTTGATATCGAGAACACCGATCCGGCTCGGGCCGTGTTGGGAAAACAATAAACGCTCGTGCCGGCCGCTTCGTGCCCAAGTCATTGCTCGAACCGCTGATCCCATCGGTGGTTGATAGCGGTCGACGAGTTCCTTTTTCAGAACGTCCCAACACTCGATCACGCCGTCGCCCAGGTGCGGGACGAACAGCAACCGACTGTCGCGGGAAAACAACAAGTCGTCGTACGCCGAACCCGTGCCCTCGGGATCGATGCGAAACCACTCCTTGGCGTCGGGCGTCAACAGTCGCACGTATTTGCTGCGGTGCCCAGCGGCAACGAATCTCCCATCCGGCGACCACTGCAAGGTCTCGATACCGGGTTCGGCGGGAAACGAACGAAACTCTGACTCGACCGAATCGTTCACGTTCCCGGTATCGGTCGGCGTCGGCCAGAAGATGACCGTCGAATCTCCCGAAACGATCGTCTGGCCATCGGGCGAGAACGCGACGGCGTTCTGCGATCCTTGGTTGGCACCCCACACTCGCACCAGTTTCCCGGTGTCCATTCGCCACAAACGCAATTGTCGATCCGAGCAACTGGTGACCAGCCATTGCTGATCGGGCGACAAATCAAAGTTGATCACGCCGGCGGGGTGATCGAATTGTTGCACCGGAGACGGGTTTGCGAGCCGATGTAAGGTCCTGCGGAGGGAACCCGCCGAACTTGCCGAGCGCCGGTTCCGCTCTCCGTGAAAATTGCCCTCCGCGGTCCTCGGCAAAGGATGGGATACAATCTGAATGAGATCGCCCGACTGGAGCGCCTTCAACTGCTGTTGCAGCACGGCGGCTTCCAACATGTCCAGCTTCTCTTGCTCGATTCGCTCCATCGTCGCGGACTTGTCGGCCGATTCCCGCCGCACGTCGGCGAGCGTCCGGTCACGCTGACGGATCAGCCATCCGGCGATCATCAGCAACAACGCGAACGCCGCGACCCCCGTGATCGCTTTTCGATGTTTCGCTGCAAACCGCTTGATGCGATAACCGATCATTGCACCGGAGGCCCGCACGGACTCCCCGGCAAGAAACCGACCGAGATCGTCGGACAATTCTCTGACCGACTGGTAGCGTAGCTCTCGATCCTTATGCAACGACTTGGCCACGATCCGATCCAGATCGCCGCGAACGGTCGAGTAGTCCGGGTGTCGAACGCCGATTTGATCGCTGGGCGATCGTGGGGTGACGTTGCAAATGACGCGTCGAATTTCCTCGATGTCGTGGAGATCCAGCTTGGTCCGGTCGAACGGTTCGGTGCCGGTCAGTAGCCGGTACAAGACCCCTCCGAGCGAATAAACATCGCTGCGGATGTCGATTTCACCGACGTCGCGGGTCGCCTGTTCGGGACTCATGTACAGCGGCGTGCCGACCAGATGGCCGAGCTTGGTGAACCGGGTCTTTTCCACCGCGCCGTCTTCGCAAAGCTTGGCCACGCCGAAGTCGATGACTTTCACCAGCGTCCGAGTGTCGACCGCAGCGACCATGATGTTCGCGGGTTTCAAGTCACGGTGAAGGATGCCTCGCAGGTGCGCGTGCCCGACCGCATCGCAGGCTTGGCCAAACAATTCCAACCGCCGGCGGAAGTCCAATCCGTGTGCGTCGCAATGCCGATCGATCGAAACTCCCTTGACCAGTTCCATGGCAAAGTACGGATGCCCGAGCCTCGTCATCCCGGCGTCAAAGATCTTGGTAATGCCGGGGTGCGACAGAGTCGCCAACGTTTGTTTTTCCAGTTCGAACCGCTGCAGGACTTGGCGGGAGTCCATGCCGGGCTTGATGACTTTCAAAGCCACCTCGCGGCGAACCGGGTGGGTTTGCTCGGCCAAAAAGACCGTGCCCATGCCGCCCTCGCCCAGCAGCGCCACGATCTCGTAGCCCGAGATCTCCGGAACCGCGATCTCCGCCGGCAAGCCGCCGGCGACGCGGGAATGAACGATCTCGGTCGCGTCGACGGGCATTTCCGACTTACCGTCGTCATCGCCGTCCGCCTCGTCGCGGGTTTGGTCGGCGGATGCACGCTCGGTGACTGCCGAGCGAAGTTGGTCAGCCAGTCCGTCCAGGCGATGGCCCGCGCCCGAGTCTTCGCTGCCGGCCAGCAATTTTTCGACCAACCGCCGCAGCTCGGCATCACCGCCGCAGGCCCGGTCCAGGTACTCACGCCGCAGCGACGGGGAACGAATTTCCTTGGCCGCCAAGAAAATCGTCCGCAAGGAAGACGGCTGGGGTGAATGTTCGCTCATGAACCTCTCATTCGTCGAATACGCGGCCGAATCAGGTGGTTTTGAACCGTCAGAAACGATTTTCCCCAAACGCACGACAAAAAGTCGCATTCTTTACCCGATCGCCCCCCATTCTCGCATGAATTGCTGGGGTGTCGCAATTCGCCTCGGCGACACAGCGTCCCACACGAAACCTGCTTTCGCGGAGCGAATTCCCGCATCATCCGGCGAATCCCAGAATCATGCCAAGCTCCGTGCCGTTTCGATTTGTGTTTCGTCTCACGTCGTCCGAGTGCTCAACGCCGATGGATTCGCTCGGCCACTAAACGAGGCCGAATGGCCCGTGAAACTCGCACTTCATTCCGGGACGAAGCTCTTCAAGAACTCGTTATCCGAGATGAGTTGCGTTCGGATCATGAAGACCTGTCCCGTGGCGTCGTCCCGTTCGCCGATCTCTTCCGTCGATTCGTGGTCGTACGGCTTCGGCGAGAAGATCAGTAACACTTCGGACTCTTCCAAGACGCTTTCGACCGCAATGGAGTCCGACTGAACCGTGGGAACCTGAACGGTCAACCGTTCTGTCGGATTGCCGCCAGGTCCACCGGGTAGGTTTGCAAGCTTCACACCATCGACACTTGCGTGAGCGATCACCGTCTTCAGGTTCACATTTCCTTCCGCAGTGACGGTTGGCTTCAGCAGGACTTTCCAACCGTCCTCGAACACGGAGATTTTCGGTTGTATCGCGGAAGCGTCGTCGCCGACCACTTCAAAAACATCCGTGACAAACGGTCGCTGCACCATATCAGCCACCATCACACCTTGTCCGTTGAACAGAGTGACCTTGGGGGCCTGCATGATGTTCGAGCGACTGTCAGCTTGCACTTGAGAGATAAATCGCTCGCTTTGCAGGCGGCTGATTCTGGCACCACGCAAGGGAATGGATACGGACTGTTCGATGTGCAATGCATCGTTGCTTGTCGGAGTTCCACTGAACGCGTTGACTGACAGGGTTGCTTCCGCCCATTGCCTGGGGTCGTCCAAGACGGGTGCATGGTCCAGTCGTGCGAACCGAACGTCCGGTTCCGACGTGAACCAATCGAACTGATTGAGTCGAGCCATGTCGGTTTCGATGACCCGTAATTCCGTCACGATCTGCCACAACCCCGACTGTTCAAAAGCCTCCAGCATTTGCTTCATCAACATTTCCTGTGCCTCGGTCGCACGGACCTGCAGAATGCCATCAAGGATCCTCGGCTCCTCGCGTGGCTCGACTGCGAACGGGACCGAAGCAAAGTACGTCAGGACAAACTTTTCGGCATCAATACCAGGCTGAAGTTCCTTTGCCTTTTGCAAAGCGGGTTCGACATGGATGGAAACGACTCGGCTGTCTTCCTCAGATGGAACCTGTGTCGAGCGAATCGAGCGTTTCCAGTCATCTCCGGCCAACGCGACTTCAAAGTTCGGCACTTGCCGCGGTGCCACCACCGGATTCTCAATCGGCTTGGCGTCCGTGAGCCCGATCGCGGCAACCAGTCCGATGACGGGAATTGAGATCAAACCTCGAAGCCATCGCTTCTTTCGAACGGGTGAACCCAGAGATTCGATACGCTGCCGGAGGCCTTTCGGCGCGGCCATCGCGAGTAAGCCCACAGTTGGCCCTCGACGTGCGATGGGTCGGCCGGCAGCGAATCGAAGCAGAAGTTCTCCGTACTCGCGGATCTGTGTCTCGTCTAAATGGAGGGTTGCCCATTCATCGGCGGCCCGTTCCATGCCGTGCCGTAGCTTCGACATGGCGATCCACGACAACGGGTTGAACCAGTGAACGGACTTCGCGAACGTCGCGATCGACAGAAGCAATCCGTCGCGACCCTTGACATGCGCGACCTCGTGACGAAACACCCACTGGAGGTGTTCCTTCGTCAGTTCTTGCTGCCAGCCGTCCGGGAGGCACACCACCGGGCGGAACAAACCAAACATGGCTGGGGCGTGAAGTGACGGGACCTCTTTTAGCCGCGGCCGCCTTCCGACGCCAAGCTCATCGCAAACCCGCAGCAAGCAGTCAATGGTCGCCTGATCGGTCACAAGGGGGAGTGAACGCAATTTCCATGCGAACCGGATGTGCGAAACAAGATTTCGCAGTAGCAGCAAAGTTGCAATGACTGGCAAGCCAAGGACAATAGAATAGCCGATGGCCTCGAGCTGGGATTCCGATATCTGAACGCCAAACGGCTCATCATCAATCTGATTGAATTGCTGCTTTGCCGCCAATTCAGCCGAATTCGCGAATTCTTCGGCCGTGATCTTGGCGACAGAGGCTTCCGCTTTGACGCGATCCTCGGTGGTCGCATTCTCAGGAAGTAGCGGAATCGTGACGGACGCACCGATGTCATCGTCAAACGTCAACGTACGGGAGCCTTCTGGCACGACGGCGGCGTTCTCATCAGCCGACAGCAAGGCCTGAACCGACGCGTCGGCAACCGAACCGATCGCCACCGCGGACGTGGCTGACACGGGAAGCAATAGCCTTGCCACGACAATCAACCAGAGCCAACAGGTGTACCGCGCCGGGACTCGCTTCCGCATGACGAACGACAGTACGGCAACGAGTGCGAACAACGGTAGCGCACGCCAACCGGCGAGAAACACGAAGTAGAGCACTTCGGCACCTCGTTCAACGATTTGGTCAATCATTCCTTTGATCCTTTGTTCCGAGAGTTTTTCGATTCCGAATTCGATTTCGCGTTGAGAAGTTCGCGAAGCTCGGCAAGTTCTGCCTCACTCAACTTCGAGTCCTTCACCAGATGCAGAAGTGCCGGCGCAGCGTCGCCGCCGAAAACTCGATCCACGAAAGAACGACTCGCTTTTCGCACGCACGTGTTTCTTCGTACCGCGGCGGTGTAGCGGTATTTCTTGCCGATCGGCTTGGTCGCGAGCGCGCCCTTCTTCACCAACCGGTGAAGCATGGTCTTGACGGTCGCGTCGGACCAACCGTTCTCCGCCCCCAACGCTGCGATCACGTCGGTTGCCTCCGTTGGCTGCGAATCCCAAATGAGATTCATGACAATCCATTCTGCGTCTGACAACCGCATGAGCTACTCCTTTTTCCGATGACACGTGTAAACAGTTTACGTCCGTAATCGGAAACGGCACAAGACCGGTTCGGGGCCGGTCCGTTTCATTGAAGAATTCTCGCCGGGACCGTTCGTCGGACTGATCTTCAGTGTCGACGCCGGGTCGCATCGGGAAGAATCGTTGCAATCGCGATGACCGGATGCAAACTCTCGGCCGTCACCTTCGTGTTCGCGGCGGGTGTGACAACTTTGACCTACGCTTGATTTGAATCGCCAATCTCATCCGATCGAAGGTCCCATCATGGCTGCTCCCGAATTTTCTGATCACTACGAAACGCTGGAGATCAGCCCCAACGCCAGTGCGGCGACCGTGGATCGTGTCTTTCGTTATCTGGCCAAAAAGCATCATCCGGACACGTCGACGCACAACGACCCCGGCATGTTCACGCGTTTGGTCGAAGCCTATGAAACGCTTCGTGACCCACAAAAACGGGCGGCTTACGACGTGGCGCATGAGAACCAGAATCGAGTCAATTCGGAATTGGTCGATGGTGCCAACGCCGCCAGCGACGATTGTCTGGAGCGGTACAAGCTGCTGTCGGTCCTGTACGCCCAACGTCGTCGTGATTTCAAAAAGCCCGGCATCGGCATCGGCACGTTGGAAACTTTGGTGCCGTTTCCTGCGGAAGTTTTGAACTTTCACCTCTGGTACTTCCGTGAGAAAGGCTGGATCGGCCGTGAGGAAAGCGGCCAGTTTTCGATCACCGCGGGGGGCGTCGATTACATCGAATCGATGAACGAATCCAGCGTGTCGAACAAACTGCGGCTCGAGCACCGCCCCGACCGTTTGCAAAACGCTCCCGGCTAACGGTGGCGACTCGGAAAGCTTTTCCAATCCACGCCCAGCCGTTCGAACTCGGCGACGGCGGTTAGGAAATGCGCGGTGATCCAGTAGATGTTCCACGCTTCGCTGTAACCACCTCGCATGCCTTCGACGACGTCACCGGCGTCGTGCTGTTGATAGTTCGTCTGAAACAACTGTTCGCCCTGCACGCCGCTGGCAAGATCGGTCATCTGGCCGCAACTGACCAGCATGACTTCGGCAAGTCGGAAGTATCGCTGGTCACCGGTCCATCGTCCCAGTTGCCAAAGCACCGGCGTGAACACGACGCCGAAAACATCGAGGTGTTGGTTTTGGACCGACACGCCGGTCCAGCCGCGTGTCTTGACGGCGTGGTCGGCCAAACGCCCCGGCGGAAGGTCGACGTCCCACACGTACAGATAGCTGAGACAAACGTCGGCGGCATGGACGGCGGCTTGCAGGTATTTTGCTTCGCCATCGGCTTCGTACAACGCGGCGAATCCTTGCAGCGCCGCCCAAGCCCCTTCCTTGTCTTCGCAACGAGCGTCCAGGGTTCCTCCCCAGTACGGTTCGGTCATGTCCTGATGACGTGCGATCGTGTGATCGGCGATCCGCCGAGCGGCCGACAGAAATCGCGGCTGTTGCAGCAGTCGCCCTCCGATCACCAGCGGCGCGATCGCAAAAGCTTCGTTGGTCGACACGGGACGCCAATCGGGTCGCGACACCCGGTCGGCGATGATCGTCAGTTGGTCACGAAGAAAAGTCTTCCAAGCCGAGCTTTCGACACGGCTGTCGATCGTTACGGCATCGGCGGCACGAATCGCTCGGGCGATTCCGGTCAACGCCTGCGACTGCGAAAGTGGGTTGCCACGGGTCAGCCATCGGTGTTGGGCGAAATCGTAAACGATCGAGAACGCCGGATCCGCTTGATCCGACTTCGCCTCCAACGCCGGGGCCGTCACCAAGAAATCCAGCGAAGCCGCCGCGCGACTTTTCCATAACGACGGCTCGTCGGTGTGCTCGGTCAGGTCCAACGCCAACAACGCGTGCCCGGGGACTTCGGCGCGATCGGCCCAGCCCATCATCATCCACGGTTGAGCGTCGGGCGGGCGCGTGCGAAAGCCCCGGGAACGTCCGTCGTCATGCCAGCGATCGAAAGTGTCACGAAGCTTGGCCGCGACGACTTCGGTGACCGCGGGCATGCCGTCGTCGGCGACCGGGTCGAACAAATCGATCGACGCCCGAATCGGTTCACGGAACTCGTGACCGACCTCTGTCGAAGGCATCAATTGAATCCAAAAATCTTTTTCGATCACGGTTCCCGGCGGGATCGCCGTCAAGTGGGCGTGTTTGTAGGGCAAGAAAGACTTTTGACGTGCTTTTACCGATCCACGTTTTCCGTTGGTGGCGACCGGCCCGCTTTGCAACACGATTTCGGTTCCCGTCGCGTTTTCGATCAAGCCCATCGACCACCACAAATCGGTTCGCGCCGCGTGAGGCAATTTCGACGGCCGGCTGTGCAACGCCGCGACGTGGCTGCCCGAGCCAATCGCAGCAGCAAAGGGCATGGGGTAACGATGTTCCTCGTAGATCGCTTCCTCGCCGACGCGACCCGACCAAGTCGGAATTCGAGTCGCGTCGATCCGCGTTCCCGAGGGATTGCCGTAATACTGAATGCCCGGCAGGAAAGGTTTCAGCGCTTCGTCACCGCTGCGATCGGTCTGCAATCGAATCGACAAGACCACCGGACCGGTGGGCTGATCGCCGTCGAACCGCCACCGCCGCTTGCCGCCGACCAGTCCGTTCGGGTTCTTGCGATACGTGTCCGTGACCGACCAGGGTCCGTCGACGGTATCGACGCGGCCGGTCACGACCGTCCACTCGCCTCGATGCGCGACATCGGTGGCGTCAGCGTGGTGCCAAGTCACCGGGGCTTCGGTTTCCCAGCCCGTTCCGATCGACCATAACCCGGACTGCGGTGAACGGATCGCCGCCGATGAGACCGCCGGCAGCGTCAAGGTCAATCGGCCGTCGCCCGCCGAGACGTTAAAATTCGGATCATCCGACCCGGAATTCGACGACGGGCTGAAAACAAAAAAGAACAAGATCCAGTAACGCATCGACACCATCTCGAGCTGATTTTGAAAGGAGAAATCCCGCGTCCTTCGCATCAACGGCCGATTTCGCTGCGAAGCCCACGTGCTGATTGGTTATAATCGAAGACTCGCGATGATCGATCCGCTGCGCCACGGATAACGCCGCCGGATTGCTTTTCTCCTTTTCCAGCGAACCTATTTTCACCAGCGGATTTCAGACGCGATGGGCATCCGTTTTGCCTGCCATCAGTGTGGCAGACGACTAAACATCAAGAACGATTTGGCAGGAAAACGCGGCGTTTGTCCCGGTTGCGAGGGTCGCTTTCGCATTCCACTGCGTGACGCCGACTTCTCGCTCGGAATCGACGACGAGGATTCGGCGCCCAAACCGGCAGTCGGCCGGCTCACTGGCGGTCACGTCGGCGTGGGGGTGCCCGTCACGGGCGCGAACGGCCACGGCAGGAACGAGACGTCGGCGCCGCAAGCCGCGGCGACGTCCGTTCGAGCGGCTCCGTCGAGATATCCATTGTTGACCGACGACCCCGAGGCGGCTTGGTACGTCCGGCCCAGCAGCGGTGGGCAATACGGACCGGCGGGCGGTGACAAGTTGGCCCAGTGGATCGAGGAAGGCCGCGTCGCAACCAGTTCGCTGGTATGGCGCGACGGATGGCCGCAGTGGCGATCGGCGGCCGAAGCCTTCCCGGATTTGGCGACCAAAATGCCGCAGGCGTCGAGGGCTGAGACGGTCGCCCGAGTGGTCGCGACGGCCAGCCGGGCGGTCCCCCGAACCGGCATCCCGACGTCCCCGACGGGCGAAGCGATCGAGTTGACAGGCGATCCCACGATCGGCGCCGCCCGCGGAAAGCGATCCCGCCGCCGTGGCATCTCCATCGGCATGCTCGTCGGTGTCTGCTTGGCGCTCCTTGGCGTGCTGATTTATATCGTCAGTCGATAGCAATCGTCGGCCGCCGGCGATCGCTCGGCTGCGCCCCGCCGGGGAACCCTTAAAGCTTTCTGACATCGACGTACTGATATTGGCCGCCGTTCTGCTTGGCCAAGTCGATCAAGAAACTGTCGGTGGGCGGGGCCGGGTCCGAGCCGAACTCGATCGCGTGGATCGTGGTGCCGCCGGAACGAGCGCGGCCGCGAATCTCGTTCAACTCCGAGCCCGACAAACGCGGAATCCTGGCATCGGTCAAAAAGAAGATCACGTCGGGCTGCATCCGCAGCGCCATCTTCAAGGCCGCGGAGTGCTCGGTACCGCCGAAAGCGCGAATGCCGCCGACGTATTTCTGCGCCGCGCCGACCAGCGACGAATCGCCCTGAATCAGGCTGGTGATGCCGCCCGCTTGGAACGGGATCGCTTGATCGTTGTAAAAGACGATCTGGAACTGTTGCAGCTCTGATAGCGTGCTCAAGCTCCGTGACAATTCCGTTTTTGCGGCTCGCAGCGGCCGGCCCCCGTAGCCGTTCATGCTGTCGCTGCGGTCCATCACGTACACAAATCGTGACCCGAACCCGCTGACGCCGAACAAGGTCGCTTTCTTTTTCGCCAAGCTTTGCGGCTGTCCGCTGCCGGTGCCCTCGGCAAAGTCGTCGCCGTCGAGCGAGGTCTCGCCGGCCAACCCGCTGCCGGAAACCGGCGTCGGAGTCTCGGTCATCTCGCGGAGCACGCCGGCCAGGTCGACCGCCGGCGCGAAGTCAGCCGGTGGAGCCGCCGCGGCGCTCGACGAGACGTCCTGTGACACCGAATCGCTGGTTTCTGGCGGAATTTCCGCCGCATCGACGTACCGATCGCGATCGGGCAAACGATGCACCATCGCGATCCCGATCCGGCGATCCGGCGGCGCCCCGGTTCCCGACGTCCGACGTGCCAGCAGGATCCCCAGCGTCATCAGGAACACGAAGTGGAGCGCCAACGACAAGACCAAAGCCGTGGGACCGCCTTGCCGGGGCTGGGCCGATGGCGGTGGGGGCGGCAAAATCAAGCCCGGCGGCGGTCGCCGAGCCGTCGTTTCGCGGTGTCGTGGCATGGGCAAAATCGGCAAAGGCTGCGGGTTGCAAGGGCTCCGAATCAGGGGGGACGACACGGTTCCGCCGCGTGGTTCTTCTCAGAATCGGCTTCACCAATTAGTGTAACACCCTATTGGAACTGGCTCGTGAGTCCGCGACGTCGCCCACTGATCCTTTTTAATTCGCCCAGGCCACGCCTTTCCGCTTCGGAGAAATCTTTGTGAGTAACGATTCCAGCACGTATCTGTTCACCAGCGAGTCGGTCAGCATGGGGCACCCCGATAAGGTGTCCGATCAGATTTCCGACGCCATCGTCGATGACATTCTGGCGAACGACCCCAACCCCGCCGACGCCCGGGTCGCCGTCGAAACTTTGGTCACAACGGGCCAAGTCGTCGTCGCCGGCGAAGTCCGCACCAGTCACTACGTCGACGTCCAAAAAATCGTCCGCGAAACGATCAAGAAAATCGGCTACATCCACAGCGACATCGGATTCAGCCACGACGCCTGCGGGATTCTCAACGCGATCCACGAGCAATCCGCCGACATCGCCCAAGGTGTCGACAAAGCCTCGGATGTCGAAGGCGAACAGGGTGCCGGGGACCAGGGCCTGATGTTCGGCTACGCCTGCAACGAAACCGACGTCCTGATGCCGCTGCCGATTCACCTGTCGCACCGCATCGTCGAAAAACTGGCCCGGTTACGCGAATCCGGCGAGCTGCCGTGGCTGCGTCCTGACAGCAAAAGCCAAGTCACCGTCGAGTACGGCAGCGACAACAAGCCGATTCGCATCGACACGGTCGTCGTCAGCACCCAGCACGACGAATCGATCCTGACGCCCGACGGGCACGGCATCACCGAAGAATCCAAACAGCAGATCATCGACAAGGCGATCAAGCCCGTGCTGCCGGCGGAGATGTTCGACCCGGAGGACTGCATCCTCCACATCAATCCGACGGACCGCTTCGTGATCGGCGGCCCGGT
>Ga0102938_10003510_pt1 | contig 11690 bp, 8 predicted proteins | sample SalPonR2_B_D2_MG_FD_84516 | JGI IMG/M metagenome (GOLD analysis project Ga0102938, IMG submission 84516) | Salt pond soil microbial communities from South San Francisco under conditions of wetland restoration - Salt Pond MetaG R2_B_D2_MG | ecosystem: Environmental > Aquatic > Marine > Intertidal... | reverse complement strand
GTGAACCCCCACTCGCCGCTGCCCAGCACGAAGCCGCCGCCGAAATGCGTTGCGCAAAGCGTGGCCGTGGCCAGCACCGGCCCCAGCCGCCGCCCGGCCAGCAGGAAGTCGGTGTTGGAGCCGATGAAACGCGTGGCGTAGAGGCCGACCCCGAAAAGGCCGACGAAGTAGACGATCAAGACGGTGAGCTGGATGGATGGCATGCGGGACAGGGCGGGGAATCCAGTCCAGAGGATACTGGACCGGGCTCGGCACGGCGAGTCGGATGGTTTTGCGGGTCGATCAGGCCGTCGCCGGCCGGGCCTCTTCGCGACCGTAGATTACCGGCATTCGGCCCCGCCATTCGTCCCAGGTCGCCTCGTCCGCGGCCAGGCGACTCATGAAATGCGCGACGCTGGCGCGGCTGACGCTGCCGGCATCGAAGATCGCGCTGCGGGTCGGCGAGGCGTGCAGCTCGTACTCGCCGACCGCGTCCTCGTCGACCAGCCCGTCAGGGCGCACGACCGACCACTCGATGAACGGATCATCCTGACCGATCTGCGTGCGCAGATATTCCGCGGCCTGTTCGTTGTCGCGGTGAGGCGGCAGCAGCCAGCGGAGGGCAAGGATGACCAGCGACTGGGCCAGCGAAATTCGCTCGGCGGCATCGCGATTGCGCACGCCGCTGGAACCCATCAACACCACGCGAACGCGTCGGCGAGGGCCGGTAACGATGACCTGCTCGCATACGCGTCTGAGCGAGTCGGTCACGAGCTTGCGCGGCGCGCCGAACATGCCCCTGAAGCTCAGCGTGTGTCCGAGACACGACGCAACCGCATCGCAGCCCTGCACATGACGGCGCAGCACTTCGTCGTCGAGATCCAGCACCGTGGCCTCGATCAGGGAAAGCCGGGGATGCCCGCTCAGGTCGGACGGCAGCGAATCCGGCGAACGAACAATGGCCCGCACTTCGTGCCCTTGTCCGAGCAATTGTCGCAGCAATAGCCGACCTGTGGCCCCCGTGGCACCCAGAAGCAGGACAGTGACTCGTTCGCTTTCGCGATTTTGCATTGATCACGTTCTCCGAGTGCCTCATTCTCGCACGCAGCGTCCTAGTGTACCCCGTCGCTAATCGCGCAACATTCAGAGTGTGACTGAGTCGACAGTGCAGGGCGCGACCCGCAGTGAATGGCGAGCCCTGCCTTGCAGCTAAGCGCTTTCCGACTCGCTGAGAGTTACAGGATTAACGACGGGGCACACTAGCCGGCATGTGCCATTGGACCCGAACGCGATTCATGGCTCGAAACCGTCGCGAAACAGCAGGCCGGGATCGATTTCGATGGCGCCGATATCAATACCGGCACCGATGTCACGCGCGAAGCCGATGCCCCGTTGATCAGTAGACAGGTTCAGCTCATTGGCGCCCAGGTCGACCGCCGGACTGGTCACCGACAGCAGGTGGGTGGGCGGGCAGCGCTCGGCCCCGGGCGCGCCGACTGGCATCGCGCAGCCGTTGTCACCAAGCGGCAGAACTTCCGGCGCGTCGTCGAAGATCGTGCCGATGCCGTTATCGAGTTCTGCAGGATCGTCGCCGAACAGGCTGAACCGCGCGTTGATCGTCAGCGTGGGTCCCGCGCTGTCGTCCTGGGGATTGAAATTGCCGCCGGGTCCGCTATTGCCGGCCAGGATGCTGCTGTTGAGTTCCAGAATATAATCGCCGTTGGCCAATGCCCGCCCATCGTCGAGTTCGATGCCGCCGCCGCCGGCGCCTGAACCGTTGGTGGTAATCGTGCTGTTGCTGACGCTCAGATCGCCGCCGATCTGGTAGATGCCGCCGCCGAACGAGGACGATACGTTGCCAGACACCGTGCTGTTGATCAGCGACAGTCCACCTGGATTGGGATCATATGGACTGACGGATATATAGAGGCCGCCGCCGCGCGCGCCGTTGCCGGCCGCTGAATTTCCGGAGATCGTGCTTGCAGTGAGCTCTGCCAGGCCTTCCAGGAACAGGCCGCCGCCCTGGGAATTCGAGTTGCCGGTCGAGTTGCCCTCGATGACGCTGTTGTCGATCGTAACGCCGCCCCGAGCGAAAATGCCGCCGCCGCTTGCTGATGTTCCGGTTGTTGAGTTGCCCGAAACGACGACGTCGATCATCGTCAACCCGGCATCGGCATGCAGCGCGCCGCCGCTTGCCGAATCTCCGCTGGTGCTGCTACCGGATATCGTGACCTGCTCGAGGATGAGCACGCCGACGCTGCATATCGCCCCGCCGTGCCCGCTTGGCGCGCTGCAGTCGACAGGGTCGACGGTTCCGCCGTCGGTCCTGCCATTGAGCAGGTGCAGTCGATTCAACGTCAGCGTGGCGTCGGGGTTGGTTACGGCAAAGAGACGAGCGTTCTGATTGCCGTCGATCAACTGGCCAGCCTCCGGGCCCTCGATGACCAGGGTCTCGGTGATGTCGATCTGGCCGGAGGTCAGCGAGATCGGATCCAAACCCGGGTCGAAGCGGATTGCGTCTTGGCCAACAAAGGCGTTCGCAATATCGACTACGTCACGCAGACTGCCGTCGCCGGTATCGTTGTTGTTGATTACGCGAAGTTCGGCCGGCGCGATCGATTCCAGTGCGCCAATATCGATGGCCGGTCCGATCACGCGCGCGAAGCTGCCGCCGCGCTGGTCGAAGGAAAGTCCCAGTGGATTGGCGCCGTTGTCGATTGCGGGGCTTCCAATCTGCATCTCGTGGGTCTCGACGCATCGGGACACGATAAGGTTGCCGGCCGGCACCGCGCACCCATTGTCGGCCAACGCCAGGAGACGGGGCGTGTCGCTGAACAAATTCTGGACGCTGGCACCGCTGATTTCGGCTACAGCGTCGCCGAACAGGCTGAAGCTGGCGGACAGGTCGGTCGAGGCATCGACGTTTCCGTCCGCTCCGGTATTGCCCGAGACGATGGAACTGAGCAGTTCGATCGATGGTGCGCCCGTCCCGCCCAGGGCGAAGGCACCGGCCCCTTCTGCGGCGCTGTTGCCGGTGACCGTCGAATTCCGGATCAACGAGTCATTGCTGTTGCTGATCGAGAACGCACCGCCGGTCCCGTTCGGTCCCGACGCCGAGTTCCCGCTGACCGTCGACTGTTCCATGGTGATCGTGTCGCCGTGGAATCCGCCGCCGGTGGCGTTGAACCCTGAAACCACATTGCCGCTGATCGTGGAGTCGGTGACCGTCACGGTTCTTGCATGAAACCCGCCGCCGCGGGCCTCGAAACCAAGGGTATCGTTATCGATCACCAGGCTGTTGCCGATGACCACTTGGCTCGCATTGATTCCGCCGCCGTCGGCTCTCGAACCTTCGGTCCGATTGCCGACGATGATGCTGTTCTCCAGCGTCACCGTGCCGTAGGTGAAGATGCCGCCGCCGCGTGAGGTGTCTTCGGAGGTAACGCTGTTGGCAACGACACTGTTGATCAGGGTGATGTTTCCGTCTCGACTGCAGATCGCGCCACCGTCGCCCTCGGTAGCGAGACAGTTCGTGCCGAACGGCTGGTCGTTGAAGCCGTTGGTCAGCACGAGGTTTTCGATCGTGAGATCGGCCCGGCCGGGCGCGGTGCGGGGCCGGGCGAAGATTCGGGTGTTGTCCTCGCCGCTGATGACCAGCCCGTCGGGCGGACCCTGGAGGGTGAGGTTCCCGGTGTATTCGAGCTGCCCGGAGGTCAGCGCGATGAACCCCAGCCCGGTATCGAAGGTAATGGTGTCGTCGCCGGCGGCAGCGTTGGCATCGAGCACCGCCTGTCGCAGGCTGCCGGCGCCGCTGTCGTTGGTGTTGCTGACGTTGAATACCGCGGCCGGCAGCACACCGGGATTGAACAGCAGCCCCATGGATACGGCCAGTGCCAGGCGGCTGCGTCTTGGCACCGACGTCGGCGCAGGCGCGCGCCGGCGGACCCGCGCGGGTTCGGGCCTGGCAGTTCTTGTCGTCGCGGTAGGGCGGTTTGGCTGGGGCACTTGGAATTCCCTGTTTCAATGGTGTCTTGACGGTTGACGCAGAACGCGGTCGAAAAGGACCACTTTTCTTCAATCGACGAAACCGCAGGCGGCGGTCCTGTCGTTGCGCGACCGGTGCCGGGGTATGATCGAAATCCATGGATTCCGCGCACTATCACAAGGTCAAGCAGGCCCTGATCGACGTGCTCGAGCATCCGCCCGACGAACGGGCCCGGGCGCTGGAACGCGCCTGCGCCGGCGATCCGGCGCTGCAGGCGGAAGTCGAAGCGCTGCTTGCCGAGGAGGTCGACGCCGGATTCCTGGAAACCGGCGCGCTGGAATTCGATCAAGCGGCGGAAGGCGAGGACCTGGTCGGTCGAAAGCTCGGCCGAATCCGAATCCGCCGGCTGATCGCGCGCGGCGGTATGGGCATGGTGTTCGAGGGTGTCGACGAACTTCTGCAGCGGCCCGTGGCGGTCAAGCTGACCCGCGCCCACCTGCAGCTTTCTTCGCAGGCGCGCGCAGCGCTGCTGGAAGAAGCCCGGGTCCTGTCCGGCACCGGTCACCCGAATATCTGCGAAATCCACGATTTCTTCACCGAAGGCGATCTCGACGTACTGGTGCTCGAACTGGTCGACGGCAGCACGCTCAGGCAGCTGCTGGAGCGGGGCCCGCTCGACCATGCACCGCTGTCGATCGCGATTCAGATCGCCGATGCGCTTGCCAGCGCCCACGAGCGCGGCATCGCCCACCTCGACCTGAAGCCGGAAAACGTCATGCTGACCCGGACCGGCCAGGTCAAGGTTCTGGATTTCGGCGTGGCCCGGAATCTCGGCACGCCGGCGACCGCCGACGGGCCAGGCCGGGCCGGAGGCACACCCGGCTACCTGGCGCCGGAACAGGCCCGGGGCGAAGCATCGACCGCCAGCGATCTCTGGAGCTTCGGCGTGCTGCTGATCGAACTCCTGACCGGTTCGCGCCCGTCGCCGGACGCGCAAGGCCGGACGCGATCGCCGAACACTTCGGCGCCCGGCCGTATTCGGGTGCCGGCGGGACTGCCTTCGGCCGAAACCGCGCTGATCAATGGGCTGCTTGCCGACAAGCCGGGTGATCGCCCCAGCGCGCGGGCATTGCGCGAAACACTCATACGCATCCAGGGAAGGCCGCGGCGGCGATTGGCCTGGGGCCTGGCCGCGGCAATGATGGCGCTGCTGACATTTGCCGGGTACCGCTACGCCACCGATCTGCACTTTGAGCGCAACCAGGCGATTGCCGCGCGCGCCGAAGCCGAGGAACTGGCCGGCTTCATGGTCGAAGACCTCTACAACGGCCTGATGTCGGTCGGCCGGCTGGATCTGCTCGAGCCGGTGGCGCTCAAGGCGGTCGACTACTACGGCAACCTGGAGTCGGGCTCGGTGGACCCGGGCCGGGGCGAGGCGGCGCTTGCACTGCTTCGAGTCGCCGAAGTGCTCGAACTGCAGGGCCACCAGGACCGATCCATCGATGCGTTTCGCCGGGCCAACCGGGCGCTGGAAGCACTCGCGCTGGAGCGCCCGGACGACCCCCTGATCCGCTATCGCCTGGGCCTTTCGCGCGTTTTTCTGGGGGTGGCGCTGCGCTTCGCCGGCGAACAGGACGAGGCCGCGGCCGTCTCCAGCGCCGCGATCGAGCTGGCCCGCACGCTGACCCGCGACCTTGACCCGGACGACGCCACGGATGCGCAGCCGGGCGCCCCGACGATCGACGAGCGATGGTCGCTGCTGCTTCAGGCCATGTTCGATCATGCCGACGGGCTGGTCCGGGTGGGCCGTCCGGAACAGGCGATTCCGCTGATCGAGGAAGCCGAGCCGCTGGCAACCGCGACCAGCCGGCATCACCCCGCGCTCAGGCGCAACCTCGGCGATATCCGTTGGCTCCAGTGTCTCGTCTACTTCGAGCAACAGCGCGTCGACGGCGTGATCGAGGCCTGCCGGGCGTCGCTGGAGGTCGACCGCGCGCGATACCTCGAATCGCCGGATGATCTCGAGCGGCTTGCGTATTATTTCGATGCCAACTGGTCGCTGGCCAATGCCTACCGGCTGAGCGCCGAGCACCGGCAGGCGCTGGCCACGGCCGATTACGCCGAGCAGCTGGCGCGGCGCCTGGTCGCGCGAGAGCCCGATCGCATCCACAACCAGAACCGCCTGGCCGTGATCCTGGTCAGCAAGGGCTTGTCGCAACGCGCGCTCGACCGGCGCGAGGCCATGCGCGCCAGCTTCGAGTCCGTACTGGAAATCACCCGGCCGCTGATGCAGGAGGCCGAACTGGTGATCGTCAACAACCAGCTCACGGCACTGGCAATGCTGGGCCGCCTCGATGCAGCGAGGCCGCTGGCGCGACAGATGTACGACGGTGGCTGGCGCCGGCGCGAATTCCTCGCCCTGTGTCGCGAATTCGAGTTGCTTCCAGAATGCGCCAGGGAAAGTTCGCCGTGAGCGCACCCGAAGAACCATCCGCCGTCACCGTCTTGCTGGAGCGCTGGCACGATGGCGACAAGCAGGCGCTGGACCAGGTCGTGCCGCTGGTCTACGCCGAGCTGGGACGCCTGGCGAGGGCCCAATTGGCGCGTGCCGGAAACGCCACGTTGCAGCCGACCGAACTGATCAACGAGGCGTACATGAAGCTGGTCGACGCCGATCAGATCGACTGGGCCGGTCGCGCGCATTTCCTTTCGATGGCCGCGCTTGTCATGCGCCGGGTGCTCGTCGACCGGTACCGCAAGCGACGGGCCGATCGCCGCGGCGGCGGCATGACCCGGGTGACGCTGAACACCTTCCGCGACGTCGACGCTTCGACCGCGCCGTCGGAAACGCTGGACCTCGACCGGCTGGACGACGCGCTGGTCGAACTCGAACGGCTGGATCCGCGCCAGGCCAGAATCGTCATCCTGCGCTTCTTCGGCGGTCTCACGATCGAACAGGCCGCCAGTGCGCTGGAACTATCGCCCACCACGGTCAAGCGCGAATGGGCCGCAGCGCGAATCTGGCTGCATCGCGCACTCAAGCCGGACCGGGACTGAGGCCGACGGCAGCATGCCGGTCGAATCCGGCGCGAGCGCGATATTGGCGATCCGACCGCCGGCGGGCAAGCGGGCGTGCCGATCAGGCTGAACGAGGCTCTTCGGTCGGGGCGGTTGAGGTAGCGGTGGCGGTCGTCAGATGAAACGGCTCGCCCTGCTCGTCCTGGAGCTGGTAGTCGAATGCGGCCTGCAGCCCGGTCGGTTCTTCTTCGGCTTCTTCCTCGTCTTCCGGTTCTTCGATGTAGCGCGGGTACCACGGCGAGAGATTGGCCACCAGGATGCCGGCCGCCGCGAACACCGAAAACGCATCGGCGTAACCAAACGCCTTGACCAGCAGACCGACGACCGGAGAACCCACCGCCTGCCCGAGCGCCACGGCAAGAAACGGCAGCACCGGCCCCAGCGACAGCCGACCGGGCAACAGCCGGATCCCGGTCAACAGATACAACCCGGTCAGGCTCATGTAGGACAAACCGAAAACCAGCGCGGAAAACGCCGCGATGAACAGCTGGCCGGGACTTGCCGCGAGCAGCGCCAGGCTCGCCGACAACATCACCAGCATCAGCGCGTGCGTGATCGCAGGGTTGTTGCGATCGGCCAGGTCGCTGACCACGGCCCCGCCGAGCCCGGCCACGCCGACCGCCAGCCACAACCACCCGGTCCGGTCGGGCGCCATCCCGCCCAGCGTGATCGCAAGATCGGGCGCGAATATCCAGTAGCCGGAAGCGATGAAACCCATCGCGAACGCGAACAGCGATAGCCGGAACAGGCGCGACCACTGTAGTCCGGTGATCGGCGGCGGTGGCGCCGCGGCGGCCGGCATGATGCGCGACACCGAGGGAATGAATCGCCACGCGGCAACGGTGCCGATCACCGCCAGGACGGCAAACGTCGCGTAAGCGAACCGCCAGGCGCCGGCCAGAAACAGGACCGCCGGCACGGCGAACGCCACGCCTACGCTGGTGCCGGCATTCATCACCGCGCTGGTGCGACCGTGCTGCGAGCGTTTCACCAGCGCCTGCATGGCGGCCGTGAGCGCGGGCATCATCAGGCCGGTGCAGATACCGCAGGCGAATACGCCCGTGCCCAGCGACAGCGCACCGGTCGACTGGCTCATCAACCCCAGGCCGACGACGCCGAACACGCCCGAGAGCACCGCTGTGTTGCGGGCGCCGAGTCGATCGGCGGCGAACGGCGCGACCAGCGTGGCCAGCACGAAACTGACGAACGGCAACGCGCCTATGATGCCGATCACGTAAGGGGTCAGTTCCAGCTCGGCGCGGATCGGGGGCACGAACAAGCCGAAGGCAAACCGCGCCAGCCCGTAGCTGATCGCGATCAGTGCCGCGCCAAGCAGCGCGAATCTCGTATTCGCAGCGGCCTTCATGCCGGCGGCAGCTCGCAAGCGGCGGGCCTGCAGGCCTGCTGCTCACTGCGGTGCAGAACCGGCCGTGCGACAAGGGCCGCCGGGCGCTCGAATTCGCTGTCCGTGATGATCAAATACAACCCCCCGCCGATCAGGGTTCGATGCGTTGGACGATCCGGGGACTGCATCCCCGCCGGTTTCGCAAGGCCGCCAGACCCCGCCCGAACAGGCGGGTCTGGTGCCAACGGCCCCATGGTAGAGGTTCGGGCTGACCCGTGTCGAGCGCCTGTTGCCGCAGGCTGTTGATACGGAAGCAGAATGCAGTCGGCATACGGGGATGACCGATCACCGCCGATGACGATGGACCGGCGGGCCTCGTTTTCGCGCGCCTTTCGAGCCGCCTGAGTCAGGACGCCGGCGAACAGCCGTTGACCAGCACCGGCGCCTCGTGCAGATGCTTGCGGTCCAGCGCGCGTTCGACCAGAAACTCGGCCACGTCGGCTCTTGAAACAAAGCCGTTGTGCCAGGATTCCGGCGCGGTCAGGACCTTGTACCGGCCGGTCGCCCGGCCATTGGTCAGGATTGCCGGGCGCACGATCGTCCAGTCCAGACCGCTGCGCTCGATGAGTTTCTCCTGTACGTCCTTGTCGGCGTAGGCGCGTCCAAGCAGCATGTGATGACCGAACTCCTCGACCGGGTTCATTGCGTTGCGGCTTTCACCGGCGCCGAAGCCGGTGACCGCCACCAGCCGCTTCGCGCCGCTGGACGCCATCTCGTCGATCAGTATTTCGGTGGCGCGGGAAAAGATCCGGACCGGCTGCAAAAGCCGTGTCAGGCCCGGCGGCATGCCGAGCGCGAGTATGACCGCATCGACGCCTTCGAGCGCGCGACGCACGTCGTCCGGATTGGTGGCGTCGCCGGGAAATTTCTCCAGCCTTTCGTCGTCGAGCTCGATGTCTCCGGCGCCGCGCGCCATTGCGCGCACCGAGCAGCCACGTTCCAGCGCGTATTCGACCGCCTTGCGCCCGATGCCCTTGCTCGCGCCGATGATGAGTACAGTCTTGTTATCCATGGGCGAACGATACCGTGATCGACGTCAACACCGGGCGTACGCGCAGGTCGGCCCAAAGCGCGATCGCTGCTGTCTCGCCTGGCCGGATACGGCCGGGCTCAGCCGGATTGCGCGTCATTGACGATGATCACCTTGCCGTTTCTCTCGCCACCGGCCGCCGCCGCGACCGCTTGCTTGATCTCACTGACCGGGTAGGTCGCATGAATCGGCGCGGACAGCTTGCCGGATGCAACCAGGCCGATGATCTCTCCGAACACTGCCTTCTTCTGCTCCGGCGTGGCCGACCGGAACCACCTGGATAACCAGAAACCGCGCACGGTGACATCCCTGAAGATGATGATCGCGGGACTGAGCGTGCAGGGCTCGCCGCTCATGGCGCCGTAGTTGACCAGGGTCGCCCCCTCGGCCAGCGCCTCGCCCAGGCGGGCCGTCGCAGCCCCGCCGACGGCGTCGATGCCCAGCCGGATGGCCGCGCCATCGGTTGCAGCCTTGACCCGGTCGGCCAGGCTCTTGCCGTCGACAACCCCGTCGACGAGCACCACATCGGCCCCGGCGGCCAGCAAGGGTTCTACCAGCGATTCGCGACGGACCACGTTGACCGTCTTCAGGCCGCGCATTTTCGCCAGCGCGATCAGGTACGAACCGACACCTGAATTGGCCGCATTCTGGATGACCCAGTCGTTTTTTCCAAGCTCGACGAATTCGCTCAGCATCAACGAAGCGGTTGGCGGATTGACCGTGATCATCGACAGCTGGATCGGATCGACCCCGTCGGGCAGCGGCACCAGCGATTCGGCATCGGCGACCATGTGCGTCGCCCATGAGCCGATGCCTATGGGCAGCAGCACCGTCGTGCCGACTGCCGGAGCGTCCACGCCCGGGCCGTGCTCGACCACCCTGGCCACACCCTCGTTGCCGCCAATCGCGGGCAGCGGCGGCAATATGCCGTATTGACCGGTCAACGTCAGCACGTCGGACGGATTGATCGGCGCGGCCAGCAGCTCCAGCAGAACCTGACCGTCCGCCAGCGCCGGTTTTTCGAACGGCACCGCTTCGATGACGTCCTGCGGCACCGGGCCGCGCGTTCGATATTCTGCCTTCAGCATGTTCTGACTCCTGAAATTCGATTCCCGATTATAGGGGCGATGAAATCCGATCAGGCTGTGGCCCGGCGCGCCCGACGGATGCACTTCGCTTGTCCAGCCTGCGGATGAATTCCCGACGCGCATCGAGATCCGCCGTTGACAACGGGGCGCGCATCCACCACATTCGGCGGAATGGACGACGTTTCCCCGACCTCCCGCGAAGCCGCCACCGACTGGGTCTTCGGCTACGGTTCGCTGATCTACAAGGTGGATTTCCCGTACCTGCGCCGCGAGGTGGCGAGCATCAGCGGCTGGAAGCGCCGCTTCTGGCAAGGGTCGCACGACCACCGGGGGACGCCGGACGCTCCAGGACGAGTGGTGACCCTGCTGCCATCGCCTGGAACGACTTGTCGCGGCATGGCCTACGAGGTCGACCACGCAGTCTACGAACACCTGGACCACCGCGAGAAGAACGGCTACCAGCGCCACCGGATCGATATCGAGCTGATTGAAGCCGGCGTCACGGTCGAGGGTACGCTGTACGTTGCCGGCACCGACAATCCCGCCTATCTCGGTCCGGCCGACCCGGCCGCGATTGCCGAACATATTCTCGGCGCCCGCGGCCCCAGCGGCAGCAACCGGGAATACCTGCTCCGTCTGGACGAAGCGCTGCGCGAGATCGGCGAACAAGACCCGCACGTGGCCGAGCTGGCGCGGCGCATCACCGACGGCGACTACATTTAGTGGGCTTCTAGCCCCAATGCTTCTGGGTTAAGGAGGGTCAGTTTGTAGGAGCCTGCTCGCAGGCGAACCAATAGAAGGGCCTGCCCAGGCATTCGCCTGCGAGCAGGCTCCTACAAAAGCTGCCTGACTCAGCACTGTTGCAGTTGGCCGTGGGGGGCGACGTTCCCACGCATGCTCGACCAATTCATCTCGATCAATGATTTCATGCGTCGCTATTCGATCAGGTCGATGAAGTCGATTTCCAGCTGCTCGATCTCGTCTCCTCGCTGAACGCCCAGACGCTGGCGCCGCTTTTCCGGCTCGTCGATCCGCTTGCAGCCGCGCTCGGCGACCGGCGTTCCGTCAAGCTCGAGGACGCGATCGCCGGCGCGCAGCGTCGTGGCGGCCGCCGGGGTATCCGGC
>Ga0102938_10003507_pt1 | contig 11697 bp, 9 predicted proteins | sample SalPonR2_B_D2_MG_FD_84516 | JGI IMG/M metagenome (GOLD analysis project Ga0102938, IMG submission 84516) | Salt pond soil microbial communities from South San Francisco under conditions of wetland restoration - Salt Pond MetaG R2_B_D2_MG | ecosystem: Environmental > Aquatic > Marine > Intertidal... | reverse complement strand
GCGAAGGCGTTGAAGACCACGCCGGTCAGCAACAATCCCGTCGCCGAGCTGCGCCCCCGCCCGCCGGCCACCCAATAGAGAAGGAAGGTGGCCAGGAGACCGCCCGCGAAGGCCGAGATCGGCACCCAGGTCGTGGGCAGCGACCAGAGGCTGCCCAGCGCCAGCACGGCGATGCCCGCCAGCGCCGCGCCGCCGGAGACGCCCAGCACGTAGGGATCCGCGAGGGGATTGCGCAGAAGGGCCTGGAAGACGGCCCCTGCCGTCGCCAGGGCGCTGCCGACGAGCGTCCCCAGCACCAGTCGGGGCAGCCGCACGCCGAGCAGGATGTCGCGCGCCGCCGGATCGCCTTCGGCCGTCCCCAGGACCAAAGCGAGCACCTCCTCGATCCCGACCGACGAGGGACCACTCGCCAGGGCGACGAGAGAGATCGCTGCGAGCGCCAGGCCCATCGTCCCGAGGACGACGAGCAGACGCCCGGCCGTCAGGCGGATCAAGGTCGCGGACCTCCCGGAGGCGTCGGGGACGTCGAAGAAGGCATCGGAGGCGCCTCGGGCGCGAGAGACATCCGGGCTCTCGCAGGCGAAGGCGGCGGAGCCGACCCCGGCGCGTCCCGGGCTCGCTGCGCGGAGCCGGACGAGCCGGCGGTGCCGGAGGAGCCATCGCCCCGAGCCAGCGCCGCGTCGATTCGCGGGCCGATCGACGGCCCATGGACGGCCACCGCGAGCTCGCGCAGCGCCCGATCCAGATCGGGTCCGGGCAGGCTGATGCGCCTCGCGTCGAGAGTCAGCACCCGCCCGGCCTCCACCGCAGGAAGGCTAGGCCATCGCGACCAGAACTCCGACCCGGAGCCCGTCTCGGGGCCGTTCGGGGTCATGTCGATCAGCAGCTCGGGTCCGGCGGCGATCAGCCACTCGATCGAGCCGCGGGGATAGCCCGCGCCCAGCGAGCGCGCGAGATTGAGGGCGCCGACCGCCTCGAGCATCTCGTCGAGAAAGGTCGCGGCGCCCACGAGATGCAGCGGGGATCGATCCACCACCGCCAGCGTCCGAGGCTGTCCGAGGCCTTCGGTCGCCCGGGAGACGGCGGCGTACATCGACCGGATGGCCCGGATGCGCCCGGCGGCGGCCTCCTCCCGGCCGAGCAGACGGCCGATCCGCGCGATGTTCTCCAGGACCTCGGACAGGCGCTCGTTCTCGTAGACCTCGACCTCGAGTCCGAGGCGGGCGAGTCGCGCCGCGTGGCTGCGCTGATCCACGCCCGCCACGAGCAGCACCCGGTCCGGACGCAGCGCCATCACCGACTCGAGGCTCGGATCGAAGAGCCCGCCGACCCGGGGCAGGTCGGAGACCGCCTCGAGCACGCGAGCCGAGTAGTCGTCCACACCCACCAGCTTCGCGCCTCCCCCGAGTCGGAGCACGATCGCCGTCAGCGAGGGATTCAGGGAGATCAGGCGGTCCGGCCGCTCCGCGGACGACTCCCCGCCGCGGACCGCGCCCGGCCCCCCGGTCTCCGCCTCCGCATCCTCCGGCGCGGCGTTCTCCGCGCGAGCCAGCGTCACGGCCGCGTGCGGCCCCCCAGGCCAGATCGCGGCCCCGAGCACTGCGAGCGAGAGGGCGAGAGCAAGAGAGGCGAGAGCGTGCCGAGGCAGACGCAGCAACGAATCGACCCGGGGCGATCTCATGGGGGAAAGCATAGTCCGGCTGGCCCGCACAGAGTCCGCCGGTCCTCGAGCGGACCCGCCGGCTCGCACAGGGGCCGAAGCGTCGCTCGGGACGACGACGGCGCATCACGCTCGCCAGCCGCCGTCCCGATTCCGGTTGCCGGGCGCTATCGCCCGTCGCCTCGCGATCCCGCGCCGCGCCTCTCCCCGGCCGAGTCCGCGACGGACTCCGCGGCCGACTCCGAGGCCGCCTCGGGGGTCGCCCTGGCCCCCGCCTGTGGGGCCGCACCGAGGCTCACGTGCGGTCGGAGCCGGTCGAGCAGGACGGGGCCGATGCCGCGTACGCTCTCGAGCTCCTCGAGCGAGCGGAAGCCGCCGCGCGTCTCCCGCTCCGCGACGATCGCAGCCGCCTTCGCGGCCCCGATGCCCGGCAACGACTCGAGCTCTGCCGGCGTCGCCCGGTTCAGGTCGAGGGGGGCGGCGGACTCCTCCGCCCCGGCACCGCCTGCCACGAGCAGCAGGCCCAGCGAGAGGCCCGCGATCAGCTCGCGCAGCCCCATGGGCCGGCGGGCTCGCCGACCTCCAGGATTCAATCGGGTCATGGACTCGAACTCCCCGGGACCTGGGGCGAAGCGACGCCGCGCGCTAGCGATCGCGCGCGACGGAGAACTGGGCGGCGGCGCGGAGCGCATCCTTGGCAGGCCCCTCCGGAAAGGGCGCGATCGCTGCCAGGGCGTGGCTCACGTGATCTTCCGCGCGGCGCAGCGTATCGGCGAGGCCGCGGTAGCGCGTCACGATCTCGGCGACGGGGGCCAGCTCCAGATCGGGCGACTCGAGCGGCGCCAATCCGCCATTCTCGTCCGCCAGCTGGGCAGCGCTCTTCAAGACCTTCCCCACCAGCTCGCGCTCACCCACGCTGCATCGCTTCAGGGTCAGGATCAGGGGCAGGGTGATCTTGCCTTCCCGCAGATCGGCCATCGGCTGCTTGCCGAGATCGGCGAGCAGGGCGTCGTAGTCGAGACAGTCGTCGCGCAGCTGGAAGGCGAGCCCGAGCTGGCGACCGTACTCGCAGATCCGATTGCGCTCTCCGCGCGTCACGCCGCCGAGCAGCCCGCCGATCTCGCAGCAATTCGAGAGCAGGGTTGCGCTCTTGCGGTCGATGACGTCGTAGTAGTGGGTCTCGGAGACGTCGATGTCGAAGCTGCGCTCGAGCTGGAGGAGCTCGCCCTCGGCCATGGATGCGATCGTGTTCGCAAAGCTCTCCACGATCTCGAGGTTGCCGTCCTGGATGATGATCGAGGAGGCGCGGGCGTAGAAGAAGTCGCCGGCGAGCACGGCCCGCCGGTTGCCCCAGATCGAGTTGGCGGAGGCGCGCCCTCGGCGCATCTCGGCGAGGTCGACGATGTCGTCGTGGATCAGGGTCGCCATGTGGAGCAGCTCGAGCGCCGCAGCGAGCTCGATCCGGCGCGGACCGACATAGCCACAGAGCTCGGCGGCCAGCAGCACGAGCGCGGGCCGCAGACGCTTGCCGCCCGAAGACAGGACGTGGGATCCGAGACCCCCGATCAGCTCGGCCTTCGATCCCATCTGCGTCCGCAGGGACGTCTCCACGAGCTCGAGATCGGGCGCGACCCGCTCGAAGGCCTGTCCGATCTCTTCGCCGAGAGATCGCGGCATTCCGTCGGAAGATCCGTCGGAAGCGCCGTCGGCCGAGGAGGCCGTGTGGGGCGACCTGCTCGAGGTCGAAGAGATTACGGACGGGGGGCCGGCCATGGTCGCACCTTAGCCGGATGGAATTCCGGTGTCAAAGCTAAAGCTCTCCAAAAACACTTCAATTCCGGGCGTTTACCAACGTTCTCGAAGTCGGCCCCGACGTCTCGGGGCGGCCCGCCCGAGCGCTCATCGGCGAGGCGCGAGCGAGACCCCGTTCTCCGCGAGCCAGTCGACCGCCTGCGCGAGATCTTCGATCGGGATGAGCTCGCAATCGGGCCGCGTCCCGGTCTTCGCGTCGGCGCGGCGCTCGGCGAGCTCCCGATGACAGACCTCCGGCACCAGCAGCCGGCGGAACCCGAGCCGCGCGGCCTCTCCCACGCGCGCATCGAGCCGGGACACGCGCCGCAGCTCGCCGCCGAGCCCGATCTCGCCGACGGCGGCCGTGTCGGCGGGCACCGCGAGATCGAGCCGGCTCGAGGCGATCGCCAGAGCGATTCCGAGATCCGCCGCCGGCTCCGCGACCCGAACGCCTCCCGCCGCCTTCGCGTAGACGTCCTGCGAGAGGAGGTCGATTCGCGTGCGGCGATCGAGCACGGCGAGCAGAAGGGCCACCCGGGCATCCTCGAGCCCGAGCGTCGTGCGCCGGGGCGTGCCGTAGGGCGCCGGTGCCACCAGCGCCTGCAGCTCGACCAGCATCGGGCGCGAGCCCTCGAGCAGAGGGACCACGCAGCTCCCGGGCGCGCGCGTGGAGCGCTCCTCGAGAAAGAGCTCGCTCGGATTCTCGACGGCGGCGAGACCCGTCGAGGCCATGCTGAAGACGCCGATCTCCTCGGTCGAGCCGAAGCGGTTCTTGGCCGCGCGCAGCAGGCGGAAGGCGTGGGCTCGGTCGCCCTCGAAGGTGAGCACCACGTCCACCAGATGCTCGAGCACGCGCGGACCCGCGAGGCTTCCCTCCTTGGTGACGTGCCCGATCAGGAGCAGCACCGAGCCGACCCGTTTCGCGGTCGCCGCCAGCTGCGCCGCCGACTCGCGAACCTGAGCCACCGAGCCGGCGGCGGACTCGATGGCGTCGGTCTGGATCGTCTGAATCGAGTCGACGACGACGATGCTCGGAGCGAGCTCCTTCCACGGCTGCGCCAGATCCTCGACGCGCGTCGAGGTCAGGATCTGGAGCGAGCCCCCGACGGCGGGCAGACGCTCGGCTCGCAGCCGGATCTGCTCGGCGCTCTCCTCGCCGCTCACATAGAGGACGCAGCGACCGGTGGCCGCGAGCCGGCCCGCCACCTGGAGGGCGAGCGTCGACTTTCCGATGCCCGGATCGCCGCCGAGCAGCACCACCGAGCCCGGGACGAGGCCACCGCCGAGCACCCGGTCGAGCTCGCGCGAGCCGCTCTCGATGCGGGGCGTCGCGTCGACGTCGATCTCCGACAGCCGCCGGACCTTGCGATCACCGTCCTTCGACACGAGACCCGGGAGTCCGCTCGACCGGCCTCCGCCGCGGGCGCCTGCGGACCGGCCCGTCGCCTCGACGATCTCCTCGACGAGGCTCTCCCACTGCCCACAGTCCGGACAACGGCCATGCCAACGGGGATGACGGGACCCGCAGGCCTGACACACATGCACCGTTCGCTGCCTGGCCAGGACCGCTCTCCTCGATCGGGGCTCACGGGGTCGGCCCCGCGCGGCGGCCAATGTAGGGCCGGGAGGCGGCCTTCGCCCGAGGAGACCGGCTGTCGACTCCGCAGACGGGACTGGTTGACAGCCTTCCTCGCACCGCAGTAGCCTGCGGCGACCCGGACTGCGATCGGGCCGAGACGACCTGCCCGATGCCTGGCCCGCCCCGCACGCCGCCCCGCCTCATGATGGCATGATGGAGAGACCTGCCCGATGTCGATCGTCCCGCCCGCTCCCTCTTCCGACCTCGACCGCCATCACGCGCTCGCGCGCCAGAGTCTGGCCGGCATCGCGCCCACGGAGGAGGAGGCGCTCTGGATCCTCGACGGCAAGGACGTCGAGCTGCTGCCCCTGCTGCAGGCGGCCTATGAGCCGCGGCGTCGCGCCTTCGGCCGCAAGGTCATGGTCCACGTCCTGAACAACGTCCAGAACGGACTCTGTCCCGAGGACTGCGGCTACTGCTCCCAGAACAAGGACTCGAAGGCGGCGATCCGCAAATACGCCATGAAGAGCGACGAGGCGATCCTCGCCGAGGCCGAATCGGCGGCGCGCTCGGGCGCCTCCCGCTACTGCATGGTCCTGTCGGGTCGCGGCCCGACCGTCGACCGGACCCGACGCATCGCCGGACTGATCCGGGAGATCAAGTCGCGCTGGCCGATCGAGGTCTGTCTCTCGGCGGGGCTGATGGGCGACGAGCACGCCCGCATCCTGAAGGAAGCCGGCCTCGATCGCATGAACCACAACCTGAACACGAGCGAGCGTCGCTACGACGCGATCACCTCGACCCACACCTATGCGGATCGGGTCGCGACGCTCGAGGCGGCCAAGCGCAACGGCATCGAGTCCTGCTCGGGTCTGATCGTCGGCATGGGCGAGGAGTCGATCGACCTCGTCGAGGTGGCCTTCCGGCTGCGCGAGCTCGAGGTGCCCTCGATTCCGGTGAACTTCCTGATTCCGATCGAGGGCAACCAGGTCCAGAACGACGGGTCCCTCACGCCCGAGCGCTGTCTCCGGGCGCTCTGCCTGATGCGTTTCGTGAATCCGACGGCGGAGATCCGCGTCGCCGGCGGGCGCGAGGGACATCTCCGCACGATGCAGCCCTTCGCGCTCTATCCCGCCAACTCGCTCTTCGTGGAGGGCTATCTCACGACCCGCGGCGATCCGGTCGCCGAGACCTACGCCATGATCCGCGACGCGGGATTCGAGATCGAGGGCAACGACGCCTACCGGCTCGAGCAGCAGCGGGAGGCCGCGAGCGGCTCGGGGTTCCGGATCCCGGGCGGTGGCGACGAGCTGCTGAAGCCGGAGATCGCACGAAGTTGAGCGGCGGTCTCGACAGGGTGGCCGACGAGATCCTCGGAGCGATCCGGGAGCGCGGGACCCATCGGCGCATGCGCGTGCTCGAGGGCCTGCAGGCGCCGCGCATGCGCGTGGACGGCCGCGACGTCCTGCTCTTCGCGGGCAGCAACTACCTCGATCTCGCGCGTCATCCGGCGGTCGTGGAGGCCGCGGAGAGGGCGTCACGCGAGTGGGGCTGCGCGGCGGGCGGCTCGCGTCTGATCACGGGCAACCTCGCCTGCCACGAGGCGCTCGAGGAGGAGCTCGCCCGGTTCTTCGGCAGCGAGGCCGCGCTGGCCTTCAACACCGGCTACATGGCGAACGTCGGAGTGATCCCGGCGCTCGTCGGCCCGGGCGACGTCATCGTGTCCGATGCCCTCAACCACGCCTCGATCATCGACGGGGCGAGGCTGGCGCGCGCGGAGGTCGCCGTCTTCCGCCACGGCGACGTCGAGTCCTTCGCCGAGACGCTCGCCGAGGTCCGTCCCCGAGCGCGACGCATCCTCGTCGTCGTCGACGGCGTCTACAGCATGGATGGGGACGTCGCGCCCATCGCCGAGATCGTGAAGCGCGCCCACGAGCGCGACGCCTTCGTCCTGCTCGACGACGCCCATGGCACCGGCACGCTCGGCCCGCGCGGTCGCGGCACGGGCGAGGCCGCCGGCGTGCTCGGCGAGATCGACATCGTGATGGGCACCCTCGGCAAGTCCCTGGGCTCCTTCGGCGCCTTCGTGGCGGGCTCGGCGAAGCTCCGCGAGCTGCTCGTGAATACCGCCCGCAGCTTCATCTTCTCCTGCGCCCTGGCTCCGGCCCAGGTCGAGGCGGCGCGGGTCGCCCTGCGTCTCGTCGATGAGGAGCCCTGGCGACGGGAGCGACTCCAGACGCGCTGCGACCGGCTGCGCGATCGGCTCGCGGCGGCCGGCATCTCCACCGCGCCGAGCACGACGCATGTCCTGCCCGTCCTCCTCGGCGACAACGCGCGCACCATGGCGGTCTGCGAGCGCCTTCTCGAGCGGGGCTACTACGCCCAGGGCATCCGCCATCCCTCGGTGCCCCACGGCACGGCGCGGCTGCGCATCACGCCGATGGCCACGCACGAGGACGCCGAGATCGACGGACTCGCCGAGGCCATCGTCGGGATCGTGGCGGAGCTCCCGGGCGAGCCCCCGATCCAGCCGCTCACCGATCCCCGCGCCGGGACCCCGACGTCGACCCCCGCGAAGCCCGGCCCCGCTGCCGGCAGAGGATCCCGGTCGGAGCGCGCTGCCGCGCCGACCGGGCCGACCGGAGCCTGCTGACGCCATGCGCGGTCTCTTCGTCACGGGAACGGATACCGGCGTCGGCAAGACGAGGGTCGGCTGCGCTCTCGCCCGGGGACTGCGCGAGGCCGGTGTCGACGTCGGCGTGATGAAGCCCGCCGAGACGGGCGTGCCCGCGACGGGGCCCGAGGACGCGAACGCCCTGCGCGCCGCGGCGGGCGTCGACGATCCGATCGAGCTCATCTGTCCGCTGCGCTTCGCGCTGCCCGCGGCGCCGGAGGTCGCGGCCCGCGCGGAGGATCGCGAGGCGCCGCTCGGTCCCGTCCACGAGGCCTTCGAGACGCTCTCCTCACGGCATGCCTTCATGCTCGTCGAGGGTGCCGGAGGCCTGCTCGTGCCCTTCGACGCGCAGACGGACATGAGCGACCTCGCACGCGCGCTCGACCTTCCGGTCCTGATCGTCGCGCGGGCCGCTCTCGGCACGATCAACCACACCCGCCTCACGCTCGAGGCCGCCGAGGCGAGGGGGCTCGACGTGCTGGGCGTCGTGATCTCCCATGCCGACGGTCCGCTCTCCGATGCCGATGCCCTGAATCTCGAGTTCCTGCGCCGCTTCCTCGGCCCGCGCCGGATCGGCGAGCTGCTTCCTGCCGGGATAGGATCCGCCGTGTCGCCCCATGACGCGGGGCTTCCGGCGGTGCTCGCGAGACTGATGTCCTGACCGATCGACGGGACGGGGCGCGCCTCGAGCCTCGACTCTCCGAGGCCGGTGGGAGCGCCGACCGGAGCTCCGGCCGAAGGGTCGGCTGGAATGCCGGCTGGAGCGTCGAAGGCAACGTCGACCGGGCCCCGTGCGAAGGAGCCGCCTTGCGATGAGCGAGCTGCATCCGATCGAAGCCTCGGACCTCCACGCCCGGCGCGAGCGCGTCTACCTCGTGCTGGCGGGGCTCTTCCTCGGCTCGATGACGATGCTGAACATCCTCGGCATCTCGCGCTTCATCGACCTCTCCTTCGAGATCGGGGGAGTCGAGATCCCGATGCCGCTGGCCATCGGCGTCCTGCCCTATCCGATCACCTTCCTCTGCACGGACTTCATCTCGGAGCTCTACGGGCAGCGACGCGCGAGCTTCCTCGTCTGGGTCGGGCTGCTCCTGAACCTCTGGGTCGTGGCCTTCCTCTGGCTGGGCGGCGTGATGCCTCCGGCGCCGGCGATCGATCCCGCGACCGGGCTGCCTCCGGTCGAGGCCTACGACTTCGCCTTCTACCGCATCCGCTTCCTCACGATGGGCGCGGTGGCGGCCTCGATGATCGCCTATCTGTCGGCCCAGCTCTGCGACGTCTTCCTCTTCCATTTCTGGAAGCGACTCACCCGGGGACGCCACCTCTGGCTGCGCAACAACGGCTCGACGATGGTCAGCCAGCTCGTCGACACCTTCGCCGTCATCACGATCACCCACTTCTACGCGCGGGGCCTGCCCGTCGACCCCGAGGCGCCGATCTGGCCGCAGCTCGGCGTCTACATCGCGTCGGGCTACGTCTTCAAGCTGCTGGTCGCGCTCCTCGATACCGGCCCCTTCTATCTCGGGGTCCACTATCTCGGACGCTACCTGCAGATCGACCCGACCGAGGAGCACGGCGAGAAGGCCCTCGCCGCGCCCTGAGCCGGACGGGCGGTCTCCCTCCACACCGGCCGTCGCGGCGCCGACGCTTCGCAACGCGGAGAGCGGGTCGAACACGCGTGCATCGCGAAAGAGGGGTCCATGAGAGGGCCTCTACATGCCGGGCGCCTCGGTCAGGTCCTCGCTCCGACACTCGCCCTCGATCGCGAGGCCGCGCGCCAGATCGCGGAGCGCGGTGCGCATGCCCTCCTCGAAGGTCGGATGGTAGATCGGCATCGCGAGCAGCTTCTGGACGCGCATCCCTTCCTGGACGGCCCAGGCCAGCAGATGGGCCAGATGCTCCATGCGCGGGCCGAACATCTCGGCGCCGACCAGCGCGCAATCGCTGCGCCGGGCGTAGACGCGCAGCAGACCCTCGGCGAGACCCATGACCCGCGCGCGGCCCTGATTCCGGAAGGAGACCTCCCCGATGCAGTGCGCGTCGCGATCGAGCTCGTCGAAGGGCGTGCCGACCATCGCGATCTGGGGATCGGAGAAGACGATGTGCAGCGTGACCCGCCGGTCGTGACTCTCCACCTCGGGCCAGCGAGCCGCGTTGGCGCCGCCGATGCGACCCTCGTCCCCCGCCTCGTGCAGGAGCGGCCGCGTGCCGTTCGCATCGCCCGCGAGAAAGATCGGAAGCTCGCCGCATTGGGTGGTCGCCGGGCTCCAGGGAGGGCGGCCCCGATCGTCGAGCGCGAGCCCCGTCTTCTCGAGATCGAGTCCGAGGTTGGGCGGTCGTCCAGCGGCCGCGAGCACGGCCTCGAAGCGAGCGCTCGACTCGACGCCGTCGGCTCCCTTCCAGACGAGCTCCACGGCGTCGTCCCGCATCCGGGCGTCGGTCAGCTCGACCTCCGAGTGCAGCACGAGCCGCTCCGCGAGGACGCGCTGGATCACGCGGTTCACCTCCGGATCGGTGCAGGGCCCGGGATGCGCGACACGATCGAAGAAGGCGACCTCGACGCCGAGTCGGGAGAGCGCCTGTCCCAGCTCGAGGCCCACGACGCCGGTCCCGATGACGGCCAGCGATCGGGGAAGCGTCTCCAGCTCGAAGAGACTCGCCGAGGTCAGCACGCGCTCACGGACCGGCTCCAGCAGGTCGGGCACGAAGGGCGAGCTCCCGGTCGCGATCACGCTCGCGCGCGTCTCCACGCGCACGCTTCCCTCTTCCGTCTGTACCTCGAGCGAGGTCGGGCCGACGAAGCGCGCGCAACCGAGGAGTCGGTTCTCCTCGGGCAGGCTCTCGGTCTCCTCGACGACGAAGCCGACGAAGCGATCGCGCTCTCGGCGAAGCCGCTCCATCACCGCCGCCGAGTCGACCGTGACGCCCTCGGCGCGGACCCCGAAGAGATCGGCGGTGCGCGCCCCATGGGCCGCCTCGGCAGCGGCGATGAGCAGCTTCGACGGCATGCAGCCCACGCGCGCACAGGTCGTTCCATAGGGCCCCGGATCGACGAGCAGCCAGGAGCGCCCGCAATCGCGCACCTCGCGGACGGCGTTCAGGCCGGCCGTGCCGGCACCGAGGATGACGACGTCGACCTCCCGGATGTCTTCGCTCAAAATCCTGCCTCCATTCTCGGCGATCCGGAGCCGCCCGCCCCCTCCCGGTGGCCCTCCCCATCCAGCCGGAGATCGAGATGGCCCGACGGCGCGATCGCGGTCGCCAGCATCACGTCGTTGATGTCTTCGTGCGCGGTCCACGTCGAGGACTGGCGATGGCGCGGGTCGAGCCAGAAGTCGATCAGCTCCATGCCCAGTCGACGATGGACGAGCAGGGCGTCGAGCGATTCCAGAAGCCGCTCGGCCTCGCTCCGCGTCCACTCGGGGGTCTCGGATCGTGTCCGGCAGCGCTCGCGCAGGGCGCCGAGCGCCTCGAGTCCGATGGCCAGGCCGAGCTCGCGAAAGGGCAGTCGCCGATCCGCCGGAGCCTCCCAGGGCGGCCCGTGCAGCAGGGAGCGGAGCCCCTCCTGCGCCGCCCGAGTCAGCTCGACGGCGAGCCCTGCGACGCGCCGCTCGCCTCGGACCTCGATCTGGAACGCTCGATCGGCATCGGTCATGAGGCCGCCGAGTCCCAGCGGATCCCCGGTCGCCCAGCGCCCATCCCGGACGAGGGGCTCGAGCGCATCGATCTCCGCTTCCAAGGATCGCTTCCCGAGCTCCGCAGACGCCTCCGCACGCCCGGTCTGTCCATCGGTCTGACTGCCGGCCTCGAGGGTCGTCGGCTCGAGCGCCGTGAGCTCGAGCGCCGTGAGATAGGCATCGAGCGGATCGTGATGCCCCATGCTCGGGACGAGGGGCCGCGACAGGTCGATGCTCATCTTCCAGAAGAGATGGCGACGACCCGACGGCGTCTCGTGACCGAAGGCCTGCAGCGCGGTCAGGGCGAGCTCGCGGG
>Ga0102938_10003506_pt1 | contig 11699 bp, 10 predicted proteins | sample SalPonR2_B_D2_MG_FD_84516 | JGI IMG/M metagenome (GOLD analysis project Ga0102938, IMG submission 84516) | Salt pond soil microbial communities from South San Francisco under conditions of wetland restoration - Salt Pond MetaG R2_B_D2_MG | ecosystem: Environmental > Aquatic > Marine >... | reverse complement strand
CCCCACCTACCATACCAAGACGAATTTTTCTGTCCATATCTTCTTTGAATTCATTTGTTTATAACAATTCAGGTCGGTTTAAAAAAAGAAGATTTCCCGTGAAAGTAAATGGTGGATGTGGAAACAAAAAGCCTCAGCCTTCAGTAACTCTGTCGTTGTCGAAAACTTGGTTACATTTTCAGGAAAGGTTGAGGCTGAGAAAAGTCGAAACAAAGAGCCTCAGCCTTTAGTAACCCAGTATACGATGCCAAACCCGCTGCCTTTGCGAAGAAGGTTGAGGTTGAGAAAAGTCGAAACAAAGAACCTCAGCCTTCAGTAACCCTGTGTGCGATGCCAAACCCGCTGCTTTTTCAAAAAAGGTTGAGGTTGAGAAAAGTCGAAACGAAGAGCCTCAACCTTTAGTAACCCTATCGTTGTCGCAGACTTGGTCGCCTTTTCGAAGAAGATTGAAGGTGAGAGATGTGGATACAGAGCCTCAGCTCTAATAATTAAACCGCTGGCGAGTATATGCACGAACAGGCTCCCCATCCTGTCGGGCAGGACGGAATCGCCATTGAAGCGCTGCACGCAGAACAGCATCCATCAAACCATATTCTATAAATTGAAGTACTTCATACTCGCCGCTGCCATCATACCTCCGTATTTCAACAATCGACGCCTCCTCTACACGCCCCTGTTTGTCAACCAGAAAGTTTACAATCATTTCGATGTTTCCTTTTAGTTCAGGCGGAACTCCATCAGGTGAACTCGCTTCTACAATTCGAACGACCGTTGGCGGAATTTGCGGATTTGAGACAATTGAAGCCTCATCGCCATCCATTGCGGTACCTGTTCCAAACTCCAGCTCCGGCATTTCCGGTGTTTGGAGATCAAGCTCAAAATCGGGATCAATATCCATGATCTCATCACTTGGAACTGGTTGTGGTATTTGTGGTTTAGGCGGCGGCGGGGGTGACGACTGCTGTTTTGTAATCTGAATTTCGTCAATCAATACCTCCTGCCGGGCTGGTTCCGCCTGGTACCGAACTTCCTCACTGGCATCAGTTGGCCAAAATTTAAACAGACAAACCACACCTACCTGAATAGCCAGCACTGACATCAGTAACCGGTTAATATACCCCGATTCGGTAAGTCGTTTTTTAATTTTTGAAATGCTCAACTATAGTTTGTTTAAACGGCTATAATAATGGGTGTGGCAATTAACGAATGAAGAGCATTGGTATTTTGGTAAAAGATAAGAATTACTCTGTCAATTATTGAAGAGAAGCTCGTACAAAGCCATCGTTGGCTTTGAGCCGTTCCCTGGCCTCTTCTTTTGTCTGATCGGTCAGAATCATGATCATAGCTGTTTTTACATGACCATCAGCCTCCTTAAGAACGTTATCCGCAACCTCATAGCTGCAGTCTGTAAGCATCATCACAATCCTTCTAGCCCGCTCTTCAAGTTTTTTGTTCGTGAGCTGCAGATCAACCATCACATTCTCATACACTTTTCCAAGCCGTATCATTGCACCGGTACTTAGCATATTGAGGACCATTTTCTGGGCTGTGCCACTTTTCATGCGGGTGCTTCCCATCACCACTTCAGGTCCCACCGGAATATCGATCATAAAGTCAACCTCATCAGACAGATCTACCTGATCTGCGGAAACAGTTGTGATAAACACCGTTGATGCTCCCCGGCTTTTAGCTTCTTTTATCACGCCATGTACGTAGGGAGTTCGTCCGCTTGCCGCCAGGCCAACAACCATATCTTTTTCTGTCATAGACCGTTTATCAGCTTCATCGCGTCCCTGCTGCTCGCTATCTTCTGCGCCCTCCTGAGCAACGTACATAGCCGCCTCGCCGCCTGCTATGAAACCCTGAACCAGTTCTGGGTCAGTCCCGAACGTAGGTGGACATTCAGCTGCATCGAGTACGCCAAGCCGTCCGCTTGTTCCGGCACCGAAATAGAGAAGTCGTCCGCCATTCCGGATTTTATCCGCAGTGGCTTCTACAGCTTCTGCAATTACGGGCAGACGCGATTCAATCCGTGAGGCAACTTTTTTATCTTCACGGTTGATGGATGTAACAATTTCGAGGCTGCTGGCCAGGTCAATTGTCTTGGTTTCCGGGTTGCGTTGTTCAGTAAGAAGTGTGCTAAGCTGGTTGAAAAGCTTCTTGTTGGTTGTATTCATTAATTAATTGTGACCTATTGCCTGGCTTTCCACCAGTTTGTTTGGTTCTGTGTTACGGCTGCAGCATTTTTTTCTTTTGATCCCGTTCCATTTTGTCCGTTGCCACCCTTTAGTGCCGCGATAAGTGAGACTGCCAGTGCATCTATACCATCTTCTTCATCAAACAGTTCATGTTTGTGAGGCTCAAAATAATCGGGTACAAAATGTGTATCGTATTCAGCGCTGGTAAAGGAGGAATGTCGCATAGTAAAGTCGCAAAACGGAATAGTGGTTTTACAGCCGCTGATCTCATATTCGCTAAGCGCGCGTATCATCTTTTTAATAGCTTTTTCTCTGGTTGATGCATGAACGGACAGTTTCGAAATCATGGGATCGTAGTTGATCGTTACATCTCCACCCTCTTCTACGCCGGCATCAACCCGAACGCCGGGGCCAGACGGTATCCTGTGGCGAAACAATGTGCCGGTGCTGGGAAGGAAATTATCGACCGGATCTTCAGCATACACCCTGCACTCAATTGCGTGCCCCGACTTGCTGATATCCTCCTGGGAGAATGGCAGCGGCTCGCCGGCTGCTACACGAATCTGGGCCTCAACCAGATCAATTCCGGTAATCATTTCGGTAACCGGATGCTCCACCTGCAGACGCGTATTCATCTCCAGGAAATAAAATTTCTTGTGCTTATCAACTAAAAATTCAATTGTGCCGGCCCCTTCATAATTACAGGCCTGTGCAGCTTTGATTGCCGCTTCCGCCATCTCTGCCCTCAGTTTGTCGTCGAGCAGTGCACTTGGCGCTTCTTCAATTACTTTTTGATGACGACGCTGAACGGAACACTCACGGTCGTACAGGTGGACCGTTTTTCCACTTTGATCAGCCATTATCTGAAACTCAATATGACGCGGTTCTTCAAGATATTTTTCAACGTAAACCCGGTCGTCGCCAAATGCATTTCTGGCTTCCGACTGTGCTGCTTTTACGCTGCCGGCAAAATCTTTCTCATCATGAACAATTCGCATCCCTTTTCCACCACCACCGGCCGCTGCTTTTACAAGTACAGGAAACCCAACGTCACGGGCAACTTTAAGGGCAACGTCCACATCCTCCATAGCATCTTTTGTTCCGGGCGGGCAAGGCACACCGGCTTTCCCCATCAAATCCCGCGCTGCGGTTTTGTCTCCCATCAAGCGGATGGATTTAGCACTTGGGCCAATGAAAATGATATCCTCATCTTTACAACGGTTTGAAAATTCACCGTTTTCACTGAGGAATCCATAGCCGGGATGAATAGCATCCGCTCCGGTCTGTTTGGCTGCCTGTATAACCTTATCGATATCGAGATAACTTTCAGAAGAAGCCGCTTCCCCCACCCAAACTGATTCATCCGCAAACATGACGTGCGGTGATGTGGCATCCGGCGTGGAATAAATAGCCACAGTTTCGATTTCCATTTCACGGCAGGTACGCATAATTCGCAGGGCAATCTCGCCCCTGTTGGCCACTAAAACTTTTTCGATCATCACAATAAGTCAGTTAATATGTTAAAAAAGATGTTCTACAAACATGGAATCAACAAGTTTCCATGGGTCTGAAATCACTTCATCCCAAACATAAAAATTATGATCCACATTTTTTAACCAAAGTGTGTCGCTCATTCTTTCAGAAGCTCCCCGTTGCGGGTCATTTGCGTATGACAAAAGGCGAATATCAATATCAGACACTTGCTTCAAGATTGATTGATCGGTCAAATTTGGCATAAAATCTACCGGGTTGTTGTAATACACGGTATCATCATAGTGACCATCAAGGTAAGGCTTGATGTCGTAAGTTCCACTGATTCCGATCACTTTATCAAATTTTCCGGGGTATTTAAGAGCTAAAAGCATTGCATAATAGGCGCCCAGGAATGCCCCCGACAATATAAGAAAAGGATTTTTATTCATCTTGCGAACAAAGGGAATAACTTCATCCACAATGTATTTTTCGTACTGAAGCTGACGGCCGATTCGCTGTTTAGGATCAGCATTCTTATTTAAAAGGCTTTCATCCGCGATTGAATCGAGGCAAAAAAACTGGTTGTACTCCTCAGATATTTGCTCGCTTAGCGCTTCCATGATGCCTGCTTCATGCCACTCTTCGTTCCCTCCCTCTTCAGATGGAAAAATTAATACAGGTGTGCCTCCGGTTCCGAAGATAGTTAATTCCATTTTACGGCCAAGGCTCGGACTCTTCCAGTGTTTTTTTGTTGGTTTCATTCTCAATTGTTCCATAATAGTTTCAAAGTGTTGTTCTTTAAAAAAGACCCGGAGTTGCATGCTTTATTTCAGCTGTCCGGCGGAGATGTGTTAAACAAAATATATGAGAATTAAAACACGATTGGAAGCGCTTTTCTTTTATAATAGCCCAATATATGTAAGAAGAGACTGACAGGGCTTCGCAGAACCTATGTTTTGCATAGGTGCAAGATCCTGATCGACGTTTAAAAACTGAAAATCGGCTTGGAGATCCCGTATCAGAGTACGCGATGAGGTTTGATCGGTTTTTGCAAAGCCCTCTCCGGGCGGATAAAGCGATCTGCCTGGCAGAGAGATGTTTGCATGGAGATCGTTACCCTATCCGGTAGCATAGACTGCCAGCAGATGAGGTAAATATCTCAGAAAAGAAATGAATATTTCCATCAATACGCTCATTTATTATATGCCGCTTTGCCGGTGTACTCTATCGTCAACAGTTATTTTTGGTTTGATAATTTGTCGATCGCTTCCCTCATCAGAATTTATCAAATCCGTTCGTATACCCATTTCCGTTTGACGGATGATTGACGGCGTTTTGGTATTCCGCATGTGGTTGTTCAAACGTTTCCTGCCCCTGAAACCTGACATTGTCGCCGAAGTCAAACCCATCGCTGCCCACCGAATATTCTGCCGGTGCTTCATCATCATTCACTCTTGCTTTTAGATCCCTGATAATTCCCTGCAGCACGTGCACCTGGCTCTGGAGTTCTTCAGCTGTAGCAGCATTTTTTTCTGCAGTTCCGGCAGTATTGCTGGTTGTTTCAGATATATTCTGTACAACCTGCTTCAGTTCATTTAACGTACCCACCTGACTGCCCGCCAGGTTATGTACATCCTCTATCCACACTTTTAAATCAGATATCTGCGTGGTAATTTGTTCAGATACCTGCGTTCCAAGTTTTGCTTTCTCTGTGTTATTTTCGATAAGATCACTGATATCGCTTGCTGCTTTTGCTGTTTTTTGTGCCAGCACTCTCACCTCTTCTGTCACCACTGCAAAGCCTGCTCCGGCTTCCCCGGCTCTCGCAGCCTCCACAGCTGCATTCAGAGCCAGCAGATTTGTCTGGGACGCTATACTATCAATCGTGTTAATAATCGTGGTGATATTCATACTCGACTCCTTCAGCTCTTCCATTGATTTATTCATTCTGGAGGAGTTATCATTTATGGAGTCTACCTTCTGTTTTGCAGAAGATGTTTTTTCACTTAAAGTTTGAATCCTGCTGTTCATTTGTTCAATATTCTGATACGATGCCTTTACAGATTCGCTGTTATTGCTTGCATCCATCGCAAGTTCCTGCCCTGAAACCGATATAAAATCGGCGGCATCACTGGTATAACCCACTGAGTCACTCAGGTGATCAATAATATCATACACCTCTGCATTTTTGATAAACTCCTGGGTCAAATTCAGAATAATACTGCTGTAGACAATCATTGCAATAATAACAAAGGTGGCGTGAATCGCGACAATGTCCCATCCGCATCCGTAATCAAATATCATAATTGGCGTGCCCGAAAACGCGAGCTCAGCTTCCTGTGCGAAATTAAACAGTGCGTGATGAACAGCTGTTGTAAGAGTAGCAGCAAGTACAGGGGCGATATCTTTGTAGCGGATTAAGAATGCCAGCGATACAAAAATGTGAAAGTGCATTTCAATTCGGCCAAGATGCTGCTGAATGAAAAGCATAGAAAAAGCCATAAATGCAGCTCCCATCGTCATTCGGCTTAAGACTGACCCCGGATTAAGCTTATACACTCCATAGGCCGTACCGAAAATAATTCCACCGCCCAGAAACCCCAGCAGATAGGTACTGAACGTAAACGCAACAACGGAACTCGCCACCACCCAGTGCAGAAACAGGAGCTTCAGCATAAACTGATCTGTTTGATCAAAACTTTTGCTAAGCTGATTTTTCACACCGTTTGAATGCGACTTGCTGTAGGCGGGAAAAAGCGATTGATATTTTAAACCTTCTGTACCCATATTTTCTGGTAAATTAAATATTTGAGGCTCGGCTGACGATGTCAACCATGTGTGATGTTTCAATATTATTTTTCAAAACCCTTTCTATTACCCATGTATCACCCTTGCGGACCAGGATAAAGAAATGGTCAGTATGAGAAATCTGCCCGGAATCATTCCTGTTTTCATACACCCGCAGGATAAATTCATGTGCCATTTGCTGATATGTTTCTAAATCCGGAGTATACCCTCTTATATTTTTTGAGAACGCTCGGCTATATCTGTCTGCATACAAATCATCACCCGTCTCGTCCAGCGTCGATTTTACCTCAACAAAAAGACCGCCCACCTTTTGCTGCCCGTTTTTGATGGCATCTGAATCAAGTACATCACCCATCTTTCCAAGCGAAACGGGACAGACTACTGCACATCCGGCAAAGCCAAAAAAAAGTATTTCAACGTCATTTGAAGATTTCTTCAAAAACGCATCGTGTTTCAAAACTCTGTGTTCTATCGGGTGAGATGAACCGGCATAGGAAAAACAAATCACCAGACCGACCGGCAGAATTATTAGCAGCATTAAAAACAGAATGCCTAACGTTTTTTTCATGCGTTTTATGGATTTACAGACATGATTACTTATCGTATGATGTGCATCAATTCTTAAGCTTATTTGAATAAATTTCAGTTCAGATTACCTTCAGCGGTGTAGTTTGCGCACACTACCCCGGAAGCCAAAATTATTTGCTTTTTATATGCTAAAAAAAAGCGCAGCCTGATGAGGCCGCGCTTGTAACAAATCTGGGATTCAAAAAATGTTAACTGTTCACAAAGGACGACGTCCCCTGATCAAATCCAGTAGAATTGCAATGATCGCTATTACGATCAGAACGTGAATTAATCCACCAAGCGAATACCCAACTACGCCAATAATCCAGCCGATAACAAGAAGTAGTGCAATTATGTACAGTAATGATCTCATGATTATCTCCTTTAATTAATCTGTCTATTATTTCCCCTAGTCAATTATCAAATATTTCCTGGCCGTCATTTTTCATTTGTTTTCGATACACTATCCACGATTGCCTCAGTATTCGATTTTACTGATTCCCAGGCCTCTTCCGATGATTCCTCAACAGTGTCGATGGCTTCTTCAACCTCTGACAGCTCGACCCGAAGTTCTTCAAGTGCAGCTTGCAGGTTTTCCCCTGCTTCATCCCCCGCTTCTTCGATCTCTGCGGACAGATCTTCAATTTCGCTGTCAAGGTCACCTCTCAATTCGCTGAGCTCAGAAAGCAGATCCTCTTGTTCTTCTTCGAAATTTTTTTGTGATTCTCCTGAACTTCCATTGCAATGGATAAACAGAAATGCAGCGGACATTATAAAGCTGTATGCTATAATTTTTTTCATGGGTAATTCCAGTTTTGAATAGTCAATTTCATAAAGAGGTTTTGAGATAACCATCTGGTGGCTGATATTTTCAGCTGACGAATGTCCCTGGCACGCAAGTCTGAAAAACGTACAGACAGGCATTAATGAAATGAGGCCTTTGCAATATCGCCCCTCTGCATGCTCAATGTGAAGGCCGACGGATGCGGAACACTCATCGGCCGGTAAAAACAACCGGTTGATGAGTATTTCGAAGACTCCTAAAACTCTTTAAAAGTAAATAAGAACAAGACGTGAATTAACAGCTTAAAAATAGAGGGGTGCCACCAATGACACCCCTGTAATTAAAATAGATGCCTTTAAGATCTGTTTCAACGTTTCCTGATCGGTAATAAAAACATGGTCTATTTCTCAGAGTCGATCATATCTTTGATCTCGCATGCTAATTCATTTTTGGTCTTACCCAGTTTTTTCTGAAGATTACCGAGAAATTCGTCCTCTTTTCCCTCAACATAGGTAAGATCATCATCAGTTAAATCACCATACTTCTGCTTGAATTTTCCCTTCAATTCATTCCAGTTTCCTTTAAGGTTTAAATCACTCATCGTTATCCTCGTTTTGTTAACCTTGATTTTATTAGTGCTACAACAATTATAACAAGTACTAATGGCTATAATTCCTTTTTTATCAATGCTTTAAAATAGAAAATCGTGTAAACAAATAATGTGGTGAAAACTTTACAACTTACATGAATAGGAGGCTCCAGGAACTTATAAAACCATGATGTAGATATTGACAATTTACAGTTACACCAGCTGAAACTGAGTCAAAGTGATCAATAGAGAGAACCTGCTGGATACAATAAGGGACCCCTGTCGCTTAATAATTTGGAGCTCTTTTTACAGAAGGTGGAAATAAAGTACCAATGGGCAGAGCCCACGAGGTATGAACTTGAATTACATATATTTTTTAAAAGTATGTGCTTTTTGAAGAGTATCCCCTCTACCCGAGGAGATTCACCTGGGGAAAGGGTGAACTTTTATCTTTTTTGAGTCTATCCAAAACGTGAATCCTCACAGAACAAGCTTAAATACTTTGGATATTAAATCCAACTCTATTAGCTGGAGATGGATAAATTGTGAGTCTGTACGATAAACAAAATTATTTAAGCGATGCTCGAACTAAAATATATTTTTGGAAATCCTCAGAATTAAAGAAGGTTTTGAAATATCCATCTGTCGGTTGTTTTTACCGGCTGAGGGATGTCCCAAATCGGTTAGCCCGCACATACAGCGTGCATACTGCCAGTAATGCAAAACCCTCTTAAACCACTTTAGATTAAAAAAAAATACGATAGGGATCTGTCAAAACCCCTATCGAATCGTCTGTGTTACCCTAAAATCCTGAAAAATCGTCTGCAAACTCAGCTGTCTCAGTAATTGGCCTGACTGTTTTTATTGTGCCTTCAGTCTGCTTGCCGGGGTAATGTGCCTTTTCACCAGTAATGTTGGTGTCACCCTCACCCCGGTACTTTGAAATCTTTGGTGATTGAAGCGTTTCCCTTGTAGTGTCATCACCAACCAAAACACGCAGACTGTACACCATGTGCTCAAGTTCTGCACCCAAAGATGACAGCTCTTTCGCTGCACTGGCAGTTTCTTCAGAGTTTGCAGCATTCGACTGAACAACCTTGTCCATCTCCGACATGGAGTTACTTACCTGATTGATACCCTGTGTTTGTTCATGAGAAGCGGCGGCTATTTCGGCAATCAGTGTTTCAATCGCATCCGAACTATCATTAATACTGCCCAGCTGATTGGCAACTTCATCAGCCACCTCAACTCCATTCTTTGCATTTTCCTGAGATTGTTCTATCAGTTCTGATGTATTCCGGGCCGCTTCAGCGCTCCGCTGTGCCAGATTACGAACCTCTTCAGCAACAACTGCAAAACCTTTGCCAGCTTCACCCGCCCTTGCAGCCTCTACCGCTGCATTCAATGCGAGAAGATTGGTTTGAAATGCAATTTCATCAATTGTTTTGACAATCCTTGAGGTCTCGTTTGATGATTCCATAATAGTGTTGATGGCATTTACCATGCGCTTCATCGACTCCATTCCGCTGTCAACAATATCCGATGTTTCTTTCATCGACCGATTTGCCTGGTTCGCGTTAGCGGAATTCTGTTTTGTCTGAGCCGCAATCTCTTCCATTGACGAGCTTGTTTCCTCAATACTTGCCGCCTGCATGCTCGACCCTTCTGCGAGTGTCTGGCTTGATGATGAGACTTCCGAAGAAGCCGATGAAATCTGCTCACTTGCCGCCGAGAGTCCCTTGATTGCTTCTTCAAAAGGGTGAGTAATATTTTTTCTTACCAGGACTACAACTAAAAACGCTGCCGCCAATAAAATTCCAAGCGACACGCCGATTATCGTCCAGAACACGGTATAAACCTCAGCCGTTGCTATCTGCTGGTTTTCCTCTACAATGAGGCCCCAGCCAAGTTTATCTATATATTTATAGCTACCAACCACAGTTGTGCCTGATGCATTTTCATAAATCCCAACGCCAGATTGTTTTGCGGCTATCTGCTTTGATGCCAGTGTTTGAACAGTATCAACACCCTCTAATGACGCCGCTTTTGATACAGGCTCACCGGATCTGTTAATAAGATATGCCACGGTTCCTTCTGAACGTTCAGTGTCAGCTAGTTGGCTGGTTATACTTTCCAGACGCACGGCCGCCCGCACCACTCCAATAATCTCGCCACCAGCTCGAACCGGAATCACAACCTTGCTTACCCTGTTGCCGGTTGAACGGGAGACAAGCGGTTCAGAAAGAACAGGGATGCCTTTAATTGCTTCTTTAAACCACGAGCTGTCATCCACCTGAAATTGACGGGCATTTTCTCCACGTATGGGAATCGCTTCACCATTATACGAGACACCGACAATTCCGGTACCGTTTTTATCCACAAAGTAGATCGAATCGTAAAATCCGCTGTTGCTGATTATCTGAGTAAGAAGATGTTCTATAGCGTCTTCATTCTTATTTCTGACCTGATCAAGTGACGCTACATACCTTATTTCGTCTTGTCTTGCCTTAATCCACTGAATGAACGAGTCAGTATTTGCCAAACCGGTAGCCACAAGCCGATCCTCAACCGACTGTTGAAAAGATTTACTGAACAAATTATATACAATGCCGGTTGTTGTAACAATGGCTATCAAAAGAATCGCAAGCACAGCAATTGTCATGCGCTGGCCGATCCCCGCAGTGCCCCACACTTTACCTTGTCTACCCATAATTGAACACTTGAATTATTTTGAGTAACTGGTGCAGCTTCAGACCATGCCTCGTTTCAAACACGTCCTGATTTTTTTACACAGTTTATTTGTGGTTGCTGATGTCTTACCTGCGTTTTCGACTAGAATGATACTTTTATTAAATAATTCTAATTATTGTAAATAAAAAGAACTTTATCCCATCTCTAAATAGCGATACCACCTATGCAGTTGTTATTATAGAATTTGAAAATATCAACCAGCTTTAGCTCTGGCTGACGGTCTTGATTTAAGATTTTTTAAATAAGTTATTAGCAAGACGCTGATAGAAGGTGAGAGAGTGATCAGCCGGCTGACCGAATTCGGAAATAACTATCTATTGTGGAAATGACTCAATAGCAGATGAGGAGGACCAAGAATAATCCGCGCTTTTATTATTCAGGTCACCTTTAATTTGAGCATCTTCAAACGTTCAAGAACAGTTTACATTTGATTGTGTAACACGGTTTAATCCGGACGCTTTTAGTGCGGGCTGGTAAACCTATCCACATCATCATTGCGCAGTTTCCTGTGTTTCGTTTTGCGGCCTGT
>Ga0102938_10003503_pt1 | contig 11704 bp, 14 predicted proteins | sample SalPonR2_B_D2_MG_FD_84516 | JGI IMG/M metagenome (GOLD analysis project Ga0102938, IMG submission 84516) | Salt pond soil microbial communities from South San Francisco under conditions of wetland restoration - Salt Pond MetaG R2_B_D2_MG | ecosystem: Environmental > Aquatic > Marine >... | reverse complement strand
TGGGCCATCCCAGGCCCGACGCGGAAACACCAAAAGTCGATACCCTGCTGGACGAGGCGGATCGCGCGCTTTACGGCTCGAAATCAGGCGGGCGCAACACCGTCACCTTCAGCCGCCGCCCTGCCGCCTGATCCTGCGCCCGAACCGTCCCCAGCAGGTCATCACCTTTCGCGATGGCGGCGCCAGCCGGCCTCCAGCCGATCTGCAAAGGCGGCACGGGTCTCAGGGGTCATGCTTTCCAGCCGGTCCAGCAAAAGCCCCTGTCCCAATTCCAGTCGCTCGGCAAGCATACCGCGCATACGGGCCATATGCGTCTCGACAGCGGCGCGGTCGAATGGCGTCTTGCGAAGGTCGGTGATCAGCGCATCGAAAGCGGCGCGCTGTTCGGGGCGGCCTGGCCTGCCGTCGCGATAAGCCTCGCGCATCTGCCGGGCGATGGCGCGCCTGTCAGGCTCATCCAGTGCGCGCGTCATCGGCCCTCCAGCCGCGTCGATGCCCGGTGCGTGATGCCGGCCATGCCATCCACCGCCCGAGATCAGCATGCCCACTACCGCCCCCGCCACCAACAGGTTCAGCGCCAGCGACGCCACCAAAAGCCCACGCAACCACCCGGACATGCCGGCACCGTCACTTTTGCGGCCGCGTTGATCCTGCACCATCACAATGTCCCTTCGGTCAAATCGAACCCGACCCCGGGGGGCAGATCGACAATATAGGCGGCGTCGGGTTGCGACAGATAGGCCTGCACCCCCTCAGGCGGGCTCAACCCGATCCAGATACCAGCCACGGTCGCGGCGGCCAGCCCACCCATTGCAGGCCAACCGCCAAGCGTCCGGATCGCCTGACCCAGGCGACCGGCGCGCGGCAATGGCTGAACGCGGGCGGGGGGCATCGCTGTCCGGGCATACTCGGCATCGGCATCGGCCAAGACCCGCGCCAGCAACTCCGGTGACGGCTCCAGAGGGGCCGCGCGCGCAGCCTCGAAACACGCATCGAGCGTCCGGATGTCATCTTGGTCTCTACTCATCAGCGAACCCCAATTCCTCGCGGCGGTCGATCAGATCGGCCGACAATGCCCGTTTCCCGCGCGCCAGAAGGCTTTCCACCGCCTCGACGCTGATTCCCATAATCTCGGCAATCTGCGGATTGCCAAGATCGTCCATATGGCGCAGCACGATGGCCTGACGCTGCCTGTCGGGCAGCCGGGCCAACGCCTGCTGCAAGGCTTTTTCCCGATCCGCCCCTTGCAGGCGGGCCACAGGCCCCTGTGCCGGGTCCACCGGCTCGGCGGTAGCCTCAAGCGTGACAGGCCGGGCCTGACGCAGCCTGTCGGTACACAGGTTGGCCACCACACGATAGAGCCACGTGGTCACCAACGCTTCGCCTTGCCGCCAGTCCGGGGCGATCTTCCAAAGGCGCAGCATGGCCTCTTGCGCCACGTCCTCGGCCTCGGCGGCATTGCCAAGCATCCTGTAGGCATGGTTCAGAACCCTTGGCGTCAGACGCAGGGTCAAGGCCCGCGCCGCCAACCTGTCGCCATTGGCGAACAGAACCAGCAAGGCGTCGTCCGATATGTCGCTCATCGCGTCCAGTGGCATGTCCTCTGTCCCCGGCCTTCATGATGCGCGGCATGGCGCGGCCCGACAACCCCGGGCCGTCGCAGGCCCGGTGGTCAGATTTTGGCTCCCAGGGCCGGATCAGTCGGGTTGACCCCGGCGCATGTGATCGTCCCGGTCCATGCCACGCGCGTCGCCCTGCCCGGAATAGTAGTGATGATGCGTATGGTAATGGATTTCGTTGACACCACCACCGCGCGAGTGCCCGCCGTGACCCTCCTCGTGATAGCCGCGATGACCATGACCTTTCATGTCGCGACCCTCTTTGTGGTGGCCCTTCATGCCATGCCCCTTGCCGTCGTGGGCCTGCGACATACGCTCGGCGCGCATCTTGGCCATGGCCTCGAATTCCGCGTCCGAAATGGCGCCGTCACCGTCGGTGTCATGCCGCTCAAACATCCGGCCCATGCGTCCCGACTGCATTTCCTCCATGCTCAGCATGCCATCGCCATCCGTGTCCTGACGGGCGATCATCTTGTCCGCGCGCGTTGCCATGCGCTCCATCATGCGGGCGCGCATCCTTTCGGCCATTTCCTCGGACGACAGCTTGCCATCACCATTCGCATCGGCCATGCCGAAGCGGGCTAGCGCCTGCGCGGCCATTTCATCCGGGGTGATCCGGCCATCGCCATCGGCATCCAGTTCCTCGAAGTCGAAGGCCGGGCCATGCTGACCGCCGCCCATTCCGCCTTGCATGCCTTGCTGGGCAACACCCAGACCGGCCGTCGCGATGATGAGGGCCGTTGCCGCGCCGGTGATCAGATACGTGCGTTTCATGACAATTTTCTCCCTTGCTGTCACAGTGTGCGAGACCGGCGCGCTGGCCGGTTCAGCAAGTCATACGGACCAGCCGACAGGTTCCGTCGCATTGAAGCCCGTCAATCGGTCACGCTTGTGTGATCGCAGCCCCCGACAGCCCCCCGGCATTTGCGACATCGCGACGCAATCCCAAGCTGACGTCTTCATATCCCGTGTCGAATGCCCCATTGTCGCTGTCTTATTGATGGGGAAAAGCATGGCCAACGCGCATCAACACGAGCACGACCACGAATTCGAGCACGAGCTTGAGCATGGCGACGAACGGCAATTATGGCCGGCGCTGCGCAAGGGGTTCCGGCGCAAATGCCCCTGCTGCGGCAGTGGTCCGCTGTTGAAAAGCTATCTCAAGGTGCGCGATACCTGCACGGTCTGCCGCGAAGATCTCAGCCATCACCGCGCCGATGACGGGCCGGCCTATCTGACGATTCTGATCGTCGGACATCTCATGGCGCCGCTGCTGCACATCGCGTTCGTCGCATGGCGCCCCGAACCTCTTGTGCTGTTTACCATTTTCGCGGTTGGATGCGTGGCCCTGTCGCTGTATCTTCTGCCGCGACTTAAGGGGATGATCGTGGCCTTCCAATGGGCGCGACAGATGCACGGGTTCGGGGATCCGGCCTGACATTCCCTTTCGGTAACGAAAGGGCTGACATGACCACGCCAGACAAAACCGCCATCAGGGATGCGGCCACGGTGATCGCACTTCGGGATCGCCGGACCGATCCGCATGTCCTGATGGGTCAGCGCGGCGCGACTGCCGCCTTCATGCCCAACAAATTCGTCTTTCCGGGCGGCGCGGTGGATGCTGCCGATGCGTCAGTGCCACTGGTTCGGCCCCTGACCGGCCTATGCGCCCAGCGCCTGACCGAAGATTGCCCACAAGACCTGACCCATGCGCTTGCTGCCGCCGCCATCCGCGAGTTGTGGGAGGAGACCGGCCTCATGCTGGGGCGTCCCGGTGATTGGCCAGCGCCCGCCCCCGCCGACTGGACGGGCTTTGCCGATCGCGGCCTGCTGCCAAGCGCCGAGGCGCTGCAATTCGTGTTTCGCGCGATCACGCCGCCGGGACGTCCGCGCCGCTTCGATGCGCGGTTCTTTCTCGTGGATGCAAACGCGATTTCCGGGGATCTCGATGATTTCTCGGCCGCCTGCGACGAGCTTTCACACCTGCAATGGGTGCCGCTGGCCCGTGCCCGCGAGTTCGATCTTCCCTTCATCACCGAGGTGGTGCTGGCCGAGGTCGCCGCCCGCGCGCATGACACCAAGCCGCCCGCCTCGGTGCCGTTTTTTCGCAATGACGATGAAGAAAGCCTTTTTTTGCGTCTGCAAGGCAAAAGCCCGATGGCGCGCACCTGACGCCGCACCGCGCCTGCGCCGCCCTAAGCCCTCAGCCCAACAGCACAAGCGCCAGAATACTACCGGTCAGCAAGGTGATGCCAATCGCTTCGCGCACCGTCAGTTTCTCATGGAAGACCAGCCACGAGACCAGCAGGGAAAAGATCACCTCGATCTGCCCCACCGCAAAGACGAGCGCGGCATTCTGCAAGGTAAAGGCCGTAAACCAGCACAGGCTGCCCCCCATGCTGGTCACGCCCATCCACAGCGCAACCCTGCGGGCGCCCCAGACGGCGCGCACTTGGCCCGCCTCCCGCCACGCCAGCCATGCCCCCAAGCCGATGGTCTGCGACACGGTCACAACCGCCAGCGTCACACCGGCGCGCAAGAGAGGGTCATCGCTGGCCACCTCCAGCGTGGCACCACGATACGCCACCGCCGATATGGCAAAAAACGCGCCCGACGCGATCCCAAGCCCCACAGCACGGTTCATCATCCGCCGCAGGCTCAGCCCCGGCAGACCGGCATTGTCCGACAGCACCAGAACACCGATCAATCCCAGAATTATCGCCGCCAGCGCCAGCCCGCTGATCCGGTCCCCGAGGACCAGCAGACCGACCAACGCGGTCTGAATCACCTCGGTCTTCTTGAACGTGATGCCGACCGCGAAATTCCGCGCCGCGAACAGGGCGACAACGCACCATGTCGCAAGCACCTGCATCAGCGCGCCGATCAACGCATAAGCCCAGAATGCGCCACCGCGCGCCGGCAGCGCAGCCCCGGTCCAGACCAGATATGCCACCACCCCCAACACGACCAACGGTGCCGAATAGGCAAAGCGCGCAAACGTGGCCCCGCCCGCCGACAGCGTGCCGATACTCAGTTGTTTTTGCAGCATGAACCGCAACGTCTGGAACGCCGCGGCCGCCACGGACAGGATGATCCATGCTTCCATGCCGCAAAGCTATGACCTGCTTTCAGTCCATGGGCCAGAGGGGATGTGGCACCGGGTCTTTCGCCCGCAGAAAATGCTTGCGGAAAATCTCGCCGTAGGAGCGATAGAGATAGCCGTCGTTGTGGCCCAGATACTGCGCCTTTCGGGCGGCGTAGAGTTCAGGAAGCCGGTACCAAGGCACCTTGGGATGCATGTGGTGAACCACATGCAGATTGTTGTTCAGAAAGATCAGCGCCAGCGGTCCGCGATCCTCGATGATGACGGTGCGGCCCCGTGCCTTGTCATGCGCGCGATGTTCCAGAAACGTGCGGATCTTCAGGACAGACAGCCCCAAATAGACCGCAACCGCATAGGCCCAGACCGGCATTGTCGCCACATGCACCAGCCACCACAGCACCAGCGCCACCGCCGGCAGATGCCACAGCCAGGCCACGAGAACGCCGGGACGCCCCGCGCGAATGGCCCGCCATTCGTCGCGCAGGAACACCGCCTGCCCCACCGCCGGACCAATCAACAACCGCCCCAACAGCGTGTTGTTGAAGACCAAAACCTGCCCGAGCCATCCCGGCAGCCGGTTCCAGACCGCCGGATCAAGGTAATTGGTTTCCGGATCGTCATAGGGATCGGTCAAATGCTCGTCCCGGTGATGGGCCAGATGCGTGTCGCGAAATCGGCGATAGGGCACAACCAGGTCAAGCGCCGGACAGACCAGCGCCTCGTTCAGCCGCGCGTCGGGGAACGGATGACCGTGCAGCGCCTCGTGACACAGCGATGAATGCAGCGCAACGCAGACCGCCGTGATGCCGATGCCAAGCGGCAGCCACAGGCCGGCAGCCCAGGTGGTGCCAACGGCCCAACCCGCATAACAGGCCACCAGCAGCGCAAGCGTCGGCCACTCCACGCCGCGCATCCTGACGCCCTCAACCATGCCTGCGCCCCCAGCCAATACGCGACCAGATCCGCTCGTAGGCGACATACATGCTCAGTCCTATCACGGTATTGACCACCGCCATGGCGCCGCCGATCGCCGCCGATCCGGTCATGGCAAGCCCCACAAGGGACATCACCAGCAATCCCATCAAATTCCAGACAATCGCCTTCACAAGCGTGCGGCGCCGCGTCTCCATGACAAACCTCCGATACTGAAATGCTTGCCCTCACAGCTACGCGCCAACGCCTTGGCCGAACATTCCGCAATTGGTTAACATTTTTCTGCAACTGTGATATTTCTCAACACATGCTGGAAAAAACCGACAAACGCCTTCGGGCCGATCTCTTTCGTCAGCGCCTGACGTCGGCGCTGAACGAGCGTGGCACCAACCAAAGCGCGCTTGCGCGGGCCGTCGGGGTGGATCGCTCGACGATCTCGCAATTGCTCAAGGGAACGGGCGCGCGGCTGCCCAATGCGCAGGTGGTCGGCGAATGCGCCCGGGCGCTTGGCGTGTCGGCGGACTGGCTTCTGGGCCTCACCGACCGTCCCGAAACCGCGGCTGACATTCTGGCCACCACCATGTCGCTCACCGAAGCCCCCCGTGCGCTGGTGGATGAGCAGATCTTCCAGTGGCACAAGGAGGCTGCGGGCTACAAGATCCGCCATGTGCCGGCGGGGCTGTCGGACATGCTCAAGACGCGCGAGATGCTGGAATGGGAATACACGCCCCATCTGGGCCGCAGCACGCAACAGGCGATCGGTGCCTCCGAGGACCGGCTTGCCTGGATGCGCGGCACCCAATCGGATTACGAGATCGCGATGCCGCTGTTCGAAATCCACAGCCTTGTGCGCGGCGAGGGCTATTACGCAGGGCTGCCGCGCGACGTGCGCGAGGCTCAGGTCGACCGCCTGCTCGAGGTCACACAGCAGCTTTATCCGCGCCTGCGCGTCTATCTCTACGATGCGCGCCGGCTCTATTCCGCACCGATCACGATATTCGGGCCGCTTCTGGCCGTGGTCTATATCGGCCAGAATTACATGGCGTTCCGCGATACCGAACGGGTGCAGGCCTTGACCCAGCATTTCGACCATCTGGTGCGCGAGGCCCATGTCACCGCCCGGCAACTGCCCGACCACCTGCGCGCGCTCCGCGAGGGGTTGGCGCCTGCCTGACGCCGGTCGCGCGTCGGCTCAGAACGGCATGGGATGGGCGCGATGCGCGTGATCGATCTCGGTCAACACCTCGTCCGACAACACCAGATCGGCGCTGTTGAGGGCAATGTCCAATTGCGCCTGCGTCGTCGCCCCGAAGATGGCCGCGCACATGAACGGCCGGGTCAGGCACCACGCCAGCGCCATTTCGGCCGGGTTCAATCCATGCCGCGCGGCGATCTGCAGATAGGCGTCCACCGCGTCAAACACACGGTCCGTGATGCGCCCGCCAAGCGTGGAATTCAGCGCCATCCGCGACGTGCCGGGCATCGCACCGCCCTGATACTTGCCGCTCAGCAATCCCGCCGCAAGCGGTGAAAACGCCAGCAGGCCCACATCCTCGTTCACGCTCAGTTCCGCCAGATCGGTGTCATACAGACGGCACAGCAGCGAATATTCATTCTGGATCGAGGCCGCCCTCGGCCAGCCATGCGCCTCGGCGATCCGCAACCATTGCGCCGTGCCCCACGCGCTTTCATTGCTCAGCCCGAAATGCCGGATATTGCCCTTGTCGACCTGCCTTTGCAGCGCCTCGAGCGTATCTTCCATATGCGCGATGGTCTCGGTGCGGCTCTGGCCCGATGGATCGAACGTCCAGTTCTTGCGAAACATGTAGCTGCCACGGTTCGGCCAATGCAGCTGATAGAGGTCGATATGATCGGTCCGCAGCCGCCGCAGCGATCCTTCGACCGTTTCGGGGATCGTGGCCGAGCTGATCGGCGCCCCGTCGCGCGCGTTCATGAACCCCTCGCCGGAATGCTTGGTGGCCAGGATCACCTCGTCGCGCCGCCCCGTCTTGGCAAACCACTGGCCGATGATCTCTTCTGTGCGGCCGGTGGTTTCCTTGAGCGTCGGGTTGACCGGGTACATCTCGGCGGTGTCGATGAAATTCACGCCCCTCTCAAGCGCCCTGTCGATCTGGGCGTGGCCCTCTTCGGGGGTGTTCTGGCTGCCCCATGTCATCGTGCCAAGGCACAGCGCGCTCACCTCAAGCCCGGTGCGGCCAAGCGGGGTCATCTTCATCGGTCATTCCTTCCGTATCGTCGCATTATGCTTTGTCCGCCGTACCTTACGCTTTTTCCCCCTGCCGTCACCCTCAATCCCCCGCAATCCGCACTTGAGAACAAATAAAGAACAAACTATCCTTCATCGCATGACAACCCATCTGCTTGATCGTCACCATCACACCACCCGCCCCGCCCTGCCGGTGCTGGGCGACATGGCGCTGCCCCTGGCACGCCTGCACGAAGCCTGCGGTCCGGCGCGGCACACATTGGCGATGCTGGTGGCGGCGGCCACGCGCGGGCCGGTCTTCTGGATCGCGCCGGGCTGGCTGGGGGATCGGCTGAACCCCGACGGGATGACCGCCTTCGTCGATCCCGGACGGGTCACCTTCCTGACCCCCGCCCGCCCCGAGGATCTGCTCTGGACCCTGGAAGAGGTGCTGCGCAGCGGCACCGTCCCACTGGCCGTCGCGGATTTGCCCGACGCGCCCGCCATGACCCCCGTGCGCCGGCTGCATCTGGCCGCCGAAACCGGCGCGCAGACCGGGCCGCATACACCGCTCGGGCTGATCCTCACGCCCGGAGATGGCGGCGCGGCGGGGGTGGAAACCCGCTGGCGCATGGCCCCCGCGCATGAGGCGTCGCGCCGTGGCTGGACCCTGTCGCGCCTGCGTGCGCGCACCGCCCCGCAGGCCGCGTGGCACCTGTCGGGCGCGCCAGGCCGGTGGCGCATGACGCGAATGTGACATGCGCCGCCCGAAACCGCGCTAGGCTTGGCCCATGAACCGACGCTTCGCGATCCTCGGGCCCATCGCCCTTTGCACGTTTGCCCTGCCCCGCGCGGGCCACCCGGCACCGCAGCGGTACCGGCTGGATGCCGCCCGCTCGACCGTGGCGTTCAGCTACATGATCGGCGACACCGTCATGACCGGGCAGATGCCCGTGAAATCCGCCGAGATGGCCCTGGACCTCGATACCGTTCCCGACAGCCGTGTCGACGTGGTTCTGGACGCAGCGCGCGCACGCGCGGGGGTCTTTCTGGCCACGCAAGCCCTGCGCGATACCAGCGTTCTGGACACCGCCACCCACCCCGAGATCCGGTTCCGCTCGACCCGGATCGTGGGCGATCTGTCGGGGGCCACGATCACCGGCGATCTGACCGTGCGCGGCATCACCCGCGCGGTGACGCTGGACGCCGGGCTTTACCGTCAGCGCGGCACGCCACCGGGCGACCGTGACAACCTCACCGTGCTGCTGACCGGCAATGTCAGCCGCTCTGCCTTTGGCGCCACAGGCTATGCCCGGCTTGTGGGCGACACGATCGGCATCCGCATCGTGGCGCGGATCACAAAATAACCACCCACACCCGGAAAACGACGCGAATTTGTCGAAAAACCGCAGGCATGCCGCCGCCATCCTGACAGTCTGGCCGGGACATGCGCCTTCTCATTTCCTTCGCCGCCCTTTTCCTGTCGGTCATCCTTCTGCAACTCTCGACGGGGGGCGTGGCCCCGCTTGATGCGATCTCGGGGCTGGCGCTGGATTTCACCACCGCGCAGATCGGCTTTCTGGGGTCGGCGCATTTCATGGGCTTCTTCATCGGGTGCTGGTGGGCGCCGCGCCTGATGGGCAGCGTCGGCCATTCGCGCGCCTTCGCCGCCTTCACCGCCACGGGCGCCATCGGGCTGCTCATGCACATGATGGTGGTAGACCCCTATGCCTGGGCGGTGATGCGGGTGGCGTCGGGGCTGTGCGTTGCGGGCTGCTACACGGTGATCGAGGCATGGCTTCAGGCCAAGGTCACCAACGAAACGCGTGGCCGCACGATGGGCGTCTACCGGGTGGCTGACATGGGCGCATCGCTGGTGGCGCAGATGATGATCTCGGTGCTCGAACCGGCCTCGTATGTGTCTTACAATCTGCTGGCGATCCTGTGCTGCGCCTCGCTTCTGCCGCTGACCATCACCCGCGTCAGCCAACCCGAAACCCCCGCCGCCCCGCGCCTGCGCCCAGGCCTTGCCGTGCGATGCTCGCCGCTGGCGGCCATGGGCGTCATCGTGGCCGCCCTCTCCAGCGCGACCTTCCGCATGGTGGGGCCGGTCTATGGCCAGCAGGTCGGCCTTGTGGTGGACCAGATCGCGTGGTTCCTGGCCGCCTTCGTTCTGGGCGGCGCTCTGGCGCAATACCCGGTGGGCTGGTTGGCCGACAGGTTCGATCGCCGTTGGGTGATGCTCTGGCTGTCCGCCGCCGCCATCGTCAGCTGCATCACCACCGCTCTGGTGCAAGACCTGACCTCGACCGGCGTATTCCTCACCGCGTTCTTCTTCGGGCTGACGACATTTCCGATCTACTCGGTCGCCGCCGCCCATGCCCATGATTACGCCGACAGTTCCGAACGGGTGGAACTTTCGGCGGCGCTGATGTTCTTCTATGCCATCGGCGCGATTGCCGCCCCGCTTCTGGCCTCGGCGCTGATCGACCGCTATGGGCCTGCGGCGATGTTCTGGATGATCGCGCTTGGCCATGTGGCCCTGATCGGCTTTGGGTTGATCCGGATGCGCGCGCGCCCCTCGGGCCGGCCCCGCACCTCCTATATCTGGACACCGCGCACCAGTTTCCAGATCGGCCGCCTCACCGGGCGCACCCGCGAGCCTGACTGACGCGACATCCCCCCTGCATCGCCCGCTGGCATACCCCGGCGACCTGCGTTAAACGAGGCCCGAGACAACTTTCAAAGGGCATCCGACACCATGGCACGGCACCTGATCACCTCGGCGATCCCCTATATCAACGGGATCAAGCACCTGGGCAACCTCGTCGGCTCCCAGCTTCCGGCCGATCTTTATGCCCGCTATCAGCGCGCCCGCGGCCATGAGGTGATGTTTCTCTGCGCCACCGACGAGCACGGCACCCCCGCCGAGCTTGCCGCCGCCAAGACAGGTGAACCGGTGGCCGAATATTGCGCCCGCATGCACAAGGTGCAGTCCGATCTGGCCGACGGCTTCCGCCTCAGCTTCGATCATTTCGGCCGCTCCTCCAGCCCGCAGAACCATCGCCTGACCCAGCATCTCGCGGGCCGCCTCCACGCCGCCGGTCTGATCGAGGAAGTGACCGAAAAGCAGGTCTATTCAAAGGCCGATGGCCGCTTCCTTCCGGACCGCTACATCGAAGGCACCTGCCCCAATTGCGGCTATGACAAGGCCCGTGGCGACCAATGCGAGAACTGCACCAAGCAGCTTGATCCCACCGATCTGATCGACCCGCGTAGCGCGATTTCAGGCTCCACCGACCTTGAGGTGCGCGAGACCACGCATCTCTACCTGCGCCAGTCGCTGATGCGCGATCAACTGTCCGAATGGATCGCCTCCAAGACCGACTGGCCGATCCTGACCACCTCGATCGCCCGCAAATGGCTCAACGATGGCGATGGCCTGCAGGATCGCGGGATCACCCGCGATCTGGACTGGGGCATTCCCGTCAAACGCGGCGACGAGGACTGGCCCGGCATGGACGGCAAGGTGTTCTACGTCTGGTTCGACGCCCCCATCGAATACATCGCCTGCGCCGCCGAATGGGCCGAGGCGCATTCGCTGGATGACAGCGCATGGGAACGCTGGTGGCGCACCGAAAAGGGCGCGGCCGATGTCCGCTACACCCAGTTCATGGGCAAGGACAACGTGCCGTTCCACACTCTCAGCTTTCCCGCCACGATCCTTGGCTCGGGCGAAGACTGGAAGCTGGTGGATTACATCAAGTCCTTCAACTACCTGAACTATGACGGCGGCCAGTTCAGCACCAGCCAGGGCCGCGGCGTGTTCATGGATCAGGCGCT
>Ga0102938_10003501_pt1 | contig 11707 bp, 10 predicted proteins | sample SalPonR2_B_D2_MG_FD_84516 | JGI IMG/M metagenome (GOLD analysis project Ga0102938, IMG submission 84516) | Salt pond soil microbial communities from South San Francisco under conditions of wetland restoration - Salt Pond MetaG R2_B_D2_MG | ecosystem: Environmental > Aquatic > Marine >... | reverse complement strand
TCTTTTTTTTCTTTTTTGCTTTCCTCACCCGTCTTGCTTTTGGCCTCTTTTTTATCTGTCTCTTTTTTATCTTTACCTAAATCCTGCAAAGAATTAAACTGCTCCACTAATATGTCCACCGATCTTTTAAAAGCTTCTTTGGGCTCCAAGGTTCCGTCGGTCGTAATATTTAAAATCAACTTGTCCCAATTGGTCATTTTTCCCACACGAACATTTTCCACATCTATTCCCACGGAGACAACCGGAGAAAAAACCGCATCCATTTCTATAAAACCGATATCCTGCTTGTCACTTTTTTTCTGTTCCACGGATTTGTAACCCCGTCCCGCATTTACCATAATTTCCATTTTTAAATTTCCGCCCACATCGGTAATATTGGCTAAAGTCAAATCCGGATTTATCACTTCCACCTTACTGTTCTTTTTTATGTCGGCGGCTTTTACTTCTTTCTTGCCGGTTACATCCAATTCCAGTTTAATGTCTTCTTCCTCCTCCCCCACGATCTTCAAACTTAATTTTTTCAAGTTCAAAATAATTTCCAAAACATCTTCCTTAATGTGGGGCAAAGAAGTAAATTCATGGCTCGCTCCTTTGATTTTTACTCCGGTAACCGCGGCTCCGGGCAAAGAAGAAAGCAAAACCCGGCGCAGGGAATTGCCTAAAGTCATACCATAGCCAGGATAAAAAGGTTCTACCGTAACAGTACCTTGATTGGGCTCCTTGCCCGCTTCATAGTTTATTTTGTTTGGCTTGGCTATGTTCTCCATAAAAAAATGAGTTAATTAATTAAATATTAAGAATAAAATTCAATAATCACTTGAGTGTTAATATCACCGGGCAACTCTTCTTCTCCGGGAGCATGCAAAACTTTTCCTTTTAATTCTTCTTTGTCCAAATTAAGCCAGCCCGGGATCTCCTGATTCTTTATTTTTTCAGCCGGATTTTTAAAAACTTTCTTGCGCTTACTCTCCTTTTTAACTTCAATAATATCGCCTTCCTTGATCTCATAAGAGGGAATATTAACCCGACGCCCGTTAACCAAAAAATGTCCGTGATTGACCAATTGTCTGGCCCTGTTCCGAGAAGGGGCGAATCCTAAACGAAAAACCACATTATCCAATCTGGATTCCAACAGCTGAAGAAAGTTTATGCCGGTTCTCCCCTGTTTGCGGGAAGCCCTTTCAAAGGTTAAACGAAATTGTTTTTCCATTAATCCGTATTGCTTTCGAGCTTTTTGTTTTTCAATCAGTTGCAACGCGTATTCACTTTTCTTTTGTTTTCCGCTCGTCTTGGGGCCATGAATACCCGGAGGATAATTTCTTTTTACAATAGCACATTTCGGAGAAAAACAACGCTCACCTTTAAGCATCAATTTTTCACCCGCTCTTCTACATTGTTTACATTTTGGTTCTAAATTTTTTCCCATATATATTTTACAAATTGGAATTAACTTATTCTAAAATTATACTCGGCGCGGCTTTCGGGGCCGGCAACCATTATGCGGAATCGGGGTAGTGTCTTTAATGGAATCAATAAAAATTCCTTGAGCGTTCAAAGTCCTGATGGCCGACTCTCTGCCCATGCCCACTCCTTTAACAAAAACGCTGGCCTCTTTAAAGCCATACTCCTGCTTGGCTTTCATGCTGGCTATCTTGGTTATAATCTGAGCGGCATAAGGAGTTGATTTTTTCGGTCCCTTAAAACCGGCGACTCCGGCGCTGGCCCAGGAAATAACCTCGCCCTTTCTATCGGCAAAAGTTACAATGGTATTATTATAAGTGGCTTTGATATAAACTTGACCCGATTCCACCTTTTCTTTGGTTTTCTTTTTCTTTTTTTTGCGTACCACTTTCTTGCTCTTCTTGTTTTTTTTCTCTTTCTCGGCCTTGTTCTTCTCTAACTTTTTTTTAATATCTTCGGGCAAATCATCATCCTCTTCCGTCTTTGATTCCTTTTTTTCCTCCTCGTCTTGAAAACTAAAAGCGGAATTGTCTTCCGTGTCTTCCGTACCCTTTTTTTCCGTTTGAGCAGGATCTTCTTTAACCTCGGCTTTTTCTTCCTTGTTCTCTTCCTTGTTCTCTTCCTTGTTCTCTTTCCCGGACTCTTCTTTGCCGGTTGATTGTTTTTTCTTATCTTCTTGACTCATAAAATTAAAAAATCTTTATTTAAAATTATCTATTGCGCCGTCTGGCGGTGCGACTATTATTTTTGGTTTTTTGGCCCCTGGACGGCAGGCCCTTGGAGTGTCTTTCTCCTCGATAACAACCGATTTCTTTCAAACGTTTGATGTTGCCTTTAACTTCTCGACGCAGATCACCTTCCACCATATATTCTTTTTCAATCACTCCCCGTAATTTGTTTATTTCCTCATCCACTAATTTTTTCACCCTTTTATCTTTATCTATTCCGGCTTTATCCAAAATTTCTCCGGCTCGAGATCGGCCTATACCAAAAATATAAGTTAAAGAAATTTCCACTCTTTTATCATCGGGGATAGTAACTCCCGCAATTCTTACTGCCATATTTTATTTATCTTAAAATACTAATTAATAAAATTACCCTTGCCTTTGCTTGTGCCTGGGGTTTTTACAGATTACTCTAACTCTGCCCTTGCGCCTGACCACCTTACAATCCCGACAGATCTTTTTTACGCTGGCTCTAACTTTCATAAAAATATAAATGCGAATTACATCCGTCATAAAAAGAAACGAATTCGCATTATTTAAAAAACCTTATTGCTTACTGTTTTATAATCTATAAGTTATTCTTCCCCGGCTTAGGTCATACGGACTCATTTGCACTTTAACGCGATCTCCCAGCAACAATTTTATTTTATTCATTCTCATCTTGCCGGATAAATGAGCCAAAACCTCATGACCATTATCCAATAAAACTTTAAAAGTGGTGGAGGGCATTAATTCTATTACCTCCCCCTCCATCTCAATAAAATCCTTGGAGCCGGCCGGCGAATTTTGCTCTTCTTTTTGGTTCATTAACACAAAAAATTTGGTAAAGTAAAATATTCGTATTTTAAACGAAAAACTTTACCAACTTGGTTTAATTTATTTTTTTCTTTTTTTAAGATAAAAAAATTATATATCTAAATCTTATGCCTGTCAAGAGTTAAACCGCCTTAATTTCAAAGAAATGTGGATTTTGATATATATTTAAATCTATATTTCTTTATTCCAAGACCGCCTTGATCCTTCTGACGCCGGCACTGCTGGATTTCTCTTTCTTGATCTTGAAACGCCCCAAATTCCCGGTTCTTTCCACATGCGGGCCTCCGCAAAGCTCAAAAGAAAAAACTTGATCGTCTTCGCCGATTTTATAGACTTTTACTTTTTCCCCGTATTTTTCTTCAAAAGTGGCCACCGCTCCTTTTTCTCGGGCCTCTTTAAAACTCATTTCTTCACAGGTTACGGGCAGATCTTTTTCTATGGCTTCGTTGACCAGATCCTCCACTTTTTGTTTTTCTTCCTCGCTTAATTTTTCCGAATGAGAAAAATCAAACCTCAAGCGTTCTCCGGTGATATTGCTTCCTTTTTGATAAACATGATCTCCCAGCACTTGGCGCAGGGCGGCCAAAAGCAGATGAGCGGCGGTGTGCAATTTAGTGGTCTTCTCGCCTTGATCGGCCAAACCGCCCTTGAATTTACCGGCACTGGCGGTGCGGGACAACTCCTGGTGTTTTTTAAATTCTTTATTAAAACTTTCAAAATCAACTTCCATGCCTTTCTCTTCCGCTATTTCAGCGGTAAGTTCAATGGGGAAACCGTAAGTGGCAAACAATTTAAAAGCTATTTCCCCCGGCAACTTTTTCGGCGCATTTTTTTCTTTCTCTTTCAAATCCTCGTATCCGGACCAGCCTGAAGCAATTTTATACCATTTATTAAACTCTTTTAATCCCTTCTCCAGGGTTTTGGCGAATTTGTCCTGCTCTTCTTTTATATTCTTTAAAACAAATTGGGAATTATCATTAACTTCCGGATAAATTTCCTTATAATCCTTTATAATTATTTTACCGATCTCAAGCAACCAGGGGTCACCGGGGGCAATGCCCAACTGCCGGCCGTAACGAGCGGCCCGCCTGAGAAGTCGCCGGACAATATATCCTTGATCGGTATTGGAGGGGGCAATGCCTTTGGGGTCGCCCATAATAAAAGTGGCCGCTTTTAAATGATCGGCTATTACTTCAAAGGCCCTTATATTATCCTGATACTTCTTGCCTCCGGAAAGAGAAGAGATCTTATCCAAAACATTCTGAAAAAGATCGGTTTCATAAACATTGGTTTTGCCCTGCACTACCATGGCCAGCCTCTCCAGCCCTCCGCCGAAGTCCACATTTTTCTGCTGTAATTTCTCAAAACCCTCCGAGGTTTTTTTATATTCTATAAACACGCTATTACCTATTTCAATAAAGCGTCCGCAGTCGCAATTAATATGGCAGGGCTTATTTCGCCAAGGAGATTTTTCGTGCCTGCCCAAATCCGCACCCAAATCATAAAAAACCTCGCTGTCCGGACCTCCTATCTCGCCCACGGGCATATCAGCCGGCTTGCCGGCTCTGGACCACCAATTTTTGGACTCTCCGTAATAAAAAATCCTCCCTTCGGACAGTCCTTTTTTTTCGGCTCCGTCCACAACTTTGGCCTCGATCCCCTGCTCGGCAAAGATCTCTTGCCAGATCCGCACCGACTCCTCGTCCCGGGGTACGCCTATTTCCTCATTGCCCCCGAAAACGGAAATATATAAACGATCAGGGTCCAGGCCCAACTCCCGAGTTAAAAACCGGAAAAACCAATTTAATTGCTCTTTTTTAAAATAATCTCCCAAAGACCAATTCCCCAGCATTTCAAAAAAAGTATTATGCCGATTATCCCCCACTTCTTCAATATCCTCGGCCCGAAAACATTTCTGCGAATTGCAAAGCCGGCTGCCTTGAGGGTGTTTCTCACCCAAAAGATAAGGCACCAAAGGCTGCATTCCCGAGCCGGTAAAAAGGGTGGAAGAATCTTCCGCCGGAATTAAAGACGCACTGGGAATCCGGGCGTGTTTTTGCGACTTAAAAAAGTCAAAGTATTTTTGTCTTACTTCTTGAGAATTCATATCCGAATTTTTTATCAAAACATTAAAATTTTGTCCAGTTTATTTCAATTTTTCTTTTACTTTTTCAACAACATCCTTAATCTCCCAGTTGGACTTAACCAAATAATCAAAAACCCCGAGTTCCATGGCTTTATTAACATCAGAGGTGTCAGCCAAATTAGTTAAAAGAATAACCGGCATCTCTTTGCCAAAATCTTGTTTTCTTAATTTTTTAAGCATAGTCATACCGTCCATAACCGGCATTACAATATCCAATAAAATCAAGTCCGGTTTTTTTTCTTGGGTTAATTTAAGGCCATCTTCTCCGTTTGTCGCTTCCAAGACTGAAAAACCTTCATTCTTAAACTTCTTTTTCAGGGTCAATTTTAAGGGCTCTTCATCTTCCACAATTAAAATTTTCTTTTTGTTGGACATAAAAATACATTTAATTGTTTTTATTTTATCACAAGCCAAAAAATAAAAAAACCCCCGGAAAAATAAATTCTCCGGGGTGGTGTGTTCTTTTAACTCTCCTGGATGCAGGAGTAGAACTTCTCCAAGAGAAATTCTATCCTGCTACTCCCCCTTAGGAAAATAAGGGGAAAAAAAAGGAAGAACCATTTAGGGGTGTAAGCAATATCCCCTAATGGGCTTCCCGGGACACAAATATAGTAAAATCCGGAAAGCATGTAAATAGCCAGGGTTATAAGGGATAAGTATCCCAAAATCAACCCGGCCAAAATTACCACATCCATTGCCTCCACCCGGGACGAAGGATCCCTGGGTTTACAGTTCTTAGCCATCTTTGCCTCCTCTTTTTTTGAATTTTATTAAAAAAGAACTTTTTTAAGTTAAATTAATAATAACATATAAATCCTTAAATGTCAACGCCAAAAAAACAAAAGAGCCCCTCTTACCTAAAAGATAAAAGGGGCGGAAAAATATTAAAAACCTTAAATTTTAATCATAGCTTACCCCCGCCCGGACAAAGGCGGAAGCAATCTTTTCCCTGGTCTCTTTTTCCTCGGTCGGGCCGACCACGGCGTAGCGGATATAAGGACCGAAATGAACTCCCATGACTCCGGTTTTCTCAATCATCAAATAATTGAACTCCTCTCCGCTTCCGATCTTTTGGCCAAAAGCGCGGGTAGGCGCCTTCCAAAGGGTAAAAAAACCGGCTCCGGGATAGACCGCTTCTTCCATTCCGCAATCCCAAAGAGTTTCCATTAAGTCCATGGCGCGCTGATAATATCTTTCAGCCACCTCTTCCACGCTTTCGCGGTCATAATCCAGGCAATACATCACCCCGCAAGGAGCCGGAGCAAAGGGTCCGCTATCTGTGTTGCCCTTGACCGTGGCAATATCTCCCACAAAATCCGGAGAACCGGCTATGGCTCCAATCCGCCAGCCGGTGCCATTGCCAATCACCTTGGAAGCGGAGAAGGCCTCGGCCCAGGAAAGCTTCGAATAAGCGGGAGCGACCGAACTTAAAAGGCAGACTTCGGTTGTATAGGCCAAAAGCGAATACGCGGCATCATTGAAGATACGAATCCCTTTTTCCGCGCAATATCCGCATAAATTCTCCCAAAATGCCTTGGTGGCTATGGCTCCGCTGGGATTGTGAGGATAATTGATGTGTAAAAGATCAACATCCTCGGGAATATCCTCTACGGAAAACAAAAAGCCGTTTTCCGCATTTGTGGGCAGCTCATAATTTTTCACCCCCAGATAATCGCACCAGGTTTTGGGCGTGGGATAACCGGGGTTAGTGGTGGTGGCCACCGCTAAATCGGAGTTATTGGTGGAATCACAAGCCATAATCACCAAACCCAACATGGGTTTTATGCCCGGAATGGGCAGAAACTCATAAGGATAAGCGGGGGAAAGCTCTCCATGGGCGCGAACAAACCTCTCGGCAAAATCCGGAATTCCGGGAGTGCCGTTATCTTGATACTCGTGCATGGCTTCTTCATGGCTTAAAACCGCTTGGGCGGCTCCAATTCGGGCCGCCTGCAGGGCCGGTCCCTGGGGCTGGCCGATGGACATATTTACAATTTCAATTCCCCGGGATTCCGCCTCAGCTCTTTTGGCCTTAATTTCTTGGAAAAGATTTTTACCCCCTGGGGGCAACCAAGATTTCTGCATGATAAATCTCCTTTCAAAAAACGATTTTTTTGGGTTCAAAATTCAGTGTGGCCACATAATCTTCATGAGTCTGTGCCCGGCGGATCAACTCCACTTCTCCGCCTTCCCGGAACATTAATTCCTTGGGGCGCAGGCGGGCGTTGTAGTTAAAACCCATGGCGTGTCCGTGGGCTCCGCAATCCTGAATAACCAACAAATCTCCTTCTTTAATGGGCGGGAGTTCCCTGTCCCGGGCAAACTGATCGCAGTTTTCGCATAAAGAGCCCACCACATTCACCGCTTCGCGCTCGGGGTGATCTTCTTTATCGAAAACTTCGATGTGGTGATAGCCTCCGTCCGGCCAATACATACCCGGCCGCATTAAATCGGCCATGGTGGCATCCACACCGCGCCATTCCTTATAGGTATGTTTCTGATTCAGACACTTGGTAACCAAAACCCCGTGCGGGCCGGCCATATAACGGCCGCTTTCCAGAAAAAGTTTGGGTAGATAACCCTGATTCTGCCGAAAATTATCCAAATGATAATAAATTTCCTCTGCCATTTTCTCCAAAGGAATTTCCTGCTGACCCGGCTCATAAGCAACACCCAAACCGCCGCCCATATTCATAAATTCAAACTTGATCCCCAGTTCTCCGGAGATCATCTCCATAAGCTCGCAGAGCATGCGCACCGTCTCCACCATATACTCATAGTTAAGCTCATTGGAGCAGATCATGGTGTGAATCCCGAAACGACGCGCTCCCTTTTCCCGGGCCAAGCGATAGGCATCCACGATCTGGTCATGGGAAACTCCGTATTTGGCTTCCACCGGATTACCGATAATTTCGTTCCCGCTTCTTCTTTCTCCGGGGTTGTAGCGAAAACAAATCAACTCCGGAAAATGAGGCACCTTGTCAATCAGGGTAATGTCATCCAGATTAAGGATGCATCCCCCCATCTTCTCCGCTTCCCGAAATTCCGCCGAGGAGGTATTATTGGAAGTAAACATAATATCTTCCGGCCGAGTCTCCAGATCCCGGGCCAGACGAAGCTCGGGAGTGGAACTGCAATCAAAACCGAAACCGAAATCCTGAAAAATTTCCATAACACGAGGGTTGGGATTGGCCTTAACAGCGAAAAACTCCTGAAATTCCACTCCGGGAAAATCAAAAGCGGACAACAGGCGCCGGCAAGTATCTTTTATGCCGGTCTCGTCGTAGATGTAGAAAGGAGTACTGAAATATCCGGCGATATCCGGCAAAATCGGATACAACCTTTCTTTAAAACTCACGGGCATGGGCATAAGCCACCTCCTTTTCAATTTAAGGTTTAAATTTTAAAAGAACAACTAACAACTAATTAAAATAACAATACTTTTCCGATAAGTCAATTTAAACTAAGTCCTTTTTTTGAATTTGACAGAAAAGACCGGTTCATATTGGGTATTATTCTGATCGGATATCTCCACTTTCTCTCCTTGGCTGATTTTATTCAAAACCAAATCACTCATAATCTGCCGATCATTTTCCAGATCCGCCTTAAGAGTATCCAATTTATCCAACTCCTTGCTAAAATCTTCTTTGATGTTCTCCTCTTGTTTCTTCTTCTCCTCCTTAAGCTCTTTTAATTTTTCCGAAATCTTTTGATATTTTTCCGAATTGGCCAAAGCGTCTTTGTACATATCCCGGATTTTTTTCTGTTCCTTTTTGGTTTCCTGAATACGATTGAAAACTTCTTGAATTTTTTTACTCATAAAAACATAAAACCCCTGCTTCTTAAAAAACAAGGGATGGTTTAATAATAATTATAAAGTATGGTAACACAAAACAAAAAGCCCGCCAAATCAATTAACAAAATCAATATACTCCTTATCAATAAAAGCTATAAACGGACTGGGGCTTAAGGGACGGTTATAGTGGTCAAACCGGCTGTAGCTTAAAAAAATCTTTTTGCGCGCCCGGGTTAAACTGACATAAAACAATCTTTTTTCCTCTTCCGGGTCAGAAGATTGATTGCGAATGGGAAACTTATAATCATTTACCCCGACAATAAAAATATAATCAAACTCCAAGCCCTTAACTTGATGTGGAGTAACCACCGGCACCTCTCCTTTTTCCAAGGCCAAGAAATCCACGCCCTTATTAAAAGAGGCGTAATGGATCAGCTCCTTGGTCATAACCTCCGGGGGCTTTTGAGGATCATCTTTTTCCGCGAATAAATTCTTAAGCTGAGCAAAGGAATTAAATCTCTCTTCTTTCTTCTCGTCTTCGGCATAATAATCCCGAAGCCCCGACTCCTCCCAAATATGAACCAAGACCTCGGGAGGCCTTTTTTCCTTGATCACTTTCTGCCAAGAGTTTATCAAATTGGCTAATTTAATAAATTTGGCTGAATGCTTGGCGAATAACTCGGCCCTTTCCTTTCTATAAGGAACAAGTTTGTCCACCAAAATACCTAACAGGTCCACAGTGGCCCAAACATCGTCCCTGGCATCATGAGTGGCCTGGGCCAAGCCCAAATTTTGAGCTAAAGTAGTTAACTTATAATTAGGAAATTCCAATAAACGCCGGGAGAGATCCAAGGTATCGTAATATTCTTTAAAATTGAACTTAACATCCGATCTTTTGCCGTTTTCTTCTATTACGGAAAGATCAAAAATAATATTGTGCCCCACTACTATATCTTCGTTTATAAATTCCCTTAATTCTTCCAAAACCTTTTTAGGGTCCCTGCCTTTCTCTTTTAAAAATTCATCGGTTAAGCCGTGAACTTCATAAGAACTTCCCACGGGAATCGTGTTTTTCAGATAAAAGTGAAACTCTTGTTTTTTTTCTCCGGCCACTACTTCAGTGGCATAGATCTGGATAATCTCATCCTCTAAAACATTGGTCCCCGTGGTTTCGGTATCCAAGACCACAATCCTGCCCTCCTGCCATTGTTTGATCAAATTCTCAAAGGGTTCACGGAAATTATAGCTGGCAAAATTCAAAAAATCGGAAACCTTAAGCCCCCGACTCCCGCCTTTTTTTCTTATTTCCTTGATTGTGGCCGGGCCGATATTGCGGGCCGGTCTCTTGATTATCCGATAAGCGCTTTCCAGATCAAAACGATTAAAAACTATTTTTAGATAAGCATAAAGATCTTTTATTTCTTGTTTGCGAAAAAACTCATATTTATCCACGGTTATATGACTGATTCCTTTCCTGCCGAATATCTCGGAAATATGTTTGATCAAAAAATTGGTTCGGGCCAAGACCGCGATCCTGGCTTCCGGTTCTTTTTCTCTGATCTCCTTTAAATTGGTAACTGTCCAATCCACCTCTTCTTCCAAGCCATAACCGCCAAAAACACTGATACATTTTTTTTCTTCTTCGCGTTTATCCTCTTTTTGGTGTATAGAATCAATATTTTTGGTAACCGGTTGAGAAAAACTTTTCAAGAAAGATTTAACCGCCTCCAAAATATTTTTATTAAAACGATAATTGGTCTCCAAATGGAACTCCTTACACTCGGGAAAATGATGTTTAATTAAGTTACTTATAAAAAAAGGACGGGAACCGCGCCAAGAATAAATAGTTTGATCCAAGTCTCCGATAAAAGCTACATTGCCATGGCTTTTGGCCAGTTCTTTAACCACTAAATATTCAGACAAATGAGTGTCCTGGAATTCGTCCACTTGAATAAATTTGAATTGTTCCGACCATTTTTTGCGCACTTTTTTATTTGTACACAAAATTTGAACAGTTAAAAAAACCAACTCGTCAAAATCCAGTCCGTTTTGCTCTTCCAGCGCCCGGCGGTATTCTTTCCCGATCTTGATCAAAGTCTCCTCCAGCTCGTAATCAGTTACCTGGCAACCGATCTCTTTTTCCAGTTTATTGAGTCGATAATCATACAATTTTTTTAATAAATCATTTAAATAGCGAGTTTTATTAAAAGCTTCCTCCGAATTAAAATTATATTCGGGGTATTTATCCAAAACTCCTTCCAGGATCTCTACTCTCTCGGTTTCATCAAAAATAATAAAGTCCGTTGCCACTCCGGCCGACTCGGCCTCGGCCCGAACAAAATAGGCGCAAAAACCGTGAAAAGTTTTAATGGTTAAATTATTAAGGATTTCCGGGGAAGAAACCCTTTCTTTGAGCTTGGATCGCATCTCTTCCGTGGCTCTGTTGGTAAAAGTTAAACATAAAATTTCTTCCGGCTTTATTCCCGAATCCAGGGCCTCGACAACTCTTTCGGTTAAAATGGTGGTCTTGCCGGTTCCCACCGGAGCGGAAATTATATTAACACCTTTCACCCTATCTATAATTTTTTGTTGAAGTTTATTAAATTGCATTTTAAAAATATATAACAAGATAAATAAAAAGTAAAATAAGTAAGACCAAACCCCACCTAACCTCCGCTTAAATAAAAAGTAAAATAGGTATAAAAAGTAAAATAAGTGTAAAGGTGAAATAGGTAAAATAAATGAAAGCAAACCCCACCTAAC
>Ga0102938_10003498_pt1 | contig 11711 bp, 10 predicted proteins | sample SalPonR2_B_D2_MG_FD_84516 | JGI IMG/M metagenome (GOLD analysis project Ga0102938, IMG submission 84516) | Salt pond soil microbial communities from South San Francisco under conditions of wetland restoration - Salt Pond MetaG R2_B_D2_MG | ecosystem: Environmental > Aquatic > Marine >... | reverse complement strand
GCACCGTGCGCCCGTCCAGCGCCAGGACCGGTGCACTGGAGGTCACGGCCAGCGGGTCGCTCGACGTCTTCGCCGGCACCATCTCCTCCCAGGTGAGCTTGGGAGCGTCCTGGCCCGGGGCGCTCGAGGCGGCGAGCAGGAGCGCCAGGGAGGCGGCGAGTCGTATTGCACTGGTCATAGGCGACTGGTCATAAGCGTAGGGTCATAAGCGTATGGTCATCCCGTCGGCCAGCGAGTTGCGGTAGGCACGCCAGGCGGGCAGAGCGCCCAGTGCGAGGCCCGCCGCCGTGACGACGGCGACCGCCACGGCCTCCGCGCTGCCGGGCCAGACGCTCTCCAGCAGGATACCGGTGCGAGTCTGGATGGGCGAGGCGAGTGCGCCCAGCACGGCCGTCTTCAGCGCCACGCCGAGCAGGGCGCCGGCGCCGGCCAGCAGCCCGGCCTCGGAGACCAGCAGCAGGAAGACCTGGCGCGGGCGGGCGCCCACCGAGCGCAGGATGGCCATCTCCCGACGGCGCTCGTTCAGCGTGCCGAGGATGGCCACCAGCATGCCGACCAGGCCTGTCAGCACCGCCAGGGCACCGACTGCGAGCAGCGCATTCTCGGCCACGCCGATCACCGACCAGAGCTCGAACAGGGCGACGGCCGGGATGACCGCGGTGAGCGGCTCGTCCGCATACTCGTTGATGGTCCGCTGCAGCCGCAGCACCTGCACCCGGGACTCCAGGCCGAGGAGAAACGCCGTAATCTCGCCGGGTCCGCCATGTTCGCCAGCCTCGCCGGATTCCGCGGCTGTACCATGGTCGTGGCCGCCGTCGTCCGCCGGCGCAGGGGCGAAGGACGGCGTCGCAGTCTCGTGGACGCGGTCCAGGGTCGCGAGGCTCACGTAGACCGCCCGGTCGGCGACGGTTCCCGTCGGCGCCAGTATCCCGGCGACCGTGACCGGGTGGCGGTCGTGCTTCAGAAAGCTGGTGGCGCCCAGCCCGTGGGCGATGACGATCTCGTCGCCCACGTCGTGGTCGAGCTCCCGTGCCGCCGCCGCGCCGAGCACCGCTTCGGTTCCCGCGCCGAATGCCTGTCCGGCCGTCATCTCCAGGCGGCTATCGCGGCCATAGCGGAAGTGGCGGAAGTAGGCCTCCGTGGTGCCGACCACGGCATGGCCCCGGTAGGAATCACCCAGGCTGAGCGGGATGCTCCAGTCCACGCCCGGTGCCGTGGCGAAGCGCTCGTAGCTCTGCCAGGAGACGTTGTTGCTGGGCTGGCCGATGCGGAACACGGCATACAGCAGCAGGTTGACGCCGCTGGTGCGCGGCCCCACGAGCAGATCCGTGCCCGCGATGGTGCTGGCGAAACTCTGCCGTGCGCTCTCTCGCATCTCCTGGACGCCGAGGACGAGCAGCACGCTGAGCGCCACCGCGCAGCAGGTCAGAGCGGCGCTGGCACGCCGTGACGCGATGCTGCGGAGCGCGAGCCGCGCGATGGGAAAGCGGGTGCTCACGGCGTGCCCCCGGTCAGTTCGCGCATGGGGATGACCCGGTCGAACAGCGGCTCCAGCGAGCGCTCGTGGCTCACCATGATCAGGGTGGCATTCACGCGCTCGCATTCCTCCTGCAGCAGCGCGAGGAAGGCCGCCCGGCTGTCCTCGTCGAGTGCCGAGGTGGGCTCGTCCGCGATCACGATCTCAGGGTTGCCGATGAGTGCCCGCGCCGCCGCCACCCGCTGCTGCTGGCCGATGCTGAGCTGCGCCGCGGAGGCGGGAGCCGCGTCCGGCAGGCCGAGTTCGGCGAGCAGACGGTGCGCCGCGGCCTCCTCGCTGCCGTCGCTCGCGCGGGCGCGGGCGAGACGCCGGGCGGAGAAGCGGCAGGGCAGCAGCACGTTGTCGAGCACCGGCAGATAAGGCAGCAGATTGAACAACTGAAAGATGATCCCGAGGTGTTCGGCGCGGAACCGGTCCCGCTCGGCCCCCCGCAGTGCCGACAGGTCCGTGCCCAGCAGCGATACCGTGCCGGTCACGGGCGTGAGGATGCCGGCGAAGAGATTCAGGAGCGTGGACTTGCCGGAGCCGCTCGCGCCGCGCACGAGCACCTTCTCGCCGGGCGCGATCGCCAGCGCCGGAATGTCCAGCAGCGGCGCCGACGGCTGCCAGCCGAAGCGGAGGCGGGTGGCTGCAAGCACCGGCGGCGGACCGTTTTGCGTCGCGTCGTGCATCATGAGGGGGATCGGGTGCCGGCCGGCGCGGGGCGCCGGCGCGAGGTGTCGTCTGTGCCGATAGTATACTAAGCTCTGCGGCGGCAATGGTCGCGACAGTCGCAACAATTGCGACGATCGCAATAACAGTGGCAGCAACGTGAGCAAGGCGTGGACATAAAGGGAGAGTACAGGATCGCCAATACCCGTGATCGGGTGTGGCTGGCGCTGAACGACCCCGAGGTCCTCCGGCGCTGCATCCCGGGCTGCGAGTCCCTGGAACGGGTCTCCGACGAGGAGATGCAGGCCAAGGTGATGGCCGCCATCGGGCCGGTGAAGTCGCGCTTCAATACGACGCTTACGCTGGAGGATCTGAACCCGCCGGCGAGCTACCGCCTCGTGGGCGTCAGCAAGGGCGGCGCGGCCGGTTTCGGCAAGGGTTCGGCCGACGTCGAACTGGTGGAGGACGGCGAGATCACCGTGCTGCGCTACGATGCCCGGTTCAAGGTGGGCGGCAAGCTCGCCCAGGTGGGTTCCCGCCTGGTGCTGGGCGCCACGAAGAAGACCGCCGACGACTTCTTCGCCAATTTCTCCCGCGAACTCGACCCGGGCGCGACGAAGATCGAGGTGGAAGAGGCCGAGCCGTCGGGCGGCGCGGGCTTCGGGCGCAAGACCGCCTGGGCGGTGGCGGGTGCCGCCGCGGTACTGGTGCTGCTGTGGCTGCTGTTCGGCCTGTAGGATCCATGCATAAAGTCGAATTCGAACTGAACGGAGAGCCGGTGAGCGTCGAGGTGGAGGCGCGCACGCTGCTGGTCGACGCGTTGCGCGGCGGCCTGGGCAGGACGGGCACCCACGTCGGCTGCGACACCAGCCAGTGCGGCGCCTGCGTGGTGCACCTGGACGGGCGTTCCGTGAAGAGCTGTTCGCTGCTGGCGGTGCAGGCCGCCGGCAGGCGGGTCACCACCATCGAGGGCATCGGCACAGACGGCGGGCTGCATCCGCTGCAAGCCGCATTCCGAGAGCATCACGGCCTGCAATGCGGCTACTGCACGCCCGGCATGATCATGAGCGCGCTGGATCTGCTGCAGACCAACCCGGACCCGGACGACGCGGAGATCCGCGAGTGGCTCGAGGGCAACCTCTGCCGCTGCACCGGCTATCACGGCATCGTGCGTGCGGTGCTTGCGGCCGCCGCCGAGATGCGTGGGCAGGGCTGAGATGTACGACTTCGAGTATCACCGTGCGGGCAGCGTGGACGAGGCGGCGGAGCGGCTGGGCGCTAATACCGAGGCGAAGGTGCTGGCCGGCGGCATGACGCTGCTGCCCACCATGAAGCTGCGACTCGCCCAGCCGGACGTGCTGGTGGATCTCGGCGGGGTGGAGGAACTGCGCGGCGTCAGCGGCAGCGACCCGGTGGTGATCGGCGCCACGACCACCCACGGCGAGGTGGCGGCATCGGCGCAGGTCCGCGACCACATCCCCGCGCTGGCGGCGCTGGCGGCCGGCATCGGCGACGCCCAGGTGCGCAACCGGGGCACCATCGGCGGCTCGCTGGCCAACAGCGATCCGGCGGCGGACTATCCCGCGGCGGTCCTTGGACTGGGCGCGACCATCCGCACGAATCGGCGCCGGATACCCGCCGGGCAGTACTTCCGCGGCATGTTCGAGACCGCGCTGGAACCGGACGAGATCATCGTCGCGGTGAGCTTCCCGAAGCCGACCCGTGCCGGCTATGCGAAATTCGCCAACCCGGCCTCCCGCTATGCCGTCGTCGGGGTATTCGTAGCGGACACGGCCGAGGGCCTGCGAGTGGCCGTCACCGGCGCCGGGCCCTGCGTGTTCCGTGTCGCCGAGATGGAGGCGGCGCTCAGCCGGGACTTCTCGCCGGAGGCCCTGGCCGGCATCGAGGTGCCCGCCGACGATCTGAACGAGGATCTGCACGCGAGCGCCGAGTACCGTGCCCACCTGATCAGTGTGATGGCGCGGAGAGCGGTCGCCGCCGCCCGTGGCTGAGGGCGGCGGTCAGCCGGCGCGGATCCCGGCATCGGTCGACGATACCGTCGCCCTGCTCGCCGAGGGCAGCTACGTGACCGGACGCGACCTCGCCACCGCCGTCTACCTGGCGCTGAGCCTGCCGCGGCCGCTGCTGCTGGAGGGCGAGGCGGGCACGGGCAAGACCGAGGTGGCGAAGGTGCTCGCCGAGCGGCTAGGCCGCCGGCTGCTGCGGCTGCAGTGCTATGACGGTCTGGATCTGGCTTCGGCGGCCTACGAGTGGGACTACCCGCGGCAGATGCTCGCCATCCGGCTGGCCGAGGCCCGCGGCGAGGGCGGCGTGGTCGCCGACGACATCTACTCCGCCGAGTACCTGGTCAAGCGGCCCCTGCTCGAGGCACTGGAGCCGGCGCCGGGCGGCGCGCCGGTGCTGCTGATCGACGAACTGGACCGGGCCGACGAGCCTTTCGAGGCATTCCTGCTCGAGATCCTCTCCGACAATCAGATCACCATCCCGGAGTTCGGCCGGGTGAGGGCGCCCGTGCCGCCCGTCGTGGTGATCACCTCGAACCGTACCCGCGAGATCCACGACGCGCTGCGCCGCCGCTGCCTGTATCACTGGGTGGAATACCCGTCCGCCGAGGTCGAGCGTGAGATCCTGGCGCGAAAGTGTCCGGCGGTGACCGCCGAGCTCGGAGCGCAGATCATCGATTTCGTGCAGGGGCTGCGGGAGGCCGACCTGTACAAGCGGCCCGGGGTGGCCGAGACACTGGACTGGGCGGCGGCGCTGACGCAGCTGGGCGCCGACCGGCTGGATGCCGGCGTCGTCGACTCGACGCTGGGGGCGCTGCTGAAGTACCAGGACGACATCGCGCGGGTCCGCGACGAGGAGCTCGGGAGGCTGCTGGGCAGCGGAGCGCAGCAGGCGCCCGGGTGAGCGCCGACGGGACTGCGGCCGGAGAGGCCTTCCGCGAACACCTGATCGTGTTCGTGCGCACCCTCCGTCATGCCGGCCTCGGTCTCGGGCCGGGCGACACCCGCGGCGCGCTCGAGGCGGCGGCGGCGACCGGAATCCGCGATCGCGACGATCTGCGCCGCGCGCTGGCGGCGTCGCTGGTGCGCAGTCCCCGGGACATGCCCCTGTTCCGGCAGGCTTTCGGTCTGTTCTTCGAGCGGCCCCAGGCGCTGCGCCGGCTGGCCGGGGCGGTCGCGGACACCGGCGCGGCCGGCGCAGGCGGCACAGCGGAGGATGGGCTCGGCCGCCTCGCCCGGGCGCTGGCGGCCGCGGGGCACGGCCGGGAGCGTCCCCGTGATACCCGCGGAGCGCAGCAGCGCCCGAGCGGCGGTGCTTCGGCGCTGGAGGTGCTGCGGCGCAAGGACTTCGAGCAGATGAGCGCGGAGGAGCGGAGCATGGCCCGGGCGATGCTCCGCGAGGCGGCACTGCCCCTGGCGACGCTGCGCACCCGGCGCTACACCACTCACGCCCGCGGGGCGCGCCCCGATCTGCGCGCGACGCTGCGCCGCGGTGTGCGACAGGGCGGCGAGTTCATGCAACTCGAGCGCCGTCGCCCGCGCCGCCGACCGCCGCCGATGGTGCTGCTGGCCGACATCTCCGGGTCCATGAGCCGATACACGCGCATGTTCCTGCATTTCGCGCACGCACTCACCGCGCGGGGAGAGCGGGTGCACACGTTCCTGTTCGGCACCCGGCTCAGCGCGGTCACGCGCCGGCTGCGCGACCGGGACCCGGACCGGGCGCTGGCCCTCGTCGCCGACGAGATTCGCGACTGGGACGGCGGCACCCGCATCGCGGACTCGCTGCACGAGTTCAACCGTGACTGGGGTCGGCGGGTGCTGGGGCAGGGCGCGCTCGTGTTGCTGCTCACCGACGGGCTCGAGCGCGACCCGGATGCACGACTCGGCCGCGAGATGGAGCGTCTCGGCAAATCCTGCCGCCGGCTCGTCTGGCTGAATCCGCTGCTGCGCTATGATGAATTCCGGCCGCGGGCGCGCGGCATGCGGCTCATGCTGCCGCATGCCGACGAACTGGTCCCGGCCCACAGCGTCGACAGCCTGGAAGGCCTCGCGGCCCGGCTCGGCGCCTCCCTGCAGGCAAGGAGGCAGACACGTACACGATGAATACCAACGAGATGCTGCGCCGATTCTCCGAGTGGCGCGAGGCGGGCCGGCGCCTCGTACTCGCCAGCGTGTACGAGACGGCCGGCTCCACTTACAGCAAGGCCGGCACGCAGATGCTCATCACCGGCGACGGCGACTTTCAGGGGCTGCTGAGCGGCGGCTGTCTGGAGGGCGACCTCGCGGAGCGCGCCGCGCGGGTAAGCGCCTGCGGAGAACCGGACACGGTCACCTACGACCTCGGCGGCGCCGACGACGAGCTGTTCGGGCTGGGCGTCGGCTGCGACGGCACCATGCGCATCTTCCTGCAGCCGCTGCCGCGGCCCGACTGCCAGCCGTTTGCCGCCGTGGCCGAATGCCTGCAGGGCGATGAGGCCGCCGTGCTTGCGACGGTGATCGAGAGCGCGGCCACCGTGGCAGAGCCGGGGCAGTTTGCTTTGCTGGACCGCCGGGGCGTCCGCCACACGACCCTGAGCGGATCGGTATCGGGCGCGGTGGAGCAGGCCGCGATGCCGCATCTGGAGAGCGGCAGCTCCGCCACTGACACCGTCTCACTGCGTGATGGCGACGTGACCGTGCTGTTCGCCGCCATCCTGCCGCCGCCCCGCGTGCTGGTGCTCGGCGCCGGACTGGACGCGGTCCCCCTCGTGGACCTCGCCGCCCGCCTGGGCTGGCGTGTCACGGTGCGCGATCACCGGCCGGCCTATTTCGACAAAGGCGACTTCGGCCGGGCCGAGCAGTGCATCACCGGCGCTGCGGAGGCACTGGACGACAGGGAGCTGCGGCGCTACGCGGCGGTGATGGTCATGAGCCACCACCTCGCCACCGACCGCGCCTATCTGCGGGCTCTGGCGGAGAGCGCCGTCCCCTACGTGGGACTGCTGGGGCCGCGCCGGCGTCGCGAACAGCTGCTGGCCGACCTGGGCGAGGCCGGCGACAGCCTGGACTCCCGGCTGCACGGCCCGGCCGGCCTCGATCTCGGGGCACGCGGCGCCGAGAGTATCGCCCTGTCCATCGTCGCGGAGATCCACGCGGTGCTGGCCGGCACCAAAGCGCCGGGCCGCCCGCTCGGCTCGCCCTGAGAGCGGCGGGTTATGCCTCAGTCGGTATCCGTGCCGAGGAACAGACCGATCACATAATCGGCGTAGCCGCCGGCGCCGTCGTCGAGGGCGTTGCGCCCGGTCAGCTGCTCGTACTGGGCGCCGAACGAGACGGCGCAGCCGGTCGCGCCCAGCAGCGCGACGCAGACCTGGGCCGGTTCGCCGCCGGTGATAAAGCCCCGCGACTGCAGCGACTCGAGCAGCGGCACCAGCATCCCGAACAGCCGTCCCATATGGTTGTCCGTGAGCCAGCGGGCCCGGTCACCGCCCTCCGCGGATGCGTCACGGACGAAGTGATACCACTCGGGGTGCTCGGCGGAGTAGAGCGTCAGTGTGCGGATGGCTGCGGTGAGCCGCTGGCGGTCGTCACCGGCCTCCGCGCCCGAGACGACGCGCTCCAGGCGCTCGTTGAGTTCGCCCAGCAGGTGGTCGGCGGCAGCCTGCCAAAGGCGCGCCTTATTGCGGAAATGGTAGGTGATCAGCGGATGATGGACCCCGGCGCGCTCGGCGATATCCCGGGTGGCCGCGCCGGCGTAGCCGGCCTCGGCAAATGCGGCGACGGCCGCGTCCACGAGCCGCCGTCGGGTGTCCAGGCTGCGGCGCTGCATGCGCCGGCCGGTGCTGGCAGCACTTTGTGTGGTCATTCGGAAATCCCATGCGAAAAGTGTGTGGTTCTTCGATGGGGAGAATGCCAATTGGTTCCCTCGCCGTCGATACCGGACGGGGGTCCCGACGCGGGCCGCTCAGCGATCGATGCCGAAATTGATGCGGACGCGGATCCGCTCTCCGGCCGGCCAGTCGGCGGCCGCGAGCGGTTCGTAGCGCCACTGGTCGACGGCCCGGACCGCGGCCTCGTCGAAGGCGCCGGCCGGGCGGGCGTCCGTTATGCGGATGTCTGCGGGCCGGCCCGCGGGCGTGAGTGAAAACTCCACGTCCACCCAGCCTTCCAGGCCGCGCATCTCGGCGGCACGGGGATAGTCCGGCGGCACGTAGGTGATGCGCTCCGGGCGGGTCGCGGGCGGTGTCTCCTGCGGGATGCTTTCCTCCCGGCTCACCGCCGGCACGGGGTCGCCCGCCGCGCCCGTGTCTGCCGTCGCGCTCGGCGTCGCCTGTTCCGATACGCCGGCGGCGGCGCTCTCTTCCGATGCCGTGGCAGCCTGTTCCGCCGCGGCCGGCTCCCCGGCAGGCTCGGTCGATGTCTGCGCGGCCGGCTGCTCGGCAGGCTCGGTCGATGTCGGCGCGGCCGGCTCCTCGGCGGACTCGGCCGATGTCTGCGCGGGCGGCTGCTCGGCAGGCTCGGTTGATGCCTGCGCGGCCGGCTCCTCGGCAGGCTCGGTCGATGACTGCGCGGCCGGCGCGGAGGGCAGGCGCGCCGCAGCTTCCCGGAACGGCGCCAGGCGCGGTTCCTCGATGCCGCTCAGACGGGCCTCCTGCAGCCAGCGCTCCGCGGCTGCGCGGTCGCCGGCCTCCACAGACTCGCGTATGCGCGTGATGAGAGCGGTGCGCAGGAAGGCCATGCCCTGGCGCCCGGCGATGCTCTCGCTGTCCTGGGCGAGCACTGCCCGGTAGTAGTAGCGGGCGCTGTCGGCGGCGGGCTCGACGAGTTGCCCCTGCAGGAGGCGCTGATTGCCGAGTTCGAGCAACAGCGTGCGGCCGCGGTTGTCCGCGGCTGCCAGGATCGACTCGCGCCTCGCCTCCACCTCAGGGCTGCGGCCCGGCAGGAGGGCGGCGGCCTCGTCCAGCACCCCCATGGCCCCGTCGGTGTCGCCGGCGGCAGCCAGTTCCCCGGCCCGCGCAAGCAGCCGGTCCCGTTCCGCTCCGGCGAGACGGCTGTCTATATTCTCGAGGCCGGGTGCGGCCGGGAAGCTAGCGCGAATCACGCTGCGTGCGGCGCGGGCTTCGCCGGGGCGGCCGGCATCCAGTGCCGCCGCGACGGTGGCGATTGCCTCGGCGACCACCTGTTCGACCTCCGCGGCAAGGGCCGCGTCGTCCGGCGCCTCTGCGAGCGCGGTGGCGTAGAGTGCGAGCGCGCCGTCTGCACCGGGCGCGAGCAGTCGGCCCGCCGCTACGGCGGCCCTGGCACGCTGCAGATCGCGATTGACGGGCGGCGGGGGCGGCGGCTCGGATCGGACCGCCTCGTCCGGGTCTGCGGCGCTCTCCAGCGCCGGCGCGTCAGCCGATGTCGCGGCCGCCGATGGTGCCGCGCCGTCATCCGGACCGCCGGTCACCGACCAGATGCCGCCGGCCGCGACGAGCGCGAGCAGCGCGCCCGCGCCGGCGAGCAGCGCCGGACGCGAGAGACGCCCGCCGCCGGCTTTCTCCGGCGCTTCGTCCTTTGGCTGCCTGTCTTCCGGCGCCTTGGCTTGCGGTTCCTTGCGGCGAACCTTCGGCTTCGCTTCGGCGGGTGGGGGCGTTTCCGGCCGGAGCAGGGTGCGCGTGGCCGGCACCTCCTCGCTCAGCACCACTTCCTCGGCACCCTCGAAGTCCGCGATGGTGGGCTCGAGACGCGCGGCCGGTGCCGGCGGCGCGGCGGCCGGCGCGGCCGGCTTTGCCTTCTCCTGCGCCCGCCGGATGGCCGCCTCGATGGCGAGCCGCGCACGCCCCGGGGATATGGGCTTCAGGAGGAAGCGGTAGACCATGCCGCTGTTGATCAGGTCCATGAGCTGGTCGCCGTCGTCCCGGCGGCCGGCGACTATGGTCACGAGGCCGGGCTGACGGTTGCGCAGCCGGGTCGTGATCGCCTCCACGTCCCGGGGGGCGACGGCGGCGTCGGTGACCAGGACCGCACTGGTGGCGTCGCCGATGAGTTCTGCGGCGGCGCGCAGATCGTCCACGGCGTGGACCGGCTGGCGGGGCGAGAGTGCCTGACGGATGGTATCCAGGAACACCTCGTCCTTGCTCAGTACGACCAGTTCCGTCGCCGCGGCGGCGGCGTCCGCGGCTGCGGGATAGGTACCGCTGGTGTCCCCGCTTGCGGCAGCCCGACGGACCGGTCCGGCTTCGCGGGGCGGCGCCGTCTGCGACACGCGGGGCCGCGGCCCCGCCGAACGGTCGTTGGCCGAGTCCTGCAGCGTATTGACACGCAGCTGGTCGACGGCCTCGTCGATGACGCGGCGCATCTCCTCCGGTGTGCCGATTCCGCGGATGACCTGGAACAGCGCCTCGCTGCCGACGAGTGCCTCGGCTTCCGCGCCGCTCATTTCTTCCGGCGCGATAAGGATGCCGAGGGTCTCCGGCGAGCGCTTTCTCGCCTCGCGCAGCGCCTCGATGCCGCTCATGCCCGGCAGCCTCTGGGCCGATACCATGACGTGGATCGGGGTCAGCCCGAGCGTGTTCAGTGCCTCGGTGCCGCTGGTTGCCAGGTGCACGGAATAGGCGTCGCCGAGCGAGGCGCTGAAGCGATCCAGCGTGCTCTGCTCGGAATGCAGCAGCAGTACCTGAGTCTTGAACCTTTGCACGGCGTCCGATGCCTCTAGCGGTCTGATTCCCGGGCGGTTATCGAACACCGAGTATATGCGCGCACATCCGGCCGGCGGCCGGCTGGCCAGCCCGAATATGTCAAAGTGTGACCTGGGACACACTCCCGGCGGTACTGGTGCGCATTGCGGCCCCGGGCGGCGTCCCGGGGCCGCCGGCGGCGGCGGGTGGGGAAGGCCGGCGGGTCAGTCGGTGGGCGGGGCCCGGCGCTGCCGGTTTTCTGCGGCCAGTGCCTCGACCGCCTCGGCGAGAGGCAGCACCTGCTGGCGCTTGCTGCCCAGGCGGCGGAGCGCCACGGTGCGCTCCTCCACCTCGCGCTTGCCCACGGCGATGATCACCGGGATCTTGGCCACGCTGTGCTCGCGCACCTTGTAGCCGATCTTCTCGTTGCGCAGATCGGTCTCGGCTGCGAGTCCCGCCGCGCGGAGCGCCTCGGCCACCTCGCAGGCGTACTCGTCGCCGTCCGAGGTGATGGTCGTCACCACCGCCTGCACCGGCGCGAGCCACAGCGGCAGCGCTCCCGCGTAGTGCTCGATCAGGATGCCGATGAAGCGCTCCAGCGAGCCGAACATGGCGCGGTGGAGCATGACGGGCGTGTGCTTGTTGCCGTCCTCGCCCACGAAGCTCGCGCCGAGCCGCTCGGGCAGGTTCAGGTCCACCTGCAGTGTGCCGCATTGCCAGTCCCGGCCGATGGCGTCGCGCAGCACGAACTCGAGCTTCGGGCCGTAGAAGGCGCCCTCGCCCGGGTTGTAGGTGTACTCGAGCCCGGTCGTCTCGATGGCGGTCTTCAGCGCGGCCTCGGCCTGGTCCCATACCTCG
>Ga0102938_10003494_pt1 | contig 11721 bp, 11 predicted proteins | sample SalPonR2_B_D2_MG_FD_84516 | JGI IMG/M metagenome (GOLD analysis project Ga0102938, IMG submission 84516) | Salt pond soil microbial communities from South San Francisco under conditions of wetland restoration - Salt Pond MetaG R2_B_D2_MG | ecosystem: Environmental > Aquatic > Marine >... | reverse complement strand
CAGACGTAGCAGTGCTGCTCCTCGACGGTCTCGCGGTCCCGGTGGTCGTCGACGTCGAGCAGCTCGGCCTCGATCGGCGGAAACACGTCCGGTGTCGTGAACACCGTCTGCTCGCGCAGGACGCGGATCCCGGTGCCTGCGAGCACGTCCTCATCACGACGGACCCTGGCCGAGCGCCGCTCGCGCTTGAGGGCCTTGGTGCGGATTCGCCGTTCCTCGGGGTCGGGGCAGAACACGTCGCCGGCCGCGTTGAGCAGATCCTGCTTCTCCTGTGGGCTCAAGACGGTCAGCAGATCACGCGAGGCCCCGATGCGCTGCAGGAACGCGGTCGCGGCCAACAACTGCGCTCGCAGTTCATCGTCCGCTGTGCCCTCGGTGGATTCAGCGGACAAGGAGCTGCCCGGGCATCTGGTCGCCGAAGTTGATGCCGAGGTCACGGGCGGTCTTCATCGTGTCGCCGTCGAGTGGCACGGTCTTCAGGACGCGAACCGCCTCCGCGAGCGGAACATGGACCACCTCGGGGGGTTGCAGACCGACCATGATGCCGTCCTGACCCTCCTCGATGGCGCGCACCGCAGCAGCGCCGAAGCGCATCCCGAGCAACCGGTCGAGTGCGGTCGGTGACCCACCGCGCAGCAGATGACCGAGCACCACCGTCCGCGTCTCCTTGCCGGTGAGGTCCTCGAGTTGGGCGGCGACCTTCCCGCCGATGCCGCCCAGCTGCACGGCCTGGCCGATCGCCTTGCCGAGCACGGAGGTCTCGCCTCCCACCGGCTTGGCACCTTCGGCCACGACGACGATCGTGAACCTGGCGCCGCTGCGGTCGCGCTGCATGATCGTCTCGGCCACCGGTCCGAGTTCGTACGGAATCTCCGGGATCAGGATGCAGTGGGCGCCGCCGGCCATCCCGGCGTGGAGCGCGATCCATCCGGCGTCGCGACCCATCACCTCGACCACCATCACCCGGCCATGGGACGTCGCGGTGGTGAACAGCCGGTCGATGCACTCGGTCGCGAAGTCGACGGCCGTGTCGAAGCCGAACGTCGCAGTGGTCTTGTCGAGGTCGTTGTCGATCGTCTTCGGCACACCGATGACCCGCAGGCCGGCCTCATGCAGGTGGTTGCCGATCCGAAGCGACCCGTCGCCTCCGACGGTGATCAGGGCGTCGATCCCTGCGTCAGCGAAATTCTGCACCAGCTCGGGTGTGCGGTCGACCTCGATCCACGTTCCATCGGGCTGCTCGACCGGGAAACTGGTGGGGTTGCCACGGTTCGTCGAACCGAGAACGGTGCCGCCGAGATGTGAGATGCCGCGCACCGCTTGGCGGTCGAGTTCCATCAGGCCGCCGTCCGAGTACTGCTCGGGGAACATCAGGCCGTTGAAGCCGTCGCGGATCCCCACCACTTCCCAGCCACGCTTGCGGGCCGCGAGCGTGGCTGAGCGGATCACGGCATTCAGGCCGGGGGCATCACCCCCGCCGGTGCTGAGGGCGATCTTCGAGACGTTCTGGGCAGACACGCAGCACAGAGTAGGCCGACCCGGCAGTACTCGGGACCGGATGCGTCCAACGTCATCGACCGTTCACCTTCGGCGCGGATGCTCGGGTGTGCTTGCATGCCGGGATGGACGACATCGCCGCAACCGGTCCGGGCATCGACACAACGACCGGCTCGACCGTCGACGCGACCATCGATCTGGGCGGCCAGGTCGCCCTCGTCACCGGCGCATCGTCCGGGCTGGGCCGCCGCTTCGCGACACTGCTCGCCGCCAATGGCGCACAGGTCGTCGCCACCGGTCGCCGTGTCGAGCGACTGCGTGAACTCGATCAGGAGATCGGAGATGCAGGCGGTACCTGCCTGCCGCTGCAGCTCGACGTCACGGACGCCACCCAACTCGCCGAGGTGGTCGCCACGGCCGAAGCGGAGCTCGGCCCCGTCCAGATCCTCGTCAACAACGCCGGGATCCCGGATGCGCAATATGCCACGAAGATGGAACTGCAGCTGATCGATCAGGTGCTCGACACCAATCTGCGAGCCCCGTACGTGCTGTCGTGCGAGGTCGCGCGCCGGCTGATCGGACTGGAGCTGCCGGGCCGCATGGTCAACATCTCGTCGGTCGGTGGGTTCCACTACTCCGGCGGAGGTGCTGCCTTGTACTCGATCACGAAGGCGGGCGTGAACCGCTTGACCGAGGCGCTGGCGGTCGAGTGGGCGCGTTTCGGGATCAACGTGAACGCGATCGCACCGGGGCTTTTCGCCTCGGAGATGTCCGACGGGATGATCGAGCGGATGGGTGATCTCACCCGGGCCTTCCCGCGCAAACGCATCGGTCAGCCAGAGAACCTCGACAGCACACTGCTCTATCTGGTGTCACCGGCCTCGGAGATGGTGACCGGAACGGTCATCAAGGTCGACGACGGCCAAGGCGGCCGATGATGTAACGATTGGTGTCTGACACCAATCGTTACATCAGGCGTTGGGGGTGATCAGGGCTTTGTCGCCCGTGGCCATCCGGGCGTAGCGCTTCACCTGAGCGGGGTCGACCGCCTCGGCGAGCGACAGGCGGGTGCCGTAGCTGCTCGCGAACGTGGTGGTGATCTCGTCGGCCACGCGTCGGCGCAGCCGGTCGGATCCCTCCTGGCCGATCTTGCCGAGGAACGGGGTGAGCAGCCAGCCGCCGAGGCCCCACGACATCCCGAAGTCGCGTCGTAGGGTGGTCGGGCCCCGGTCGAGACCACCGTAGATGTAGACCTGCTTGTGCGTGTCGGAGCCGTAGCGGTTGAATTCCCCGGCCTGTTCGCCGGCGACCTTCTCCATGCGTGACAGCAGGATGCTGGCCAGGTCGCCACCGCCGATCGCGTCGAAGGCGATCGTGGCGCCGGTGGCGCGCAGCGCATCGGTGAGATCGTCGACGAAGGTGTCGGCGCTCGAGTCGACGACGTGCTCTGCACCGAGCCCACGGAGCTGCTCGACGTGTTCGGGCTTGCGGACGATGTTGACGAGCCCGACGCCGTCGTCGAGACAGATGCGGTTGAGCATCAGCCCGAGATTCGACGCGCCGACGGTGTGGACCAGTGCGGTGTGGCCTTCCATTCGCATCGTCTCGACCATCCCGAGCGCCGTCAGCGGATTGACGAATGCGGCCGCAGCATCCGCCGGGTCGGTGCCGTCGGCCATCGGCAGACACTGGCTGACGTGCAGCGTTCGATACTGGGCGTAGGCGTTGCCCGACAGGAACCCGACCGTCTTGCCGAGCAGCGCCTGTGCCGTCGACGACGACCCTGCGGCGACCACGACGCCACCGCCTTCGTTACCGACCGGCATCGCCTTGCCGAGGCGGGCTCGCTGTGCAGCAACGCCGGCATCGGAGACCGGCACGGCCACCGCGTGGTGGATTCCGTCGCCGGCCGGCAGCGCAGCATCGGCGTCACCGCCTGCGAGCATCATGCCCAGGTCGGACGGGTTGATCGGTGCGGCCTCGACCCGGACCACGACCTGGTCGTCACCCGGAGCAATCACGTCGGTCTCGCGAATGCCCATCGTGACGACTCCGTCGTCAGCGAGCGTCGATCGCAGTTCGAGGGCGGTGGGAGGCAGCTCGGAGGACATCGAACCACTCAACCACATCGCCACGGTCGGTCCCGATGCGGACGATGGAGTCGATCGACGGGTAGAGCGCGCAACGACGAACTCCTAGGCTCGTCTGTCGCGATGGTTGCCAAACGTCCGATCCCACCTCCCACCTCCCGACGAAAGGCGGCCCAGGGGGCGTTCATGCTCGCGATGACGGTGCTGCAGGACGAGCGGGTGCGCGAACAACTCCGCAAGGCCCCGGTCGCCGCTCGCGAGTGGGCCGAGCAACGGCGCGCCGCCGACGTCGCCACCGGGGTCGAGGGCCGCCGAGCCGCCTCGACGATCCGCGAACGCTTCGACCCGACGCAGCGCTTCGGTCAGAAGGGCATCGAGCGCCGGATCTCCGCGCTCGAGCGCAACGCAGATCTCGTGTTCCCGGAACCGACCGATCGGGACGGCGCGGTGATCTTCCAGGCGCTCGACGAGCTGGGTCGTGCTGCCGCGATCTCCGCGACGATGCCGCTCAACGAGCGGCGCAAGGCCCGCACACGGATCAGCACCGAGCTGACCCGGCTCGAACGAGCGCTGGTCGATGCCGTGCTGCCACCAGACGCCGCGCCGTGACGTGCGACGAGCGACCCGGTGCCATCCGGGAGATTCGCTCGTCCGAACTGGTGATGGCCCGGGTCAGAAGCGGCGGTCGTTGGTCTTCTTCTTGGGTGGCGCCTTGAACGGCGCCTCGATCAGCGTCTCGAACTGCTGATCGTCCGGCTGCTTGGGGTCGTTCAGGTTCTGGAGGTACTTCTTGATCGCGGCACGAGCCGGTTGGACGTGCGCACCCTTCAGACCGACCGAGCGACTCATTGCATCCTTGGCCTTGGCGACGCGCTCTTTGCGAGTCGCCTTCTCCTCGTCGGAGTAGGTCGTCGGCGCCTTGTTGGCACGCGCTGCTTCGGCGGCCTTGCGGTCGGCTTCGGCTTGCTGGAGCGGGGTGAGTTTGGCCTGGGCCACGATGCTGTTCCTTCTGTTCGGGGACCTCTGGAGGGTACCGGGGCTTTGGGGTGAGGTGAACTGTCACGGTCGGCCCGGCGACGTGTGACGGCAGGGGTGACTTCGTTTCGTCGGGCGCCGGCCACATACGCTCCCGCACGATGAAGCGACTCCTCCCCGTTCTCTTCGCCACCGCGCTGATCGCAGCGGCGTGCGGCTCCGACTCCGAGACTTCGGGTCCCACCACCGTCGGCACCGAGGCGACGCCGGAGACGACCGAACCGCCGTCGCCCGAGACCACCGACGCCGCGGCAACGACGACCGAGCCGCTCGACACCACGCCGGCGACCACGCAGGCACCCGAGCCCGATGTCACCGCCGCCGAACTCGCCGCACGCGGCCCCTACGCCGTCGGTGTCGTCACCCGCGAGCTGCCCGAAGGTGGCCTCGTCGAGGTCTGGTACCCGGCCGACGAGTCCGCCGCTGGCGGCACGGTCGTCTACAACGTGCGCGAGTTCCTGCCACCGGCTGTCGGCGAGCTGCTGACCGGCGACATCGACGACACGTTCACGATCGAAGCGACCCGCGACGGCACTGCCGCCGACGACGGCCCGTTCCCGATCGTGCTGTTCAGCCACGGTTCGACGGCATTCCGCCTGCAGTCGAGCCACATCGCCGAGCACCTGGCCTCATGGGGCATCGTGACGGCGTCCACCGACCACCCGAGCCGCGACCTGGACAACCGCCTCGGCGGCACCAGCGAGGGGCAGCCGCCGGCCGTCGACCAGATGCGCTCGATGCGGACGCTGTTGACCACCCTCGACGACGATCCGATCCTGGGCGGCGTGCTCGACAACGAGCGTGTCGCCCTCGGTGGCCACTCGGCGGGCGGCGGGACGATCTCGGAGGTCGCGCTCGACGAGGGAATCCTCGGCTACGTGTCGTACGCGTCCGGCCTGCGCGACAACGTGCCCGAGGTCCCGTCGCTGTTCATGGCCGGCGAACTCGATGCGATCATCGAGCCGGCACGCACTGCCGAGGCTTTCGAGCTCGCGCCTCCCCCGTCGTGGCTGTGGGTGTTCGCCGATGCGGGCCATCTCGCGTTCTCCGACCTCTGCGCGATCGGCTCGGGCGACTCGAACCTGATCGACCTCGGCGAGCAGGCCGGTCTCGGCGCCTTCCTCGACGACGGTCTGCGCACGCTCGCCACCGATGGATGCGACGAGCCGAATCGTCCGGTGCAGGAGGTGTGGCCGGGCATCGACCAGGCGGCCACGGGCTTCTATCGCTGGGTGTTCGGCATCGACGCCGAGCCGGTGGGTCTCGACGAGTCGGCCGTCACCGACGGCGTCACGATCACCTCGAAGTAGGCCTGCCGACGGGGCGTGGCAGTGGGCAGTGGGTGGCAGACTCTCGGTCATGAGCGAGCAGCCGCCGTCAGGTGCGTCCCAGCCGGCATTCGATCCGCCGGATCCGTCCTTGCGCGCCGGCATCGAGCCGGATGCTCGCGTCATCTCCGACCCGGGGGCGCCGGTGATCATCGGCGTGTCGTTCGACCGTCAGGTGCTCGCCCAGCAGTACCTGTTGGCGATGGGCGGTCTGAAGGAATCGGGCGCACTCGACCTGCAGGACGCCGTCGTCGTGAACAAGAGCGACGACGGGTCGGTGAAGGTGGTCGAGACGATCGACCCCACACCGGGGCGCGCCGCGTTGAACGGGGCGATGTGGACCAGTCTCCTCGGGTTGGTGCTCGGCGGACCCGTCGGATGGATCGCCGGGCTCGGCATCGGCGCGGCGTCGGGTGCGGTCACCGCCAAGATCGTCGATCTCGGCATCCCCGACGAATGGGTGGCATGGTTCCGAGACGCGGTCGAGCCCGGCACCTCGACGGTGGTCATCCTGGCCGAGCACGTCCACGTGCCGGCGCTGGCGGACGAGGCACGGCGTTTCTCGGGCGCCGAACTGCTCTACACCTCGATGCCCGACTACGCCTACGACCAACTGCGCGCTGCGCTCGAATCCTGAGCGCGACTGAGCGTCAGGCGGCGACAGCGCGACGAACGGCGCCGTCGAGCACGTGGCGTGACAGCTTCGGGCACACGTCGAGCACGGTGGCGAACTCGGCCCGGTTGAGGACGTACACACTCGAGTCAGCCGTTGCGACCACCGACGCGGTGCGACGCTTGAGGGTCAGCAGCGCCAACTCGCCGATGACGGCGCCGGAACGGACGGTGATGGTGTCGTCGTCGAGTTGGATCTCGAATTCACCGTCGATGACGACGAAGCACTCGCGACCGAAGTCGTCGGCGTGCATGATCTCGTCGCCGGCATCGATCTGGACGGTGGTGGCGAGGCGATCGAGCGTCCGGAGTTCGCTCACGGGCACGGAGCGACCCAGCTCGCTGTCGAGGAGGGAGGGGTGGAGGGTGTGCTTGCGGGTGAACATGAAGACGTGCTGTTTCTCTGTGGTTTCGTCGGGGGACGTCGCTGGTTCGACAGCTGTTGACAACCTCCCGTCGGGCTCCTCCATTCCCATCGGCGAAAAAGATCCTGCTCTGATCGAAATCTCTGCGAGCGATGGCCGCGACATCAGCATCGGTCGGTTCGACCGCTGCATGGCCAGGCGATGAGCCACACCCCCGGATGCGGGGGTGTGGCTCATCGGTGACGGCATGTGCCGGTGCGAGCCGAGGCGGTGATGAGCGAGATCCCCAGATGCCGGGGTTTCGCTCATCGGCGAGGGTGGGTCAGGGCTCGAGGATCACCTTGATCGCCCCGGCCGACCGGCCCGCGGCGGCCGTGAACGCCTCGGGCGCGGCGTCGAGCGGGAAGCGATGGGTGACGAGGGTGCGTGCGAACTCGGGGGTGGTGGCGAGCAACGCCGCAGCGTTGTCGACGTCGCGGCCGCCGGCATGGCGTCCGTAGAGCGTCGTCGGACACAAGCTGACCTGCTTGAGGCACATCGCGAGACCCGGGAGCGTCACCGGCCCCCAGTAGATCCCCGGGATGGCGACCTGGGCCGACGGTTTCGCCAATTCGACGGCCGACGCCAAGGCACTCTCGGTGCCGGCAGCTTCGATCACCACGTCGTACTCGCCGGAGATCTCCGAGGCGCCGAGACGCTCCCCGGCCGCCCGCTGATGCTCGTGCCGAGCCGACAGGCCCACCTCACAGCCGAGCGCGCGCCCGACCGCCACGGCGCACAGCCCGATGGCGCCACCGCCGACCACCGCCACGCGCTGGTCGGGCCGCACCGCAGCACGGCGGAACGAGTGCACCACGACGGCGAGCGGTTCGACCAGCGAGGCATCGCGGACGTCGACGCCCGCCGGCAACGGCACCAGTGCTCGGGCGGGCACCCACATCTCGTCGGCCATTCCTCCGTTGCGGCCGACACCGAACAGCATGGCGCCACCGGTGCGACACAGGTTGTCGTCACCTTCGAGACACGGGTCGCAGACGCCGCACGGCGAGAGCGGCTCGATCGCGACCGGCGTGCCGTCGTCGGTGATGCCGGCCACCTCGTGGCCGAGTGTGACCCCTGCCGCCTCGACCACCCCGGCATCGATCAGGTGCAGGTCCGAACCGCAGATCCCGGCGGAACGGACCCGCACCCGGATGCCGGGTCCGGCCTGCCCGGCGATCTCGTCGACCGCAACCCGACCGTTGTGTACTCGCACCGCTCGCATGGCCGAGATCTTGGCAGCCGGTAGGTGCACGGCCCGACGTCCCGGCGGAGGCACCCCCGATATCGTCACCGGATGCGACCACTCCTGCTGCTCGGACTCGGCGCACTCGCGGTCTCGGCGTGCGCCGACAACTCGGCTGTCGACACCGACGCCGAGGCCGTCGCGTCGGCCACTCCGACCCCGGCCTCGACGGCACCGACGACCGACATGATCGACTCGACCGACACGACGTCGACGAGCGACACGGCGGGGTCCGACACCGGGAGCGACCCGACGACCGAGACGATCCCGGGCGACGACGCGGTGATCGGCGAGGAGCTCGTCGGGCGCTGGGCCCACTACGACGTCGTCGCCTACGAGGATGACACCCTCAAGACGTTGATCATCAGCTACGGCTTCAACGACTTCGACGTGGTCGAGGGCCGGCTGATCGACCAGGCGAGCTTCTGCTTCTCGGAGCAGCGCACCGATCAGCCGATCGAGACGTCCCTGTCCGACGCCGCGACGCAGGCGATCGAACCACCACCCACACCGGTCACCGTCGACACGGTCGAGGGCGTCCTGCGCGTCCGGCGAGCTCCGACACCGACGCCGGTGGGCATCCGCCTCGACGACCCGGCGAACGAACCGCTGCCGACCGACCCCGCCGACCCGCGCATCGTCGACGACGACGGTGACAGCAAGCCAGGCATCACGGTCACCATCAGGGTGAGCGACGATCTGTCCGGCGAGTTGTACATCGCCCGGCGCGAGATCTTCGCCTACGAGGCGTTCCTCACTGGGCCCGACCTGCTGACCGGCACGGTCACCGACGACTCCGAGCAACTGGTGATCGGTGCCAGCGACCCCATCTTCGCGAGCTCACCCGCCAACTGGGGCCAGTTGCCCGATCTCTCGAAGAGCCCGATCATCCTGCAGCGCGTCGACGCCGACTGGGACTGTGCCCGACTCGCCGACGAGCGGGACGTTCTGTTTCCGCCGACCCCCGAGGTCGATTGGTGAGCGCGGCCCGCCGAGCGGCGGCGCTCGGCCGCTGACGCACGAGCCCCGGGGACGCTGGAGCCCGCTGTTACCGGGACACGGGACGTCTTCCTCTGGAAACGGTCGAAAAACTTCGCGAGAGTTGTGCCTCACGCCGATGCCATCGAGCATCAGAACGGAGTGGGACATGACCGCAGGAACAACCGTCGAGGGGGTCGATCTCGACACCTTCGAGATGATGATCGACACGATCACCGCGTTCGCACACGGAGAGTTGACCGACGCGAAACTGCTCGAGATCGACGAGACCGACATCTTCCCGGAGGAGATCGTCCGCGGCATGTGCGGTGACCAGCTCGGGATCTCGTTGCTGTTCATCCGCGAGGAACTCGGCGGGATGGGCGGCAGTTCGTTCGACGTCTACCGCGTGTGTGAGCTGATGGCGTCGATCGACGTCGGTATCGCCACCGGCGTGCTCGCCACCTTCCTCGGGGCCGATCCGATCATGTTCGGCGGCACCGACGAGCAGCAGAAACGCTGGCTCACCCAGGTCGCCGAGGGCATGCTCATGGCCTACGGCGCCACCGAACCGGAGGCCGGCAGCGATCTCGCGTCGATGCGTACCGTGGCCGAACGCGTGATGGACGGCGACGAGATCGTCGGCTACCGGATCACCGGCAACAAGCAGTGGATCTCCAACGGCGGCTACGCCGACGTGTACACGATCCTGGCGATGGCGCCCGACGGCCCGAGTTGGTTCGTGGTCGACAAGGACACCGCCGGGTTCGACCACGGCAAACCCGAGGACAAGCACGGCATCCGCGCCAGCAACACCGCTGCGCTGTCGCTACAGGACGTCGAGGTGGGTGTCGACCGTCTCGTCGGCGGCGCCGAAGGGCTCGGCCTGCAGCAGGCCCAGGCCGTGTTCGGCTACACCCGCCTGATGGTCGCCGCGTTCGGCCTCGGCGCCGGCTGGGCGGCCATGGACCGGGCGCTCGAGTACTCCGCCGGGCGGATCCAGGCCGGTGGACCGCTGTCGGAGAAGCAGGGCTTCACCCACAAGCTGATCGTGCCCCACATCGTCCGCCTCGAGGCCGGGCGGGCGTACATCGAGCACACCGCCGCCCGCCTCGACGCGGGCGAACAGGGCCTCAACACCGAGGGCGCGATCGCCAAGTACGTGGCCACCGAAGCGGGCAACAGCGCCGCCGAGGCGGCGATCCAGGCCCATGGCGGGTACGGCTACACCAAGGAGTACATGGTCGAGAAGATCAAACGCGACGTACGCATCACCACGATCTACGAGGGCACCTCGGAGATCATGGAGATGACGATCAGCCGCGACCGCTGGCAGCACCACCTCAAGACCCGCGGCGCCTTCTACCACGACAAGGCCGCGGACATGGAGGCGTTGCACGGCACGCACCCGCAGGTCGGCGCCGACGTCGCCGCACTGGCGTTCCATGCGCTGGCGGAGATCATGGAGACCGCCCGCGAACACCGCCTCACCCGCAACCAGCACCTGCTGTTCCGGCTCGGCTCGCTCATCGCCGACGTCGAGTGCGCGGGTGTGATGGCCAGACGCGCGGCCACGGTCGTCGACGGCACGGCACCACGGAAGGCGTTGCACCGATTGGACGTCGACGGCTCGAACGCCGCCAGTCGGGTGTTTGCCCGCGAGGCGGCCAGTCGGGTCGCGCAGGAGGGGATGCGCTGGGTGCTCGGCGCCGCCGAGCCGGGCACGGTCGACCCTGCGATCCTCGCCCGAACGGCCGGCCTCGAGAAGATCGAACTGGCCCAACCCGGCCTGCTCGCCGACATGGACGTCGTCTCCCGCTCGGCCTACGCGATGGTGGAGGCATGACCGCCGCGATGAGCGGCAACGTCGAGCGGGCGATCGCCATCGTCGGTGTCGGCGCCGTGCTGCCCGACGCCCCCGACGTGCCGACGCTGTGGCAGAACCTGCAGGACAAGCGCTACAGCATCACCGACGTCGAGCCCGACCGGTGGAACCCCGACTACTACTTCGACGCCGACCGCCAGGCCACGAACAAGACCTACTCCAAGATCGGCGGGTGGGTACGCGACTGGGACTGGTCGCCGCTCGAATGGCGCCTCCCGATCCCCCCGAAGGTGACCGAGTCGATGGACCGCACCCAGCAGTGGGCGATCGTCGCTGCGCGCCAGGCGCTCACCGACTACGGCCACCCGCAACGTCCCCTCGATCATGACCGCACCGCCGTCGTGGTCGGCAACGCCATGGGTGGCGACCTGCACTACCTGACCGCGCTCGCCGTCTACTTCCCCGAGTACGCCGACGAACTCCGCCAGTCGCCGGCGTTCGCGGCGCTGCCCACCGACGTCCGGGAGGCGATCGTCGACGAGATGCGTACCGGCATGAACGGGCGTTTCCCCACGATCACCGAGGACACGATGCCCGGCGAGTTGGCGAACATCATCGCCGGACGACTGGCCAACCTGTTCGACTT
>Ga0102938_10003492_pt1 | contig 11723 bp, 9 predicted proteins | sample SalPonR2_B_D2_MG_FD_84516 | JGI IMG/M metagenome (GOLD analysis project Ga0102938, IMG submission 84516) | Salt pond soil microbial communities from South San Francisco under conditions of wetland restoration - Salt Pond MetaG R2_B_D2_MG | ecosystem: Environmental > Aquatic > Marine > Intertidal... | reverse complement strand
GTGAAGCCCGTCCCGGGCCGATAGCCTCTCCGACTTGCCGGGGCTATAGCTCAGTCGGTTAGAGCGCTGCCCTGATAAGGCAGAGGTCACAAGTTCGATTCTTGTTAGCCCCACCACCGGCCATCCCGCACGAGGCGCCTCACGGCGCCTCGTTTCGCGCTCCGGAGGCGCACCACGCCCGTTCATGGGCAGTCCGGGTGGCGCTGGTCGACTGGTACGGTTCCGCAGCCATGAAGCTGTTGCGCCGGATCATGTCGGCACTCGCCATTGCCGGGCTGGTCGCCGGTGTGCTCCGTGTGCGCGGTTCCGGCGGCACCCCGCCCCAGCACGGAGGATGGCGCCCGCTGGAACTGCCCGACCGATGAGCCACGATCGATGAGACGTGTCGGTGTGGTCGGCGACGGTGTGGTCGGCGAACGTGTCGTGCGGCGCCTCCCCCTGGCGATCGCCGACGTGGAGATCGTCTCCGTCGACCCGCGACGGTGGACTCCGGCGGATGTCGAACAGTGCGACGTCGTGGTGCTCGCCATGTCGGCGCCGCATGCGTCCGCTGCAGCAGATCTCCTCGCCACCGGCATCCCGACCGTCTCCGTCGCCGACCGTCTCGACGACGTGCGAGCGCTGACCGACCTCGACGACGCCGCCCGCGACGCCGACGTGCCGTTGGTGGTGGGCGCCGGCATGTCGCCCGGACTGACCGGTCTGCTCGCTCGCCACCTGGCCTCACGGATGGCGTCGGTCGACGAGATCCACGTCGCCGTGCACGGCACGGCAGGCCCGAGCTGCGCGCGCGAGCAGCATCGCGCCCTCGCGGGGCTCGCCGTCGGCTGGCACGACGGAGCGTGGATCCGGCGTCCGGCCGGGTCGGGACGGGAACTCTGCTTCTTTCCCGAGCCGGTGGGCGGATACGACTGCTATCGGGCCGAGATGGCATCGCCGATCCTGCTGCATGCATCCTTCCCCCAGGCCGACCGGATCAGTGCGCGCGTCTCCGCCAACCGCCGTGACCGCTTCACCAGCTGGTTGCCGATGCTGAGCCCGCCGCACCGTGAAGGTGGTGTCGGGGCCGTGCGGGTGGAGGTGCGCGGGAGCGCATCCGACGGGAGCAGGACCACCCGGATCCTCGGCATCGCCGAACTGGTGGGCACCGCCACGGCCGCCACCGCTGTGACCTTCGCCTCGGCGGCCATCGACCGCCGGCTTCCCGCCGGGGTGGTTCGCACGGCGGACGCCGGGCTGGACACGCTCGGTCTGTTGCACACGATCGGCGAGCTCGGTGTGCGGCTCCAGGAGTTCACGGGGGTCCCGTCGGTGCGCCGCGTGGCCGCCTAGCGATCGGCAGCCGACACCGCTGCATCGCACGTGGGTGGGGAGACGGCGCTCGCACCGGCACGATGGAGGGATGGAGCTGCCCTGGTTGCCACCCGCGGAGATCGTGCGTCTGGAAGGTCGCGGCGAGATGTTCGTACGACACCACCGCCACGAGGATCCCGCGGCTCCGACCGTGCTGCTGCTCCACGGCTGGACGGCGTCGGCCGATCTGCAGTTCTTCACCGCCTACCGGGCGCTGGCGCAACGGTGCTCGTTCATCGCCGTCGATCACCGTGGTCACGGCCGCGGCATGCGCAGCCTCGACGCCTTCTCTCTGGAGGATGCTGCCGACGACGCCTACCTCGTCGCCCGTGCCCTCGGTGTCGACCGTGCGATCGCCCTCGGCTATTCGATGGGCGGTCCGATCACCCTGCAACTCGCCCGCCGGCATCCCGAGTTCGTGTCCGGCATCGTGGTGGAGTCCACGGCGCTCGAGTGGCGGGCGACGTGGCGTGAGCGTCTGACGTGGCAGTGGCTCCCGGTGCTGGGTGTCGTGCTGAGGTCGTGGGCGTACCCCCGGTACCTGCGCCGTTCTCTGCCCCGCCTGATTCCCGCCGATCACCAGCTCGAGACGTACATCCCCTGGCTGCAGGCCGAGATCCAACGTGGCAACGCCCACGCCATCGTGCAGGCGGGACGTGCCCTCAGTACGTTCGACGCACGGTCGTGGGCGGGCTCACTCGACGTGCCGGCAGCAATGCTGGTGACCACGAAGGATCGGCTGGTGCGGCCCCGCAAGCAGCGAGCACTGGCGGCGGCGTTGGGGGCGACGGTCGACGAGGTGCGTGCCGACCACCTCTGTCCCTGGGAGCAGCCGGATCAGTTCGCGTCGTCGACGGTCGCGTTGGTCGAGTCGGTGGCACGCCGGGGGTCCGAGCCGCTGTCGCCGGCGAGCTGACCCACCTGGACCGACAGCTGCTCGACGATCTCGGTGAGCCGGTCCAGCCGGTCGTCGAAGCTCTCGCCCGTGACCATGTCGGACATCGAGAGACGCACCCCGGCGATCTCGCGTGCGAGGAACTCGGTGTCGGACTGGGTGCGTTCGGCGATGTCGCGATCTCGCTGTGCCGTCACGCGGTCACGCCGTTCCTGCCGGCTCTGGGCCAGCAGGATCAGCGGGGCGGCGTAGGAGGCCTGGATCGAGAGCACCAGCGTCAACAGGACGAGGCCACGGTCCCACGGGTCGAACTGGAGGCGTGCCGGAAGGGCCGTGTTGAACACGATCCAGAACACGATGATCCCGGTCTGCCACACGAGGAATCGTGCCGTGCCCATGAAGCTGGCGATCGACTCGCTGAACCGGCCGAACGTGTCGGAGTCGTAGGCGATGCCCACGCGGCCCGACGCGCGCGGTGCGGTGAGGTCCTCCCGGCGCTTCACGACGCCCCTGCCTGCGTGTCGACCCCGCCATGACCGACGTGTCCTGCAGCCGCCCCGGAGGGGTTGTCGGGTCGGCGGTGCCGTGTGCGCCAGCCGACGCCGAGCATGCGGTCGAGGACGTCGTCGACGGTGATCGCTCCGAGGAACCGGCCGGCGCTGTCGGTGACCGCCACCGCCAGCAGGTCGTAGCTGGCCAGGATCTCGGCGACCTGGCGGTCGGTGGTGTCCGGCGCCACCGTCGGGTCCTCGGCCACGAGGCGACCGAGTTCCATGTTGGGCGGTTCGCGGAGCAGACGCTGCACGTGCACCACGCCCAGCAGCTTGCCGGTGGGCGCCCGGTACGGAGCCTGGGTCACGAACACCTGGGCGGCGATGCTCACGACCCAGTCGGGGTCGCGCACGTGGGCCAGTGCCTCGGCGACGTTGGAGTCGGGACCGAGGATGATCACCTCGGGGGTCATCAGACCGCCCGCCGTCCCCTCCTCGTAGGCCAGGAGGCGTCGGACGACGTCGGCGTCGTCGTCGTCCATCACGCCCAGCATGCGCTCCTGGTCGGCCGGTGTCATCTGTCCCAGCAGGTCGGCCAGGTCGTCGAACTCCATCTCGTCGAACACCCCGACGAGGCGGTCCCGGTCGAGTTGTTCGACGATACGGATCTGCTCCTCTTCCGGGAGCTCCTCGAGCACGTCGGCGAGACGTTCGTCGTCCATCGCCTCGGCGAGCTGGCGGCGCTGGTCGATCGGCAGCGCGCGGACGATCGCCGCCACCTCGGCAGGGTGCACCTCGCGCAGACGGGCCGCTTCCGCCTGCATCGCCGTGGTGGCGCCGAACAGGGCGGGAACCTCGTCGTAGTCGACCAGCCGGAAGCTCGGCCGGCGCCGCAGGGAGTTCTTCCGGGCGAGACGGACCTTGTCGATCACCCAGTAGGACGCCTTCGCGTCCTCGTGCTGACGGAGCGCGACATCGCTGACGGTCTCGTCGCCGACGCGTTGATCGATCAGGTCGGCGCCGATCAACAGCTCGCCCGGGCGCGGTTTGAACGGATGGAGGTCGACGTCCCAGCTGCGCAGGCGCGCCCCTTCGCTGTTCAGTTCGGCGATGCGATTGGCGTTGACGAAGATGCGACGTTGCTGGCTGTTGGCCACGAAGCCCACGATGCGTGGGGCGATGGCGGGTTCACTGCCCCGCCCCGGCCGTCCGGGGATCGCCACGATGTCCTCGATCCGCCCGATCGGGGCGCCGCCGGCGTCGAGCAGGGGCAGGCGCATCACGCGGAAGGCGTAGATCAGCTCCGGTGCGGCCATGGCCGCAGACTACCGAGGCACTTCGGCAGGGCGAGGCCAACCCCTGACACCGGCGCGGCCGGCTCCGGCGCCCCGGGGTCGGTCCGCCGGGGGCCGGGGCGGGGTCAGCGGACCGCGTCCACCTCGACCAGCGTGTCGCTGTACGCCACGCCGCCGCCCCACTCGGTGAGGGTGTCGTTCGTGAGGCTGTTGGCGACCTTGCCGTCGGCGTGCTGTGTCCGCCACCACCCGAAGGGGATGGCGACCACACCGGATCGGAGGCGTTCGCTGATCCGCACGGTGACCTCGACGCAGGCGCGGTCGTTGCGGACCCGGGCCGTGTCTCCGTCGGACAACCCGCGTGCAGCGGCGTCGGCGGCCACGAGTTCCACGAACGGACCGCCCTCGGCCGGGCCGTGCCCGGGCAGGTGCGAGTAGCCGGAGTTGAGGAAGCGTGTGTGGTGCTTGGGTGTGAGCAGCTGCAGTGGGTACCGGGCGACGAGTGAAGGGTCGCCGCCGGGCCCCTCACGCGGGGGCACGTAGGTGGGCACGCGTGGTCGGCCCATGCGCGCGAGCTGGTCGGAGGCGAACTCGGCTCGCCCGTCGGCGGTGTCGAACGTGCCGTCACCGAAGGGGCGCCCGTCGTCGGGATAGGGAGCCCGCAGCCATCCGGCGCGGCGCAGTTCGTCGATGTCGACATCGGGCAGTGCCTGGCGCATCAGGATCTCGTCGTCGTCGAACAACGACGGCTCGATGTAGCCCATGGCACCGGCGAGACGACGGAACAGCTCGGTGTTCGAGCAGGACTCGCCGACGGGTTCGATGGCCTTGGCATTCCACCCGACCCACAGGTGGCCCCAGGGCAGCACGATGTCGTCGGCTTCGATCTGGGTGGTGGCGGGCAGGACGATGTCGGCGTAGCGGGCGGTGTCGGTGAGGAACTGCTCGTGCACGACGGTGAAGAGGTCGTCGCGTTCGAGACCGGCGCGGACGGCTTCGGAGTTGGGGACGACGACGAGCGGGTTGCAGTTCCACACCACCAACGCGTGGACGCCGGGACCCTCGGTGCACCCGGCGTGTGGCGTGGTGAGGATCTCGCCGAGGCGGCTCATGTTGAGCGTGCGCGGCTCGGGTCGCCCGCCGGTGCGTTCGAGATCGAATCGGTGCAGCGCCATGTCGTCGATCTGGCCCTCGGTGTACGAGCCGACGCTCTTGGCGATGCCGCCGCCCCGCTCGGCCCAGGCGCCGGTGAGGGCCGGAAGGCACGCCAGGGTGCGGTAGAACATCGCACCGTTCTCGTGGTGCTCGGCGCCGATGAGCGTGCGGATGCCGGCAGGGCGCACGGTGGCGTAGTCGGTGGCGAGTGTCTCGATCACGTCGGCGCCGACGCCCGTGACGGCGGCGGCCCGGTCGGGTGTCCAGTCGGCGACGGCCTCACACAGCTCGTCGATGCCGTTGGTGTGCTCCGCGACCCAGTCGTCGTTGGCGAGGCCGTCGCGCAGGATGACGTGCATCATCGCCAGCATCATCGCCACGTCGGTGCCGGGCAGTGGCTGCACGAAGCGGTCACCGCGGGACGGGTCGACGGCCTCGGCGGTGAGCGTGCGGATCGGGTCGATCACCACGAGGCGGGCACCGTCGGCGCGCGCGGCTTCGATGGTGGGCCACAGGTGGCGGTTGGTGAGGCGGGTGTTGGTGCCCCAGAGCAGGATGAGTTTCGAGTGCCGGAGCTCGAGGGCATCCATGCCGCGGCCCGAACCGTTGGTCATCCGCAGGCCGTGGCCCACGGTGGGTCCGCAGATCGCGCGCAGCAGCTTGGAGGCCCCCATGTGGGCGAAGAAGCGGCTGCTGAGCCCCATCATGGCGAGCAGGCTCTGGTTGCCGGCGTCGGAGAACGGCAGCACGGCCTCTGCTCCGTGCGTGTCGATCACCTGCTGGAGCCGTTCGGCGATGGAGGCGAGGGCCTCGTCCCAGCTGATCCGTTCGAATTCGCCCGAACCCTTGGGTCCGACCCGTCGGAGTGGGTGCAGCACCCGGTCGGGCGCGTAGACCCGGTCGAGGAACCGGTTCACCTTCGGGCAGAGTTCGCCCTGGGAGTAGGGGTGCTCGGGGTTGCCGCGCAGCTTCACGGCGACGGCGGACACCGGATCCGTCGTCGCCGTGGCGCCGGTGGTGCCGGTGGTGTCGTCGTCGACGGTGACGGTCCACCCACACGAGTCGGGACAGTCGTGATGACAGGTGCCGTTCACGGTTGCGATGGCCATCCGCCGAGCCTACGACCCGACCCTCTTCCGTTTGCGTGACGATTTTCTCGGCCCGTTCCGACATTTTCGTCACGCAAACGTGGTGGGCGCCTGCTCAGCCGGGGGTCGAACCGTTTGCGTGACCGATTCTTCGGCCCGTCCCGACATTTTCGTCACGCAAACGTGGATGGGGATGGTGGTGGTGGTGGTGGGGGAGGGGCGGTCAGGGCTGTTCGATGATCGTGCGGAGGTGGGGCCAGGCGGCAGCGAAGCCGGCGTGAAGCGGCAACTGGTCGACCTGGTCGAGTGGGAACCAGTCGACGGCGTCGGTCTCGAAGTTGATGGAGTCACCGAACGGCTCGTCGACCTCCACCACCACCGTCGTGTACGTCCAGTCGGTCGCCGGCTCGAACACGTACTGACCGAGCAGCCGCGGCACCCCGGGGGCCGGCCCCACCTCCTCCGACGCCTCGCGCAGCGCACCGTCGTAGGCACCCTCACCGAGGTCGAGGGCGCCGCCGGCGCACGACCAGTTGCCACCCTCGTGAGCCATCGCCGAACGCTTCTGCAGCATCACCAGGGGCTGACCGTGAGTGTCGTGCACCACGAACACCACTCCCGCCGCGCCGTACACCCCCCAGCGCACGTGACCGTCGCTGCAGCGCATGAATCCGTCACCCGTCCGTCGTTGCACCGCCCCACCCTGCCCCAGACGCTCCTGCGATGGCAACGTGCAGCGACCTCCGGCGAACACGGTGAACCGTCGACGCAGCGACGCGCCCGCGGGTCACCACGGGAAGAAAGTGACGACCTACCGGTTGTACTCCCACCGTGAGCATCCGTATCGGTTCGACGCCCGCCCCCGCCCCCTCTCCGGAGCAGTTCGATCTGATCATCGTGGGCAGTGGTTCGGGCAACTCGATTCCCGAGTACCTGTCGGACTGGAAGATCGCCATCGTCGAACGCGACGTGTTCGGTGGTACCTGTCTCAACCGCGGCTGCATCCCGTCCAAGATGTTCGTGCTGCCCGCCGACGTCGCCCATGCGTCGGAGAACTCCTCGAAGCTCGGCGTCCACACCCGTTTCGACGGCGCCGACTGGCCGGCCATCCGCGACCGGGTGTTCGGGCGGATCGACCCGATCGCCGAGGGAGGCCGCGAGTACCGGGCGACCGGGACCCCCAACGTGACGCTGATCGAGGGCACGGCCGACTTCGTCGACGAGCGCACACTCGACGTGGAGGGCCGCCACATCTCGGCCCCGCACATCCTGCTGGCCGCCGGCGCTCGCCCCGTGGTGCCCCCGATCACGGGCCTGGTCGAGACCGGCTTCCACACGTCGGACTCGATCATGCGGTTGGCCGAACTGCCGAAGCGGCTCGGCATCATCGGCGGTGGCTTCATCGCCGTGGAGATGGGCCACGTCTTCGCAGCGCTGGGATCGGAGGTGACGATCTTCAACAGGTCACCGATGCTGCTGCGTGACTTCGACACCGAGATCGCCACCCGCTTCACCGAGGTGTTCGGTGCTCGTGAACGCGTCCAGCTGCTGCTCGGGCACGTGCCCACGCACGTCGAGCGTGTCGCCGACGGCATCGAGGTGACGTGTGCGGTGGGGAAGTCGGTGGTCGACGAGCTGCTCGTGGCCACAGGACGCGAGCCCAACAGCGACCTCCTCGACGTCGATGCGGCAGGCCTGGTCTGCCACCACCACGGAACGGTCGCCGTCGACGACACGATGGCCACCAGCGTGCCGGGTGTCTGGGCCGTCGGTGACCTCGCCAACAACTACCAGCTCAAGCACCTGGCCAACGCCGAGGCCGCCGTGGCCTTCTGGAACATCGCCCATCCCGACGACCTCCGACACCAGAGCTACAAGGCCGTTCCGAGTGCCGTCTTCTCCAACCCGCAGGTCGCCCGGGTGGGCCTCACCGAGCAGGAGGCGACGAAGCAGGGCCGGAGGTTCCGGATCGGGCGGCGCGACTACGGCGGCACGGCGTACGGCTGGGCGCTCGCCGACGAGACGAGCTTCGCCAAGGTCCTCGTCGACGACGAGACGGGCCTGATCATCGGCGCGCACGTCATCGGGCCGCAGGCGGCGACCCTGATCCAGCCGGTCGTCCAGGCGATGGAGTTCGACACACCGGCGGAGGACCTCGCTCGATCGGTGTTCTACATCCACCCGGCACTCACCGAAGTGGTGGAGAACGCACTCCTCGACGCCCTGTGAACCCGGGTCGCGTCCCGCTCGTCGCGGATGACGCGAGCCGGTCGCTACCGTCGGTGGGGTGACGGTGCTCAGCGATCGCGAGATCCGTACGGCGCGTGCCGTCACCCCCGGTTGCGCCGACCCTCATCGGATCCATCTCAACCACGCCGGCTCGTCGTTGCCGCCGCAGGTGGTGCTCGATGCCCAGCTCGGGCATCTCCGTCGAGAAGCGGCGATCGGCGGGTACGAAGCGGCCGCCGAGGCGACCGAACGATCGGCGGACGTGTACGAGTCCATCGCCCGGCTGGTCGGTGCAGCACCCGACGAGATCGCCCGCACCGAGCACGCCACCGCGGCGTGGAATGCCGCCTTCTGGTCCCTGCCGATGGAGGCGGGGCAGCGGATCGTGGTCCACGACCACGAGTACGGGGCGAACATCGTCGGCTTCCTCCGCGCCGTGGAACGTCGTGGCGTCGTGATCGATCGGGTGCCGAGTGATGCGACCGGCCAGGTGGATCTCGGGGCGATGGAACGGTGCCTCGCCGGCGGCGACGTGGCACTGGTGTCGCTCACCCACGTGCCCACGAACGGTGGCCTGGTCAATCCCGCGGCCGAGGTCGGTTCGCTCGCGCGAGCTGCCGGTGTGCCGTTCCTGCTCGACGCGTGCCAGTCGGTCGGTCAGCGCCGCATCGACGTGGACGACATCGGGTGCGACTTCCTGTCGGCCACCGGTCGGAAGTTCCTCCGGGGCCCACGCGGCACCGGTTTCCTCTATGCACGGCGATCGATCCTCGACGTCGCGGCACCGTCGCAACCCGATCACCACGGCGCGGAACTGGTGGCGGCCGACCGGTACGAGTGGGCGCCGGGAGCGCAGCGGTTCGAGTACTGGGAGCATTCGGTGGCCGGCTGGTTGGGCCTCGGAGCTGCCGTCGACCATGCCCTCGAGTGGGGGCTCGACCGGATCGAGGAGACGGTGGCGGCTCGCGCCGAGGGACTGCGGAGTCGGCTCACCGATGCCGGTTTCGACGTCTACGACGAGGGCAGCGAGCGCTGCGGGATCGTCACGACCGCACGTCGAGGGGTCGACAGTGACGTCCTGCGCCGGCGTCTCGCGGAGCGTGGTGTGGCGGTCTCCACCACGCCGGCGGGGTCGGCTCGGTGGGACGTCGAACGCCGTGGTCTGCCCACGCTGGTGCGGATGTCGGTGCACTGTCTGACCACCGACGACGAGCTCGACCGGGCGGTCGCGATCCTCACCGAACCCTGAGACCGAGTCGTCGTGCCAGCAGCGGTGGGCCCAGTGGTCGAGAGGGATCTACCCTGGGCCCGATGGCAGTCCCCACCAGGAACTGGGCCGGCAACCAGCGCTGCGTTCCCACACAGGTCCACGAGCCGCAGTTCACCGACCAGGTCGCCGCCGTGGTGCGTTCGGCTGCGGAGGCCGGCGAACGTGTGAAGGTGATCGGTGGCGCCCACTCGTTCACCGACACCGCCATGACCGACGGCCACCTGCTGTCGCTCGACGCGATGAACCGGGTACTGGCCGTCGAGGGCCGGGACGTCACGGTGCAGGCGGGCATCCGCCTGCGCGACCTCAACGACGCACTGTTCGCGCGTGGCCTCGCCCTCCCGAATCTCGGCGACATCAACGTGCAGTCCATCGCCGGCGCCACCTCCACGGCCACCCACGGCACCGGTGTGGACTTCCCGAACCTGGCCGCCAACATCGTCGGCCTCGAACTCGTCACCGGCGACGGCAGCGTCGTGCGGGCCGACGAGCGCCACGACCCCGAGCTGCTCCGCGTGGCCCGCGTCGGTCTCGGGGCGCTGGGCATCCTCACCGAGGTCACCCTGCGCTGCGTGCCGGCGTTCAACCTGCGCGCCGTGGAGACCATCGAGCCGCTCGTCGACGTCGTCGGTGACTTCGGCAACGTGATGCGCTCCACCGACCACGTCGAGTTCTACTGGATGCCGGGTGCCCGCCGCTGCCAGGTGAAACGCAATTCGCGCACCGACGAACCCGCTCGACCACAGCCGAAGCTGGAGTACGTGCGCGACAAGTGGATCGGCGAGAACCTGGCGTTCGGCACCGTGTGCCGGGTGGGTCGCCGTTTCCCGACGCTGGCTCCGAAGGTGGCGAAGTTGGTGATGTCGGCAGCGTCGGAACGCGAGCTCGTCGATCGCAGTGATCGGATCTTCTGCAGCCCGCGCAAGGTGCACTTCGTGGAGATGGAGTACGGCATCCCGTTCGACGCCGTCCCCGATGCGATCGAGCGGATCGACCGGTTGGTGGCCACACTGCCCTTCCCGCCGATGTTCCCGATCGAGGTCCGGTCGTCGGCCGCCGACGACATCCCCCTGTCGACGGCCAACCAGCGACCGTCCGGTTGGATCGCCGTCCACCAGTACGTGGGGGCACCGTACGAGGCGTACTTCCAGGGCGTCGAGCAGATCATGAACGACTACGCCGGCCGACCGCACTGGGGCAAGCTGCACTACCAGAGCCGTCACACGCTGGCGCACCGCTATCCCGAATGGGACACGTTCCGGTCGTGGCGGTCGAAGCTGGATCCGGCGGGCACGTTCCGCAACACCTACCTCGACCGGGTGCTCGGAACGCCGTAGCTGCGGATCTCCGACCTGCACTCAGTCGACGCAGCGTTGCACGTCGACCGGTGTGACGAGATCGGCGAGTTCGGACGGGTCGACGACGGAATCGGGAAGATCGACGGCCCACGCCCGGTCGCTTCGTTCGCTGCTGCGGGCCCAGATGATGCCGGCACTGCCGTTCGAGGTGTGCACCATCGCTCCCGAGTCGCCGCGTTCGATGGTGGCCACCACCTCCACACCCGACCGTTCGAGTTCGTCGGTGCGGTAGATGTCGGTGGTGCGGATGGTGACCCGGCGGACCACATCCACCTCGAGCGCACCCACGTCGCCGATCGACGCCGCGAGACGGGGCAGCAGCACGATGCCGGCCCCGGGGGCGGGTACGGTCGCCGGCAGGGTGAGGGGTGTGCCGACCGGTTCGTCGGCGCGCAACACGGCCACGTCGAGATCCGGGTCGAAGACGACCACGTCGACGGGGATCGTGCGCCCGGCCGGACCGATCACCGACACGGTGTCGGAACCGGCGACCACGTGGGCCACCGTCACGATGGCTCGGTCGGCGATCACCGTGCCCACCCCGAACCTGGTGCGTGGACCGCACCCCTCGGCGAGCACCGACACGGTT
>Ga0102938_10003490_pt1 | contig 11729 bp, 9 predicted proteins | sample SalPonR2_B_D2_MG_FD_84516 | JGI IMG/M metagenome (GOLD analysis project Ga0102938, IMG submission 84516) | Salt pond soil microbial communities from South San Francisco under conditions of wetland restoration - Salt Pond MetaG R2_B_D2_MG | ecosystem: Environmental > Aquatic > Marine > Intertidal... | reverse complement strand
TGGGAGCTCCTGTGGTAGTGCGGTCGGTCGGGTCGGGGTTGCTGGTCAGTCGAGGCCGGCGCGGTGACGCAGGTCAGCGGCCAGCTGGGCGCCGGTCCGGCCCTCCTCGGCCACCACCAGCACGGTGTCGTCCCCGGAGACCGTCGCGATGACGTGGTCCAGCTCGGCGAGATCGATCGCCGAAGCGACCGGGTGGGCGCAGGCCGGTGGGGTCCGTAGGACGGCGAGGTTGCCGCTGGCGGTGACGTGGGTGACGAAGCGTTGCAGGGTGTCGTCGAGGCGCTCGCGGGCCGACGACGGCCCCGGATCGGCTACCAGGCGGTACACCAGGCTGCCGTCGGCGCCGCGGACCTTGACCGCGCCGAGCTCGCCGAGATCGCGGCTGACGGTGGCCTCGTGGACGTCGATGCCGGCACCGGCCAACGCCGCCGCGACCTCGACCTGCGAGCGCAGGTCGAGATCGGTCAACAGCTGGCGGAGCCGCTGCTGGCGGTGGGTCTTGTCGGCCATGGGAAGGAGATCCTCGAGGCGGTGGCGGAGCGGGTCAGCGTTCGCCGAGCAGTCGGACGAGCAGGGCCTTCTGGGCGTGGAGGCGGTTCTCGGCCTGGTCGAAGACCCGCGACGACGGCCCGTCGATGACCTCGGCGGCGACCTCCTCACCGCGGTGGGCCGGCAGGCAGTGGAGGAAGATCGCATCGTCCGCGGCATGGGAGAACAACTCGGCGGTCACCCGGTACGGGTCGAAGACCGCAAGGCGGGCCTCGGCCTCCTCCTCCTGCCCCATCGAGGCCCACACGTCGGTGTAGACGGCGTGCGCGCCGGTGACCGCGGCGACGGCGTCGGTGGTGACCACCACCGCACTCCCAGCGGCACCCGCGAGTTCCCGGGCCCTGGTGACGACGTCGGCCGCGGGTGCGTAGCCCTCAGGGTGGGCCACGCGCACCTCGACACCGGCGAGCGCCCCGGCCAGCAGCAGCGAGTGGGCGACGTTGTTGCCGTCACCGATGTAGGTGAGCACGCTGCCGGCGAGCTCACCCCCGCGTGCGGTGCGCAGCGTCTGCAGGTCCGCGAGCGCCTGGCAGGGATGCTCCAGGTCGGTCAACGCGTTGACCACCGGCACGCTGGCGTTGGTGGCCAGCTCGACGATCCGGTCCTGACCGAAGGTGCGGATCACGATGGCGTGCACGAAGCGCGACAGCACCGCCGCCGTGTCGGCGATCGTCTCACCGCGCCCGAGCTGGAGCTCGGCCGAGGACAGCGGCAGCGGGTGGCCACCGAGCTCGGCCACCGCCACCTGGAACGACACGCGCGTGCGGGTGGAGGGCTTCTCGAACACCAGCGCCACCGTGCGCCCGGCCAAGGCCCGATCGTGCGAGCCGGTCCCGCCTGAGGCGCGGTCGGCCGCCAGCTGATCGGCGAGGTCGAGCAGGTCGACGAGCTGGTCGGCGTCGAGGTCGTCGACGCCGAGGAAGTGCGGCGGGAACGCAGCCACTTCAGCCTCCGGGGGTGGTGGTCCTTCAGTCGGTCGTGTGGCGGGCGGCCACGGCTGTCAGCGCCTCGGTGATGACACCCACGGCGACATCGATCTCCTCACGGCTGACGGTCAACGGCGGCGCGAGGCGGAGCACGTCGGCGGCGACGGCGTTGACGACGAGGTGGCGCTCGCGACACGCCGCCTCCAACTCCGCGGCCAGCGGCGCGCTCAACTCCAGGCCGAGCAGGAGCCCGCGACCGCGCACGCCGGCGGCCAGGGGCGACGAACCGATCAGCGCCTCCAGAGCGCCACGCAACCGCCGACCGCGGGTCGCTGCCTGCTCCAGCAGGCCCTGGTCCTGGATCGTGTCGATCACCGCGACGGCCGCCGCACAGGTGACGGGGTTCCCACCGAAGGTGGTCGCGTGGTCGCCTGGCCCGAACACCTCGCCGGCAGCACCGCGGGCGATGCAGGCCCCGATCGGCAACCCGTTGGCCAGGGCCTTGGCGACCGTGAGCACGTCGGGGACGACGTCGGTGTCCTGGAAGGCGAAGAAGGGGCCGGTACGGCCCATGCCGGTCTGGACCTCGTCGACGACGAGCAGCGCCCCGTGGGCATCGCAGGCAGCGCGGGCGGCGGCGAGCACCGCCGCTGGCACGGGCCGCACCCCGCCCTCGCCCTGGACGACCTCGAGCAGTACCGCGCAGGTGTCGTCGCCGACCGCCGCGGTGAGCGCGTCGGGATCGTCGTGGGGGACGTGGTCGACGAACCCGGCCAGCGGCGCGAAGGGCACGTGCTTGGCCGGCTGCCCGGTCGCCTCCAGCGTGGCCAGGGTGCGCCCGTGGAAGGAGCCCTCCAGGGCCACGACGCGCACCTTGTCGGGGTGCTGCTGCTTGCCGTGACGGCGCGCGAGCTTGATGGCGGCCTCGTTGGCGGTGGCGCCGCACTGGGCGAAGAACACCCGCGCATCCGCCCAGCCGGTCACCTCGGCGAGCCGCTCCGCCAGCGTGACGGCCGGCTCGGTGAGGAACAGGTTGGAGGTGTGCACCAGCGTGGCGCTCTGCCGGGCCACCGCCTCGGTCACCGCGGGATGGGCGTGGCCGAGGCTCGTGACCGCCAGACCCGACAGGAAGTCGAGCCAGGGTTGCTCGTCGGCGTCGAAGAGCACGCTGCCCTGCCCGCGCTTGAAGACCGCTCTGGGTGGGCCGTAGGTCGCCATCAGGTGCGCATCCGCCCGCGTGCGCAGGTCGGTCGCGGCGTCGGTCGTGGTCATACCGCACCTCCCGCCGGCCGTGCCATGGCCGCTCCGGAGCGAGCCGGTATCGAGGGGGTCACCATCGTGCCGACCCCCTCGTCGGTGAAGATCTCGATCAGCACGGCGTGCAGCACGCGGCCGTCGAGGATGTGGGCCTGGGGCAGCCCGTCACGGATGGCGGCGACGATCGAGCGCACCTTGGGCCGCATGCCCTCGTGGAGCTCGTCGTCGTCCAGCATCGCCGCCAGCCGGTCGACCCCGACCTCGCTCACCAGCGCCTGCTTGTCAGGATCCCCGAAATCGAGGTAGAGGCCGGGGACGTCGGTGAGGTAGACGAGCTTGGAGGCACCCAGCGCCGCGGCGATCGCCCCGGCCGCCAGGTCGGCGTTGACGTTGCGCTCCACCCCGTCGGCGTCCCGACCGACGGTGGCGACCACCGGCAGGAACCCGTCGGCCAGCAGCTCGTCGAGGTAGCGGGTGTCGACCCGTTCCACCTCGCCGACGAACCCGAGGTCCTCGCCGGCGGGACCGACCGCAGGGCGCACCTGCAACAGGCCCGCGTCGGTCCCGGCGACCCCGACCCCGGGCCCACCGGCCTCGGTGACCAGGGTGACGACCTCCGGGTTGACCTTGCCGAGCAGCGCCATGCGGACCACGTCCATCATCGCGGTGTCGGTGACCCTGAGGCCGCCGACGAAGCGGGAGGTGACCCCGAGCGCGGTCGCCAACTCGCTGATCTGGGGTCCGCCGCCGTGCACGATCACGGGCTTCAGCCCGACGAAGTGCAGCAGGGCGACGTCGGCGGCGAAGGAGCGCTTGAGCTGCTCGTCCACCATGGCGTTGCCGCCGTACTTGATCACGATCGTCTGACCGTGGAAGCGGGTGATCCACGGCAGCGCCTCACGCAGGACCGCCGCCTTCTCCTGGGCGGCCTCCACGCGCTCGGTGGAGACGTGCTCGGCCGTGGTGATCCGCCGGCCCCCGATCCTCGGTGTGACGGTCCTGGACTCGGACACGATCGGCTCCTGCTCGCGGCTCATGTCGTGTACTCGGCGTTGAAGCGGACGTACTCCGGGGTCAGGTCACAGGTGAGCATCGTGGCCCGGGCATCGCCGGAGCCGACGTCGACGCCGATCTCGACCAGTGGCCGAGCCATGGCCGCGGCCGCCTGGCCCCGGTCGAAGCTCGTGGCGACCCCGAAGCGGCACACGGTGATCCCCCCGCAGGTCACCGTCACCCGACGCGGGTCGAACGACACGCCGGCGCTGCCCATGGCCATCAGGATCCGGCCCCAGTTGGGATCGGCGCCGTGGATCGCGGCCCGCACCAGCAGTGAGGTGGCGATCGCCCGTGCCAGCCGCTCGGCCTCCGACTCGGTGGCGGCGCCGGCCACCGTCACCGCCGCCACGCGGCTGGCTCCCTCGCCGTCGGCGACGACCTGCTCGGCGAGGTCGGCGCAGACCGCGTGCAGCGCACGCCCGACCACCTCGAGGTGCGGGGGTCGTGCCGCCCGTCCGCTGGCCAGCAGGGCCACGGTGTCGGAGGTGGAGCCGTCGCCATCCACGCTGATGCGGTTGATCGTGGGGCGGACAGCGCCGGTCAGGAGGCGATCCGCCAGCGGTCCGGCCAGCGGGGCGTCGGTGGTGAGCACGACCAGCAGGGTGGCCATCGCCGGCTCGATCATGCCCACGCCCTTGGCCATCCCGCCGACCACGCAGCGGCCCCCCTCACCATCGGTGACCTCGAAGGCGACCTGCTTGACGTGGGTGTCGGTGGTGAGGATCGCCTCGGCGGCGACGGCTCCGGCCGTCGGCGTCAACCCCTCGACCAGCGCCGGCAACGCCCCGGTGATCCGGTCCAGCGGCAGGGGGACCCCGATGACGCCGGTGGACATGACCAGGACGTCCTCGACCGCGACGCCGAGGTGGTCCGCGGTGGCCGCAGCCATCGAGCGGGCGTGCTCAGCGCCCTGCGGCGTGCACACGTTGGCGTTGCCGGAGTTGATCACCACGGCCCGGGCCGTGCCGTCGGCGGCGTGGCGCTCGGTGAGCTCGCAGGCCGGGGCCTTGACGAGGTTGGTGGTGGTCACCACGGCGGCGCCGGCCGTTGCGTCGGCGGCGACCAGCGCGAGATCGGGCTTGCCGGAGGGCTTGACGCCGCTGGCCACGCCGCCCGCGCGGAACCCCGCTGCCGCGGTGACCCCACCGAGGATCGGTACCAGCCCGGTGCGATCGACCGGTCCCCAGCCCGCGATCACGGGTACACCCCCACCGGCGTGAGCCCGAGGGTCTCCTCCTCACCGAGCATCAGGTTCGCGTTCTGCAGGGCCTGACCGGCAGCGCCCTTGCCCAGGTTGTCGATCGCCGAGGTGACCGTGACCCGGCCCGTACGGGGGTCCACGACCGCGCTGAGCTGGCAGCCGTTGGAGCCGGCGAGCGCCTTGGTGTGGGGGAAGGTCCCGGGCGCGAGGACGTGCACGAACGGCTCGCCGGCGTAGGCCCCGACGAGCGCGTCCTGGACCTCGTCGGCGCCGACACCCTCACGCAGCACGGCGTAGCACGTCGCCAGCAGACCCCGACTCATCGGTACCAGGTGCGGGGTGAAGCTGATGGCGCCGAGCGCGCCGGGCAGCCATCGCTCGATCTCCCCGGTGTGCCGGTGGCCGGGTGCGCCGTAGGCGCTCAGACTGCCGTGGAGGTGAGCGAAGTGGAGGTGGTCCTTGGCGGCCCGACCCGCCCCCGAGGTCCCCGACTTGGCGTCCACCACGATCGTGCCGGGCACGAGCAGTTCGGCCAGAGGCGCGAGTCCCAGCAGGGTCGCGGTCGGGTAGCACCCGGGGTTGGCGACCAGGCTCGCACCGATGATCCGGTCGCGCGCCAGCTCGGGGAGCCCGTAGGCCACGTCCGCCGCCACCGCCGCGTCCCCGGCCGCCAGTTCCGGACGCGGATGCGGCTCGCCGTACCAGGTGGTGAACCCGTCGACGCTGAGCCGGAAGGCGGCCGACAGGTCCACCACCGGCGTCCCGGCGTCGTAGAGGGCAGCGCCGAGCTCCAACGCCGCAGCGTGCGGGGTGGCCAGGACGACCAGGTCGAGCTCCGCGAGCGCTTCCAGGTCGATCGGGTCGAAGGTGCGTCCGCCGGCCAGGTTGGGGAACAGCGAGGCGACGGGCTCCCCGGCCTGCGAGCGAGCCGCGACCACCTCGGCGTCCATGGCCGGGTGGGCATCGAGGAGGCGCAGCAGCTCGGCGCCTCCGTAACCGGAGGCGCCGACGACGCCGAGGCGGTGCTGCACAGCGGGCTCCGTCCGCGGTGGTCGGTCAGGGTCCGCGTAAGGATGCAGGAAGTTGCAGGATTATGCAAAGCGGGGTGCTCCGCCGGTCCGGCGCATCGCTACCGTCGCGCTCGGAACGGCTCGTAGACGCGCGACCCCACCGCAGCGGAGGCACCGTGCCCACCCCAACCGATCCCTCCCTCCCCCCGGACGACGCCGGCACCACGGGCGCACCGGGTGCATCGGCGGAACTCGAACGGTTGCTCGCCGCACCCCGTCTGTCGGGGCTGGCGGGCGCGCGGGACGGCTCGCTGCTGGCCGTGGCCGTGGCGACGCCGAGCCCGGACGGCAAGCGCTACCGCTCGTCCATCTGGGGTCTGGACCCGGCGGGCCAACAGGAACCACGCCGCCTCACACGGGCCGCGCCGGGCGAGAGTGGGGCCACCTTCACCACGAGCGGTGACCTGCTCTTCACCTCCGCCCGGCCGGACCCGGACGCCGAGGACACCCCGGAGGATCCCCCGAGCGCGCTGTGGCGCCTGCCCCGTGCGGGTGGCGAGGCCGAACTGCAGGTGGCACCCAGGGCCGGTGTCGGCGAGGTCGTGGCGGCCCGGAACGCCGAGGTGGCGGTGTTCACCGCGAGGCTGCACCGCGGCGCTGCCACGCTGACCGCCGACGCGGAGCAGGACCAGGCGCGGCGCGACGCGGGGGTCACCGCGCACCTCTACGACCGCGGCGAGTACCCGATCCGCTTCTGGGATCACTGGCTCGGCCCGCGCGAGCCCGCGCTGTGGGTCCTCGACCTGGCGCGGCCGGCCGAGGAGGGCGTCCGGCTGCTGGCCCGCGGCCCGGCGCTGGAGGGCGCGAGCTTCGCGCTCAGCCCGGACGGCACCACGCTGGTGACCACTTGGCGACGCACCGGTGCCCGCCGGCACCCGAGCGACCTGGCCAGCGACCTGGTCGCGATCGACGTCGCGTCCGGACAGCGACGGGTCCTGCTCGCGGACGGACGGGACCACGACCACCCGGACATCTCCGCCGACGGTCGATCGGTGGTCTGCGTCGCGAGCGATCTGGGTGCCCCGGACCGCGCCGAGGAGGACACGCTGGTCGTGGTCGACCTGGCCGAGGGCGGCAGCCAGGACCTGGCCCCACAGCTGGATCGCTGGCCATCGGCGCCGAAGTGGCTGCCGAGCGGTGACGCCGTCGTCTGTGTGATCGACGACGACGGCCACCGCCCCCTCCTGCGTCTCGATGTGGCCGACGGCCGGGTGACGCGGCTGACCGGCGGCGGCGCCTTCAGCGACGCCGTCGTCGCAGATGACGGCACGCTGCACGCGCTGGGTTCCGCGATCGACGCGCCGCCGCGTCCGGTCCTCGTCGCCACCGACCGGGACGCCCAGGCTCCACCAGCCCTGCCCAGTCCGGCCGGCGACGATCCGGCGGTCGCCCACGTGGAGCGACTGGTCACCACCGCCAGCGACGGCGTCGAGATCGGCTCGTGGCTGCTCACCCCGCGTGCGGCGGAGGCGTCCGCGCCGGTGCCGCTGGTGGTGCTGGTCCACGGCGGGCCGTTGTCGTCGTGGAGCGGCTGGCACTGGCGGTGGAACCCACACGTGCTGGTCGCCGCCGGCTACGCGGTGCTGCTGCCGGATCCGGCCCTGTCGACCGGCTACGGGCGCGCGTTCATCGAGCGTGGCTGGGGCCGGTGGTTCGACGCGCCCTTCACCGACGTGATGGCCACCGTCGAGCATGCCGCGTCCCGTGCCGACATCGACGGGGACCGGGTGGCGATCGCCGGGGGGTCGTTCGGCGGCTACCTCGTCAACTGGATCGCCGGGCAGACCGACCGGTTCCGCGCGATCGTCACCCACGCCTCCCTGTGGTCGCTCCCCGGCTTCCACGGCACCACGGACGCCGGACTGCTCTGGGAGCGCGAGTTCGGGGATCCCTACCAGGACCCGCACCGGTACGTGGAGAACTCGCCCGACCGCCACGTCAGCCGGATCACGACCCCGATGCTGGTGATCCACGGGGAGCGGGATCTACGGGTCCCGATCAGCGAGGGGCTGACCCTGTGGACCGACCTGGTCCGCCACGACGTCGAAGCCCGGTTCCTGTACTTCCCGGACGAGCACCACTGGGTGCTCAAGCCCCAGCATGCCCGGCTGTGGTACGCCACGGTGCTCGCCTTCCTGGCCGAGCACCTGCGCGGGGAGCCCTTCCAGCGACCGGCGCTGCTGTGAGCCTCGAGCGGCGGTGACGCGTGCGGCTCAGCTGGCCGGAGGCGGGTTCCTGCGCAGACGCTTGAGCTCACCCCGGCGCTTCTTGTGCTCGAGCCGCCGCTCCTTCGACCCCCTGGTCGGTCGGGTCCGCCGGCGTTGCCGCGGGGGTTGCAGCGCCTCCCCCACGATCGATCTGAAGCGAGCGAGGACGGCCTCGCGGTTGCGGTGCTGGCTCTTGTGCTCGGAGCCGGTGAGGATCAGCACGCCGTCGGTGGTCAGACGGCTCGCCAGACGCTCCAGCAGACGGGCCCGCTGCGCCTCGGACAACGACGCCGAGGCAGCGACGTTCCAGCGCAGCTCGACCTTCGACTCGGTGGTGTTCACGCTCTGCCCGCCGGGTCCGCTCGAGCGGGCGGTGCGCACCTCGAGCTCCGCCTCGGGCACCGAGACGCCGTACGGGAGCGTGATCGTCGGCATACCGGTGAGGGTAGGAGCCCTGCGGACCGTCGCGCGTGGCTAGCGCCGGAGCGTGGCCCCGACCTTCTCGGCGGCGGTGGCCACCGCAGTGATGACGGCCTCGGCGTCCGCGTCGGTGAGCTGGCGCGCGGGGTCCTGCAGCCGCAACCGCATGGCCACGCTGCGGCGACCCTCGCCGAGCTGTGCACCGCGGTACTCGTCGAACCACCACAACTCGTCGAGCAGCACGCCCGCTGCGTCCCGCACCGCACGCTCCAGGGTCGCGTAGGTGACCGTGTCGTCGGCCACGAGCGCGACGTCCACGTTCATCGCCGGATGACGGACCAGGGTGCGTGCCGGGGTCGGCGGATGCCCGGCATCGGGCATGACCGCCAGGAACGGCTCCAGCAGCAACTCCCCCACGACGACGGGCTCCGGGAGGTCGCGGTCCTCAGCCTCGGACGGGTGGAGTTGCCCGACGACACCGACCTCCTGGCCCGCGAGCAGCAGCGCCGCGGTGCGGCCGGGGTGGAATCCCTCACGGGTGATGGCGACGCGTTCGAGCCGCCAACTCGGATCGTCGGGAGGCGCCAGCCGCCGGGCGATGCGGTCGAGCACGTCCAGGACGTCCCACACCGACCAGGCGTGCTCGGTGTCCAACCAACCCTCGCCCAGCTTGCGTCCCTGCGCGGCGAGCCCGATCACGCGCGGCTGCAGGGGGATGGGGCGGCCATCCGGATCGGTCCAGCGCCAGTCGCTGCCGATGACGGCGTCCAGTGCCGTGCCGAGCGGATCGTCCACCGGGCGGAAGCAGCGACCCAGTTCGGCCAGCGCCACCCCCGGGCGACCCTGGCCGTGGTTGTGCCGCACGGCCTGCAGCAGTCCCTCCAGCAGGGACGGGCGCATCGCTGCGGCGTCCCGGGCCAGGGGGTTGGCCAGCTGGACCCGCCCCGCCGAGGGCTGGACCCCCTCCAGGGCACGGCCCCCGACGAAGGGCCGGGTCTTGGCCTCGTGGAAGCCTCCCGCCAGGGCGAGCTCCCGGGCGGTGCGCTCGGCCCGTTGCGCGGCGGTCAAGCCGCCGGTGGTGGGCAGGGCCGGCAGATGGTCCGGGATGTTGTCGTAGCCGTGGAGACGGGCGATCTCCTCGGCGAGATCGGCGGGCCGCGACAGGTCCCGCCGCCAACTCGGCGGCAGGATCTCCAGTCGGGTCCCGGCCTCCCCGGCCTCCCCGGCCCCCCCGGCCCCCCCGGTCCCATCCGCGGCGGCGACGGCGGCCCCGGCACGCTCGAGCAGCGCCGTCTGCTGCTCATCGGCAAGCTCGACCGCCAGGGTGCGGCGCACGCGGGCGGGATCGAGCCGCACGCTGGGCCGCTCGGCCCAGCCAGGGGTCGGCTCGGCGGCGACCAGGCCAGCGCCGGTCGGATGTGCCCCGGCCAGTGAGGTGAGCAGCCCGGCCGCCCGCGCGACCGCACGACCGGCACCGGCCGGGTCCACCCCCCGCTCGAAGCGCACACTGGCCTCGCTGGTCAGCCCGAGACGCCGGGAGGTCCGTCGGATCGCGGCCGGTTCCCAGACCGCACCCTCCAGCAGGATGCGTCGGGTCGTCGCGGTGACCTCGGTGTCCGCACCACCCATCACACCGGCGAGGCTGACGGCATGGTCGGCGTCGTCGATCACGAGGTCACCGGCCACCAGGCGGCGCTCGACGTCATCGAGGGTGACGAGGTGCTCCCCCTCGACGGCGTCACGGACGGTGAGCGTCGGCCCGGCGAGGCGATCGAGGTCGAAGGCGTGCAGCGGCTGCCCGAGCTCGAGCATCACCAGGTTCGTGACGTCGACGGCGACGTCGATCGGTCGCATGCCGGACTGGGTCAGCCGCTGGCGCAGCCACAGCGGGGAACCACCCACCGCGACGTCCTCCAACACCCACGTGTCGAACGAGGCGCACCCGTCGGTGCGCAGCGTCACCGGGATGCTCGGCCCAGCGGGCCGCTCGGGGACCGCGGGCGCCCGGTAGGTCGTGTCGAGGATCGCCGCGAGATCACGCGCCACCCCGAGCACGGAGAGGTGGTCGCCACGGTCGGCCTGGACGGCGATCTCGATCACCGGCTCCCCGACGGGGATCAGGTCGTCGAGCGAGGCTCCCACCGGGGTGTCCAGGGGCAGTACCAGGATGCCGCTGGCGTCCTCGCCGAGCTCCAGCTCCTTCGGCGAGGCGAGCATGCCGTGGGAGGTGACCCCGCGGATCGCACGGGAGGTGAGGTCGAGCCCCTTGGTCCCGTCGGGGCCGACCACGCCCGGCACGTGGCCGCCCGGCAGCGCGTGGACGACCACGTCACCGACGTCGAAGTTCGCCGCACCGCACACGACCTCCACCTCACCGTCTCCGCCGTCGCCGGTGACACGGACGAACCGGAGCTTGTCGGCGTCGGGATGCGGCTCCCAGTGCAGGACCCGGGCGGTCCGCAGGCCTTCGGCACCGGCGCCGGGGGTGGTGACGTCCTCCACCTCGAGGCCGGACAGGCTCATGATCTCGACCAGCTCGTCGACACCCAGGTCGAGGTCGACGAGGTCCTTGAGCCAGGACAGCGGGAGCTTCACGGGTGGTCCTCCACGTCGGTGGGGCGGCCAGCTCACCCCGGCCGGACCGTCGGTCACGACGTCCGTCCGGGACCGGCGGTGGTCAGAAGCGTGCGAGGAAGCGGGCGTCGGCCTCGAACAGCTCGCGGATGTCACGGACACCGTGCCGCAGCATCGCGACGCGCTCGATCCCGATCCCGAACGCGAAACCGGAGTACCGCTCAGCATCGATCCCGCAGGCCGAGAGCACGTTGGGGTCGACCATCCCTGCCCCGAGGATCTCGAGCCACCCGTGGTTGCCACCGGGGCCGTCGAAGGACACGTCCACCTCGGCGCTGGGCTCGGTGAAGGGGAAGAAGGACGGGCGCAACCGGATCTGGCGATCGGCGCCGAACATCGCACGCGCGAAGGCGAGCAGCGTCCCACGCAGGTCGGCCATCGTCACGTGCTCGTCGACGTACAGCCCCTC
>Ga0102938_10003489_pt1 | contig 11730 bp, 12 predicted proteins | sample SalPonR2_B_D2_MG_FD_84516 | JGI IMG/M metagenome (GOLD analysis project Ga0102938, IMG submission 84516) | Salt pond soil microbial communities from South San Francisco under conditions of wetland restoration - Salt Pond MetaG R2_B_D2_MG | ecosystem: Environmental > Aquatic > Marine >... | reverse complement strand
GCCGCTTCCAATGTGGCGGATAAATACTGTTAAAATTGAAATAAAAAACAGCCCCCGGCGGGGGCTGTTTTTTTATAAAAATTATTGATCTTCTGTTAGGTCTAAATACTCCTCTCCCCAAGAATGGTAAAGCACCGGTACTACCACCAGGGTCAGAATCGTAGAGAAGAGCAGTCCAAAAATAATGGAAAAAGCTATAGGGGCCCAAGTAGGATTGGAGAAAGCCAAGGGTATCATACCGCCGATAGTGGTGGCGGCTGTAAGAATAATGGGTTGAAATCTGACCTGACCGGCCTGGATAACCGCTTCCTTTTTGTCCACACCTTGCAGGCGGCGCTGATTAATAGCATCTATCAATAGAATGGCGTTATTGACCACGATACCGGCCAAAGCCACTATTCCGATAACACCGGGAAAGGTCAGGGCTTGGCCGGTCAAGACCAAGCCGGGAAAAATGCCGATGACCGACAAGGGAATGGAGGCCAAAATGAACAGGGGCTGTCGAAAAGATTTGAATTGTAGAACCATTATCATAGCTATAATAAATATTCCCAAAAGAAGGGCTTTGATCATATCATTAAAGGATTGGTTGATATCCTGCTCTTCTCCGCCGAAACTGATCTCATAGTCGGCCGGGACATCCATTTTATCTATTCTTTCTTTCAAGGACCCGGTTACCGTTATCGGGGAAACATTATTGGTGGATTCACCGGTAACCTTGGCTATCCTCTCTCCTTCTTCGTGATCTATAAAAGCACGCTTGGATTCCAAACTCAAAGAAGTAAAATTGCTCAAGGGAATATCCCCCTTGGGGGTGGCTATGGTCAAGGAACTTATGGTGTCCGGGCTGATCCGGTCATCTCTTTCCCCATTCAGATCATACTTAACCGTAACATCGGTATCATCTCCGCCGCCCCTGATAACAGTGGCCTCGGATCCACTAATAGCATTCCTTAAAACACCGGCCACTTGCTGGGTGTTCACCCCGTAAACCTGGGCCTTGGCCCGGTTGATGTCAATGGCGAACTGGGCATGAGATTCTTCCCGGCTTACCTGAACATTGGCGGATCCGGGAATATTATCCAATTCGGTCTTTATATCCTCGCTCAATTCATCCAACTTGGTTAGAGAAGGGCCGGTGATATTGACCGTGATTGCGGACCCCGAAGGCGGTCCGGCGGTTAGTTGCACCACCTGGGCCTCAGCCGGAAAAATATCCAATTCCTTGATCTGAGACCTATATTCCTCGGCTATCTCAAAACTCTCCTTCTCCCGGTCTTCCCGGAGATTAACGATAATATTGGCCACATGCTCGCCTCCGGAACTATTGGAAATATAAGTATTAAACCTGGAGCCGATGTTAACCTGAAAGGATCTGATCCTTTTATCTCCCAAAAATAATTTCTCTACCCGGGAAGCGGTCTCGGAAGTTTTTTCCAAAGGAGTGCCTATCGGTTCTTCAATATTGACCGCAAAATAATCCTGGTCCTGCTCCGGAAAAAGATCTTGCTTTAAGATACCTTGAGCCGGGAGCATCATAGCTCCCAAAAAAAGCGCTATCAGAACCACACCCAGAACCCTTCTGGCCCGTTTTCGATCCAAAAAATATTTCAAAAATCGAGTGTAATAAGGCAAAATCCTTTTATCCAATAAAAAGGAGGAATAAGAATTCTGGCCGGATTTTTGCTTCTTGTTTCTTTTAAGCCACTTGGTGCTTAAGCTGGTCAAAAGCCCCAGGGCCACAAACAAGGCGGCCAACAGAGTTATGGTAACCGTGACCGGCAAGGACTTAATGAAATCTCCTATGATCCCGGAGGTTAAAAGCATGGGCAAGAAGGCAAAAATAGTGGTCAAGGTGCCGGCTATCAAGGGCAGGTGATACTCCCGAACCGTGGCCACGGTGGCCTGTTTTACTTCAAGACCCTCTCGGATCTTTCGGTTGATCCCCTCGGTGATAACAATAATGCTATCCACTAATATACCCAGGGACAGGATCAAGGCAAACAAGGTTAAAAAATTCAGGGTATAACCGATATAATTCAAAACAATAAAACTTATCAAAAAAGTTAAGGGCACGGCCAAGGCGGAAAGCAAGGCCTCGCGCCAGCCCACAAAGATCATTAAAAGCACCAGGATTATGACAATGGTCTGAATGCCGTTATTGGTCAAACTTTGGATATCATTGCTTATGTTTTCGGCCTGGTTGTCAATGACCTCTATTTTAACATTCTCCGGCAGGATATCGCCTTGAGCCCGGGCTATTTTTTCCTGGGCTCCGTTGACTATATCCAAAATATTCCCCTCGCTACCCTTGATAACAGACAAGGAAACAGCCGGATTGGAGCTTTCGCCCTCCAGACTGACTCGGGAAATACTGGTTCTTTCCTTAAAGGTGTCCTTGACCTCGGCCACATCCCGGACATAGACCACGCTGTCCTCCAAGGAAGTTATGGGAATATTCTCTACCTCGGGAGCGGAAGCTATCTGTCCCTGCATATTAACAGTGTAATTGGCTCCCCCGGTCTCAATATCACCCACCGGAATATCGGAATTAGCGGAGCTGATCGCCCGGGTTACCTGGGTGATGCCCAGATCATAATTATCCAAGGCGGATTTGTTTACCAAAACCCGGAATTCCCTTTCCTCTCCTCCGCTGATATCGACCTGGGACACATTCGGCACTCTCTTGATCTCGTCCTCGAGCTCTTCGGCCATATCCTTTAGTTGATTGACCTTGTAAGGTCCGCTCAGGGAAAACCTCAAAACCGGAAAAACCTCGGAGATGCTGATATCCTGGACCCGCGGATCATTGGCGTCACCGGGCAAGTCCATTTCCGCTCGATCAACCGCGTCTTCTACTTCATTGACTTTTTTATCTTTGTCCACACCAACCTCGAATTCAATAGAAATGGAAGAAAATCCCTGGGAAGACCGAGAGCTTACCTTGCTGATATTGCTTATACCCAAAACCTCGTCCTCAATAACATCGGTAACCAGTTTCTCCACATCCTCGGGACTGGCTCCGGGATAGGGAGTGGTAACCACGGCCATGGGTATATCCACCTCCGGAGTGGATTCCTTGGGAATATTATAAATGGAAATGATCCCGATAACCGCAATGGCCAGAGACAGGATAAGAACGAACTTTCGATTGTTTATAAAAAACTCCCAAAGAGTTTTCTTGTGTTTATTGTCAGTCATAATATGGAAAATTCAATAATTTATTCTACTTTCACTTTTTGCCCCTCGGACAGCCCCCTGACATTAGAAACTATCTCCATCTCGGAACTCAAGCCCCCGGTGATCTCGTTGTATTCGTTCACTACTTGCCCCAACTCCACTTCTTGTTTCTCTATTTTATTGTCCGACCCTACTATGAATACATAATCGGCCTCCGGAGTCACTTTAACGGAGCGGAAAGGCAATAGGAAGACATCGCTCCCGCCCGAACGCTTTGCTTGAATGTTCAGGTCCACATACTCCCCCACTACCAGATCGCCGCTTTCTTGGGTGATCGCGGTTACAACTTCCACTTTTTTGGTTTTGGAATCCACTTGGGGTGATACTTGGGAGATCACTCCGGAAGCTCCGGATTCCAAGTCCACCTTGGCTCCGGAGTTTACGAATTTTTTGTCCTCGGGAGAAATATAGGATTTGACCTGCAAACCGCTTTTATTGACCAAGGAAACCACCACATCCCCCGGATTGACCAATTCCTCCGGAGATACCGGCACTGAACCCACTTCTCCGGCAAAAGGGGCCTTGATATAGGCCTTACTCGCCCTGTCCAGAGCCAACTGCTTACCGGCCCGCGCTTCTTGGATGGAGGCCTTGATAGAGGCCAAGTCCACGTCCCGCGGCGGAGCCACTACCTCTTGATAAGAGGCCTGGGCTTGCTGCAAGGCCTTTTCTTGGGTCTGAACCGCGGACTGAGCTGTATTCAAATTAGCCCGGGCTTTCTGTTTGGCGTCCTCCAGGTTCTGTAAGGCCTTCTCATAATTAAACCGGCTTTGCTCCGAAGTGTTGTCCGAAGAAAGTTCGGCATTACTTACGGCCTGCCTTTGAGTCTGCAAATTCTGCTGGGCTTGATCTATATAAGAGATCTGGGTATTGATCCGCTGTTTTAACCCCTCTAAAGAATCTCCGTAAGCAGAGGTTCGGGGAAAACCTTGAGTGGTAATAGTATTATCCAGAGTAATTTTAAGGTCTCCCAGGGCTTGATCGGTAAGATCCAAGGACTCGCCCACCAAACTGTCTAATTCCTCTCCCTGGTCTACGGAAATACTTTCCGACAAACTATTCTGATATTCCCGGGCCTTGTGATAAGCTTCCCTGGCTTGCAGAAAAGTATTTTTCGCTTCTTGTTTGACCTGATGATTCTGGACTCCCAATACATCCTCATAAGCGTCATTGGCGCTTTTATCACCGGGCTTTTCTCCCAGGATATCACCGGCCGTGGTCAAGGCGGTCCTGATAGTGGACAAAAGATTGGAAGACAACAATTTGAGGCCGTCATAAGCATTCTCCAATTGTTGTTGCGTGGAAGTGGTGTTGTTGTTCAAGCTCACTTCGGCCAACTCCACCCCGATCTCGGCATTTTTGATCATGGCTTCGTTGTTGGCCTTGGTTTGCTGCAATTGGGCCCGGGCCTGCTCTAAAGCCGCTTCGGCCTGTTCCACCGAAGTACTGGCCCTATGGACCTGTTCTTGTGTGGCTCCGGCCCGCCTCTGGGCTAATTGGCTTTCCAATCTCGCTATGGAGGCCTCGGCCCTATTCACCTCCGAATCTAAAGCAGAGTGGTCCAACTCTACCAACAACTGCCCTTTTTCCACTTTTTCTCCTATACTAACATTGACCGATTTAACATCAGCTGATAATTGAGACCTTAGATCAACCTCTTGTAAGGCCTCAACCTTGCCGATGGAACTCAATTTGACCTGTTCCTTTTGAAATTGCCCCACTTGGACTGTTTCCACGGTCGGAAGATTTTCGGCCGAAGGTTCGCCTCTTACGCCGTTTTCCCGGCTCTGGCCGGTCAACTGCCAAGCAAAAACACCGCCAATAACCGCCAATATTAAAATTATAATGGATAAACTTCTTTTGTTTAAATTTTTCATACTTATATTATTTAATTAATTATCAAAGCCCAAGAAGGAAATTATCTGATCAGCCACCTGTCGAGGCGAAACCTTGATCTCTTTTCTTTCCTCCACATGCTCCACATAAAAAGTGCCCAGCATGCCCAAAATCATCATAGAAGCCAACCGAGGGCTGATCTGATCCTTTCTTCTATCTTGTTTTAAAATTTCCTCCATTATCTCTTCCAATTTCTTAACTATATCTTCCCTGGTCTTCCTCATTTTATCGCATAACTTCTTGTCCTTTTTGGATATCCGGAGAATAAGCAATCTAATAAGATGCTTTTCGGTAAAGAAAAAATTGATATAGGTCTCAATAAACAAATGCAGTTTCTTGTTGGCGGGCAATTCCCGGTACAAAACGCCCTCTAGTTTCTTTTCAAATTCCCGGGAAACTTCGTCGAAAAGTTTTAAAAAAAGGTCTTCCTTGCTTTGAAAATAGTAATACAGGGAGGGCTTGGTTACCCCCGATTTTTGAGCGATCATATTCAAAGAAATGGCGTGATAGGGGCTTTTAACCACTAAATTCCGCGCCGTCTTTAATATTTTTTTGTAGGTTTTATTGGAATTATTCATATATGAAAATTGATCAATTTATTTACCTACCGGTAAGTAAACATCTCCTATAATAAACCACATTCGGGATCCTGTCAATATTGGGTCTACCCTTTTTAAAAAACTGTGTTATAATGGTCGCATGAAAAAAGCAACCCTTATTTTATTATTGTTACTACTCATATTTCCCGCCGAAAAGATCCGAGGTGCCTCCCCTGTTTCCGGACGCATTCTTTTACAAGTGGAAGAAAGCGGTCAGGCCTGGTATGTACACCCCAAGAACCAAAAAAGACATTTTTTAGGGCGTCCGGCGGACGCTTTTCGGATAATGCGGGAGCTCTCCCTGGGCGCGCGCCATCAATTCATCACGAATACGGATATCTTTCCGGAGAGACTGGCCGGAAAGATACTTCTGGATGTGGAGGAGCATGGCGAGGCCTACTATATTCACCCGCCCACTTTAAAAAAACATTACTTGGGCCGTCCGGCGGACGCTTTTCGGGTAATGCGGGAACTGGGCCTGGGTATAAGTAATAAGGACCTGGCCGCCATACCTCGGGGCGATACTGACAAACCGGAAGATGAGTCGGGTTCCAAAATATTAATATCCGGCGTTCCCTTTACTCCTCAAGCTCCGTTCGGGAATTGGCAGGATCAGAGACAACAGGACGGCTGTGAGGAGGCCTCGGCCCTAATGTCGGTCCGATGGGCCCGCGGACAAAACTTAACCCGACAACAAGCCCTGGGAGAAATAAAAACCATATCCGATTTTCTCCAAAACAAATACGGAGAATACCGAGATATCTCCCTACTCAATATGAGGAATTGGATCTTCCAAGATTATCTGGACCACTCCCGGGTTCGAGTAGAACCAGATGTGGCAATAAGGGATATTATCCGGGAACTGGGGGATGGTAATTTGGTCCTGGCCCCCATGAACGGACAAAAATTAACCAATCCCTATTATACTCCCCCGGGTCCTTCCCGCCACATGATAATCATCCGGGGTTATGACCCGGCCAACAAAATCTTTATCACCAACGACCCGGGAACCAGACATGGCGAATTATTTGAATATAACGCCCAAAGTTTTTACGAAGCCATTCGGGCCTATCCCACCGGCTACCATGAACCTATTCCCGAGGTCTCGCGGGATGTAATAATAGTGGAAAAATAAAATCAAACCGGGAAACTCCGGTTTGATCAAAATAAACAAAAATAATCCCTATTCCAAACAGGATTTGATCTTATCAATAACTTTGCTCATGGAATAATCGGTTTTAACCAAGTAGTCAACCGCCCCTAATTCCTTGCCTTTTTCTATATCCGGATCCTGGCCCAAATTGGATAATATCAATACCGGGATCTTTTTTAATTTACTATCCTTTTTTATCTCCTTTAAAACATCAAAACCGTCCTTTTCCGGCATTATCAAATCCAAAAGTATCAAGTCCGGCTTTTTCTTTTTTATCATCTCTTTGGCCTTGACCCCGTCGGTGGCGATCAGGACCTCGAATCCGGCCTGCTGTAAACCATTGCCATAAGCACGGGAGATGAACTTGTCATCTTCCGCGATCAGTATCTTTTGCTTTTTGCCCATAAATTTTTAGTTTAAAATTAATCCAGGTAGGTTTTGATCTTCTTCTTCAAAGCGCTCAAACTCCAGTTGGATTTGATCAAATAATCCTTGGCCCCCCAGGTCTCCAAACACTTCTTGGCGTTCTCTTCATCGCTTTTAACGGAAATGATTATCACCGGAACTTTTTTAATTATTCCGATGTCATTCATCTCCTTTAAGATCTCTTCTCCTTGAACCTTGGGAAGGACCAAATCCAAAAGGATAAGATCCGGCAATTCTTCCCCTCTTATCTTTTCCAGGGCCTCATCCCCTTCATAGGCAACATCCACTTCATAACCCTCCTGTTCCAAAAACTTCTTATAAACCTTGACAATGGGCTTGTTGTCCTCCACTAATAATACTCTTTTTGTCATAATTTTATAATTATTTAAACTAATTAACCAAACTCTTCGCCCCCTCTTTCTTGCTCATTCCTTCGTGGGGGATACTGATATAAAAAGTAGTTCCCTTGCCCTTTCGGGAACGAAGCCACATATCGGCTCCGGAAGACTCGATGATTATTTTGGCCACATATAAACCCAAACCGCTTCCTTCGGCATGGGCCTTTACGGCATTATCGGAGCGAAAAAATTTCTCAAATATCCGCTTGCGTTCCTCTTGGGAAATGCCTATACCGCTATCTTTGACGCTGATCAGATAATCATTTTTCCTGTTTTTCAAATTAACTTCTATAACCGCATTTTGCCCACTGGGGGAATACTTAATGGCATTGGTCAATAAATTGTGGACTACTTGATGCAACAAAGTTCGATCTATTTTAACTGGGGGTAATTCTTTTTGGGGATAATTATACTTGATCTCAATATTTTTGTCATTAGCCAACTGCATCACTCCGTGGATCACATCCTTGATAAAATAAATCAGGTCATCCGACCGCGGCTCGATCTTGAGCTTACCTTCCTCTAAACGGGAAACATTCAAGAGATTATTCACCAAAGATATCATCCTTTCCGTGGATTCCCTAACATCACTGACATATTCCTTTTGCTTCTTATTCAAGGTGCCGTCCCTTTCATTGGCTAACATCTCCATAAAAAGCTTGATAGAAGTTAAGGGAGTGCGAAGCTGGTGCGAAGCTATGGAAATAAATTCGGTTTTCATCTCCTTTATCTCTTTCAAGCGCGTAATATCCCGCATAACTATGGTTCCGCCAAACTTACCCCTTTTTTTATCCTGAATGGGGTTTATGGAGACCTCAAAGAATTTACCGTCCACGGAACACTCCTTGATATGGAATTTTTTCGAATCATTTATTACTTTATCAACAGCTCGTTCCAGATCAAGGTCTTTTTTCTTCTTGTTATCCCTTGTTTTTATTTTTTTCTCTAAACTTTCCAGTACTTCTGATAATTTTATCTTCTTCTTTCTTAAACCGGATATTCTCTTCATTACGGAATTTATTGTTATTATTTTTTTATCGGAATCAAAGACCGCTACCGCATCCTTGATATTATCCGCCAAACCCTTTAAATAATAATCTTTATCAAAAAAAGAAAATTTAGAACCATTGGACAAACCCGATTTTTGTCTACCTCTTTTCATATTTTACTGCCTTGGATTTACTTTTTATTCTACTGTTATTTTAACATTTTAATCGATTTTAATAAAATTTACTTGATCTTTTATATGATTTTTCCGATCGAAGAATCAATCTCGCCGGGACAAAATATCTTCCGCTTTTCCGGATTCAACCAATTCAACCTCGATCTTTTTGTCTTGCAGGGCCATTTCCATATTAGAACCGAGTTGTTCCAGGAAAACTTTTTCCACTCCCCGATCGGCCAGCATCTGGGCCACCTTGGGGCCGGCTCCGCCTCCGCCTTGGACAAAGGGATTCTCCATGGCCTCTTCCAATTCTCCGTCATTAAAAATAAGATAATACGGAGCCCGGCCGGCGTTGGGCGCGGTTTGGGCTTGCGGAGTTTTGTCTTGGGAAGCAATAGCGATCTTCATAAGTTCAAATTTTATTTATAATATCTTTTCCATTAATTTACCCTGGAACACGGAAACAACCACCATAACCGAGATCAATATCAATATAAAAGGCCAGCCGAAGTAATATATGGCTATGGGTAATAAAGGCAATTTAACTGAACGATTATACAAAAAACAGGTTATCAAACCGTCAGAGGCACCTTTTCCCTTAAGGTCGCTTAAAAGCGGATACCAAACATAAATAGGGCCGGTGGAGATAACCCCTCCGATAACGGCAAAGATCCACTTCTTTACTCCCTTGCCTCGGAGATGCTTTAACACCCAATTTCGGGTCACGAAATAATTGACCAAGGCCATTAAAACAAAAACAAAAGCGAACACCGGAATTATTTTTAAAAATATCTTACCGGAAAAACCCAAACTTTGGTAAAAAATATCCGGATAAAGTGCAAACAGGACCAAATACAGAGCCCCTACCAGGATCAAAAAATGCTTATCAAAGGAAAGTTGTTTTAATTTGGTGATCATACAAACAAATTTAAAAGGCCCACCGTAACCAAGGCCACTACCAGGACCAAAACAAAAGATAGTAAATTCCTAAGCAGGGCAAACTTTTTCCCCAAGGATTTGGCCTCTACCGGCAATTGCACCACCCCCACGGTAACCCAGGCCACCAAAAAAGCGGCCACGGCTATCAAGCTCACCCCTTTCTTCAAAAGCTCTCCACCCAGAATATAACTGGTTACCGGATTGCCGGCGGCAATGCTACCGATCACATCACCGACCAAGACATCCCAGATCCAACTCTTGCCCAAAACCGCCACATAGAAGGATTTGGGTATGGCCACGGACAAAAAACTGGTCAAAAGCACCACTCCGACCAAAAGGGGCAGGATATTAAGAATGCCCTTGCCGGCTTTGAACAAGGAATTTTTAGCTTTAAATGTATCCATAGTATTCACTTTTATTGTAACATATACCAAATTAATAAAAACCCCTATTAAAAAAGCCGCGTAATTCCTTACGCGGCTCTGCGGCTTTGAATTATTTGGGGTAGAAAATAGCCACTCCTCCTTCATAATAGTCCGTCTTCAGAAAGAGGCACCAACCGCTTTCTTCGTCAAGAGGGGGAGCTATGTCCCCAAAGGTGGTGGATATGATCGGGAGAGACTCCTCTCCCCGGAATGCCTCCAGGCTTTTCCTGGGATCATATTCCCGGTCCGCTATAAAATTGAATTTTATAGAAACCACTGTGCCAATAAAGGCCTCCTCGGGGAATCCCTCGGATTCGGTCTGCAAAATATCTTCTTCCTTGGGGAAGAAGATGACCTTGGCATCTACAAGCTCAAAAAAGCCATCAATCTGGCCAAAGGCGTTTTTTACTTCCATGGGAAGGCTTTCAAAAACCTGCTGCAACCTGCTAAACCTCTTGTTGATGTCCATCTTTACCTCCTTTTGGTTTATATTAAAAGAACAATTCTTATTTTAAATTTTTATAAAAATAACACAAAAAATAATATTTGTCAATGTATTGTGATAATGTGCACACACATATGGCGAATTGGTCGCGTTGCAGCCTACCGTCAGGTGACTGCAACGCTTTTGAGGTCTAACCATTTTCTTCGGTTTTATTTCAGAATATTCTTATTCCATAAAAAAGTGGCAGTCCTCTGTCGAGATGCTGCCACAGTTATTCAAAATTCAAGATCTGACCCCACCGTTATTTCTTACAAAAGATAATTGCAAAAAAATGAGCCGGACCAGCACAGTTTCTGGCAAAACACTCAAAAAAATGCTAAAATTATATATATAACAATAATTAAACTAGATATTTTAATTTAAAAGCTATGAAGAATTATTCAATTATTTTCAGCGTGATCGCCATCACTTTACTTCTTCTTACTGGTTGTGGCCAAAACGCAGCCCCAAAAGAAGAGGGTGGCGACACTACTAAAAACAATAACGGGACTACGAAAATTGATACCGGCGAAGGGAAAATAGAACTCGGCAATAATGTAGAACTACCCGATGATTTCCCGGACGACGTATATATAATAGAGGGGAACATCTCTTCCTTATTGAGAGAAGAGAAAAAATCCAAACTGAGCCTCCATATAGAAACGAACAAATCGTTCAAAGCGGCGCAGAAAGCATATATAAAAGAATCTAAAGAAAGAGGGTGGAGCAAGAAAACAACTGTTGACGTACCCAAAATGCCAACCATCCATTTTGAAAAAAACGGAAGAAAATTAAATGTGACCGTCCAACACAAAAGTACAACAATGAATGACAAAACCCTAATAACTCTTTCCGTGGATAAAAAATAGCCGGCTTGGACAACCTCTAAAAATTAAACTTTGGTCGCGTTGCAGTCTACCGTCAGGTGACTGCAACGCTTTTTAAGGTCTGATCATTTTCTTTGGTTTTGTTTTAGAATATTCTTATTCCATAAAAAAGTAGCAG
>Ga0102938_10003488_pt1 | contig 11731 bp, 7 predicted proteins | sample SalPonR2_B_D2_MG_FD_84516 | JGI IMG/M metagenome (GOLD analysis project Ga0102938, IMG submission 84516) | Salt pond soil microbial communities from South San Francisco under conditions of wetland restoration - Salt Pond MetaG R2_B_D2_MG | ecosystem: Environmental > Aquatic > Marine > Intertidal... | reverse complement strand
TAAAGAAAAAGCTGAACAACCGAGAAAAGAAGCTAAAAAAGAATATATTTCTGAATGTCAGATAGAAACCGACCTCGAAATATTATTCCCGGATGATTATATAAGTAATATTTCAGAAAGAATAAATCTTTACAGGGAATTAGATAATATTAAGGATGAAGAAAGTCTTATTAAATTTGAAGAAAAAATTGAAGACAGATTTGGGAAGCTTCCTGAGCCAACTAAAGATTTACTTGATGTTGTCAGGTTAAGATGGATTGCCAAAGAACTTGGTTTTGAAAAAATAATCATTAAAAACAACATCATGGTTATTCATTTTATTTCAAACCAGGAATCACCCTATTACAAGTCTCAGATATTTACCAATATTTTAAGATATGTCCAGCAAAATCCACGGATTTTTAATATGAAAGAAGGCAAAAAGTTAACCATGACCTTAAAAAATGTTAAAAATATTAAGATCGCTCTGAAAATTTTGCTAAACATGAAAGAAAATATTTAGTTTTGTAGAAATCAGATTATCAATGAATATCGCAATAGATATTGGGAATAGTTCAGTAAAAGCAGGAGTTTTTGACAATGAAAAACTGGTAGAAGTTTTTCGTTATGAGAAAATTAACAAAAATCAACTTGAAGCAATAACAAATCAATACAATATTGAAAATTCTATTGTTGCCTCTGTTCAAAAAGATGATCCTGACTCAATTGAGGAGATAGAGTCTGTTTTAAAAAATGTAATGCAACTGAATCATAATACCCCTCTTCCGATTGAGAATCAATACACAACGCCCGAAACGCTGGGCCTGGACAGAATTGCTGCTGCAGTAGGTGGATATATTTTATTCCCCGACTCAAACGTTTTAATTTTCGATATCGGAACAGCAATTACAATTGACTTTATAACAAAAGACAAAAAATATATTGGAGGAAATATCTCGCCTGGTCTGAATATGAGGTTTAAAGCACTCAATAATTATACAGATAAATTGCCTTATTTAACTCAAGACAACACATTTGGCTTGTTGGGCTCAAACACCCATGAGGCAATTGTTTCAGGGGTTCAAAACGGACTTGTTTTTGAAATTAATCAATATATAAAAGAATTCAAGGAGAAACACAAAAAAATTAAACCGATCTTAACAGGAGGAGATGCTAATTTCTTTGATAATAAATTAAATTATCGCATCTTTGTGGAGCAAAATTTAGTTTTAATTGGATTAAACGAAATCTTGAAATATAATATTACATGAAAATTAAGAAGCTCTTATTATTAACGCTCATACTTTTTAGCTTCAAAATAGGTTTAGCACAAAAAAATTCATTCTCTCCATACACAAGGTATGGTGTAGGAGAAATCTTAAAACAGGGTTATGCTACCAACTTAGGAATTGGAGGAATTTCATACGGATTCAGGAAAAACAACACACTTAATTACCTTAATCCGGCATCATACACGGTGCAAGATACAAATTCATTTATATTCGATTTTGGATTATCAGGAAACCTAAGTCAATTCCGAAATAATACTGAACAGATGAATAAGAAAACGGTTTCTCTGGATCATGTATCGATTGGCTTTCCTGTTATTCGATGGTGGAAAAGCAGTATAGGAATTGCTCCTTATAGTCATGTGGGTTATAATATACAAGTTCCTTATACTACAACAGACAACGAAACATATAACTACCAGTATCAGGGCGACGGCGGATTAAGAAAATTTTATATTGGAAATGCTTTCCAGCTTATACCGTCTTTATCGCTGGGAGTCAATTATTCGTACTTATTTGGCAGGCTTACCTACAACAATATAGTTCGCTGGCCGGATGATGCGAGCACTCAAAACCTGGTTTACACAAGAGAAAAAATAATAAATGGTTCCGTTTTAAATTTAGGAATTCAATATCATAATGAAATATTTGGAGATTATAAACTAACCGTAGGTGCAACATATGATCTCCCTATGAAGATGAATCTGGAAGAGAGTTATATTTATACTAATGGTCTGGACACAATATCAAACGAAAATAAAACCAATTTTAACTTTCCGGTTCAATATGGATTAGGTTTTTCTATCAGTAATAAAAAAATTCTTTTTGGTATGGATTTCTCCTATCAGGATTGGGCAAAAGTTAATGAATTCAACTATTTACAAAACAGTTATTCAGTTAATGCAGGATTTGAATACACGCCGGACAGGGAAGCTTTAAGAAATTATTTTAAGCATGTTAATTATAGAATTGGTGGTTTTTACAATCAATCCTACCTGAATATGGAAGGAGAATCAATTAATAATTATGGCATAACTTTTGGACTAGGATTACCAATAAAATATCAGAAAACCAAATTTAATATATCTTGTCAGTTAGGCAGGAAAGGCACAACAAATAATAACTTAATAGAAATAAACTATGCCACCATAAATTTCAATATCACATTTTTCGACTTTTGGTTTATAAAACATAAATATCAATAATAACTTAAATACCAGGCAAAATGAAAACGATTAACAAACTTACTTTAGCAATACTGACTGTTTTTATTTCTGCAACCGTAGCAGTCGGGCAGAAAGGTGTTGAAGATGGTTCTAAATATGGACATGGAGAAGACAGTATACGATGCTTAACCAATCTTTCACTTTACACCGAATTCTATAAACAAAATAACTATGAAGATGCTGTCAAACCATGGAAGATTGTGTATAATGAATGTCCAAAATCCACAAAGAATGTCTATCTTCATGGTGAAAATATGTTAACCGATGCCATTGAAAATGCTGAAGATAAAGAGCAGAAGAAAGCGCTTATCGACAGTTTAATGGGACTTTATGATAAAAGAATAAAATACTTTAATCAAAAAGGATTTGTTTTAGGTAAGAAAGGTCTCGACTGGATCAAATATTCAGAAAAAACGCTCGGTACTTTTCAAAAAGGTTATGACATTTTAAAGGAATCTATCGAATTAAGAGGCAATGAATCCAGCATTGGTGTGCTTGTATCATTCATGCAGTCTACAGGAACGCTTTATGAAAACAATGAGTTAACTGGTCAGGATGTGGTTGAAAATTATGATAAAGCATTAAAAATTCTTGATAAAAGACTGGAAAAAAATGCAAACGACAATTATGCTCAGAGAGGCAAAGAAATAATTGATAAGATCTTTAAAGGAACAGATGCTGCAAACTGTGAAAATGTTATCAAACTTTTCAAACCAAGATTTGAAGAGAATCCAGAGAATATTGATTTACTAAAAAACATTACAACATTACTTGATGAGCTAAATTGTACTGACAGCAAGTTATATGCAGATGCAGCTGAAAAATTACATGAATTAGAACCATCTGCAGAATCAGCTCATCACCTGGCAAAATTATTCTATTCTAAGAAAAATTTCAGTAAATCTGTTACCTACTATAAGGAAGCAATTGAGCTTCAGGACGATGCTGAAAAGAAAGCACAGTATTATTTAGAACTGGGAGAATTAACTTATACAAAGCTGAATGACAAACCTACTGCAAGGTCTTATGCAAGAAAAGCTATAAATGCAGATTCCGACAACGGTAGAGCTTATATTCTCATTGGCAGAATGTATGCGGATTCACAAGAATCTTGTGGCAAAGATGAATTTGAAAAGCAAGCGGTATTATGGGCTGCTGTTGATAAATTTATCCAGGCAAAAAATGCAGACCCAAGTGTGAAAGAAGAAGCGAATGGTTATATTAATTCCTATCAACCCAGGTTCCCTGATAAGAAAACTATTTTCTTTCAAAACTATAAATTAGGTGACACCTATACTGTTGGTTGCTGGATTAATGAAACCACAACTGTTAGAACACCCTAATTTCTCATGAAAGTTTACGGCAAAAAAAAGCATAATACAATAATCTCGCTTATATGCGGGATTATTGTGTTATTTGCCAGTTGCAAGAGTGATATAGAAAAAGTAAATCTGTTAGAAGAGAACAAAAATTATCCGGACCAGTCTCTTGAAGATGCAGAAATAGTTTACAATAAAAACGGAAAGGTTGATGTCATACTTACCGCCCGGAAAATAAACAGGTATACTACAGTTGATGAGCCTCACACAATATTTCCAGATGGACTCGTTGCCAGATTTTATGACAGTACTCAAACTATAGAGTCAAAATTCTCTTCAAACTATGCCATATACCATGAATCGGACGAATTACTGGAAGCTAAAAACAACGTGGTGGCAATTAACAACAAAGGAGATACCCTGAATACGGAATACTTAATTTGGTACCAGGAAGAAGAAGTGATTTATACAGACCGCTATGTAAGAATCACAACTCCTACAGGGATTATACATGGAAAAGGTTTTGAATCGAATCAAAATTTTACCAATTGGGAAATAAAAGAAACATCAGGAACCATTCAAGTTGAAGAAGATGAAGAAAAAAGGTAAACCCATTCATATGCTGGAAATAATATGGATAATAATTGCCGTATTATGTTTAATACTTGGGATAAAAAAGGCTGTTGATAATTTCATGAATCAAAGTCTTATGTTTTTCTTTTTTACAATCATTGCATTAATCATGTTTTCGATAAGAAGGTATCTAAGAAAAAACAATTCAGCACATTAAAAATCAATTTTGAAAAAAGATTTCCATTGATATTTCCAGAAAACAATTTAAATTTCTATCTTCGTAGCCTCAAAAATTAAAGTAAAACATATCTAAATAAAAATTATTTATCAATGTCAACATTAGAAAGAATAAGAAACAGAGCAGGATTATTAGTTGCTATTGTAATTGGGATGGCTTTGTTAGCCTTTATTTTAGGCGACCTGTTTTCCCAGGGTGGAGCTGCTCTAAGAGGTGATCGATTTGAAATCGCTGAAATAGATGGCAAATCAGTATCTTACAAATCATTTAGAAATGAAGTAGAAAATCTGGTAAAGGTGAATAAATTTTCACAAAGAAAATCATCTCTTGATCCTGAAACCAGGGAAAGAATCAGAGAGCAAGTATGGCAGACTCTTACCCGTGAATATGTAATGGAAGATGAATATGATGAATTGGGGTTAGGCGTCGGCCAGGATGAGTTATGGGATATGGTACAGGGAGAAAACATACACCCCCTTATTAAAAGAATTTTCACCAATCCGGAAACAGGACAGGTAAATACTTTACAAATTATCCGATTCCTAAAGCAACGCCAACAGGATCCCTCCCTGGAAAATTATTGGCTATATCTTGAAGATCAAATGATTAAAGAAAGGAAGTTTTCAAAATTCAATAACCTCATTTCCCAAAGCATTTATATACCTTCTCAAAAAGCGAAGCAACTAGCCAGTTTAAATTCTACAAATGTTGATTTTAATTTTATAGTTGAAAGGTTTTCATCGATTTCTGATAGCATGGTGAGTATTGATAAGAAGGACCTTAAAGATTATTATCAAAAGCATGAAGCCAGCTATAAACAATCAGCTTCACGAGATATTGAATATGTTTCTTTTGACATTGAACCAACAGAGGAGGATTACACAATAGTTAAGAATGAGCTGGAAAACCTGAAAAGTGAATTCCTGGAAACAAAAAACAATGCCGAATTCGTAAATCTGAATAGTGATATTTCATTTGAGGATGACTATAAAAAGAAAGAAGAACTCTCAGACAGCATAGCTGATTTTATTTTTAATGCTGAAGAAGGAGGAATTTATGGCCCTTATCTTGAAAATGAATATTACAAGTTCGCTAAACTTGTTGACACTAAACAACTTCCGGATTCTGTAAAGGCAAGACACATTCTGATTCAGCCCGACAGAAGATCAAGAAATGTACAGCAGGCAAGAAACAAAGCTGACAGTCTTATGAATCTTATTAAAAACGGAGCAGACTTTGCGGAACTGGCAAGAAAACATTCTGCAGATAAAAAAAGTGCTACCGAAGGGGGAAGTGTAGGATGGTTTAAAGAAGGAGAAATGGTTGAAGCTTTTTCAGATACATGCTTCTTTAGTGAAATTGGCGAAGTTAAATTAGTTACATCTCCCCAGACAGGATTCCACATAGTTGAGGTTACTGACAAGGGAAGAAAAGTTAAAAAAGCACAGGTAGCCATTCTTGCAAGAAAAGTTGACCCAAGCTCAGAAACATATAACAATATTTATAACAAAGCAAGTCGTTTCGCCGGTAAACACAGAACATACGATGAATTTATTGAGGGAATCAATGAAGAAGATCTTACTAAAAAGGTAGCAAATAATATTCAAAGAAACGCGAAACAAATAGCAGGACTGGAAAATGCAAGAAAGCTAATCAGATCGGCGTTTGAAACTAAAGAAAAAGAAATTATTAAATCAAAAGAAGACAATCAGCCGATATTTGAAATTAAAGATCAGTTTGTTATTGCTTTTGTAACTGAAGCAAGAAAAGATGGTATTGCCCCATTTGATGAAGTAAAAGAAGATATTAAAGTAAAAGTAAAAGAGAATAAAAAAGCTGAAAAGCTTGCTGAAAAAATGAAAAATGCAGCTTCTCAAAAAGGTTCTTTGGATGCAGTGGCTTCTGAACTTGGCCTTCAATTACAAACAGCTTCCAACATTACCTATTCCAGTTTTAATATAAGAGGCGCCGGAGCAGAACCTAAACTGGTGGGAGCAGCTCTTGCTATGGACCCCAATAAAATTTCAGCGCCCGTTAAAGGTGAAAATGGAGTTTATTTGATTGAAGTGACTAACAGACAAGAGAATAACAATATTAGTCCTGATATGATAAAACAAAGAGAAATTCAGGGATTAACAAGAACAGCAACTTACGAGGTTTATAATGCACTGAAAGAAGCAGCAAAGATACAGGACAAAAGATATAAATTCTATTAAAATGAATTTTATGAAAAAGAGGCTGTCTCAAAAAGGCAGCCTCTTTTTTTTCATTTTTTCTTTATAAAATGTTTAATTCTTTCCGAAGCTTCAGCTATATCATCCTTCTCCCTGGCAATATTAAAACGCACATAATTCCTGTAAGTCTGCCCAAAATGTTCACCGGGAATAACAGCTACCTTTTCCTTATCATAGAGATCCATAGTAAATTTAAACCCATCTGTATGTCCTTTAGGTAACTCAGCCCAGATAAAGAAACCTCCCCTGATTTCAGGTATGCTGAAACCAAGATCGCTTAAATTCCTCTTTAACAAATAAAAACTATCCTGAAGTTTTTCTCTTAACATCGAAGTATATTCCCTTCCCCAATTATATTTTTGTAAATAAATTACCAATGCTTCCTGCAATACGGAAGGTGAAGATAAACCGGTATAATCATGAATGGCCTTAATTTCATCCATATGTTTTTTATGACATGCCATATAGCCAAGACGCCATCCGGTAATTGACAAAAGCTTGGAAAAACTATTTACATAAAAAACTCTTTCTGTTAACTGGTTTATAGGATGATAAGGCTCTTTATCAAAGTATAATTCCTGATAAACCGCATCTAATACAATAAACAGATCATGTTTTTCTGCAATGTTAATTAACTTTTTAACTTCTTCTTTTTCCCATATCTTGCCAAAAGGATTACCGGGAGTATTCAGGAAGATAACTTTCACATTATTCTTCAGAACAGCATCTTCTAATTCTGCAAAATCAACTTTTCCACCTTCCAGGTATGCAAAAGAAACAAACCCGGTATTAAAAATTCCTGGCAGTTCCTTATAACTTTCATAAACTGGCTCAAAAGCCAAAGCTGAAAAATTTCCATTAAAAAGCTTATTAAAGTATGTATACAACAAAGAAACAGCTTCAGTACCACCGTTTGTAACAAGAAAATTCTCTACTGATAGGGGTTTATAAAAATTATATTTATCTACAAGCAACTTAAGCAAACCATTATTTCCGGTTCCCGGAGCATATTGATGGATCGGTTTTACAGCTATATCGGAAAGAATATCAAGTAATTCTTTGGGAGGCTGAAACCCCGGGATACCCTGCGCCAGGTTAATTCCTCCATAAGTTTTCACCTTATTACTCATAAAACTTATCAAAGAGCCGGATGGTTTTTTATATATACTCATATACAGATTATTTCTTGTATTTTTTCATTCTTTTCCTGGAAAGCCCGAATTTTTCCGACTCTACATTTCCCAGGGGTTCTGTATGAACCATCACATCGTAAGTATTGGTAATTTTTCCTTTTATGTTATTTTCCACTTCTTTAGCAATCTTATGGCCTTTAGCTATTGTAATTTCTGGGTCTACTTCCACATCCAGGGCAATCACATACTGATCAGCATGCTTTCTTAATCTGACTCTGTGAGGGTTATGCGCTCCTTCAACTTCTTCTACAGCATCAAATATCTTATAATAAACAGTAGAATCATCAACCCCATCCATAAGTTCTACATTGCTTTCCATAAAAATTAAAAAGCCTTCTTTCATAATCCAAATACTTACAGCCATTGCAATAATTAGGTCAAGGACAGGCAAATTTAACTGATGTGTAAAAAATAATCCGAGCAAAACCGATCCGGAAATAAGAATGTCATTGCGCATATTCTTCGCATTGGCAATTACCATTGGGCTATTAACCTTCTTACCTACACGAAACTGATAGATAGCTAATGATACTTTAAAAACTATTGAAACGATGGTAACATAGATAGCAAGCAAGGTGGGAACAGCATGTGGTTGATTTTCTATTATTCTCATCAGGGTTGTATAAAATAACTGTGCACCAACGAAAAAAATAATAAAACTAAGGACTTTGGTTGCAATAGCCTCAGCTCGTTGGTATCCGTAAGGGTATTTATAATCAGGAGGTTTACAGATTATTTTTGAAGCATAGAATGTTATAATGAAGGAAATTACGTCTGATGCAGTGTCCAGGCCATCACTAATAACTGCAAAACTTCCGGATATAATACCAGCACCTATTTTCAAAACAGCCAGGAATCCATTACCCAACATCCCTATTCTGGAAGCTTTCTTTATTGACTGAGATTTTGTGCTCATAATAATCGGTTCTGTAAAGAAACGAATTTACTTCAATTTTTTATGATGCCCAAATTATAATATATAAATCAGGGTTGTCTTAAAACCAGAACAGCCGGGTTCTTAGAACAATGAACCCGGCTGTTAATTAAACCCTATTTCCCTGTTTTTTTATTTTTTTTGAAATAACAACGAATTAAAAATTAATTTATATGAAACAGGGGTGGATGCCCTGAATTGTGGTTTGAATGTAAACATTACCATTTCTCCTTTTCCTTTCTTTACCCAAATCATAGCAGGATATCCTCCAATTAGCTCAAGATTCTCTGAATACCCGCTTAACAAAATATTTTCATCTGTAAAGGAAGCAATCACTCGCCTGTCCATGTCAAAATATGGGGTTTCTGTTTGATAAACCGGCCTTCCCCTGTAAAACACACCAATTTTATCTGGCATTCCTGCTGAATAATCATACTTGTCCATTATATCAATCTCAACCAGGGAACCAGGGCAATATAAGCCTTTATTTTTCAAACTCTTTGTTCTGTCATTAATTGGAAGTTTGAATTCTTCCTTATCATTTTTATCTTTAATTACCTGTTTGCCTGTAAACAAATTTCCAGACCTTCCCCAGGTTATTATTTTTCCCCCATCGTTCAAATATTTTAAAAGGTTCTGTTTGCCTTTCTTCCCCATTCCTTTGGAATATTCCGGAGGATATGTATTTCTACGGTAATAAGAATCACTTGAATATTTTCCTTTCATATAAATTGACTCATGATTATCGGGAAAAATAATTGCATCATATTCAGATAGGTCTTTTTCTTTTAATTCATGAGGTCTTAATACAGAATAAGGGATAGCATACGTATCGAACAGATAACGTGTCCAACCTGCATCCATATCATGAAGAAATGTTTCTACAAGGGCAATTTCGGGAACTGTAAAAGCATGGAGATTGTGATCTGGTTTCTCTTTTAAAATATCAGGTTTAACCTTTAGTTCATTAATAAATTGCTCTATCTCCTTCAGGTTCTTATTTTGTTTCCTTATTAGAAATCCTCCCTTCTTCTCATTGGATGATTCCATAAAATAATTCACCTTCAGCCCTTTCTTCTTTAATACAAAGGCAGCTTTATAACTTTCATTGTTCGTAAAAGGGAAAAACCAGGCATAAAAATCATCTTCATACTTTTTGGAAGGTCTGTATAAACCTTCTATTTTCCGGAGTGAATTTTCCAGTTTTTCAGATCTTTTATCAATCTCAATACTTGTTACACCTTTATGCATAGGCAGTGACCATGAGGTAATGTCATACGGTTTTATTATCTCCCCTCCAGGAGTATAATGTCTTACCGGATACTTCTGTTTTTCCATCACTTCCTTGATAAAAGGACGAAAAGGCTGAGCCAGGGGAATTACGACATCACCCTTATTATAATTCCGGCCTTGCAATACGATATTCTTTGTTAACGAATACCTGTAAATTCCGTGTCTGTGCAACAAATTAATCAGATCAATCCACTCGCTTTCATCATGTTGTTCTCCGGGTAAAATAAAATAATAAGGAGCTTTTGTCAATCCTTTATTCACTTCTTGTTTTGCAATGTCATTCCTGAACTTCAGAATATCTTCTTTATGATTTGAACAGGTTTTTATGATCGACATGGTGGAACTTATCTCATAATCCATTATATCTGATAATTTCCACCAACCACCTTCCCAGGGCAAGGGCATATTTATACTCTTTTTATATTCTGAGAGGCCTTTACCCCATACACTAAGCTCATTAGGCTCAACATAAACAGGCGTAGCAGACTTAACACTGGCGCATTCTGTAAGAAAGCCAATAACATTTTTCCAGATACAGGTTTCTGTAGAGCCAGGCCAGTAATTATCAAAGGCATAATGTTGAGAGACGCCGGCAAGATTTTTTCGGGTCATATCTTTTATCATGTTCATTCCGAAAACTCCTATCCAGTTCCATATTTCCGCATCAATATTTTCTGCAATCGGATCATGGTTGGGAGGTACAAAATATCTTGGTCCTGTAGAACCCATCTGGTGTTTTTCAACCATCACCTGGGGAAACCAGGTATTACTGAATATCCGGCTAATAGCCTGATTATCTTTCTGAGTGAGTGTCACGAAATCACGGTTGTTGTCATGTCCCACATATTTATGATATACTTTAGGCATGCTGCTGCCCTCATATTTTGTGCCCTTATATTTCCTGTAATGATTAACAATCATATTCATTCCATCAGGGTTATGGCTTGGAATCATCATATAAACCACATCATTCAGCCATGATAGTGTATCCGGGTCATTTGTTGAAAGTATCTTATGTGCAATCAATGGAGCAGCTTGCGAAGGTCCCACTTCATTTGCATGCATAGAAAGTGTTGCCACAAAAAACACCTTCCCCTTCTTTATCATTTCTGCCTGTCTTTTTTCAGAGAGATTATGGCTCAAAGCTAATTCTTTGTTTATCATTCTCAGTTCATCGAGTTGCTCAATATTTTCAGCATTCGAAAAAAATGCTGCATACATGGGCTTCCCCATTGGTGACTCCCCTATTTTACGCATTGTCATCTTAGCAGAAGCCTTATCAAGTTTCTGAAGATAATTTATTAGATCTTCGTAAAGGAATAAATTTCTGTCAGAACCTGGTTTCAAACCGAAGTGGTCTTCCGGTGTAATCAATTGGGCCATACTTCCTGTAATCACAGAAGTAAAAAATAAAGCGAAAAAAGTAAAGTATTTATAATTCATAGGTATTAGT
>Ga0102938_10003486_pt1 | contig 11735 bp, 7 predicted proteins | sample SalPonR2_B_D2_MG_FD_84516 | JGI IMG/M metagenome (GOLD analysis project Ga0102938, IMG submission 84516) | Salt pond soil microbial communities from South San Francisco under conditions of wetland restoration - Salt Pond MetaG R2_B_D2_MG | ecosystem: Environmental > Aquatic > Marine > Intertidal... | reverse complement strand
CGGGCTGCTGCCCCTCGCCGGGCTGTTGCCCCTCGCCGGGCTGTTGCCCCTCGCCGGGCTGTTGCCCCTCGCCGGGTTGTTGCCCCTCGGCGGGTCGCTGGTCTTCACCGGGCTGCTGCCCTTCGGCGGGTGGCTGGTCTTCTGCGGGCTGTTGACCCTCGCCGGGTTGTCCGGTTTCTTGTCGGATTTCCTGGTCCAGTTGCTCGGTCAGCTGGTCCAATTTTTCGGCGGCTCGCCGCAAGCCCTCGGTCGGATCACCGAGGACGGATTCGGCCGCCTGTTCGACGTCCTCGCGCAGAGACTCGATGGCTTCGAGGGCTTGATCGCTCAGCGGTTGAGCTTCCTTGTCAAAGCCACGCTTCATCAGTTCGCCGATGGTGCTGAGTTTCTGATCGACCTGAGACTGTTTCGTGCGGCGGTAACTGTCATACAGCTTTTGAGCGAGCAAGGGTTCGGCCAGTTCGGATTCTTGCACGGTTTGTTCCATGTCATCCAGCAATTCGGTCAAGTCCTCCCGTTGTTGCTGGATCTTTTCCTCGATCGGTTCCTGCTGCGGTTCGGTTCGCAGTCCGGGCCTTTCCGCCGCCGCTTGTTGTTGCGATTGCTCCGTCAGTTCACGTTGTCGTTTTTCCAGGTCTTGTGCCTGCTTGCGCATCTGCTGCATCGTTTCGTCGAACTGTCCCGCGGCGTCCTTGCGGATCTCATCCCGCATTTGTTCGAACTCACGTTCGGCACGTTTGCCGGCCGACAAGGCTTGCGCGGCATCGTTTTGCTGCAGCGATTCGGCGGCCTTGCGAACGTTTTCCCGGGTCTGTTCCAGTTGCTCGGCTTGCCGGGACATGCTTTCCTGGTTCTCGGGCGATTGCATCCGCTGCGTCAATTCGTCGGTCTCCCGTAGCAATTCTTCTTGCTGTTCCCGCAGCCTTTTGAGCTGGCGTTTCAGTTCTTCTTTCTCTTCCTCGGTTTCCGCGATCTGCAAAGCCGACTGGAGCTGGGCCAACTGCTTGTTCAAGTCTTGTTGTCGCGTGGCCAGTTCCCGCAATCGATTCAGGACCTGTCTCGTCTCGCGTTGCTGCGTCGGTTCCGGGGGCGCTGCGGCTTGCTGTTGACTTTCGTAGCGGTTTTCTTCGCTATCGAGTTCCAGTTGGTCCAAGCGTTTTTGACGGTTTTGGCTGCCCGCCCCGCCGCCGCCTTGCTGCTGTTGCTGCGATCGCACGACTTGAAATTCTCGACTTCGAAGGCTCAGCAATCTTTGATAGGCGGCCTGCTCGCTGACCAAAGCATCACGCAGTCGTTGCAAGGTTTCGGAATCGTCGATGACCGCAAGGGCCGAAGCGTCTTGCAACCGATCGGCCGATTCGGACATCGAGCCCCTCGCTTCGGCGGCGTAACGCTTGGACCGTTCGTCTCGCAGTTTTTCGGCCAGTTCCGTCAACTGTTCGATGGCCGCCGTCTGCGACTGGGCAATCACGTCGATGTCGTCGCCCAGGGTGGGGGCACCGGAAAGGTCGTCGGAGATGACAGAGCTTTTCTGTGATTGTTTCCGCACGAGCCCCCAGGTCGCGTTGATGATTTGCTTTTGCAGTTCGGCGAGTTCTTCGGCTTCCTGGCCGTTTTGGCTGGGCGGCCCCGGTTGGCCGCCCGGTGGCGGCTGACCTTCGCGAAAGATTTCTTCGAAGGGCCGCACTTCGGCCAGAAACAGATCACTTTCGCTGCGCCGGGGCATCGCGTCGGGACCGACATCCTCGGCCCAGAAATAATAAGTCAGAAGGTCATCGGGCTTGGCGTCCAAGTCCTCGAAGGCGATCAGTTTTTCTATCATTTCGGGCTGATTGCGACCGAAATCTTCGCCCAAGACGAGCTCCGTCTCCGTTTCGCCGATGCGGTAGGTGATGCCGGCCTTCAAAACGCGAAAGTTGTCGCGAATGTTGGCCGCGACGCGGACTTCTTCCAACGGCGAAACTTCTAGATCGCGAGCCTTTTCGATCTTGATTTGCGGCGGTTGATTGGGCAGCACGCGAACCACCAGCTCCGGCGGCAGTTTGTTCTTTCGCCCGTCCGAATCCAACAATTGCAACTTGTAACGTTCGCTTTTGAGCAACGTCGAATCGAAACGCATCGTCGTCGCCCCCGGCGCGACCGGTGAAAGTGTGATCGCGTTGTCTTCCGAATCGATCAACATCGCCGATTCGACGGGCTTGTTCAAAATCAAATCCCACCGCAGTTGAGAACCCTCGACGGCGGCGACCCGCAACGTGTCTTGAATCGTTTTCGGCTTCAGCTCGGTGTATTCCGGAAACTTCAAATCGGCATCACTGCGAACCAACGAGGGAAAGTCAAAGACGCCGACCTTGTAGACAGGGCTTTCCGACGCAGCGGTCTGGTCCGCGGCCGTCTTCACGACACGGTACGTCAACGGTTGATCGATCGATGTGACCAGGGCTCCCAGAATGCTGTCATTCAGGTTTCGACGCATCGGATATTCGCGTGTCGTGCCGTCTTGCAGTTCGCAGATCAATGTGGCCGTGTCGGGCGTGCTTTGATCCGGACTGCCGGAAAACTTGGCCGTCACCACCAACGCGGTTCCACGTTCGATTTCCGTGTCCCCCGGTTGAACCGTCCAGTCGTCGACGGGCGCGCCGAGCGACAAGGTCGCCGGAGACTCCGACGGCGGCGGGGTGGTGAAAGTCAAGCGAGCCAACAGGAACAGCAGAGCCGCCGTGGCGATCGAGCCGGCCAGTCGAGCCGACCACAAATCTCCGGTCGGCACGATGCCGGGCCAACGGTGGGCGCTGCCGTGATGATTGGCTTCCTGAACGACCTTTTCCTCCAGATAACCCAGTCGCTTCGGCGTCGCGGTCGCACCGGCACCGCGGGATCCGGTGGACGCCATCTGGGGACCGGAGACGCGAACGGCCGTCAACAGACGCTCACCGAGTGACGGAAATTTGGATTCGACGCGGGCGGCCAGGTCCGTCAGGTCACGAAAGCTCCGCAGCGACCACAACCAAACCCCGGTCAAGATCGCCAAGGCCGCTCCACCGATCCAGGTCGCAAGTTCTCGTGGCGTGGCGCCGGTCAACCAGTCCGTTTGACCGCGACGAATCTGGGCGATCGACCACAGCGTCACGCCGCCGGCCGCCAAAGCGATCAAGGCGATCGACCGCCAGCGACGTCGCGCTCGGAAACGCTGGCCGACCTGACGAAGTCGTCTTTCCAATTGATCGACGCCGGCGTTCTTGCGAACGATGGGGGCGGGTAACTGCATCAATTCGTCTCCTGACGGCTGGACTTTCGACGCGAACTCCAAAGCGTTTCGGTGGCCAACAGTCCGATGGCCGCCAACAACAGGATTCGCCAAATGCTTTGTTGATTTTCCAATTCGATGTCACGCAACTGTCGATTGCGACGCGCCGCGACGGCGGCCTGTTCGACGCGACCGAGTCGCACGCCCAAGGTCTCCAATTCCGCCGAATCGAGTGGGCCGGTTCGCGATTCGTCGATCGCCAAGTTGACGGCGACCTGTGTCTCGACGTCGCCGCGGCGAATCGTTTGGATACCGGGCGTATCAAACGTCACGCCGGTCGCTTCGTCGACGTCGCCGACGGTGAAGTCGTCGTCACGCGACTTGGCCGAGTCACCGGGATCGAACCAGCCGTAGAGCAGCGGAATGAACTTGGTGGAAAGTGCCAACTGGCTTTCGGCGGGTTGCCAGCCGGAAAGCAGGATCGTGACTTTGCCACGTCCGACGCCGCGTCGCAACATCGCAGCTTTTCCGTCGTCGAACCGAGCGGGAACGGCGAACGTTTCCTCCACTTCCGTGTCATCGCCGAGCGTCAAATCACGGTGGGACCAAAACCGCAGCTTCGAGAAATCATTGAATTTCGGATCCGCCATCGGCGCGAACAACGGATCCAAAAAATCGATCTGCGACAGCATCGCGTAGTCACGAACCTTCGCTTCGGACAAAGTCACGGAATCCACTGCGGTGATCTCCGACAACGTCATTTCCCAACCCTCCGGCGAATCCGATTTTCCGACGACGGCCAGCACGTGTCCGCCCGCATCGATGTAGTCCTTCAACGTGCCGGCGACATCGGATGACACGGCGTCGCCGAGGACGACCAGAGGGACATCGCCGGCCGCAACGTTGTCGGCCGGAACGTCATCGCCCGAGGCCGGCCGGCCGATTTTCGGCGTCAAACGTTGCCGCCAAACCCGCCACGTCTCCGGATCGTCGGCATCGATTTGTTCTAGCGTGACTCGGCGAGCGGCGGCGTCGAGCGGGACTTGGGAAAGGTAGAAGGCCGGATCTTCGCGTGGTTCGGAGCGTTCCCGGCCGATGTACAGCAACGTCAGCTGACGCTGTGTCGGCGTGGCGAAGTAATACGTGTTGTCAAAGTCTTGCCCGTCACCAGTCAGGATCAGTGTCGCGTCGCCGGGCCGCGGAGCCGGCAAGGTGATGACCCGAGACTGTCCCGGCGGGACCTGAACGCTGGTGTTCGTTTCGGTTCGCGGAAAGGCGTTGGCGTCGCCCCAAGCGATCTGAAAATCGGCTCGGGAAGCGTTCGGTGAATTGCTGACCCGGATCCGCCGTTTCTCCACTTTTCCCGCCGCGTCGGTCTGCGCGGTCAATCCCGACGCGTCGGCCGGATCCGCCCGAAGCGGACGCGCGGCGGCATTTCCGGGTGAGCGGGGGACGACCGGTCGCAAGTCGACGTGAACATTCTCCGGCCACACGAAGGACTGCAAGGACGTCAGCCCGCTGCCGGATTGCAAGTCCGTGACGACAACCAGGTTCGCCGGCAGGGCGGCCGAGGCGTCCTCGTCGGCGGATTCGTTCCCCGCATCGGCATCGGCATCGCCGTCCCCGGCGGCTTCGCCGGACTCGTTGACCGCTTCGTCGGCGGCGAAGGTCAAAGCGGCGGCCAAGTCCGTTCCGACCCAGGTCGCTTGGGTTTCCGCGGCGATCTGCCGGATGGTCGATTTCAGGTCGGCCGGGTCCATCGTTGCGGCTTGGTCAAAGGCCAGCGCCACTTTCGGCTTTCCGTCGAACGTGACGACCGAAACGGCATCACCGGGCTGCAATTCATCGACGAATTCCGCGACCCGATCTGACGCGGCTTCGGCGATTCCGGGCCGTCGCATGCTGGCGCTCGTGTCGATCATCAAAACCAGCTTGCGGCCGAGCGATTCGGCACTGTGGGTCTCGGCGCTCCGCAAGAACGGCCGGGCGAAAGCGATCGCCAACAGAATCAACGCCAAAGCACGCATCAGCAGCAACGGCCAATCGTCCAGCCGGCTGCGTTTGGTCAGCCGCGGCGGTGATTCCCGCAAAAACATCAACGAACTGAACGTCATCTCGGCCTTCGGGCGTCGACGGATCAGATGAACCAGGATCGGCAGCCCGATCGCCGAACCGGCCAGCAGATAAAGCGGAGCCAACAGACTCATGACGAAAATCCTCCGCCAGATCCAACCCCGCGGGCGGCCGCCCCGATCGAATTTCTTCGCGCCGGGCCGTGACTTCGTCGACTTTGGTCCGTGATGACCCCGAACATGGCCTCGTCGAAAGGCGTCTGCGTCGACATCTGGTGCAGAGGGACCCCCAAGGCATCGCAGACGCCGCGTAGCTCACGCTCGTGGCGGTCGAACTGTTCTTGGTAGTGTTGGCGGACCTCGGCGGGATCCAAAAACAATTCGCTGCCGCTTTCCGGATCCCGAACCATCCCGGCCTTGTCCAAATCGAAACGCAGTTCGCGGGGGTCCAGAATCCGCAGCACGATCACCTCGTGTCCCCGTGACCGCAAGTAGGCCAAGTTCGTCCGCATCGTTTCCGGCGGAGCCAGCAGGTCCGAAATCAAGACGATCAAACCGCGTCGCCGGATCAGGGTCGCCATCTGTTCCAGCGGCGCGGCGATGTCCGTCGCCGTTCCGGTCACTTCGCGGGACAAGCACTGCATCAACTGATGCAGGTGGCCGGGACGATGACGCGCGCTGAGGAATTCACCGACCTTATCATCAAACGTCAACAGGCCGACGCTGTCACGCTGCAGCGTCAAGAAATACGCCAAAGACGCGGCCACCGTACGGGCATATTCCATCTTGGTGTATTCGATCGAACCGTAACCCATCGAGCGGCTTTGATCGACGACCAGATAGCATCGCCGATTGGTTTCGTCTTCAAATTTTTTAATGTAGTAACGGTCCGTCCTCGCGAACAGTTTCCAGTCCAGTCCCCGCGGATCGTCACCGATCGTGTAGGGTCGGTATTCACTGAACTCGACGCTGAATCCGTGAAAAGGACTCCGGTGCAACCCGTTGTAGAACCCTTCGACGACGGCTTTGGCCCGCAGTTGTAGATTCTTGATCCGCATCAGCGTCGCGGGATCAACCGAAGCGACGGGCGTGTTCGGGTTTTGCTTGAACTTACTTGGCATAGAGACCTGGGGGCCGAGGACGACGACTGACGACGCGCTATCGTTTCGATGCGTAAGTCCGGCCGATGTGCCGGACGATGGCGCGGCGAAGTTCGAGAGGATCAATCTCGCCTTCGACCCGATGGACGATCTTGCCGCCCGGCGCGACCAAAAGGGTGTAGGGCACCGGGCCTTCCCAAGCGGAATCGAGCGCTTCGCCGAACTCGTCGACGTCGGTGACCGTGCTGAGATAATTGGTCAGAGAGACGTTCAGTTCCTTTAATTTGTCCAGCACACCTTCTTTTTGACTCGGCCGATCCAGCGAGATGGTGATGACTTCGAAAGACCTCGTCGAATACCAGCGCCCGATCTGCTCGAATTCGGGCAACTCGACGACACAAGGGCCGCACCAGGTCGCCCACAAGTTGATCAAGCGGTAGTTGTCCGTCTGATTGGCGACCAGTTTTTTGATGCCTTCGGAGTCGATCGTCTCCAAGGTCACCGGCTGGGCGTCCATCTTGGCGATGCTGACCTTGGCGGATTCGATCTTGTCAGCCCATTTCACGCTACAACCGAAAACGCGGGTTTCGGTTTCCTTGATCTCTTTGCCGGCCAACAACGCTTCGATCGCATCGCGGGCGTCGTGGCTGGTCGGCGTCTCGACGTCACTGTTGTCGATGCGTCCGCTGTAACGCAGCATCCGGTTCTCGTCGAACAGAAAAACGTGAGGAGTGGCCTTGGCACCGAAGGCCCGCGAGACGGTCTGGGTTTCGCCGTCGTACAGGTAGGGGAAAGTGAACCCGGCTGCCTCGGCGCGGGCCTTCATGTCATCCAGGGAATCGTTGAGGTCCGTCCATCCGAGTTCGTCCGGACGAACGGCTGCATCGGAGTTCGGTGAGATGGCGACGAGCCGGACGCCACGCGGACCGTAGTCCTTGTCTAACTGCTTGATGCGTTCTTCGTAAGCCTGGGCGGTCGGACAGTGATTGCACGTGAAGACGACCAGCAACAGCTTGGCGTCCTGGTAATCGGCCAACGAGTGCGTCTTGCCGTCGACGCCGGGAAGCTTGAAATTCGGCGCGGCGTCGCCGATTTCGATCGGCCGGACTTGCTGGGCCGACGCGACGGACAGCATGCCGCCGAGGAAGATCACGCCGAACCAACCGCTAAATTTGTATTCACCCACTGCGACCTGCCTGATTGAGAGCCTGTGAACCGTCCACGTTTCGACCCCTTCATGATAAGGCGTCGGCGAATGGCGTGGTGGTCAAAGGCTTCAAACGGCAGAATCTGACCCTTGCGGTCGGGGCTCGGGTCGACAAACGGCCGGGAATCGGCGGGCGGAAATCGAGCCAGGTGGGCCCACACGGTCCCGCGGCGTTCCGGTCGCTAAGGTCGTGCGGCGGTCCGAGTCGGTTCGTCGATCAGGTTTTCGGTCATCCGAGCACGGTACTCCATCGCACTGGTCGGACCTTGGAAACCGACAACGTTCTCGTCCCAGTCCAACTGTTTTTCCAACATGCGGCCGTTGTCGACGTCGAACCGCAGGGTGCCGTTGCTGAGTTGTTGAATGACCTGGGCCCGCACGGATTCCTTGTCGATCGGGGTCAAGGGTTCGCTACGAATCTTGAGCGTCGCGACGCCCGTGGCGACTCTGTCCAGCGTGTAGACCTCGCGGATTTTGATCGTTTTGACCAAGCCGTCGTCGGTGCGAACTCTGATCTCCCGAGGGACGTTCCATGAATCGCCGATCGCGAGGGCTTGCTCGGGCAGTGTCAAGGTTAGCGAGCCCATGCCCAGGGACGCTTCGGTGCCGCCGTGGTTTTCGCGTTTGATTTCTTCACCGCGCGGGTTGACCGTGATGGTCGCCAGCGTTTTTCCGATGCGTTCGGCGACGAGTTTGAAAGCCGGCGGCGGGTCTTCGCCGGAGGTGCTGTCCCAGCGAATTTCTTCGCCGTCGCCGGCTTGCTGAGTCATCTGGACCGAATCGATCACATGATCGAAGACCATGTTGCCGTCGGCGTGGTTGCCGACGACTTTCCAGTGGCGCCGGCTGACCGTGTGGACGTTGGTGACTTCCTCGTTTTGACGCACCGAAGTTTTGGTTTTCGCGACGTGCGTGACTTCGTAAGGCAGAATTTCGCCTTCTTTCAAGTCGTACCGTAACAAATGTCGGTCCGGATCTTGATCCGAGATGCCGGCGGACGAAACTTCGTCCTGGGCGTTGACCTTCTGCCAGCCGGCTACCAGGCAGCCGGCGGCCGAAATCGCAATCACGAACCGAACGATCGACGGCGAAATGAGGATCATCGTTTGCGTCTCCTTACGCGAAAAAAATTCAAGTTTTCGATGACCGTTGTCGCAGATTGTTCGTCCCCGCGGCAAGAGCGACCGGGGCGCAAAAGACGCGGCGACGATGGTTACGGCAGTTCGGACATCTCGACGACTTCGGCACCCAGGATCGTGACCGGTTCGGCCGGCACGTCTTGCATCAGCATGGCGGGGAATTCGGGGTTCGGTGCCGAAACGGTTTTCACACGGCGAATTTTGTCGACCGTCTCCTGACCGTCGATGACCTTACCGAATACGGTGTATCCGTAACCGTCACGAGCCATCGCTCGATCGAGCGACTTGTTGTCGACGACGTTGATGAAAAACTGCGACGTCGCGCTGTGGGGGTCACCGGTGCGGGCCATCGCGATGGTGTACTGGGCGTTGGACAATTCGTTGCCGGCTTCGTTGCGGATCGGTTGGCGAGTCGTTTTCTTCTTGAGATCGGCCGTCATCCCGCCGCCTTGGATCATGAAATCCGGGATCACGCGGTGGAACACGGTGTCTTGGTAAAAGCCGTCTTCGACGTATTTGACGAAATTTTCGACCGATAGCGGTGCCTTGGTCTTGTTCAGCTCGATCAAGATGTCGCCTTCGGAGGTCTTCATCAACACGTTGACGGTTTCGTCTTGAGCGTGAGTCGACGGGGCGGCGACCAAGCCGGCGGTCAGGACCAAGGAAAAAGCAAAACAAACGGATTTCTGGAACATGGGTCGACAAACCGATGGGGGACGGGGGATTCGAGAATTCAAGACCGACGTGGCACCAATCTTACGCAATCGGCCCGCCGCAGGAAAAGCGGAAATGTTCGACCCCGCGGGAGACGGTGGCCGGGAGGGGCGTCCCCACGTCGGGGCCGGGAAACTGGACTCGTCAGCGAGCCGACGGATTTCCTATGGTCACGGTACAGCAAACCCGTCCCGTTTGTGTTCTCGCTCCGAACCGCCCGCATGTCCGACGAATCCCTCAGTCAAAACCAAGTCGAGAGTCTGCTTCGCGCCATGGAAGGCATGGGCGATTCGCCCGCCGGCCCGGCGCCTCCGAAATTCACCGACGAACCGCCGCCGGAAATCACCGGCCCGCCGGCCGACGGCAAGGCTTCCAAACAACACGATTCCGGCAAGCCGTTTCACGTCGGCGTCGGTGATGCCCGGGTGATGGCGTACGACTTCAAGCGACCCGAACGCGTCGGCAAAGAACAGATGCGGGCGATGCAGTCGTTGCACGAGGTGATCGCACGAAATTTCGGTGCATCGATCAGCGGCATGCTGCGGACGATGATCGAAGTCAAATTGCTGAGCGTCGATCAGCTCACCTACAGCGAATTCGTTTTCAGTCTGGACAACCCGAGTTGCTTCAACGTGATCGAAACCGATCCACTGGAAGGACACTGGATCTTGGACATCAACCCGTCGTTGTCGTACACGATCATCGACAGGATGCTGGGCGGCGACCCGACTCCCGGCGAAGTCATCCGGCGTCCCTTGACCGAGATCGAAACACGATTGATGCACCGCGTCGTCAAGCTGTTTCTGACTCACTTGCAAGACGCTTGGCAAAACGTCCTGACACTGGAACTGGGGATCGAGAGTACCGAAAGCAATCCGCAGCTCGTTCAGATCGTGCCGCCCAACGAGGTCGTCATCCTGATCAGCTTTGAAGTCGTGATCGGCAAGAATCGCGGGATGGTCAACCTGTGCATCCCTTTCAACACGATCGAAAAATACAACTCCCAACTGTCTCGCAACGGTTGGGTCGGTTACGGTCGAGAACAACCCAGCGACGTGACCCGCCAACGGATCGAATACAACATCGACGAGGCACCCGTCAGCGTCGTCGTCACGCTGGCCAAGTCACGAATCAGCACCGGCGACTTGCTGGCCCTGAACGTCGGCGACGTGATCGCGACGGAAAAGGAAGTCACCGAGCCGCTGGAACTGTTGATCCAAGGGGTCCACAAGTTTGATGCCCGCCCCGGTTCGTTCAAAGGCAAGAAAGCCGTGCGAATCGATTCCGTCGCCCAGAACGGCACACCGGGAACGCCCAAGTAAGATTTCGCCAAAGGGGTTCGGTGTATCGTCACTGAAGCCAAGGAGACGCGAGTCCGGACAATCCCAACAGAAACAGCAATGCCAACGTGATCCTGCGTAACCGCCCCTGTCCCAGGCGGGTCCCCAGACGCAAACCCAGCGTCGTGATCCAGACCAGCCACGGGATCATCGCGGCGGCTGCCAAACCGGGGCCGATGATTCGCGAGCCGAAGAACAGGTACAGAATCGTCAGCGCCGGAATGATGCTGATCAAGTACATGGAGAACAGGAATCCACGGCTGCGACGTGTGTCCCAATCATGGGCCTGGACCCAAAACACCATCGCCGGACCGCCCATCCCTACCAGCCCTTGCAAGAAACCGGAAAGCGGGAACGCCAACCAAGCCCAGCCGGGATGGACGCTGGACCGGGGGATCGGACGAAAACCGATCGTCGCCGCCGTCGCCGACAAGACAAAAACGCCGACGATCTGACGCAGCGTCACCGGCGAAACGGTTTCCAGGTTATGCAACAACCACAGTCCCAGCGGCAGGAACACCACGCGGGCGAAACCCGGCCACGCCACACGACGCACTTCGATGCAATCGCGAAACGACCAAACCCCCCACAAGTTTTGCGGAATCGTCGCGACCAGCAAAGACGTTTGGGCCTCGGGGATCGAGTAGCCGAACCACAACATGCACGGGATGATCAACAGGCCCGCGGCGAAACCCGCGGCAGCTTGGACGAAGATGCCGATCGAGAGGATCGCCACCAACGGTAACGCGGAAGACAGGTCCATCAAGCCGAAGTGAATCATGGACCGAAGCGTACCGTCTGGTCATGATTCGGGTCAGGGCGGGGCGACGCGACACCCGCTGGTCGCGTCGAACCAGTGCGTCGACTCGACAGCCACGCTGACGGTTCGAACCTTCGCTGGCGGGGGACCCGGCCT
>Ga0102938_10003483_pt1 | contig 11743 bp, 16 predicted proteins | sample SalPonR2_B_D2_MG_FD_84516 | JGI IMG/M metagenome (GOLD analysis project Ga0102938, IMG submission 84516) | Salt pond soil microbial communities from South San Francisco under conditions of wetland restoration - Salt Pond MetaG R2_B_D2_MG | ecosystem: Environmental > Aquatic > Marine >... | reverse complement strand
TGCCGGTCGCGGCGATCTTGAGAATGCGCATGTCGTGGCTCCTCCTGCCTAGCGGACGAATGTATCGAGCGCGTCAAGCACGCGCCGGTTTTCGGTCTCGAGAAAGCTCTGGCCCATCTCGTAGGCGCGCTGCACCTCGATGAGCCGCGCGATCTGGGTGACCGGCTCGACATTCGAGCCCTCCAGAAAGCCCTGCTTGATCCGGCCCCCGGGGGCCGGCTCGATCCCGTCCCGCGCCGCGTGGAGATTGCCGCCCGCGCGGATCAGCGCGCCGTCGCCCGCCGGACGGAAAAGCCCGAGCTGCGCGAGCGGCCGCCCGTCACCGCTCAGCGTGCCGTCGGCGGCGAGCCCGGGGGTGCCGATATCGGGCGGGACGAACACCGGCGCGCCGCCGGCATCGAGCACGCGAAAGCCGTCGGCGGTCACGAGATCGCCCCCCGCCGACAGGGCAAAGGCCCCGGCGCGGGTGAGCCGGTTGCCCTCCGGCGTCTCGACGAGGAAAAAGCCCTCGCCCTCGATGGCGAAATCGAAAGGGCTGCCCGTGGGCGACAGCGGCCCCTGGGCGCCCGACGTCACGGGGATGTTGCCGCGCGCCATCGACAGCGACGGCCCGTCCCCCGCGCGGCGCACGAATTCAGAGAATACCAGCCCCTCGGCGCGATAGCCGGTGGTGGCGGCATTGGCGATGTTGTTCGCCACGATCTGCATCTCGCGCATCAGCCCCGACTGGCGGGTGAGCGTGGCATATCCTGCGGCTTCCATGTTTCAGCCTCCGATGATGAGCGGCACGAGCCGGTCCTGGAAGAAGGTCACGAGCGTCTGCGTCATGAAGCCCATGCTGAGCCAGAAGGTGACGACGATCGCGCCGAGCTTGGGCACGAAGGTGAGTGTCAGTTCCTGGATCGAGGTCAGTGCCTGAAAGAGCCCGACCAGAAGCCCCGCGACGAGCGCCACCACGAGGATCGGCAGCGACACGATCAGCGATACCCATAGCCCCTCGCGCAGCGTGTCGTAGAAGAGGATCTCGTCGCCCATCGGATCAGACCGGCATCCGCAGGATCTGCTGATAGGCCTCGACCACGCGGTTGCGCACGGTGACGGCGGTCTCCACGGCAAGCTCGGTCTGCACCAGGGCCTGCACCAGCGCATGCGGGTCGGCCCCGCCGGTCATCGCGGCGACGGCGGTCTCTTCGCCCTCGCGCAGCGTGGCGGCGAAATCGCGCGCCAGCGCCGCGGCGGGCTGCGCGGTCTCCGCCGAGGGGCCGGGCCGCGCGGCGTGGCGCAGATCGGCATAGCCCCGGGCGGCGTTGAGTGCGGAAACATCCATTGCGGATCTCCTTTCGTCGTGGTCAGCGGTGGCCGGCTATCGGCGCAACAGTTCCATGAGCCCCGAGGACATCTCCCGCGCCTGGCTGAACATCTTGAGATTGGCCTCGTAGCTGCGCTGCGCCTCGCGCGCGTCGGCCATCTCGATCATCAGGTTGACGTTCGAGCCCTTGTAATGGCCCGTCGCGTCGGCAAGCGGATGGGCGGGATCGTAAATCTCGCGCAGCGGCCCGCGGTCGAGCCGCACGGGGCCGGGGCTCACCCCGCTCGTCTCCGGCCCCGGGCCGACCGCCGCGAAGGCGACGGTCTTGCGCCGGTAGCCGGGGGTGTCGGCATTGGCGATGTTCTCGGCGACGTGGCGCAGCCGCTGCGCCTGCGCGCGCAGACCGCTCGACGAGACCGAAAGCGCGTTGGAAAACTCGCTCATTGCCCGTCCTCCTAGTTGCGTCCGATGGCGGCGCGCAGCACGCCGAGCCCCGAGCGCCAGATCGCGAGGGCGCGGTTGTGCTGTCGTCTCACCTCGACCGCGCGCAGCATCTCGGTTTCGAGCGCCACCGAGTTGCCGTTGGGGTCGCGCGTGGCGGTGCGGTCGATCCGCGGCGCGAAGCCGGGCGCGATACCGGCGTGGCTGCCGTTCAGATGGCCGGGCCGTGTGGCGCGCGGCGCGAACCCGGCCGTGCCGCCGAGATACGCGGAAAACGGCGCGATGTCGCGGGCCGCGTAGCCGGGCGTGTCGGCATGGGCCATGTTCTGCGCCACCACCGCTTGCCTGGCCCCGGCATGACGCGCCATCGCGTGCGACAGGCGGAACAGGTCGATCTCTTCGAGCATCGGGATTCTCCCTCGCTTGGCTTCAATCAAGGCTTAACCCTGATTCGTTTAGAAATCGTTCCCGGGACATGACAGGAGCGCACGCATGGGCCAGACCGGAATCGCGGGGATGGAGGCGGAGATTTCCGCGCTCAGCGCGACGCATGCGGTGGGCCGCGTGGTCGCGGTGCAGGGGGGCATCCTGCGGGTGAGCGGCCTGTCGGCGGCGGCCCGGCTCGGCGACCGGGTGCGCGTGGCGCGCCGGGGCGGCGGCCCGCTCACCGGCGAGGTGCTGCAGCTCGAGGCCGCCGCGATCCTGGTGCTGCCCGATGCCGCCGCCGAGGGCGTGGCGCTGGGCGACCGGGTGCGCCTGCTCGGCGCGCCCGGCATCGCCCCCTCCGACGACTGGGCCGGGCGGGTGATCGACCCGTTCGGCGCACCGCTCGACGGCCGCCCGCTGCTGCGCGGCCCGTGCCCGCGCCCGCTGCGCGCCGCCCCGCCCGATCCGGCCGCGCGCCGCCCCCTCGGGCCCCGGCTCGAGACCGGTATGGCCGTCTTCAACACGCTTCTGCCCGTGGTGCGCGGGCAGCGGATCGGGCTCTTCGCGGGGTCGGGCGTGGGCAAGTCGATGCTCATGGGTCATCTTGGCCGGCACATGCAGGCCGACGTGGTGGTGGTGGCGCTGATCGGCGAGCGCGGGCGCGAGCTGGGCGAGTTCGTGCGCGACGTGCTGGGCCCCGAGGGAATGCGCCGCGCGGTGGTCGTCGCGGCCACCTCGGACCGTTCGCCGCTGGTGCGGCGGCGCTGCGCCTGGACGGCGATGGCCGTGGCCGAGCATTTCCGCGATGCCGGGCAGCAGGTGCTGCTGCTGGCCGATTCGATCACCCGCTTCGCCGAGGCGCATCGCGAGGTGGCCACGGCGGCGGGCGAGATGCCCGCGCTGCGCGGCTTTCCGGCCTCGACCTCGCACGCCATCATGGCGCTGTGCGAGCGTGCCGGGCCGGGCACCGGCGAAGCCGGGGACATCACCGCGCTTTTTACCGTGCTGGTCGTCGGCTCGGACATGGACGAGCCGGTGGCCGATATCCTGCGCGGGGTGCTCGACGGGCACGTGGTGCTCGATCGCGAGATCGCCGAGCGCGGGCGCTACCCGGCGATCGACGCGCTGCGCTCGGTGTCGCGCAGCCTGCCGCGCGCCGCAAGCGAGGAAGAGAATGCCCTCATCACGCGGGCGCGGAGCCTGCTGGGCCGTCACGCGCGGTCCGAGACGATGCTGCGCGCGGGGCTCTATGCCGAGGGCAGCGACTCGGCGCTCGATCAGGCGATCCGCGTGTGGCCCGAGCTCGACGCGTTCCTCGCGGCACCCGAGCCGGGCGATTGTGCCAACAGCTTCGCACGCCTGTCGCTGATCCTGCGGCGTGCGGGCGGGGCGGGCGGCGGGCAGGCCGGGGCGTCCGCTGCCGGGCCGACCATGGCGGCGGCGGCGCGCACCGGCGCGGTTGAGAGGCCTTGAGCCACGCCTCCGCGTCGCGCGCGACCTGCGCCGTGCTCGGCGCTGCGTGTGCCAGCGCTCGATATCCCATGTGGCCTGCGCCATGCCCGCGCGCCAGACCCGGCGATCCTCCGCGGCATCTGCCGCGCGCCGCCGTCCGCTCCGGCAGCCCCGCAGCCCTCCTGTTCCCCGGCCTGCCCGGGCGTCAGAACAGGCGCGGTGCCGATTGCAGCAAGGTCAGTGCGATGGATTGCGCGGAACTGACGTTGAAACTTGCGATCTGCTCGCGCAGCAGGAATTGCCGGACCAGCCCGTCGCGCAGGTCGTCGTCGGCGAGATCCCGTGGCGAGACGATGTCGAGCTGCCGGGCCGCGGCTGATCGCAACTCCTTGAGCTGCCGGTCGAGATCGAGCCCGGCGAAGCTCTGCGGCAGGCCGAGCGCGGTCTCGAAGGTCTCACGCAGCGGCGGGGTGCCGAGGATGCGAAACCATAGCGCGGTGTCGCTGCCGCCCTCCGCCGCGAGCGCGGCCAATTCGCGGTCGGCATTGAGCGCGAGGCGCAGCGCGCCGTCCTGCTCGCCCACCGCGACCTCGAACTCCCGCCGCCGGAACTGTTCGACGATCCGCGTGCCGAATTGGGGTGGGGGGGTGCCTCCGCCGTCGCCGGAGAGGAACCCGAATGCTTGGGCGAAGGCGCGGTAACGATCATCCGCCATGCGGTTGGCCAGCGCCTCGCGCGAGCCCGTCCCCTGTTCGATGATCGCCCGGACGAAGGCGCGGCTGTCGATGTCGTCCTGCAGGCCGAAGGCACCAAGCGCCACCCGCAGCAGGCGGCGGTCAGAAACGAGGTCGCCGGCGTTCCCGACCCCGGCGATGGATTGCAGGAAATGGTCGGTGTCGCGTTGTATGGCCGGGGCCGCGTCGAACAGCGTCGTCTGGCGCTCGATCGTGCGGTTGAGCAGCGTCCAGCCCGGCAGGCCGCCCACGGGAACGACCGGCGTGAACATCAGGCGCTCTTTCGGCGCGCGAGCAGCCGCGCCTCGCGCGGCAGGAGCGCGCGCAAAGCCTTGAGGCAGCGATAATGTTCGGTCGCGACGAGCGCCGCACCGGCCTGCGCAAGCAGGGCGCGGCTGTCGGGATCGCGCAGCACCTGGCTCAGCTCCTCGATCCGGCGCAGGAGCTGATGATGCATGTCTTCGGGCGTGGCATCGCCCGAGAGCATGAGTTGCGCGGCATAGCAGGCGCGCCGCACCGGCGTCGTCGCCTCGGTCGGGTGGATGGCGTCGCGCAGGCGCAGGATGCGCGCGTCCGGAGTCACGATCGACAGGCGCGCGCGGCGGTCGCCATTCTCGATCACCGCGCCATTGATGAGGACCCGCTCGCGCGGCCCGAGCTTGAGAACCAGGCCGCTCATGTCGCGCCGCCCGTGCTGGCCAGCCCGCGCATCACGGCGACGTTGATCTCGATCAGCGGGTCGGGCGACGCGCCCTCGCGCAGGACCCTGCCGCTGTGGACCCGGGTGAACTCCGCGAGGTAGACGAGGCGCGCCCGCAGCGCGGGCGGCAGCGGGTTGGCCGGATCCGCGACGTCGGTGGCGAGGATTGTCCAGAGGCGCCGGTTGTCGTGAATGGCTGCGGCGAGGGCCGGCATGTCGTGGCCGGCGGCAGCAGCGGATTTGAGGAGGTGCGTGATACGCGCAAGCGTGCGATATTCCGTGGCCCGCGGCGTGTGGACGGCACCGGCCTCCGTGCTGTAGGCGGCTCGTGCCTGCAGGGTGGTGTTCACGTCGTGTCCTTTCGTGGGCTCGGTTCGGGGCTGGGATCCGGCATTGTGTCAGAGGCGCCCGGGAGGCGCCCCTGCGGGATTTACCGGAACAGCGACAGGATCGCCTGCGGTGCCTGGTTGGCGATCGACAGCGACTGTGTGGCCAGCTGCTGCTGAACTTGCAGCGCCTGCAGCCGGGCCGACGCCTCCTCCAGGTCGGCATCGACCAGCGAGCCGATCCCGGAGGTCAGCGAATCGGTCAGCTTGCCGACGAAATCGGACTGCGTGGCGATCCGCCCCTCTGCCGAGCCGAAGGCCGCAGCGGCATCGACGGATTTCTGGACGAGGCCCTCGATCGCGTTGAGCGCGCCGGTGGCCCCGGCATCGGTGGTCACGTCCACGTTCTGCAGGGCCCCGAGACCGCCGCTCGCCGCGGAAGAGCCGGGCGTGCCGCCGTCCTGGGCGCGCAGGCCGATATCGAGGTCGGCGTTGCTGGTCCCCGCATTGCCATTGGTGATGGTGATCTGGTTGCCGCTCACCGTGGCCGAGAGGCTCAGCGAGGAGTCGGTCGCGGCCTCGAAGAAGGCGTTGATCTGGTTGGCGAGGTTGCTGGCGGCATCCGCCGTGCCGTCGGTGGCGCTGGCCACGAACTGGAAGGTGCGCTCGCCGGTCGCGGTGCCGCCGCCCGCGACATTCACCGGCACGTTGCCAAGGTCGATCTGGAAGCTGTCGCCCGCGGCCACCTGGCCGATGGTGATCACCTCGCTGGCGTTGTTGGCGACCGAGGCGTTGGAGGTGCCGCCGTCGATCGTGGCAGCATCGTCGTGGATCGTGGTCGATCCCGCGCTGTCGATCAGCGCCTCGGCCGCGGCCGTGTCGGCCAGATCGGCGGTGCCGAAGGTCTGCGCCGTGACCGGCGTGGTCACCGACAGGTTCTGCCGCGCGACCTCGATCTGGCCGGCACTCACGTTGCCCGAGGCGTCGCGGTCCAGCGACGAAAGGATGTTGACCGTATCGGTGCTGCTGCCATCCACGAGGTTGAGCCCGTTGAACTGCGCCGCGCCGACGACCGAGCCGATCTGCTTGGTCAGTTCGTCGATGTCGGTCTGGATCTTGGAGCGGTCGACATTCTCCTCCTGCGCGGCGACGATCTTGCCCTTGACGTCGTTGAGCAGGTCGGTGACCGTTTCGGCGGCCTGACGCCCAACGGCGACCGTCGACTCCCCCAGGCTGAGGCTGTCGGAGATTGCCTTGAAGCCTGCGACATCAGATTCCATCACCTTGGAGATGGCGAACACGGCGGCGTTGTCCTTGGCGGTTGCCACCTCCTTGCCGGTCGAGATCGTGTCCTGCGTCTTGGCGAGGTTGGAGTTCACCGATTGCAGGGTCTGGAGCGCGACCATCGCGCTGTTGTTGGTCAGGATACTGGACATGGTCTTTTCCTCATGACTGCGGCGCGTTTGCGCCGGTTGACAGGCCGCCATCGCGGGCAGCCGGGCGTGTCATTCTGACGTGTGCGCCCGAACCGTACCGGGGCCGGGCGCGCCATCTCATCGCGAGTGCCCGCCCAGATTTGTCCGCCAGGTGCTAATGGAGTGCTAACTGCCTCCGGCGATTTCGGGCGCATTTGAGACAAACCGCTCAGGCCCGGCGTTCGACCTTGTGCGCGAGGATGCCTGCGATTGTGGTCTTGCGGCCCTGGGGATCGTAGGTTTCCATCGTGCCGCGCAGACGGCGATGGTTCGAGAGCCGGGCGGTCGCGAGCCGTATGCCCTGCAGCGCGCCATCGAGAAGCGCCTGGTTGCGCCGCGCCGCCTCGCCCAGCCGTTTTGCCGCGTGGAGCGCGCCGGGTCCGATCTGTTCGAGCTCGGCCGCAATCGCCTCCTTCTCCTGCGCGAGTGCCCCCACGGCATGCAGGTCGCCCGATAATAGCGCCGTGCGCTCACGTGCGAGCAGCGATTCGACCCGCGCCTCGAGCCTGCCGGGATCATACGCGGTCACGGGGGGCCTCCATCATCGCTGCCTCGATCACGTCGGCAAGGCCGATGCCGCCGGTCTCCACGATCTCGCGTGCGATCGCCGCGCGGTGGAACGAGGCAAACTGGCTCTCGCCCGTACTGCCACTGAAGCTGTTCGCCTGTTCGCCAAGGCCGGTCGCCTTCAGCATTTCCGCGAGAAAACTGGCCTCGAGCGCCTCGGCAGCGGCGCGGCGCGCGGGAGCCGGGCCGGGCGGGGCGGCATCGGGGCCTGGGATCGTAAGAGATGGGGGCGCGAGCATGGCACTACCTCGAATTGTTGGAATTTCACGCCATCAAACCGCAAAGGCGTAAAGAACCGGTAACCAAATCTTGCAACTCTTCCGGCATGAACCGATGTCAGACCGCATAGGGGTGCAGGATGACTGTCACAGAGATTGGCGGCGGACCGGGCGCGGCAGGCCCAGTCACGGCCGGTGCCGCGCAGCGGGGCGGGCTTGTCGTCGCGCCGGTCGGCGAGGGGCGTGCATTCGCCGCGCTCATGGAGCCCGCGAAGGTCAAGGACGCGGGGTCGCCCGGGTCCGCCAAGGGGGCAGGGCGGCAGGGTACCGGCACCGGGGATCGGCAAGGTAAGGGTGGTCCGATGGGCACCGGAGGGCGAGAGGACCGAATTGCTGAGTCCGGGGCACCGGCACCGGAGGCGACAGCGCCGGTTCTTGCCGGGCCGACGGATGACGGCGCGCGACCGGCGGCCATGTCCCCGCCCGGCGATGACGTGGAAACCTCCGCTGGTTCCGTGGCACCCCGGCGGGAGCGGCAGGTCGACGCCGACGCCGGTGCGGAATCGGGACCATCGCAGGGACCGCGCGATGCACAGGCAGCGCCGGCCGCGCCCGGTGCCGTGCCGCCCGCCTTGCATGCGCCCGGATCGCGCGGTGCGGGAGCAGATGCCGAGGCGCGAACGCGCGACCGCAGAAGCGGCGGCTTGCCAGGGCGGGACGGGCCGCAAGAGGGGCGGCATGTCGGGACGCCGGCAGCGCGCGCCGTTGCCGCTTCTGAACAGGGCGGCGTGCCGAATGACGCCGGGAAGGCCGCGACCGGCGCGGGTGCCGCGTCCGGGCAGCCGACGCACCGGGCACCGATGGTGCCCCTTGATGAAGCGGAATTCGTGCCGCTGCGGGCCGGGTCCGCCAAAATTCCTGCGGACCACCCGCCCGCTTCGCAGGCTCAGGCGACCGCCGTGGCACAGGCCCGGGAGCCGTCCCACAAGCCGGCGACGGCTCTTCTGCACACGCCGTCGCTTGCCGGGTCGCGCCCGAATCACCCGCGTGAGGCAGATGCGGAAGAAGCCATGACCAAGGCAAATGCTCCTCCTGCCACTCTCAAGACCGCGGTCGACCAAGCAGTGGCGCAAGAGATGCGGAAAACTGACCTGGGTTCTTCGCGCCTCTCAAACGCTCCTGACAGGCAAGGCGGCTCGGTGGACAAGGCGGTCAATGCAACCGCACCATCCGCATCACAGCTACAATCGGCGACCGTACAGACCCTTTTGCCCGGTGCGGGCGCGCCGCGCCCGCCCGGTCAGACGCTCGCGTCTCAAGCAGAGGCCGCCGTTACCGCACAGGCCGAGGCATTGCCGCGGCATCCTCCGCTGCCGCCGCAGTCTTTCTCCCCGGTGCGAATGCCTGCGATGGAGGCTGGAGCCTTGCTTGCGGCGCAGGCCGGCACCGCGGCGCGGAAATCCGCACGAAATGTGCCACTCGTTCGCGAAACAAACATCGCCTTCACCCGTGCGGATGTCAGGGCTGCGTTCGCGGACGCGCCGCGCACGCCGAAGGCACGTCCTGCAGCGCCGTCCATTCCTGCCCTCGTCTTCACTACGTCTCCGACGGCCGCGCCCGCCCTGTCGCTCGCCGCCGTTGCGAGGGCCGCATCCGACAGGGCAGCTCTTGGCGATACGGCTCTGGCCGCGTCCGATCTGCGCGCTGCCACGTTGCAGACCGCCTCCCCTGCAGCGCCCGTTGCAGCGGGTGCAGCGGCACATCACGTCCCGCGTCAGATCGCGCTTCGCATCGCCCAGGCCGCAGAGGGCGGCGCGGGCATCCCGCGCGGCACGGTCGAGCTCAGCCTCAGCCCCGAGGAGCTTGGCCGTGTGCGCTTGCGCCTGCATCCCTCCGAAGCCGGACTCAGCGTGACGATTACCGCCGAACGCGCCGAGACGCTGGACCTGATGCGCCGCAATATCGACATTCTGGAGCGCGAGTTCCTCGAGATCGGCTACGAAGGGGCGCAGTTCGATTTCGCCCAGGGGGGGCAGGGTGGCCCGGGTGCCGAGAACGGGTCCGGCGTGCCCGGCACCCCCGCTCCTTCCGGACTCAACGTCGCGGCACCGGACAGAACCCAACCCGCGCAGGACGCGCTCCTGCTCCTGGGCGAGCGACTCGATATCAGGCTCTAGAAAGGACAGATCATGGACCCACTCACAGGCTTCACGCCAGGGGCCGCCCCCTCTGCGACGCGGTCCGACGCGGACGGAACCGCGCAGACTGGCAACAGTGCGCTCAGTTCCGATTTCGAAACCTTCCTGCGGATGCTGACGACGCAATTGCAGAGCCAGGACCCTCTCAACCCGGTGGAATCCGACGACTTCGCCGTGCAACTTGCTACCTTTTCCTCGGTCGAGCAGCAGGTGAAGACAAACGAGTTGCTGACAGGCCTCGGCGCACAGTTGGACACGCTCGGCATGGCGCAGTTTCCGTCCTGGATCGGCCTGGAGGCCGAGGTGCGCGCTGCGGTACAGTTCTCGGGTGAACCGGTCGAGGTCGAAGTCAGTGTCGATCCGGATGCCGACGCTGCCGAACTGGTTGTCACCAATGCGCAAGGTACGGTGGTGACGCGCTCCGCGCTGCCTGCCGAGAGCGGCACGGTGCTTTGGGACGGTGCCGACCGGCAGGGTCAGGCGCTCCCGGAGGGCCGCTACACGCTCACCGTACTGTCGCTTCTCGCAGATGATACGATCGCAAGCCATGATGTGCATATGCGCGGCCGCGTTTCGGAGACACGGCTCGACGGTGGCGACGTGCGGATCGTGCTGCAGACCGGGCAGAGCGCCATTCCCGACGAAGTGATCGGCCTGCGACCGCCGCAAGCCTGACCGCGCACCCGCCATCGCGCTGCGCGCGCCAGATTACAGGAACGTCACACCCAGCAGTGCCGCCCCCGCGCCTGCCGCAACCCCCGCCGCGCCCCACAAGAGCCGCCCGGGCCATCGCCGCTCCGGGGCCGGGGTGCCCGGGGCCGCCTGCCGGATCAGCGCCGCCTCGACGAGGCCGGGCAGGCGCGGCCCATAGCGCGACAGCACCAGCGCCGTGCGCCCCAGGTCGCGCAGCGCTGCGCGCGGGCCCATCTCGCGGCGGATGTAATCCTCGACCACGGGGCGCGCGACCTGCCAGATGTTGATCTGCGGATCGAGCGAGCGCGCAACCCCCTCGACCACCACCATCGTGCGTTGCAACAGGATCAGCTCGGTGCGCGTCTCCATTCCGAATCGTTCGGTCACCTCGAAGAGATAGCTCAGCAGGCCGCCCATCGAGATGCGGCTCGCATCCATGCCGAAGATCGGCTCGCCCACCGCCCTGAGCGCGCGGGCAAAGGCATCCACGTCGCGGTCGGGCGGCACGTAGCCCGCTTCGAAATGCACCTCCGCCACCCGCCGGTAATCGCGCTTGATGAAGCCGTAGAGGATCTCGGCATAGACCCTGCGGGTATATTCGTCGATATGGCCCATGATCCCGAAATCATAGGCGAGGATATCGCCGTTTGCGGCCACCTTGAGGTTGCCCTGGTGCATGTCGGCGTGGAAATACCCGTCGCGCAGCGCGTGGCTGAGGAACAGCTGGAGCACCCGCGATGCGAGCGCCTCCCGATCCTGCCCGGCTGCGTCGAGCGCGGCGTTGTCGCCCATCGGAACGCCGCCGGCCCATTCCATCGTCATCACCCGGCGCGAGGACAGGTGCCAGTGCACCGACGGCAGGCGAAATCCGTCGTCATCGGTCGTATTGGCCGCAAACTCCGAGGCCGAGGCCGCCTCGAGCCGCAGGTCGAGCTCGCCCGTCACCACGCCCTCGAAATGCGCGATCACATCCGTGGGCCGCAGCCGCCGCGCGCCCGGTGCCAGCACCTCGACCATGCGCGCGGCAAAGTAGAAGGCGTCGATATCGCGGCCAAACGCCCGCTCGATGCCGGGCCGCAGCACCTTGACGGCCACGGTCTCGCCGGTTTCGCGGATCCGCGCCTTGTGGACCTGCGCGATCGAGGCGGCGGCCACCGGCGGGCTGAAATCGTCGAACATCGCGTCCACCTCACGGCCGAGTTCG
>Ga0102938_10003481_pt1 | contig 11753 bp, 2 predicted proteins | sample SalPonR2_B_D2_MG_FD_84516 | JGI IMG/M metagenome (GOLD analysis project Ga0102938, IMG submission 84516) | Salt pond soil microbial communities from South San Francisco under conditions of wetland restoration - Salt Pond MetaG R2_B_D2_MG | ecosystem: Environmental > Aquatic > Marine > Intertidal... | reverse complement strand
TCATTGCCGAGTTCGACTTCGTCATCGCGGGCTGCGGACACGTCGGCCGGCAAGGCTTTGGAACCCGACGTCGCGGAGGCCTCCGAGGAACCCTCGGAGGTCGTCGCCGGAATCCGCGTTCCCGCCGGTTTGGAGATCGACGTCTTCGCCGCCGAACCGGAGGTTGCCAACATCGTGGCGTTCGACATCGATCACCAAGGTCGACTGTACGTCTGCGAGTCCTTTCGCCAAAACCGTGGGGTGACCGACAACCGGGGACACGACGAAGAATGGTTGCTTGCCGACTTGTCGGCCCAAACCGTCCAAGATCGCATCGACTATCACAACCGTTTGTTGGGAGACGCGGCGGTCACTTATGCGCAGCACGACGATCGTGTGCGGCGTCTGGTCGACACCGACGGGGACGGTCGGGCCGATGAAAGCAAAGTCGTCGTCAACGGATTCAATCGAATCGAAGAAGGCACCGGGGCGGGGATCCTGGTGCGCGGAAACGAACTGTATTACACCTGCATCCCGAAGCTTTGGAAGCTGGTCGACGCCGACGGCGACGGCGTGACGGATGAACGCATCACCCTGTCCGACGGTTTCGGCGTCCGCGTCGCGTTTCGCGGCCACGACTTGCACGGAATCATCCGGGGCGTCGACGGCCGGTTGTATTTTTCGATCGGCGATCGCGGATTTCATGTGACGACCCGCGAGGGTGAGCTGATCGCGGCGCCCGATGTCGGTGCCGTGTTCCGCTGCGAAATGGACGGCAGCGGTTTGCAGGTCTACTGCACCGGACTGCGGAACCCTCAGGAACTGGCTTTCAACGACATCGGCGACTTGTTCAGCGTCGACAACAACAGTGACAGCGGCGACAAGGCGCGGATCGTGCATCTGTTGCAAGGCGGCGACAGCGGCTGGCGAATGTATTACCAATACTTACCCGATCGCGGACCGTTCAATCGCGAACGGATCTGGGAACCGTTTCACCAGGAACAGCCGGCTTACATCGTTCCGCCGATCGCCAATTTCACCGACGGTCCGAGTGGTCTGGTGCACTACCCGGGCACCGGCTTCGGCGACCGATGGAAAAACAAGTTCTTGATCTGTGATTTTCGCGGCGGTGCCAGCAACAGTGGCATCCGTTCGTTCGAGTTGGCTGCCGACGGCGCGTTTTACTCTCTGGCCAGTGACGACCAACCGATCTGGAACGTGTTGGCGACCGATGTCGCGTTCGGGCCTCGCGGCGGGCTGTACGTCAGTGACTGGGTCGACGGCTGGAACGGGTTGGGCAAGGGCAGGATCTATCGGATCACCGACCCCCAGCACAGCGATTCACCGATCGTCGCTCAGGTACGATCCATTCTGTCGGGCGATTACAACGAGCGATCCAAAGAAGATTTGGTCGGCGACTTGTCGCATCGAGACCGCCGTGTCCGATCCGAAGCCCAATGGGAACTGGCCGAGCGAGGGGAAGCCGAGGCGTTGTTGGCCGTGATCTTGGATTCGACGGCGGACCGTTCGGCCCGTTTGCACGCGATTTGGGGCGTCGATCAGATCGTGCGGACCGCACCGCCGGGGCCCGAAACGGATAAACTGGCCAAGTTGGTCCTCAGCGGCGTGCGCGATTTGTTGGGATGCAAAGACGACGTCCTTCGGGCCGCGGCGGCAAAGTTCGCCGGCGAGCGTGCCGATCCCGCGGCGATCCCTCGCCTGTTGGAATTGATGTCCGACACTTCGCCGCGGGTCCGCTACTTTGTCACGATGGCGATGGCGGAGACGCGGCAACCCCGGGCCTTGGATGCGGTCGTGGCGATGCTGGAAGCCAACGACAACAAAGATCCGGCGCTCCGCCACGCCGGCGTGATGTACATGGCCGCTTTGGCGGATGAAACCGGCATCGCGGGGTTGGCTTCGCATTCCAGCGGCGCGGTCCGACGCGCCGCCGTCGTCGCGCTTCGGCGGATCAGCAGCGCGAGACTGAAGGACTTTTTGGCCGATCCGAGTGATTTGGTGGTCGCCGAGGCGGCGCGGGCGATCTACGACAAACCCGTCCCGGCGGTGCTGCCCGATTTGGCCGCACAGGTCAACAGGGACTCGGACAACCCGGAATTGATCCACCGTGTGCTGGCCGCCAATTATCGCTTGGGGGAACAGGGCAACGCGGTCGCTTTGGCCCGTTTTGCTGCCGACGAAGCGGCGGCGTTGTCGATGCGAATCGAAGCCCTGGACATGCTGGCCGATTGGCAGACGACCGATCCCCGTGACCGATACCTCAATGACGTGCGGCGATTGGATCCGCGGGACAATGGCATCGCCGCGGCGGCGCTGCGTACCGAAATCCAACGTTTGATGTCTTCGCAGGCCGACGTTCGTGAAAAGGCCATCGACGTCGCCAGTTCTTTGGGCTTGAAAGAGATCATCCCCGGTTTGATCAAGCGAATCGGCAACAACGACCGAACCGCCGCGACCCGCGCGTCCGCTTTGGTCGCGCTGGCACGACTGGACTCGGCCACGGCGGTCAAGCTCGCACGAAACATTCCCGATCCTCCGGCCGGGGAACTCACCGAGGCCGCGATCGGCGTCTTGGCGCAGCACGCGGCGGGTGAATCGGTCGGCCGCTTCGTTGCCTCGACGAATTCGCCGCGTTTGCAGGTGCGGCAAAAAGCGTGGGACATTCTGGCAACGATCGACGCGCCCGAGGCGACTCAGGCGGTGGCCGACGCGGTCAAGGATTACGTCGCCGGGACGTTGCCGGCGGAAGTCGAACTGAACGTCCTGCAAGCCGCGGCGAAACGCGTTCCCGAAACGGCCAACCTGATCGCCGAACATCAAAACAGTCTTGCCGCCTCCGAGCCCCTGGCGGCTTGGTGGTCCGCCCGCGCCGGTGGTGACCCGGCCGAGGGGGCTGAACTGTTCTTCGGCAAAACGGAACTGTCGTGTGTCCGCTGTCACAAGGTCGATCGAGCCGGCGGCGAAGTCGGACCCGACTTGACCCTCATCGGTAAAGAGAATGACCCGAGATACCTGCTCGAAGCCGTCTGCTTGCCCGACGCGACCATCGCCAAGGGCTACGAAACCGCGGTGATCGCCAACGAAGACGGTCAGGTGATCACGGGCATTGTGAAGACGGAGAACGATGAGTTTGTCGAGCTGACTCAAGCCGATGGCAGTCAACGGCGAATCTTTCAAGACGAAATCGTGGTCCGTAAGAAGGGCAAGTCGTCGATGCCCGCGGATCTGGCAAAACTGATTTCGCCGCGCGAGTTACGCGATTTGGTAGCGTACTTGAGCAGTCTGAAAGTTGACCCACGGGCAACCACCGACGTCGAATGACGCCTTGATACCGACCGGTGGGAAATTTGCTCGGCTTTGTTGTGGTTCATAAGGTAGCTTTCAACAGGATCGGACTCTCTGCCTCAAGTGAAATGATGACCTGCCACGAACTAGCCAGCCGGCTTGCCCAGCTCCGCCCGGAGCTTCCCGCGTGCGACGTCGCCCGTTTGTGCGTGCTGATCTTGTCGACATGCACCGACGTGGACGGTTTGCAGGACGACGCGAAGCTGACCGCGGCTTGGAAAAACGCCAGCTTCCGTCTGGATGCCGCATCGGATCAACACGCCGCGGTCGCGGAGGAACTGGATTTGATGTGCAGCGAAGGCCCCGTCACGTTCTCCGCGGATCAACTTTGGACGCTTCTTCGCGCCGTCAAAGTTCAAAGCCAACTCCTGGAACTCTATACCGATCAGCCTGCACTTGCGTAAAGGCGATCGCTCGCCTCGCCCGCTGATCGCACCCACCGCCGGCGTCGTGGCATGACGAGGCGGGGGTTTTGGACGGCGGTAAAAGTTTCGTTCGTGTCGTTTCGATCGTTACAGCCCTATCGGTCGACTCGCGACGCGATTAGGTCGACCGCACAAGGATCAGCCGTGGCGGTGCGGCGCGGAAGGGTGGCCTAGGGTTCACCACCTGTCCATCTCGAGATGCCGAATTCCCTCCTTGATCCGACGTTCGCCAATCCCATGACACGCCGTAGCGACATCGCGAACGTCTGGCAGCGAATCTCGGAAAGTCGTCCCCTGTCGACCTCCCGCGGGATGCGTTTTTTGGAAAAGTCACGGTATCAGTTGGCTTCGTGGTGGGAAAGCCGGCCGCTGCATCCGCAGCGACGGCGATCCGCTCGGTCGTCGGGCCGGTCGATCGCCCGTCGGATCGGCACGATCGATTTGGCGACGCTCGAACCACGCATCCTGTTCTCGGCCAGCCCGATACCGATCGATCTCGTCACGGTCGATTCTTCGCCTCCGCCGGCAATCGACGTCGCGCCGGTGACCCCTGCCGACATCGACAACGAGGCGTCGGGACAAAACGTCGCAGGCGGCGACCCGGGTCAAGCGATCCAGGACTTGGCGGCCAGTGGGCCTTTGGAAATGGTGTTCGTCGACACGTCGGTCCGTGACTACCAGATGCTGCTGGACGACTTGCGGGATCAGGTCGACGCGAAAGGCACCGAGTTACAGATTTTCCTGATCGACGAATCGACCGACGGTGTGCAATCGATTACCGACGTCCTGTCGGCTTCGGCCGAAGTCGGCACGGTGCATTTGATCTCGCACGCCAGCGACGACGCCTTGATCCTGGGCAACCATCGGCTCACGTCGGATTCCCTGATCGGTCGGGCCGGCGACATCGCTCGCTGGGCCGACGGCCTGACCGCGGACGCCGACATCTTGATCTATGGCTGTAATCTTGCCGCGAACAGCGAAGGCCGCGAGATCGTCCAGTCGATCGCGGCGTTGACCGGTGCCGATGTTGCCGCCAGCGACGACGACACCGGGCATGTCGATTACGGCGGCGACTGGGAACTCGAGTACCAGGTCGGTCGCGTCGATTCCGTTTGGGTGCCCGACGTGATGACCGTCGACCTGTGGCACGCCAAGTTGGCCATCATCGACGTCGACACGTTCCATGACGTCGTCGATGCCGGCGATGGTTTCACGTCGCTCCGGGAAGCGATCATCCGAAACAACGACGAGGGCGGAGGAAACACGATCCGGCTGAGTTCGGGCACGTACTTGTTGACAATCGGCGGCTCCGGGGAAGACCTTTCGCAGACCGGTGACTTGGACATTCTGGAGAACGTCACGATTCTGGGGGCCGGTGCCGACCGGACCGTCATCGACGCATCGGGAACGACCGGCCTTCACCGCGTTTTCGACATGCGATCCGGTGTGGCGACGATGAACGATGTGACGATCACCGGTGGCCATGCCACGTCTGGTGGCGGAGTCACGACCCGAACTGGTACTACACTGGACCTGACCGATGTCGAAGTGATCGGCAACGAATCCACCGCTTTGGGCGGCGGAATCGTCAACCGCGGCACGATGAACATGGTTCGCGTCACGCTTGCCGACAACGTGTCGGCTTCCCAAGGCGGCGCGTTTTACGCGGACACCGGCAGTTTCACCGCGATGACCAATGTCACGATCAGTGGCAACAGTTCCCAGGCGGGCGGCGCGATCTTCAACGACGGTGCCACGATCGGCATTGTCAGCAGCACCATCGCGGACAACTCGACCGGAGTCTTTCAGACCAACGGCGGAACCACTTCACTGAGGTCCAGCATCCTGTCGAACTTCGGCGCGAACGCGAACGAGTCCTTGAGTTCTTTGGGCCACAACATCGACGGCGATGGCACGGCCGGCCTCGTGGAGAACGGTGACCTGACCGCTGATCCCATGTTGCTGGCTCTGGGCGACTATGGCGGCAGCACACGCACTCAGGCCCTGGCGGCCGGAAGTTTGGCGATCGACGCCGGAACGGGCGTAGAAACGCCGACGACCGACCAACGCGGCGTCCCACGCGTCGGAACCGCCGACATCGGTTCCTTCGAAGCCACTTCTCAGCTGACCGACAAATCGACGTTCCGGGTCAACAATTTCGACACGGGCTACCAAAACACCACGGCCCTTTCCCGGGGCAGCCGACACGCGGTCGCCACCGACGAGCTGGGAAACTATGTGATCGTTTGGACCAGTGACAGCCAAGACGGTGACGATGATGGCGTCTACGGCCAACGATTCAACGCGCAGGGGGACAAGGTCGGCAATGAGTTTTTGGTCAACCAACACACCGATAACGACCAATTCCAGGCCAGCGTCGCGATGAACGACGCCGGCGATTTCGTCGTGACTTGGACCAGTGAGGACCAAGGTGACCAAGACTTCCGCATCTACGCGCGGCAATATCACGCCGAGGGAACCGTCGGCGACGAATTCCAGGTCAACACGTCGCCCTCCGGTGCACACCGAGACTCCGATGTCGCCATCGACGATGCCGGCAATTTTGTCATCGTCTGGAACAGTGACGAAGCGGGATCCTACGTCACGTATCGACGCTTTGATGCCGATGGAACGCCGCTCGGTGATCAGGTCGGCATCGAATCGGACACTTCGCAGCAGGCGGATCCGACGATCGCGATGGCCGCCGACGGCCGCTTCGTGATCGCATGGGATTACTTCTTCGACGTGCGTTACATGGTCTTCGATGCGGCCGGCACCGCGCTGGGGCCGTACGCCAAACTTTCCGAATCCAGCGTCGATATCGTCGCGGGCAAGCCGGCGGTGGCGATGGCCGACGACGGGACCTTTGTGATCGCCTATCAAGAAACCGTTGTCCTGGGAAGCTACGACGTCAAAGCTCAACGCTATGATGCCGCTGGCGGTGAACTGGGCGGCCGTATTCAGGTCAACACGACGACGTCCGGTCACCACACCGAAGCTTCGATGGCGATGGACTCCGATGGCGACTTCATCGTCACCTGGACCAGGGGAACGGCGTCGGATCCCGCCGAATTGTTGGCTCAAAAATTCAATTCCGACGGAACGCCGAATGGAACAGAGTTTCAGGTCGACGCGACACCCGATCAAGTTCCACCCCACGCGTCGCTGGCGATGACGAACATCAATCGATTCGTCGTCACCTGGACCGATCAAGGCGATTCGGGGACCGAGGACGTCTTTGCCAGGCAATACCATACCGGCCCGGCTTGGAACGCGGCTCCGATCGTCGATATCGGCGGACCCTATTCCGTTGCCGAAGGCCAATCGTTGTTCTTGATCGCCGGTGGTTCGAGCGACCCGGACGGCGACAGCTTGACCTATCAGTGGGACCTGGACGGCGACACGCGGTTCGATGACGCCGGCGGCGAAACGGCCACCGTCACGTGGAGCCAGTTGTCGGCCTTGGGCATTGACGACAACGGCACCTATTCCATTCAACTGATGGTCGATGACGGTAACGGGAACGTCCGCGTCGCGGTCGCGGCGTTGACGGTCACGAACGTCGCTCCGAACATCGTCGTGACTGGTGACTCCGGCGTCGTGGCCGGACAGCTTTATACCCTCCATTTCGCGGCCACGGATCCCGGCGAGGACACGATCACGAGTTGGAATATCGATTGGGGTGATGGGAACAACCAGACGGTCGCGGGCAACCTGTCGAGCTTCACGCATGTTTTCACCACGGCGGGGACGCAGCGGGACATTGTGGTGACGGCAACCGACGAAGACGGGACTTGGTCGGCGAACGATCGGTCCGTCCGAGTCTCCGAGAATGCACACTCGTTGACCGCCGTGGCCGATACCTTCATCGACAACAGTTCCGTCGACGTGAATCACGGAGCCTCCGGCACGCTAACGGTCGACAAGTCGGGCGGGAACATCGGTCATCAACGCCCGCTGTTGTTGTTCGACGTAAGCAACTTTCCGGCGGGAACCACGATTGAGCACGCGACGCTGAACCTGGAAGCTTTGTCGCTCACGGGCGGCTTCGACGTCAGTGTTTATCAACTCCTGGAAGCTTGGGACGAAGGCACCGGCGACGGATCCTCGGGGACAGCCAACTGGAACGAGCGACAAGCCGGAGTCGACTGGGGGACCCACGGAGGCAGTTTCGATGGGAACGTGATCGACACCTACACGGCGACCGCAGTCGGGACCCACACCTGGGACGTGACGTCGATCGTCCAGCAGTGGTACGCCGGCACGGCCGACAATCACGGTCTGATTCTCGGCAGCGGCGAAAGCGGAATCGAATCGGTCGTCTACGCAAGCCGCGAAGGCACCGTCGCACCGCTGTTGCAGGTGTATTTCTCCATCGAAAACCTGGCTCCCACCGGCGTGTCCTTGGACAACCCGGTCGTCGACGAAAACATCGACACCACCGGCGGCTACCGCGTCGGTGCGTTGACAACCGCGGACCCGAATACGGGCGACACGTTCGCTTATCAGATCCGTCCGGGTGACGATGCGACGCTGTTTCAAATCGGCGGCGCTTCGAACGACGAACTGTGGCTTGACGCGGGCGTCTTGGACTACGAAACCGAGTCGTCTTATGCCGTGACGGTTCGATCGACCGATCAGGACGGACTTTTTTACGACCGCACCTTCACCGTCACCGTTGCGGATGCCGACGACACGGCGCCGGTGATCGACACCGCACCGGCCTTTTCGATCGATGAACATGTCGCCGTCGGGACGGTCCTCGGGACGTTGACCGCCAGCGACGTCGACACGACCGGACCGCTTTCGGGTTGGGCCATCGTCGGCGGAAACGGTGCCGGCGTGTTTGAAATCGACGACACGACGGGCGTCATCACCGTCGCCGACAAGGCCTTGCTGGACCACGAAACGTCCGACGTGTTGACGGTCCAAGTCACCGTTTCGGACTCAATACAAACGTCATCAGCGGCGACGGTGACGATCAACGTCAATGACGTAAATTATCATACGGTTTCGGTCACGACGGTTGACGACGTTCGTGACAGCACGGCGACGACGATCGAAGAATTGCTTCTGGATCCCGGTGCCGATGGTCTCGTTTCACTGCGGGAAGCCATCATTGCGGCGAACGGCCGAGCCAGCTCGGGCACAGTCGACACGATCACGTTCGGTACCGTCACCGACCACGTGATCCGCTTGGCATCGGACTTGCCCGAAATCAACGACGGCGTTTTGATCGACGGTTGGAGCCACGCCGGACACGCCAACGGTCAGCGGATCGTCATCGACGGGAACCACAACGCGACGCACGGGCTGGTGCTTGCCGGTGCTGCGGATGGTTCGACGATCCGCGGTCTGACGATACGCAACGCGAACTCCAGCGGGATCGAAATCCTGCTCGGCTCCGACGGACACGTCATCATGGACAATCGGATCGGAGCGTTCGACGACGCGGGCGATTTCGATGCGGCCCTGGGCAACGGCCACAGCGGTATTCGGGCGGGCGGTGGATCGATCCTCATCGGCGGCGACACGCCATCACTGCGAAACGTCATCGCGGGAAACGGGACGTCGGGTGTCGAAGTGTCGGAGGGTTCCTCTGGCGTGACGATCCGAGGCAACCTGTTTTTCGGGAATGGACAGCTTGCGATCGACTTGGGCGGCGGGGGTGTGCTCGGAAACACTTTGACCGGTGTTGCCGGGAACCTGGATTCGCCCGATGTCGTTGGGGCGTCTCGTTCGGGATCCGATCTGACGGTTGACCTCGGGTTCATCGGGACGCCGTCGTCGATTTTCACGATCGATGTCTACGTGACCGACGATCCGAATGTTTCGGGGCACGGCGGGGCGATCCACTGGATTTCCAGCATCGCCGGTCTCACGACGGACGGGTCGGGCCAGCTGAACCTTTCGCGGACCCTGACCGATTCGATCGGAGCCGTCGGCGATTATGTCACCGCCACGGCGACCGACGCCAACGGAAACACCTCGGAGTTCGCCGCGAACGCCTTGATCTCGGCGCCGAATCAGGCCCCGGTACTCGACAACCTGGAATCGGCATCGCTCGGTTACGGCGAAGGCGATGAAAACGTCGCCATCACCGAACAGTTGGTGCTGACCGATGCGGAAAATTCCATCGAGTCGGCAGTGGTTCGGTGGGTTTCCGGGTTCGTTTCCGGAGAAGACGTCCTGGCGTTCAATGACACCGGCAACATCACCACGTCGTTCAACGCTGCGACAGGCACGTTGACTTTGTCCGGCGTCGATTCGGTCGCGAACTACCAAGCGGCATTGCGGTCGGTCACGTACCGCAATACCAGCGAAAATCCGTCGACGTCGACACGTGTGATTTCCATCCAGGTGAGCGACGGTGATTTACTCAGCAACACGATGACACGGCAAATCGGATTCACGACGGCCAACGTCGTCGCCGATCCCGTGGTGCCGGCGATTCCGCTGCCGCCTCCTCCGTCCAGCACGTCGTCGGTTGCCGAGTCGTCGTCGGAACCGGCTCCCGAACCGGATCAGCCGGCGGACACCGAATCGAAGGAAGATCCCGGCGGGGACGACTCAGGTGATTCGGCGGGTCCGGACGAGGCGGGCAGAGACGTCGTGCCGGATGTCGCGTCGGCGAACAGCGGACAACCCAAGGGGATCGGTAGCGTCAGCGACACCGAAACGAAGGAATTCTCGGGTTTGGCGCCGAACCCGTCGGTCTTTGACCTGACGTTCGAAACCCGATCGGCCGCCGACGAATTCAGCCGCGCCGCGGTGGAGACCGAATCGGCCGGCGGCCTCGACAGCCGCGGCGGTCAGTCGACACGGGATGACGAGGGCGACCTGGAACTGGACATGACGATGGCGTCGGTGACGGGTGACGACCTCGATTCGCGGCAGTGGCAAGCCATGGACGAGCTTCGCAAAGAGATGCTCGGCGAAGTGCAATACGAATCGATCGTCGTCGGGTTTGCCGTCACGACCGCCGTCGCGGTGACCGTCGGCCAGGCGGTGTGGGTCATCAACGCCGGCTACTTGGCAAGTTCGGCGCTGCTCGCCGTGCCGGCATGGCGTTCGATCGATCCGCTGCCGGTGCTGGACAATTTGAATCAGAATTTCGACGACGACGACGAGTCGTTGGATTCGATGCTAGACGGCTAAAGAAAGATCACTGAATCGTCAAATGAAAAAACTTGTATCGATGCTTCCGAAACTTTCCACCCGATCGCGACTGGCCTTCGGTCTGTCGATGATCGTGGTCACCGTGATGATGGTCGTCTTGGCGTTCGGTTTGATTCCCGATCACCAAACGACCGTCATGCAAGGGCGATGCGCGTTGAGCGAATCGTTGGCGTTGCAGACACGACCGCTGATCATGGACAGGGAATTGGCCGAGATGGAACGATTGCTCGAGGCGATCTGTGCGCGCAACGATGACGTCTTGTCGGCCGGCCTGCGCCGCGGCGACGGGGAACTGGTCGTCGCGGTCGATGACCATCATGAGCTTTGGGATCGCAACGCGGCGGGCAGTGACGATCGTCAAATCTATGTTCCGCTGCATACGGATTCCGACGAAAGATGGGGCCAGCTGGAGATCTGTTTTCGCGGGCTCGTCGGCCGAGGGGTCGGGGGATTGCTGGCGAACCCTCAATACCGGCTGATCGCCGTCGTCGGTTCGATGTGCTTGATCCTGTTCAACTTGTACCTGTGGTTGATGCTGCGGCAAGTCGATGCCAAGAACGTCGCGCCGGAGCGTGTCCGGGAAGCCTATTCAAAAATGGCCGATGGCGTGTTGTTGGTCAATCGAGATCAGCGGGTGATCTTGGCCAACGAGTCGTTCGCCGATGCCATCAGCGTCGACGCGAACAAGCTGATCGGCAAACGATTGACCTCCTTGCCTTGGTTTGCCGTCGGGGGGAACAACGACAGTCGGCGGGACGACCTCGCGATTGATGACAGCGACCTGCCCTGGGAGCGTGCCACGAG
>Ga0102938_10003480_pt1 | contig 11754 bp, 10 predicted proteins | sample SalPonR2_B_D2_MG_FD_84516 | JGI IMG/M metagenome (GOLD analysis project Ga0102938, IMG submission 84516) | Salt pond soil microbial communities from South San Francisco under conditions of wetland restoration - Salt Pond MetaG R2_B_D2_MG | ecosystem: Environmental > Aquatic > Marine >... | reverse complement strand
GCGGAGGCGGCCCGTTACCACTTCGACGATTACGTGTTCGATGTGCTGGCCGCGGCCGATGCCCTGGGATGGGATCGCTTCCATCTTCTCGGCCACTCGCTGGGCGGCGCTGTGGCCAGCGTACTGTCCGCCGGCTGCCCGGAGCGCGTCGAATCGCTGAGCGTGATCGAGGGTCTGGGACCGCTCTCGGCACCGCCGGACAAGACCGCCGAGGGCTGGCGCAAAGCCATACACGCCAGCCGCGACCGTCCGCGCCGCGTGCACGCCGACCGCGCCGCGGCAATCGAGGCCCGAACGCGGAACTCGGATCTTCCGCGCCCTGCCGCCGAACTTCTGGCCGAGCGCGGCCTGGAGCGGGTTGCCGACGGCTGGCAGTGGCGCCACGACCTGCGCCTGACCTGGCCTTCGACGCAGCGTTATACCGAGCCGCAGGTGCTGGACCTGCTCGGGCACATCGAAGCCCCGGCCATGTGCGTGCTGGCCAACCCGCGCTCGCGGGTGGTGCCGGGCGGTTTTATCGAGCGCCGCGCCGCCGCGGTACCCGGCCTGGCGCTGCATGAGGTCGAAGGCGGCCACCATTTGCACATGCAGGCGCCGGAGACGGTGGCCCGGCTGGTCAAGAAACACATCAAGGAGCTCAGTCATGCCGCACACGCCTGACGCGACAAATGCGGTCATCGACCCCGCCGATCGCCTGATCTTTGCGCTGGACGTGCCGGACGCCGCACGGGCCCGGGCGCTGATCAGCGAGCTCGGTGATACGGTCACCTTCTACAAGCTGGGCCTAGAGCTGTTTCTTTCCGGCGCGTATTTCGAAATCGTCGACGAGTTGAAGGCTTCCGGAAAGAAGGTATTCGCCGATCTCAAGCTGTTCGACGTGCCGGCCACGGTCGGTCGTGCGGTGGCCCAGCTGGCCCGGCAGCAGGTGGATTTCCTGACCGTCCACGGCCAGGACGCGATGCTGGCGGCGGCGGCCGACAACAAGGGCGATGCCCGGGTGCTGGCGGTGACCGCGCTGACCAGTCTCGATCAGGGCGATCTGGACGATCTTGGCTTTGACTGCAACGTGCGCGATCTGGTGCTGTCGCGGGCGCGGCGTGCGCTGAAGCTCGGCTGCGACGGGGTGATCTCTTCCGGGCTCGAAGTCCCGGCGCTGCGCGAGAGCGTGGATCCGGCGCTGGTGGTCGTGTGTCCCGGCATCCGTCCGGTGGCCAATGTGGACGACCAGAAGCGCACCATGAGCGTGTCCGAGGCATTTTCCGCCGGCGCCGATCACATCGTGGTCGGTCGCCCGATTCGCGATTCCGGAAACCCGGCGGCGGCTGCCGCCGCGATGCAGTCCGAAATCGAATCTATTTTCAACAATTAAAACAGCTATTTATATAGTTTAAGAAAGGTGTTGCATTAGGTTAGGTATTCAGGTTATTATTTTTGCAGGTTTGGTCTTCGCTGTGACCGAACCCTGGTAACAAGAAAGCCCGGAACGTCGCCATGATCGTTTCGGGAAAAACCTCCGGCCTCGGCCGGTTTGCGGGCAGAGCCATGATTGGCTCTGCCTTTTTTAATCCCGGTACAGTAGGGGCAGGCAAGTCTTGCAGGAGCCTGCTTGCAGGCGAATGGCTACGGAGTCCTGCTTTTGTTCGCCTGCAAGCAGGCTCCTGCGCAGTGTCAATGCTCGGGCAACCTCTGAACAAGTTACGCAGGTTGAAAAAGGCGCTGGTGGTAAACTCCGGCTCCGCCTTGTGGAAGAACTTCCGACTCGCCCATCATGTCTTCGCTGCCTTCGCATCGCCGGTTTCCGGGTTACCTGCTTCATTCGCTGAAGCTCCGGTGGGTTTCGCTGTGGCGGGCCGTGCTGCACTGGTGGGTCAGGGCGACGGTTCTGCCGGAAGATCTGGATGAACTCAGGATTGGCAGCGGCGCACCGGTGTTTTACGTGCTCGACACTTATGCCTACACCTCGCTGCTGATCCTGGAGCAGATCTGTCGCGAGCATGGTTGGCACACGCCGTCGGCGGCGTTCCATCACGACGACGTGGATCTTCCGCGCAGCTACGGGACGAGCAGGCGTTACCGCGGATTGTTCGTCAGACGGCCGACCCGGCGGCGCAATTCGGAAATGGTCAGGCAGCTGGTCGCCGCGGTGCACGACGATCGCCTGGACGATGTCCGGATCGTGCCGGTCACGGTACTGATCGGCCGGGCGCCGGACAAGGAGCAGTCGATTGCCAAGATCCTGTTCTCCGAGAATTGGGACCTGGGCGGACGGTTTCGCCGCTTCCTGACCACACTGATCAACGGCCGGGCCACGTTCGTGCAGTTCGGCAAGCCGGTTTCGCTGGCCGAAGTGGCCGCCGAAGGCCAGGGAGAGGAAAAGGACCTGCGTCGCATCAGCCGCCTGTTGCGGGTTCATTTCAAGCGCGTTCGCACGGCGGCCATCGGTCCCGACCGCTCGCACCGACGTACATTGGTGGATCGGGTGGCGCATTCCGACTCGGTTCGCCAGGCCGTGGCAGCCAAGGCCCGGCGCGACAAGATCGAGATCTACGAGGCCGAAGCCCAGGCGAAGAAATACGCGCGCGAGATCGCCGCCGACTATTCCTACTCCTTCATCCGCATCGCCGAGATTCTGCTCGGCTGGTTCTGGAACAGGATCTATCGCGGTATCCAGGTCTTCCACTTCAGCGAATTTCGCGAAGCCCAGCAGGGCCACGAAATCGTCTACGTGCCCTGTCACCGAAGTCATATCGACTACATGCTGCTGTCGTTTCTGCTCTATCGCCGCGGTTTCGTGCCGCCGCATATCGCGGCCGGCATCAACCTGAACCTGCCGGTCGTCGGACGCCTGCTGCGTTACGGCGGTGCGTTCTATCTGCGACGTAGTTTCCGCGCTCAGCCGCTCTATTCGGCGGTGTTCAACGAATACGTGCGCACCATCATCGACAAGGGTGTGGCGCTGGAGTATTTCGTCGAGGGCACGCGATCGCGCACCGGGCGTTCGCTGCCGCCGCGTGCGGGCATGCTGTCGATCACCGTGCGCGCGTTCCTGCGCGACCGAAAACGGCCGCTGATGTTCCAGCCGGTCTATATCGGCTACGAGCGTCTGGCGGAAGGCAGCTCGTATATTTCGGAGCTTTCCGGCAGCCAGAAGAAGACCGAGTCGCTGTCGGACTTCCGCAACGTGATCAACATCGTGCGCAAGAACTATGGCCAGGTGGCCGTGAGCTTCGGCGAGCCGATACGCCTGAATCCCCTGCTCGACGAGTATGCGCCCGACTGGGCCGAGCAGCCGCTGGATCCGCAGGCCAAGCCGGAATGGCTGGTGCCGCTGGTCAACGACCTTGCCCAGCGGATCGTCGTCAACATCAATGCCGCGACGCACTGCAATCCGGTCAACCTGCTGGCTGCAGCCCTGCTGGCCACCCGCAAGCAGGCGCTGGACGAGGAAGACCTGGAAGCGATGATCGGCCTGTACCAGCGCCTGATCCGGATGACCGCGTATTCGGACCGGATCACGATTACCGACCTGACCCCGGGCCAGGTGATCGAGTACGGGCTGGAGCTGGGTATTATCCAGCGCCAGGCGCATGCGCTGGGCGACATCATCCACGTCGATCAGAAAAATGCGGAGTTGCTGACGTATTTTCGCAACAACATCTCGCACCTGCTGGCCATGCCGGCCTGGATCGCCTGCTGCTTCCTGAACAACCAGCGCGTTCGCAAGTCGCGCGTCAGGCGCCTGACAGAAACGATTTATCCATTCCTCAAGAAAGAGTTGTTTCTGCCGTGGGAACCGGAAGAGGTGCCGATCATCATCCAGCGCTGCACCGATGCACTGGTTCGCCTTGGTCTGCTCGGCATGACCAACGAATACCTGCAGCGAACGCCCGGGGGTTCGGACCAGACTTATTATCTGCGCCTGCTCGGCAACGCCATGCTGCAGACCTTCGAGCGCTATTACATCACTATCGCGGTGCTGGCCAAGAATGGTTCCGGGCGCTTGAGCCGCCAGCGGCTCGAGCATCTTTGCATCCAGAGCGCACAGCGCATCTCGCTGCTGCACGAATTCGAAACGCCGGAATTTTCGGATCGCACCCTGTTCAAGCAGTTCATCGAATCGCTGCAGGAAATCGATGTTCTGGACCGCAATGACGACGGTAATCTCACCTTTGATCGCCGCCTGGAAGTATTCGCCCGCGACGCCAAGCTGGTGCTGGACAAGGAAGTGCGCCACACCATCATCCAGATCACGCCCCGGGTGCGCGACTCCGAACCTGAATAACGCGCCGCAACGCCTCCGCGGGTGACGCGGCGACTGTTACAATTCGTTGAATGAGGGTACCCACAGCCGTAGCAAGAACTTCAGCAACGCCTGAAAAAGCCACGCTTTCGGCGTCGGACTGGGAACAGGCCGCGCTCGAGCTGATCGCCGAGAAGGGTGTGTCGGCACTTGCGGTGGAGCCCCTGGCCAGGCGTCTAGGGATCACCAAGGGCAGTTTCTACTGGCATTTCGCCAGCCGCGACGAGTTGCTGGAACAGGCCTTGAAACGCTGGGAGCACCGAGACCTGGAACACCTGGCGCGCTCGCTGGATTCGAAACAGCCGGCCGCCGAGCGACTGGCCGAATTCATTCTTCGCACCAGCCGCCAGAACCGCAGTCACCAGATCCACGCCGCCTTGTGCGCGGCCAGCGATCACCCGCGCGTCAAGCCTTACATCGAGCGGATCACCCAGCGGCGACTCCAGTACCTGACCAAGGCGTTCCGTGAGCTGGGCATGGACGACGATGCGGCGCGTCATCGCGCGCGGTTGACCTATACCAGCTACGTCGGTTACATCCAGCTGCAGATTCGCGGGATGGCGCCCGAGCGCGGTAGCGATGAATTCGCGTCCTACGTCAGGCACGCCATCGATGCGCTGATCAATCCATCCAATGGTTGAATTGCAATTGCAGTAAATCTTCGGGCGCGCGGCTTCGCTTTCAGGTGACGTCCTTCGAGTGGGTCGTGCCGGCCGCCGGTTCCGCCACGCGCTCGGCCGGACAATGGAAAGGTGGCCTGTCGTTCGAACCGTGGTAGTGGTGCAACACGCCTTCTGCCCGCAGGCGAATGCGGTAGCCCGGCACCAGCGCCTGGGTGTACATCATGTCGGGTTCCGGGCAGCCGACCGCGCCGTTCGGCCAGGTCACGAATTCAGCGTCGATCACGGTAATTCGTATCTCATCGATTTCCAGCCTGCGGGCAAGGTCGTCGCGCGCATGCGAGACAAAGGATTCGAGTTGCGGGTCGATGCTCATGTTCCGTTCCTCCTTGGCAACGGGGCCAACGGCGCCGCCGGTCGGCGCGTCGCCGCTGCATCCGGAAAGACTCAGGGCAAAAGCGGCAATCGATAGCGTCAGATATCTCATATTGGTTTACTTACAGGGTCTTGAACAGCGCCAACCAGGCGATCGAGAGGAACGTCGCCAGCGCGGCAAGAAACACCAGAACAGCCTGGCCCTGGTGGCGAATGCGGAATGCGGCAATCCCGAGCCCGATATAGACCACGATCATCAACAGCTTGATTCCGAACCATCCGGCGCTCAGCGGCGAGAGCCCGAGAATCATCCACAGGGCGACGCCCGAGGCCAGCAGCAGCGTATCGACCAGGTGCGGTCCGAAGCGCACCAGAGGGTGTGCCAGCGGCTTGTTGAGAACCAGCCGAATGAAGCCGCGCAACGCGAATCCCAGCCCGCTGATCAAGGCAAGGCAAATATGCAGCGTCTTCAGCAGTTCGTAGATGCTCACGGATGAAGTCCGGGACCGGAATGGGTTGGTAGTGTACCCCGGCGGCGGGCTTACCAGCCGTGCATCCGGGGCCAGAAGCGGCCTTCGGCAAGGTCTTCTCCGACCAGCCAGTAGCCGTTGTGCTGGGCTGCCGTGGCGCAGGCATGGTTGGGCAGAATGCGCAGGCGCTGACCCACTACGAACCGGTCCGGCTCGATGGGCTTGCCGTCTCGTCGGGCCAGGATGCCGTGTTCCTGGCTGGTTGCACGAACGATGATGTCGTCGACGCGCCGGCCGGATTCATCGCAGACCACACCATAGCCGCAGTCGATGTCCTGCGAGGCGGTGCCGCGGTCTCGCGACAGCGCCATCCAGCCGGCGTCCGCCAGCCATTCCCCGGCGTGAGGACGAAAGCCGATGACCTCGGTGAACACCGAGATTGCGATATCGGTGATGGCGCAAACGCCCAGGCCGGCCATGACCAGATCCATGAACACGTGGGTGCCGGCGCGCACTTCGGTCACGCCGTCCAGGTTGCGCGCGAATGTCGCCGTAGGTGTGGAACCGACGCTGACGACAGGCGCCTCGAATCCGGCCCGCCGGAGCCTTTCTGCTGCAGTGACCGCGGCCCGCCTTTCCGTCTCTGCCGCGCGTTCCAGGCACGCGGCATTGCGGCAATCGTAGGAAGCGCCCATGTGGGTCATGACGCCCAGAACGCGGCAACCGGCATCGGTCAGTTCTCCGGCGGTCTCGACCAGGCCGGGGTCGTCCGGCCGAAATCCGCCGCGCTGCCCGTCCGAATCGATTTCAAGCAGTACCGGAAAAGCACAGTTCAGGCGCGTGGCCGCCTCGGCCACGCGACGGGCCGAGGGTGAATTGTCCAGGGTCAGTTTAAGCGCGAGGCCATTCCGGTAGAGTCCAGCTATGCGGTCCAGCTTGCCGGGCGCGATGCCCACGGCGTAGAGCTGGTCTTCGATGCCGTGACCGAAGAAGTATTCGGCCTCGGCCAGCGTGGAAACCGTGATGCCGGGCGAATTCGAAGCCATCATGCGTCGCGCGATTTCGATGCTCTTGCAGGTCTTGACGTGCGGGCGCAACGGCACGCCCAGGCGCCCCAGCCGCGCTTCCAGGGTCTGGATGTTGCGCGTCATCCGGTCTACGTCGAGCAGCAAACAGGGCGTTGCTTTATCATCGAAACTGGGCTGGATCATTCGAATCGGCTGCCGGCGGTCCCGGAAATTGACGTTGGATTAATCATTCTCGCACGGATTTCGCAGTCAAATCCGAATCGACTGGAGGACTCAGTCTTGACCAACCACGCACAACTCGACAATGTCATCGAACGCGTCATTGGCCAGGTCGGTAAACACATTGTCGTCGGTCTGCCGCTGGGGCTGGGCAAGCCCAACCGCTTGATCAACGCGCTGTACCGACGTGCCCTGGCCGATCCGGAGATCAAACTGGAGATCGTGACTGCGCTTTCGCTGGATATCCCCGAACCGAATCACTGGCTGGAGGGGCGTCTGATGGGGCCGATTGTGGAACGTCTTTTCGGCGCCGACTACCCGCGGCTGGAATACCTGGTGGATCTCAAGAAACGGGCGTTGCCCGACAATGTCCGGGTCACCGAGTTCTACTTCCAGTCGGGGGCCGCGCTTGGCAACCCGGGCATGCAGCGCCACTATGTGTCGTCGAATTACACCCACGTTGCGCGCGACCTGATCGACCGCGGCGTCAACCTGATGTTTCAGCTGGTGGCTCGCGACGCCGAGGGCCAGCTGAGTCTTTCGTGTAATCCCGACGTGTCGCTGGACCTCGTTCGACGGGCAAACAACGAGCCGGATTATTCGCTTTGCAGCGTGGCCCAGGTACATCCCGACCTGCCGTTCATGCACGGTGATGCGGTCGTAGACGCCGACTATTTCGACGAAGTCGTTGAACTCGACCCGGACCAGCGCCTGTTCGCGCTGCCGCGCCAGCCGATCTCGATCCAGGATTACGCGGTGGGGTTTCACGCCGGCCAGCTGATCGCCGACGGCGGGACGCTCCAGATCGGCATCGGCTCGCTCAGCGATGCGCTGGTGCATTCGCTTGTCCTGCGCCACCGCGACAACGACAGCTATCGCAAGGCCACCGAAGCCCTGTCCTGTCCGGTGCCCGGCGGCATCGGCGACGAGGGGCCATTCGACGAGGGACTGTACGGCGCCAGCGAGATGTTCATGGACGGCTTCATGCACCTGTATACCGCCGGCATACTCAAGCGCGAGGTGTTCGAGGACATCACGGTCATGCGCCGGGCCAACGCCGGCATGAGCGTCGATAATCCCGGGTCGGGTGCGGTCATGGACGGTGGGTTCTTTCTCGGCAGCCGTCCGTTCTACGATTTTCTCAACGGTCTGGACGAGGGCGAGCGCCCCCGTTTCCGGATGCACGGCGTCGGTCGGATCAACCAGTTATACGGCGGTCGCGAGGCGCTGGAAATCGAGCAGCGGCGGCACGCTCGTTTCGTCAATACCTGCATGATGATGACGCTGACCGGCGCGGCCGTGTCCGACGGGCTGGAAAACTACCAGGTGGTATCGGGCGTAGGCGGGCAGTACAACTTCGTGGCCATGGCTCACGCGATGGATGACGGGCGCTCCATTCTGATGCTGCGCGCCACGCGCGAGCGCAGCGACGGCAGTACCTCATCGAACATTGTCTGGCAATACCCGCACAACACCATTCCGCGCCACCTGCGAGACCTCGTCGTCACCGAATACGGTGTAGCCGACCTCAGGGGCCGGACCGACGAGGAGTGCATCCAGGCCATGATCGGAATTGCCGACGCCCGTTTCCAGAACCAACTTGCCGAGCAGGCGAAGCAGGCCGGCAAGCTGGATCGCGACTGGAAGATTCCGGAGCGCGCCCGCGCCAACACGCCCGAGGCACTGGAATGCGCGCTGGCGTCTTTTTCCGGCGCCGGCATGTTTCCCGACTATCCATTCGGCAGCGATTTCACTGAGACCGAACAGCGCCTGATTCCGGCGCTGCAGGCGCTCAAGACCCTGAGCAGGAACAAGCTCGCGCTGGCAAAAGCGGCGCTCTCGGGCCGGCCCGCCGACTTCCCGGAAGAGCTTGCGCGGCTGGACCTCGAGGCCCCCGGCAGCCTTGTCGAAAGGCTTTATGCCAGGTTGATCGCCGCCGCGCTTCGAATGTGACCGGCCACGCCGAATTGCCATGGCCGGTGTTGCGTAAAACACTCACAGCTTTCCGCATCCTGCTCATCTGTCAAGACTTCGATATCTGCCATGGATTTCGGTGCCGTTTCCGGGAAATCTTCTCGAAACCGCCCGATGAATTCCTGCATGGCGGAACGCGTTTCCGGGTACTCCGGTGGGCAAACCCGATCGGTATACCGAGATTCGAAGGTCACGCTATGAGCCTGGTATTCGAATGTCTGGGCAATCGAGCTGGAAGTCAGCAGAAGGGCTGACACAACGTAGGCTGTATACAGGCTAGTTGTTCTCATGACTTTATTTTCGCGAGTGGTCAATTTTCGGTCCGCGGAACCCGCATTTCCCATCTTCTCCGCCCAAAACCTCTAATTATGCCTGGACCTAAATCGGGGAGGTTGACTAATGGAAATGAGTGTTATTGAGTGTCCGGATAAGTCTCATCGTATAGCCATTCCCAATCAACGAACCCGAGCGTTTTCTTATCGTAAACACGTATGCCACTAAGTTCTGAAGTTACCAAGACCTTCTGACCTGTGTCTGGATGTTCTTCCGCCAAGATGCCGCCACCGATCGCGACAAAGTAGAATTCGCCGCCTTGATAGAAGCTGACGTCGTGTATATAGTAGGCTTCAGACTGCTCGAAAATACGATGTTGGGTATTGATGGCTAGATCATATAACTCGCCAAAATATGAACACACGGCAGCATCGTTTTCGTCTTTCAATAGCCGAACATCGGATATGGAGGCTGGTGCTGCCTTGCCGAAAAGCTTCTTGAGCCTGCCGCCCAAATGGTCTACGCGCATGAAGCCTTCAATCCACTCCCGGGTCTCGGGATACTCGGGCGGGCACGAAACATCCTGGTAGCGCGGAGTATAGAGTCTCTCGGAGCCGGAGGCTACAGCGCTCCATGCGAGAGCCACGAATAAAACCGATGCCGTGATGAAGCGATTTCGATTCATGCTCAACTCCTCTTTGGTCTGCTCAAATTCGGTTGAAACCACATTTTCCGTCCTCGCCACCAATATGCTGTATTTGGTTAGGATCGCCAGTGAAGATGATGAACCCATCAGCATCGATTATCAGACCATACGTAAATTCATCGACGATATCTATAACGCTCAGGTCAGTGTTACTGGGGCGATTTCTGTATGGAGCGGTGGTGTTGCAATGCGTGAGCGGCTCATTCCGCGTGGCGGGGTGAGTGTGTACTAAGATCGTGCCCGCTGGCAAGGAAGGGGGCAAAGGCAACGGGCCGCCACACATCCCCCCGTCCCAGTCGGCCCGTTGAAACGAGCCATCTGGGAAAAGAAACCCGGCTTGCTCGCTCCGGAGTGCTTGATTCAGAAACGGGCCATCGTAACCGGTGTCGATCCACATGCCTTCGGCCGCAGGCGAGTTGAGAAAGTCTGCAATTCGCTGTTGGTCTTCCGGAGAAAGTTCGCCGTTCAGATCTCCGACCTTTGCTGTCGTGCATTCCTCAGACTCTTCTGGTTCCTCAGGATTCACTGGAAGTGCCTGAATCTCTCGCAACGTGCCCAGCGCGGGGAGCATGCCGCTGATTCCGGGCCATCGCAGAATGACGACCGCCGGACCGGCCAGACGACGACCGATCACGATGATGATGTCGGCAACCTCGTCGACGCTACCACCGCCGCTCTGCGTTTGCAGACTCGGGTCGGTCAGCGTCAGTGCCTGCGTCTGAAGGGTCGGGTTCGTCTGGGTGGATGCGATGCAATGATCGCCACCGATTAGCTCGTCGTGCCCGCAGTCCCATTCGCCGCCGTCCCAGGTCACCGTGATGTCGCCCGGTAGGTAAGGCTCGTTCTCGGCGCCTTCGACATCAATGCTGGTGCGATTTCCTTACCTGCCAAGCCCGGCGAGGCGTGCGTGTGCAGATCATGTGTTCTGCAGTGCGTGAAGCACGGCTCGCTGTGACGTAGAACGCAATCCTGCACGCGACTCATGGCAGGATGGGCACAAAGCGATGAGCTGATATTGGCGACCTTGACGGCTGTCCAGCCCCACCCGGGTTACGGCTGGTCGACGCCGATGCACTGAATCGGGCGTACAGAAAGCGACCTCATTGCCTGGACATTCGCGATCCGAACCGGCCGCGGTCACGAAATTCGAAACGGGAGCAACACAATGTGTCGATTCACGTACTACCTGGGTGACGAGATCAGCGTGGCCGACCTGGTCACCCGACCGGAAAACTCGCTGATCCACCAGAGCACCCATGCCAGGGAGCGGCCCGAACCGCTGAACGGTGACGGCTTTGGCCTGGTCTGGTATGTGCCCGACGACCCGGAACCGGCGCGCTTCCGTTCCCTGACGCCGGCCTGGAACAACGCCAACCTGGCCGAACTGGCGCGGGTCACTCGCAGCCGGTGCGTCATGGCGCACGTGCGCGCGGCCACCAGCGGCAAGTTCGACGTGGCCGAGGACAACTGCCATCCGTTCCGCTGCGGCCCGTTCGCGTTCATGCACAACGGCGATATCCCGGCCTTCTCGAAGATTCGCAGGCCGCTAATGGAAAGCCTTTCCGACCGGGGCTTCGCCGTCGTACGCGGCAACACCGACAGCGAGCACATGTTCGCGCTGGCACTGGAGCACCTGTTCGGCCACGAAGACGACAGCAGCTGCGACTTGCTGGCCGAAGCATTGCACTCGACCGTAACCGCAGTACTCGAGCTGCTGGATGAACACGCGCCCGGCACGCACGCCTATCTCAATCTGGTGCTGACCGACGGCAAAAACGCGGCGGCCTGC
>Ga0102938_10003478_pt1 | contig 11758 bp, 9 predicted proteins | sample SalPonR2_B_D2_MG_FD_84516 | JGI IMG/M metagenome (GOLD analysis project Ga0102938, IMG submission 84516) | Salt pond soil microbial communities from South San Francisco under conditions of wetland restoration - Salt Pond MetaG R2_B_D2_MG | ecosystem: Environmental > Aquatic > Marine > Intertidal... | reverse complement strand
TGCTTGAGTTTCATAAAATACTGGACAGTCAAAAGTTATCCGTTATCGGTTAATAGTGACATAGTGGGCAGATTGCACGGTCCATGGCCGTAAACAATAAATACAAAAGATTATATAAAGAGTTTTGACTCTTAAGATAAAAAAGGCGCAACCCTAAAGACTTGAATTATGTTTCGAGTTATGCTTTCACTTCATTTGTGTCTAGAGAGGCCAAAAGAAGTAAGGCCTTGCTAACTAAGTTAAATAAATCTAACAAACGAAAAATCTTACTAAGTTTTTTGTTTTTACTTGTCAAGTATAGTTTTTAAAAATGACAGAATAAATTTGTTCTAAAGTCTAATCGTCTTTATAAACAAGATCTTAGACTTGTTATTATCTTGAAATACAAAGTTCGAATCTCTAAAAACCAAATTCTTTGATAACATGTTTTTTCTTTAGAAGTTTTTATAAAAGACAAAGATTAAGGAAAAATATTCTGAATGACCAAAACATCTTTAATTTAAAAAGATAGTGTCCTGAAAACTATTGGCCGTCAATTTTTGGACTGAATACCGGTTTATATGTAACTTGACAAGGCATTGTTGACCTGTTAATTGTTTAGCACTCTCTTATTAAGAGTGCTAAAGAGGTGGTTATGTCTTTAGAATCAAGAGAAAAACAAGTCATTTCCCTTGTAGTCGTAGCTTATATCGAAACAGCCTTGCCGGTTGGATCTAGATATGTGGCCAAAAAATCGAACATCGATTTGAGTCCGGCTACAATTAGAAATATTATGGCTGATCTGACGGAAAAGGGCTATCTTACGCAACCCTATACATCAGCTGGTCGTGTCCCTACAGATATGGCCTTTAGATTTTATGTCGACAATGTCCTTAAACCAAGTTTGCCCTCAGAGGCGAGACAACGTGAGATTCATGACAATATAGCCAAAGCGGGTTTAAATGTCTCTGATGTCCTAGAACAGACTTCTAAATTAATATCTTCCCAGTCAAGTCAGGTGGGGATGGCTGTTGCTCCGGAAAAGGACTATGTCCGTTGGCGTCAAATAGATTTTGTCCTTGTCCGTCCCGGCCTGGTCATGTCTGTACTGGTCTACCAAGGCGGTATTGTTCACAATACTCTCCTGTCCGTTGATACCAAACTGACTTCCGATGATCTGATCAAATACAGTAATTATCTCAATGAGAAGTTTCAGGGACAGACCATGTTTGAGGTCAAACAAGAATTGCTTCTGGAGATGGAGATGGCCCAGAGTGAATTCAACGCCTTGTATTCCAAGGCCCTTTCACTAGCTCAGGCGGCCTTTACCCAGAAAGAAGAAAGGGAAGTCTTTGTCGAAGGTAAGTTGCACGTCTTGAATCAGTTGGATGGGAAGGACATTTCCAGCATGCGGGATATATTGGAATTTTTGGAAAAAAGCTCCGAACTACTTGATCTTTTGGATAAGATCTCTCAATCAAAGGAATTGACTGTAACCTTTGGCAAAGAGGTCTTTGGCCCTGAACTCGGAGAATGGGGGATTATATCCTCTCCTTATCAGGTCAAGGGTAAACCCCTGGGTATTATAGGGACGATAGGTCCTATCCATATGGATTACTCCAAATTAGTTCCAATGGTTGACTGTGTGGCAAAAATGCTTAGTGAAATACTTGAATCAAGATTTTAATCGATTTTCCAAGATGGCATATCAACCGGCATTGGACCTATATTATAAAGTGCTTATTTAGAGGAGGGATCTATGAATGATAAAAAGGATGGCAATAAAGAGAATTACAATAATATAGAGATAGATGAGGAACAAGAAGTTGGGGAAAAGGATGAACAAAAAGAAGGATTGGAGCTTACTGATGAGGAGCTGACATTACTTTGTCGGGAGAGAGTTTGTCCTGATTGCCCTGAAAAGCAAGAAAAAGACAAAGAAGTCTTACGGGTCAAGGCTGATGCTGAAAACTTTCAAAAAAGGATGGCCCGAGAGAAGGATCAGTTTTGCAAGTATGCTACTGAATCTCTATTAGAGGATATTATACCGGTGATCGATAATCTTGAACTGGCTACTGAGCATGGCCGCAAGGTCGAAGCCTGTAACGACCTTGTCCAAGGTATAGATATGACTATCAAGATCTTTCATGACACCTTGAAGAAACATGGCCTGGAGCCTATAGAGATTGAACATGCTCAGGACTTTGATCCTGCTTGGCATGAGGCCATGGCTGAGGAGGAACGGCAAGATATTGAAGCCGGAAAGGTCTGTCAGGTATTACAAAAGGGATATAAGCTCAAGGATCGACTCCTTCGTCCTTCAAAAGTTGTAGTTAGTAAAAAATGTAAAAATTCGGACTAACCCCCTTTACTAATCAAAAATATGACTTACATTTCAGATTGATTTAAAAGACAAAGAATTACTAGTAGAGGAGGAATATTTATGGGTAAAATAATAGGAATAGACCTAGGCACTACAAATAGCTGTGTCTACGTCATGGAAGGCAAAGAATCAAAGTGTGTTCCCAACCCTGAAGGGGGTAGAACGACACCTTCAATAGTGGCTTTTACAGATAAGGAAAGGCTTGTTGGTGAGATGGCCAAACGACAGGCGGTCACAAACGCCGAACGGACTGTGGCTTCAATAAAGCGTCTGATGGGCCGGGATTTTAATGCCCCGGAGATCGAGAAGTGGAAGGATAGGAGCCCTTATAAGATTGTTGCTGGTTCCAGGAATGATGCCTATGTAGAGGTTGACGATAAGAAATATAGCCCGCCGGAGATATCAGCTATGATTCTGCAAAAATTGAGAAAGGATGCAGAGGAGTATCTGGGCGAGGCAGTCAACGAAGCGGTTATAACAGTACCGGCATATTTTAATGACAATCAACGTCAGGCGACCAAAGACTGTGGACGTATTGCTGGTTTAGAGGTCAAACGGATCATCAATGAACCGACTGCAGCCTCTTTGGCCTATGGTCTGGATAAGAAAACCAATGAGAAGATCGCTGTCTTTGATTTAGGTGGTGGAACTTTTGATATCTCCATTTTGGAGGTCGGAGACAGTGTGGTAGAGGTCAAAGCCACTAATGGAGATACCTTTTTGGGTGGTGAAGACTTTGACCAAGTTATTTTGAATGATTTGGTGGATCAGTTCAAGCGTGAGAATGGTGTTGATCTCAGCCAGGACCGTATGGCCCTGCAAAGGTTGAAAGAGGCAGCGGAAAAGGCCAAAAAAGAGCTCTCTTCAACAATGGAGACAGAGATCAACCTGCCTTTATCACTGCTGATCAAACCGGTCCAAAACATATGAATATCAAATATAGCCGGGCTAAATTGGAATCTCTGACCTCGGATCTGGTTGAGAGGACCATGGGTCCTTGCAAGCAGGCCTTGCAAGATGCGGGTATGAGTGTCAATGATATTAACGAGATCATCCTTGTCGGCGGTATGACCAGGATGCCTCTGGTGCAAAAGAAAGTGACCGAGTTCTTTAACAAAGAACCACACAAGGGTGTCAATCCTGATGAAGTCGTGGCCATGGGTGCTGCGATTCAGGGCGGTATCATGGCCGGTGATGTCAAGGATGTCCTCTTGCTGGATGTGACTCCCCTGTCCCTGGGTATTGAGACCATGGGCGGTGTATTCACCAAGCTAATCGATAAGAATACGACTATACCGACCAAGAAGAGTCAGACATTTACTACGGCATCCGACAATCAGCCTTCTGTCTCTATACATGTCCTGCAAGGTGAACGGCCTATGGCCGCGGATAACAAGAGCTTGGGCCGATTCGATTTGGAAGGCATCCCACCGGCACCTCGGGGAGTGCCCCAAATCGAGGTAACCTTTGATATTGACGCCAATGGGCTTGTCAGTGTCTCGGCCAAGGATCTAGGGACAGGTAAAGAACAGTCAATCAGTATTCAGCCCTCAAGTGGTCTGTCCGAAGACGAAATTGATAAGATGGTCAAGGACGCCGATGCCCATGCAGCTGAGGACGAGAAAAAACGAAAGCTCATTGAGACCCGGAATCAAGCCGATACTTTGATTTACAGCACAGAAAAATCCATGCGCGATCTTGGAGACAAGCTGGACAGCAGCTTACGAAGTGATATTGAGAACAAGATTCAGGAATTGAGGAAAGTCATGGAAGGTGAAGACGAAGAGGCTATTAAAACGGCTATGGATGATCTTTCTCAAGCCTCGCACAAGCTGGCTGAACAGCTTTATCAGCAGCAGAATCAGTCTGGTGGAGAGGGCGGCGCTGCCGGTGCCGGTGGTGAACAGTCCCAAGCTGGTTCCGGACAAGAGGATGAAGATGTGGTTGATGCTGAATACACCGAGCAGAAATAATTGCCATCATCTATTGTCAGCAGGCTAATAGCTTGACAGACAAATAACACCCTTCTATATCTAGGCCTGGTTCCATAAATGATATTAAATGGAATCAGGCCTTTTTTGTGCCTGGTTTAATATGAAAAGAACGTTGACCGTGAACCGTTGACCGTTGACCGAAGAGATAAGAAGCATAAAGAACTATCTTAATTTCTTCATCTTGTGGTTCTCTGTTCACAGTCCACGGTTCATATCTTTCATGCTTGGTTGTGTCCAGCTCAGGGCATGTGAGTTGTCAAGAGAATCCTGAAACAAAACATTTTATCCAACTGTAAAACAATTATTGTGGGCATTAAAAATACTATGGTCAAAAAAGATTACTGTAAGTTCTTTTTAATCTGGACTATTTTTTGCCTCTTTACCTACCTGTCCGGATGTGCCCCGAAAAGAGTGATTGTCTCTAAACCGACCGTGAAAACTGTTGAACAGCTGCAGCAAAAAGCCGAGTCTGCCTGGAAAAATATGGATTATGCTCGGGCTGAACACCTCTATCAAACTCTCCTTCAGAGAAAGGGACTCTCTAGTCAAGAACAACAGATGGCCTGGAAGCGACTTGCCTTTTCTTCTTTATCCAATGGACACTTTGAGCTGACCCAGAAGAGTTTACAAAACTGGTCAGAAATGGATGTCCAGGCCAGAAAGAAATGGGACTGGTATAGGATAAAGGCCCGGATGTATAAGCAACAGGGACAAATGGGGGATTTTGAGTCCACTTTGATGGAGGCAATAAGAAGAAAGGCTTCTCCCTGGTCTTTGAAAGTTAAGGCTACTCATTTTTTGACCTCTTTTTTTCGTAAAGAACACTTGTACAAGAAGGCTTGGCATGTTCAGGAGGTTTTGTTTGAAGAGGCCGGGACAAATAGGCAAAAAAAGCAGCTACTCCGGGATTTTTACCAGGGTCTTGATCCTAGCTCCTCCAAAGAATGGACCATGATCCAGACAAGTTATGCCACTGATCTAATCTATCATTTCCCCTATGCTCTCTTAGAATGGAAAGCTACCACCTATTTTTTGTCAAAGGAGGACATCTCCTGGCCTCAGGCCTGGCAAAGACTGCAGGATATCCTAAAAAATAGCACTCCTTTGATTAAAGGTTTCTTAAAGGAAAAATTCAGTCCATTGTTGGAGGATTATGGTTCCCCTGTCCGAACAGTGGCTATTTTGATCCCTTTGTCCGGCAGCTACGCCAAAATGAGTTGGGATATTCTTCGGGGTATTGATATTGCCCAGAGGGAGAGTTGGCACTTAGGTGAGCTTATTCAGGTCCAGGTCATTAACACCTCTTCAGATACTTGGACGGAATACTTGAAAGCTTTGCCTGAGCATTGTAATATAGTTGGAGGTCCCTTACGAAAGAGTGTCTGGCAAAAGATCTATGATCTTGATATCCAAAAAGAAAGAACTTTTTTTGCCTTTACTTCCAGGCTTGACCCGGGCAAAGAGGGTCGGGACGGATTTCGCTTTTTCCCAAGCCGAAGTGACCAGGTTAGGCCTTTGATTCAAACTATGGTCAATGAATTTGGGGTGACTGATTTTGCAGTCATGTATCCGGAAAGTAGCTATGGCCGAAGCATGCTCAATGTCTTTCAAAAAGAACTGAAGAATTATCAGGCTGATCTTAAGGGAATAACCAACTATAACAACCAAGAGCCTACTGGTTGGCAGGATAGAGTGGCTGATTTTCTGGATATCCCGGAAGGATATTTTGAGTCTGATAATAAGAAGAATAAAAAACAAACTCAGCCTGATCCCAAGTTTCAAGCCTTGTTTCTGCCGGATTCCTTTGGTAATGCCCAGATCATGATCCCTGAATTTTACTTTTTTGATGTCGACCATCTCTTTTTTCTCGGTCCGGCCTTGTGGAGCCAAGAGATTAGACATGTTTCCAAACTGGATAGTAAATACTTTGATTTGGCCCTGATGCCTGGGATGTGGTGGACGGATAATCCAGGTCCATCCTTGAACCGTCTCAACAAGGGGCTTGATGAGACGGTTCAAGGACAGGCCAATTTTTGGGTTGGACTGGGATATGATTTTTTGAGGTGGTCGATGGAGCTTTTAAATAGGGATTTTTCTGAAAAGGGTTTTGGATCACGTTGCCAGATTCTTGGCTCATTAGCTTCGGATTTTCAATGGACAATGGCCCCTATATATTGGGACTCCAAAGGTCGAGCCTCTCAGGATCTTTTCTTGTTACAACCAGGTGAGCAGGGTGTTGTACATGCTGATCTGGATAAAATTTGGTCCATTTTTATGAGTAGGCAAGGGAATCGGTCATTGGATAACTGACTGTCAGGACAAGATTAATATCCACTGGGAAGACTAAAACAAGAATTGGAGACTAAAATGAAGATCAGTATCCAGGAAGTGAAGAATATCTCCTCATTGGCTCGTTTAGAGGTCAAAGATGACAAGTTTGATCTATTTTTGCAACAATTCGACAATATACTAAGTTACATGGATAAGCTGAATGAGTTGGAGACCTCTAATACAGAGGCCTTGTACTCTCCTGTTGAACATACCACGGTCTTAAGAGAGGACGAACCCGTTTCTGAGTTTGATCGAGAAGAAATCCTCTTCAATGCCCCGGATGAGGATGGTCAATACTTTGTGGTCCCCAAGATACTCTGATACGATCACAGTGCTTGTCAATCATCATGCTCTGATTCGAGCTTTGTTTCCTATCTTCGGTAGACGGTAAACAAACAACGGTTCACTTTCTTTAAAGTCAACAGATATCCAAGGAATATAGACATGTCCGAGATTATTAACACTTCTCTTTTGGATTTACGGCAAGATATTCTCCAAGGTCGGGTAAGTGTCCAAGAAGTGGTCAATGCAAGCCTTGCTCAAATAGATAAGACTGAACCTTTGATCCATAGCCTAGTGTATGTAAATGCTGAACAAGCTCTTGAACAGGCTCGGGAAATGGACCAAAAAGGACCTGATCCTGAACAACCCCTTTGGGGTGTACCAGTAATCATTAAAGATGTCTTGAATACCAAATCCTTGCCAACAACATGTGCCTCTAAGATGTTGGAAAATTTTGTCCCGTTTTATGATGCCGAAGCTGTCCGGCGACTGAAGATGGCCGGGGCTATTATTTTAGGTAAATCGAACATGGATGAGTTTGCCATGGGCTCCTCAACTGAGAACTCGGCTTTCGGACCGACCAGTAATCCCTGGTCATTTGAGAGGGTGCCCGGGGGCTCTAGTGGTGGTTCAGCAGCAAGCACTGCGGCAAGACAGACTACATTTTCTTTGGGTACGGATACAGGTGGCTCTATAAGGCAGCCGGCCTCTTTTTGCGGTTTGGTTGGTGTCAAGCCCACCTATGGCCTGGTTTCCCGTTATGGCTTGATTGCCTATGGGTCCTCTTTGGACCAGATCGGTCCCATGACCAGGACAGTTGGGGATGCTGCCTTGGTCCTCCAGACTATTGCCGGTCATGATAAAAAAGATTCTACTTCAACCCCTGGGCAAAGGCCAGATCTTGTCTCTGCCCTGGAAAAGTTAAGTGACTTGAAAGGGATAAAGATAGGGGTCCCCCATGAATATTGGGGGCAGGGGCTATCGGATGAGGTCAATCAAAGATGTCGCCAGGCCCTGGATACGGCTCAGGATCTGGGAGCTGAATTAATTCCTGTCTCTTTACCCCATTCTCCCTACGCCATTGCTGCTTACTATATTATTGTCATGGCCGAGGCCAGCTCCAATCTGGCTCGATATGACGGGATGCGCTTTGGTTATCGGGATAAAAATGCTCAGGATTTAAAACAGATGTATGTCTCAAGCCGGAGTCAGGGCTTTGGGGATGAAGTTCAGCGACGGATAATTTTAGGGACCTATGTCCTGTCTTCAGGGTATTATGATGCCTATTACAAAAAAGCGGCCCAAGTCCGACGGCTGATCAGAGAGGACTATGCCAAGGCCCTAAAAGAGTGCCATGTGCTATCTGCCCCAACTGCACCGACTACGGCCTTTAAGCTTGGCGAGAAGACTGACGATCCCTTACAGATGTATTTGACCGATATATTTACAAACCCCCTCAACCTGACAGGCTATCCGGGTATTAATATCCCGGTCGGTCTTGGTCATCAAAGCCAAATGCCGGTTGGGCTCCAATTGTTTGGTCCGCCCTTGGGAGAAGATCTCCTTTTTCAGGTCTCTCAGGTCATGGAGAAGTCTTTGCCCTCCTTGCCTGCTCCTGCCGGTCTTGCCCCATGAGTGTTGCTGTGGCCGTTAGTGGGGGCACAGATAGTCTGGTCAGCCTGTATCTTTTGAAACAAGAAGGCTGGGCCCCAGTGGCTATTCATGCTTTTTTTCTGCCCCAGGATCAAAGATCTGAGCATGACTGCAGTCAGTTAAAGACTTGTTGTCAGCGGCTAGGTGTCCCGCTTTATTTAGTTGACGTAGCTGATAAATTTTATTCCCTGGTTGTTGAACCATTTGTCCAAAGCTATGTTCAGGGTCTGACACCGAACCCTTGTGCCCTTTGCAATCAAAAAATCAAGTTTGATGTCCTTCTAGACAAGGCGGCAGAACTCGGGGCGAATTACTTGGCTACTGGACACTATGCCCGATTTGACCGTGATTGCTCGGGAAAGTACAGACTCTGGCGGGGTATTGATAGGCAAAAGGAGCAGAGTTACTTTCTGTCTTTGGTCAATAAAAACCATCTGACCAGAGTCATTTTCCCTTTGGGACAGAGATATAAGAAAGAGGTAGAGCGTCTTTTCCTGGACTGCTTTGCCTCATTCCCGCTAAAAGAGGAGAGCCAGGAGATTTGTTTTGTCCCGAAAAACGATTATCGGTCTTTTTTGGAGAGTTTTGGGCTTGAGCTGCCTGGTCCTGGTCCTATAGAAGATAGACAGGGCAAGAGGTTAGGGGAACATTCAGGCCTACATCGATACACCATTGGCCAGCGTCGAGGATTGGGCATCCCTTATCCCTATCCGCTTTATGTCCTGGAGAAAAGAGTCTCTGAGAACAAATTGATTGTTGGGAGTAAACATGAGCTGGCATCCAGTCATTGTTGGGTCAGGGACATGAATTTTATTGAAGACTGGACAAATTGGCCGGAGACAGTCTTTGTTCAGACCGTCTATCGTCATCAGGCCAAAAGGGCAATGGTCAAAAGAGGTGATTATACCCTGCAGGTAAGTTATGAACAACCCAGACAGAGGGCAACTCCGGGTCAGGTGGCGACCTTTTATTCAGAACAGGGCCAGGTTTTGGGTGGAGGTCTAATTGAGTCATAGGGATTACACTTTCTTTTTGTTTACCTTGGGTTGCAAGATCAATCAGTATGAAACCCAAGCAATCCGTGAGGCTTGGCTGCAATTTGGCTGGCAGGAGATGGAAAATCCTGAACAGGCCGGGATCATTGTTATTAATAGTTGCGCTGTAACTGCCAGGGCAGTACAGGATATTCGGAAGATGACCCGTAGGTTTTATCGTCAAAATCCACTGGCCAAAATCCTTATTGTCGGATGCGCCGCTTGTCCATTTGCCGGTGAGCTGTCTTCCCTGCCCGGGGTCTCGGCTGTTGTTCCTCAAGAGTCAAAATCGGCTTTGCTTGATCAGACTCAGGTTAAGAACTGTCTTATTCTTGGAGATACGGATCAAGACAAGGTTTTTGTCCCTGATAAAGAATCCCTGGGTAATTTTTGCATCTCTTCATACCCAAGGGCAAGACCTGTTCTCAAGGTTGAGGACGGCTGCTCCAGATTTTGCACCTATTGCATTGTTCCCTATACCCGGGGACAGCCAAAGAGCCGCTCCGGAAAATCGATCTGGCAGGAGGTCCAAAGACTGGTTACTGCTGGTTTTCAAGAGATAATCGTCAGCGGTATCAATCTGGCCCAGTTCTCCTTTGATGGCAAGGGTGATTTTTGGGATCTGATCTATTGGCTGAACAGGGAACTTGAAAGACATTTTGGCCAATTGGCCAGGCTTCGTCTTAGCTCGCTTGATCCGTTTTTGATGCATGACAAGGCCTTAAGGGTTTTGGATCAATCCGGTCTGGTCTGTCCACATATCCACATTTCTTTGCAAAGTGCCAGTGCTGGGGTGTTGAGACGAATGGGCCGGGCCCATACTTCCAGACAAGGCCTGGAAAATTTTTTGGCCAAATTGTCTTCAATTTGGCCAGATTTTGGATTTGGGGTGGATCTACTAACCGGTTTCCCCGGAGAAACCGAGGCGGAATTTCAAGAGACACTTTCCTTCTGTCGGCAGATGCCTTTGACTTATGGCCATGTCTTTACTTTTTCCTCCCGGCCTGGAACCAAGGCGGCTCAGATGGACGGACGGGTCCCGAAGGCAGTCAAGAAAGACAGGAGTCTGGCTTTGCGACAGGTCCTGGCCAAGAAGAAAATGCGATTTTTAAATGAGTTGTCTCAAAAAGGACACTTGGAGATAATCGTTGAACAGGAACAGCCCTGCTTGGGACTTTGTCAATACTATACCCTTTGTTGGCTTGAGGATGAGCAGGTTTTTGAACCCAAAGGGTCCAAGATTTTGACCAAGCCTTTGTATTATCAGGATAAAGGACTTGTCGTCCAAAAAGCCTCTAAGGCAAATAAACCGTTAAAGCCTTGTCAACAGGCGATATGAGCATTTTGAAGAGACCACTGCCGGCTCAGCCAATGGTTTCGATGTTGAGCAGTCAATGGACCGGATTATGGTCCCAGGTCAAAAAGGATCTGGAGAGTAGCTGGGATTGTCTGGACTACATCTCGCCGTATTTGGATTTTCAAGAGACCGATTACTATGACCAGGAGTTGGGCACTCCTATTCAGCGCCTCGTGATCAGTTTTGAGTCACTTTTAGACCCAGAAAGACTTGTCGATTTTAAACTAATGACCAATAGGATCGAGGCCGATTATACTGATTTAAATGGATGCCGCCGAGTGAATCTGGATCCGGGGCTTCTCTTTTTGGAGCGTCTGGTCCTGGCTACCGGCAAGAATTATACCCATCGTATCTTTTTAGGACAGGGTGTTTGGGCAGATTTGACCCTGGTCTATCAGAACAGCAGTTGGCAAAGCCTTCCCTGGACCTATCCGAGCTATACAAGGTCTTCAATCCTGGATATCTTAAATCATCTTAGGCGGGATTATAAGCTTAAACTAAAGTCTTTCAATAAAATTAGATAGATAAGGTTAAAGATAATGATCAAGAGTATGACCGGATACGGTCAATTTAACAGTCAGGACGCACAGTGTCGGCAGATGTGGGAGATCAAGAGTGTCAATAGTAAACAATTGAACCTGCGTTGGATGCTTCCCCCTGAGCTTGGTTCTATGGATTATTTTTGGGATAACGAGGTCCACTCTCTGGCTTTGCGGGGAAAGATCGATATTACACTTAAATTGCA
>Ga0102938_10003475_pt1 | contig 11759 bp, 7 predicted proteins | sample SalPonR2_B_D2_MG_FD_84516 | JGI IMG/M metagenome (GOLD analysis project Ga0102938, IMG submission 84516) | Salt pond soil microbial communities from South San Francisco under conditions of wetland restoration - Salt Pond MetaG R2_B_D2_MG | ecosystem: Environmental > Aquatic > Marine > Intertidal... | reverse complement strand
GAACTGTTTCTATATAGAAAAGAAAGCAGGAAATTAGGAATACCATTACTGGCTCTTGAACGTGAGCTGTATGGTGGTGGTTCAGGTCAGATGCGAACACGAATCCAGGCCTTTTACGAGCAGGTAAGAAACCGGAAAAACACAGCCGATGTCCTCTTTCGCGCGGCTGGAGATGATTACCAGGCAAGTAATAAAAATCCAGTTGATTGATGGAATGTGATACTGCCAATTTAAGGAGAAAGTACTATGAAATACAATGCGAAGAATTATGAATATATCATCGTGGGATCAGGTCCTGGAGGGGCCCCCGTGGCATTCGAACTGGCAAAAGCGGGAAAGAGGGTGCTTCTTCTTGAGCGTGGGGCGTATCATACCAGGTTTCTCGGTTTACCTTTCGGGATGCGGCTTTCTGAACGTTTCTTCGTATTCAATCGTTCTAAGGAAGGAGTGGTTATGGAAAGGGGGATCACCGTGGGGGGGTCTTCAATGATATACCAGGGAAATGTATTTGAACCCAGGAATGCCTTTATAGAAGCCATGGGGATGGACTTCAGGCAGGAGGTGAAAGAGATCAAGGATGATATCGGGACAAGTACATTACCTTCCAGTTTTTATGGCCGCAATGGTCATGTGGGTTTGCAGCGACTCATTGATGCGGCAAGTGAAATGGGCATCCCTTTTGAGGAGCAGGAGAAATTTGTTGATCCGGAGCGATGTAAAAAAGGATGCGATGCATGCATGATGGGATGCCCGCACGATGCGAAATGGACCACCCGTCGCCTGGTAGACCAGGCCATTGCGGAATATCCTGGCAATTTTGAATTACGGGCTTCATCCCCTGTAGATACACTCATTTTTTCCGAAGGCCGGAAGAAGGTTATCGGGGTGCAGTTGCGTAACGGTGAAAAGATATATGGTGACAGGATAATACTGGCAGCCGGAGGAATAGGCAGTCCGGCTATAATGCTTCGTTCGGGAGTGAACACTGTTGGGAAGCGGTTCTTCATGGATCCCATGACAATACTGTATGGTATCAGTAAAGAAAAGAAGGGCGGTCAATGGGGAGAGCAAACCTTCAGCCATGCAATAGAATCATATTCTGAAAGTGATGGTTTCATGATCGGGAATAACGCGGCCATGGGAACCTACATGGTGATGAGTGCTATAAGGCCGGGTGTGGCCCTGGAAAACTGGTACAAGTTTCCGTGGGTCAAGAGGGGTATGGGACTTTTTGTAAAACTGGCAGAAGATGATCGAGGGGAGATATATCCCAATGAACGTACCAGCAAGCCCATGACCGAATCGGATCATCGTAGAATGCAGCGTGGTGTTGACGTGGCCATCGATATAATGGTCAGGGCTGGCGCAAAAGAATCAAGTATTTCCCAACTGAGATGGGCAGGAGGACATCCCGGGGGGACTATTGAAATCGGGAAACATGTTAACAGGAAATTCCAAACGGAATTTGAGAACCTGTATGTGTGTGATGCAAGTATATTCCCGGTTTCTCCGGGAGCTCCACCCAGTTTATCCATAATGGCCATGTCAAAACTGCTTTCAAAATACTTGAATGGAATAGTAACACCGGAAGAGCGGATGGTGGGAACCCATGCAAATGTATGAGATCCAGTAAAATAGACACTTAGTTTTTTATACTTCCGGATGTGAACGGGGGATACAATGAAAATGTTTCTGAAATTGATATACGTTTTTCCTGCCCTGGTAATTCTATTACCGTTGAACGGTATGGCTGATTCGAACTGGCAAAAGGTACTTGTTGATGATGGTATAACGGTATATACCCGGCCAGTGGAAGGTTGTTCCCTGGATGAATTCAAAGGTGTTACTGTTGTGCAGGCCCCGATGCACACCTGCCTGGCAGTACTGAGGGATGTTCCATCACAGCCACAATGGATGGGGGACTGTGTTGATGCGAAAGTGTTAAAAACGTTCAATAAAAACCATATCGTCGCATACAACATCATACAGCTTCCATGGCCTTTAAGTAAAAGGGATCTCCAGGTGGATACGAAGTTTATTATAGAAGATGACAGGGTGGTGGTGGCCATGAGTGTTTATCCGGAGATAATTGAACCTGTCACTGAAAAATATGTCAGGATTACCGACTTCAGGGCTACCTGTATTCTGAAAAAAACGGGTGAAGAAACAACCAGCGTAACTTATATCAACAGGGTTAATCCCATGGCACCAGTTCCCGCGGCAATTGCTACCCGGTTTCTGAAAAAAAATCCTGTTACAACGTTGCGTGGGTTCAAGCGTATGGTGGTACATGAACGTTATCGATAAACTGGCATAACGTAACGTATTTATAATGAGACAGCACTGTATTCTCTAAACAGTGAATACAGTGCTGAACAGGAATCTTATTCTTTGTACATCCCCTCAATCACATCAGCGAATTTCTTTTCAACCACTTTTCTTTTAACTTTCATTGTGGGTGTGATTTCACCTTCTTCCTGCGAGAACTCCCTGGGCAGCAGGGTAAACCGCTTGATCTGTTCTACCCGGCCAAGGTCTTTCTGGCGTGCCTCGATAAGTGACCAGTAGAACTCACGTACCGCGTCGTTCTCAACCAGGTCTTCCCTTGATGAATATTCCAGTCCACGTTTCTTAGCCCAGTCTTCAAGTGCATCGAAAGAAGGCACAATGAGTGCTGACAGGTATTTTCGGGCATCTCCGATGATGGCAGCGTATTCGATGTAGAGATCCTCGGTGAGGAGTGTTTCGATCATCTGCGGGGCGATGTTTTTACCGCCGGCAGTAATGATGAGGTCCTTGATGCGGTCTGTGATGAACAGGTAGCCGTCCTCGTCAAAGTATCCCACGTCTCCCGTTCTGAACCATCCATCGTCGGTGAATGCTTCTTTTGTTTTATCAGCTTTCTTGTAGTATTCCTTGAATATATTTGGCCCCTTCGCCTGTATCTCTCCGGTTTCAGGGTCAATACGTGCTTCGGCAAGTGGGGTGAGTGGGCCCACGCTGCCAAACTTGAGGCAATGCACACCGTTCATGGCGATGACCGGTGCTGTTTCGGTGAGGCCATATCCAGGGGTGATGATAACACCGCAATTGAAAAAGAACCGCTGGATCTCCGGGTTAAGTGGAGCGCCGCCAACGTTCACGTGATGCATGTTCTTGCCGAAAAGACCCCGTACTTTTTTTAACACAAGGGCGTACGCGATGGCGTACTTCAACCTGAGGTAGAGTGGTACCGTTTTTTCATGATACCGGTACGAACCGGCCTTTTCTCCCACCCCTGTTGCCCAGTGAAATAATTTTTTCTTTAATGGCGATGCCTTTTCAACACCTGAATATATCGTTGAATATATCTTTTCAAAAAGCCTCGGGGCTCCATTCATAACGGAGGTGGCAGCTTCTTCCATGTATTCAAGGATCTCGTTATGATCTTCGCAATAGTATATATGTCCTCCCATCTGCATGACGCCATAATTCCAGGAGCGTTCCAGCACGTGGCTTAAGGGCAGCATGGCAAGTGTTGAATCGTCATCACTCAATCCACCCTGGGGATATCCGCCTACGGACCAGCTGTTATGAAAGAGGCTCTTGTGGGTGTGTATTGCTCCCTTTGGTTCACCCGTTGTACCGGATGTATAAATAATTGTGCAATTGTCGTCGTAATGACACCGTGCATGGATATCCTCGATCTCCTTTGCGTGGCTTGCATTTCTTCCCATGGCCAGAAAGTCTTCCCACATTATTACTCGTTTGTCAGATGCATGAATCTTGGTATCACGATGAAATACCACTATGTTCTCAAGCGTGGGGCACTTGTCCAGCAACTCGTAAGCCCTGTCGTACTGCATCTGCCGTCCTACGAAAAGTACCCTTATTTCTGCATCGTTGACAATGTATTCAGTTTCACTTGTGGTGTTGGTCGGATATATGGGAACTGTAATGTCACGGATTGAAAGGGCACCCAGGTCTGCAATATGCCATTCTGCCCGGTTGGGAGAGAATATCCCCACCGCCTGCTCTTCGCGGAGTCCCAGTTCCAGAAGTGCAGATGATACATCATACATTTGTTCAGCAAGCTGTTTCCAGCTGATGGTTTCCCACGTACCATAGGGCTTGTGGTGCAGTTCTGCCCGGTCGCCGTATTCTTTTGCCCTGTCGAAAATCATAAGAGCAGTATGCTTGTTTCTTTCCAGGAATTCCTGAAATTCCATTTCGAATTTGTCTTTCTCAACCAGGTATTTTTCTGTCAGGTTTTCTCTTTTTGGGGATCCTGCTGCTTTTGTCATTATTATCTCCTTGAATGATAGAGTATTTCATACTGATTAGATTAACCATCTGACCAGTTTGTGACGGTAAGAATAATATACTACCAATAGTGGATATAATCTATATTCATTATTTGAATGCAAGCATTTTATATTTTGTTGACTATTTAACGGACAAAACAGCAGGGCTCTGACCCCCATACTGATTGAATTGTACCGGGTTGCTCGCAGTATTAAAAAACTGTTTTTTATTCGGTATTTATTGATAAAAAAAATGTGATCGGGATATTTGCCTATTGTTATATACCATATTGTATGATAGTGGTGTATCATGTCTCCGAAATTGTTGCGTACCAGGATATTCGTAATTCGTGGAGACAGTAACCACCTGATTTAATATATACCCCCATTCCAGGGGGTAATTTTTTATCAACCGTTTTGACCTTCCAGTATTTCTGTTACTAATATACAATACACGCTTGACTGAACCAGGTATTGGTTATATACCTTGTGCAGCTTGTAAATCCGGGGGAAAGGTATATGGGTGACAGGGGTAGTAATAATTCATTAGTGAGCAGGCGAAAATTTCTGGGGCTGTCGGCGTCGGTTGCGGCCGGGGCGGCACTGTCCGGGGTTGGTGCAGGCTTGTTATCCGGTTGCGGCAGCAATGAGTGGAAAGCCAGGCGCTATCACCGGGTTATCTTTCATAACTGTGGTGTTTTTGACGGGATCCGTCCCTATCTGCAGCGTGGACTTGGTGTGGTGGTGGAATGGGGTCGAATCGGGGCGGTAACTGCCCAGTGGGAGCTTGAGAACCTGGAGGGCGCCACCTATATTGATCTTAAGGGAGCCACCCTTATGCCCGGCATGATCGACAATCACGTCCACATCACCGTTCCGTTTATGTATGACGTGAATCTTGATACTATTTTACAAATGGATGACCAGATCCGAAAGAATTTTAAAAGCTGTGTGATGAAGGGAGTCACCACGGTACGTGACCTGGGGGGATTTCCCGGTAAGATAAAAAAATTCAAGGAATTATCGGATAATTATGAAATCCCCGGCCCCAGGGTATACAGCTCACTTTCTCCAATTGCTGCAAGGGACGGCGCGCGTATGGGTGCACCTGAGAAGGCCCCGTACTTTACCAATCCTGTGATCAAGTGGCTCCTGGGAGGCAATTATGCTGAGCGTGCTGAAAACCTGGAAGAGATAGAGACCGCATGCAGGGAGATGACAGGGAAGGGTGCGCACTGGCTGAAGACATTGCACCAGGACCATTCTTACTCGTACAATCCCCGTCCCCTGCCTAATCATTCGGAGGAAGGATACCGCCTGATAGCCCGGCTCGCTCATGAAAACGACCTGAAATGTGCACTGCACGAGCCGTTGCTTTCCGGGTTCAGGATGGGGGTTGCCACCGGCTTTGACACCCTTGAACACATGCCCATGGACGGGATCATTCCCGACAGGTATATTGAAAAATTCGTGAAACAGGACATGGCCATGGTGCCCACTCTCATGGCATACGGTGATGTCTTCATAGAAGATGATCTGCTGGAAATGGTTGAAAAGCGGGGAGAAGAATTTCTTGTGCCCGAAGCGGTGAAGCAGATGAAAAAAGAACTGCAAAAGTCGCTGGCACAGGAGAAAGAGGATCTCTCAATGGATGAACGAAAGAAGCTCATCTTTGACCGGCAGTACCTGAAAGATATGCACAAAAACCAGGTGGCCAATCTCCAGAAGCTGTACCGGGCAGGGGCCACTATTGCGCCGGGTACCGACCTGGGCGGCTATTACAGCGGTTTTTTCGGCAGGTTCACGGAGGAGTTGAAAAGGTACGTTAACGCCGGTATCCCCAATGGAGAAGTATTGAAAATGGCCACGTACGGAAACGCGAAGGTGTTGGACAGGCATAACCGCATCGGGTCAATAAAGCCTGCCATGTATGCCGATCTTATAGCGGTTGACGGCAACCCCCTTGAGGACATCTCCACCCTTGACAGGGTGAAGATGGTGATGAAGGGGGGCGGCATCATGCGTATGGACGGGGACCTTAGTACATAGCTTCAATAAGGTGGGAGTATCGTTCTCCAACCACTTTGCGTTTTACTTTCAGGGTGGGGGTGAGTTCCCCTGTTTCCTGGGTGAGTTCCTGGGGTAGCAGGGTGAAGTCCTTGATCTGCTCTACCCGTCCGAACTCCTGGTTTACCTGGTCAACGATTGTGCGGTAATAATCTTTTACCGTGTCCATGGCCACCAGGTCCTCACGGTTGTCAAATGAGATGCCCTTTTCTGCAGCCCAGGGTTCCAGTTCAGGGAACGCAGGAACGATAAGGGCGGTGATATATTTACGGCCGTCACCTACAACCGCGATCTGTTCTATAAAAGGCTGTATGAGAAATCGTGCCTCGATAACCTGGGGTGCGATGTTCTTCCCGCCGGAGGTAACGATGATGTCCTTCTTGCGGTCGGTTATCTTGAGGTACCCCTCTTCGTCCAGTATTCCGATGTCCCCTGTTTTGAGCCAGCCGTCTTCGGTGAACATCTCTTTTGTCATGTCAGGTTTGTTTAGATAGCCTATCATGAGCTGTGGCCCCCTGGCCAGTATTTCACCGTCATCAGCAATTTTAACTTCGGTGCCGGGAAATGGACATATCCAGCCATCAGACTTGACGGGCCGTATTGCGGGAGAGCCGTCAACGGTAATGACCGGTGATGCCTCGGTCAGGCCATAGCCTTTACGGGCCTGAACCCCCATTGCCCAGAAGAAATCGTGAATCTCCCGCGCAAGTGGTGCGCCGGCAGCCCCCCAGCATACACACCTGTCGAGTCCAAGTGCGGCTCGCAGCTTGGAAAATACAAGTTTCCAGGCTATGGCGTATTTCAGGGCAACCATCGGGGGTTTTCGCCTGTTTGCCATAAGGTATGGGATGGCATCGAGTCCTGCCTGTATGGACCAGTTAAATATTTTCTGTTTCCCTGCAGGGGATTCCTTCACTTTGGCCATGATACCCGCATAGACCTTTTCGAAGACCCTGGGTACGTATATGCACATTTCCGGACGGTTTGTAACAAGGTCTTCGGCGAAAAAATCGGTACCGCGTGAGTAGGCGATGGTGGCACCCCGTTCCATCATGGAATAATAGTTCATGGTTCGTTCAACGGAATGGGACAGGGGCAGAAGTGAAAGGTTGACGAAATTTTCGGGCATGTCTTCCACTTCGTTAAAGGTAAGGCATATGAACATGATGTTGGAGTGGGAGAGCATTACCCCCTTTGGGTCACCGGTGGTACCTGATGAATAGATGAGAGTCATCAGGTCGTCCCCCTTTATGGCGTTTGTCCTTTTCTTTATTTCGTCTACCCTGAGGTTGTTTTTCCCTTCTTCTATTGCCTGTGACCAGGTAATAACCATGGGATCATCGTACTCAAGATCATCGAACACGATTATCTTTTTCAGTGAAGATAGATCCTTCTTCTCCTTTAACACGTTATCCACGTGAAAGGCACCGCCGCAGAAACAGATGGTTGAAGATGTATCTTTAAGCACATATGCGGCTTCCTTCGAAGAATTGGTGGCATATATGGCAGCATCGGCTGCACCAATTGAGAGAATAGCAAGATCGGCTATTGACCATTCCGGCCTGTTTTCCGAGTATATAGAAAGAATATCCCCGGGCTGTACCTCAAGCTGAATAAGATATGATGCCATGGCTTCAGCTTCCCCCACAGCATCACTCCAGCTCATCTCTTTCCATACCCCGTCATGGTAATACCTGTACAGGGGCTTATCCGGCCACTTTGCGGCACCATCGTGAAAAATATCAAGTACCGTATTCGTATCATAGCTGTATCTGGATCCCATATGGTTCCTCCTTAATAGTAAATACAATATAACATATTACAAATAATTATATACTAATTTGTATAATTATTCAAGTATTTTAATTTATTCGTCAAGAGAAAATGTTGGTCAAGTGAGCAGACGCTCAATGACGAAGTAGAACCAGGAGGCACTTCCCAGGTAAAAGAGCATCACAAGGAAGGCGTACGCTATCTGCCTGAAGAAGGAGAGGTAGTATGACCATCGCCATGCCTGGTATGCGGCAAGGCCAAGGAGTATCTCGGGTACCAGTATGTATACGGCAGCGGGACCGATCATCACGTCAAGGTTGGTTGCATACCAGGAGGGGATGGCCCACATGGTAAATTCCGATCCACCGAAAAGAAGGAGTGCCGCAAGTGCCACCATGCCGTTAGACCACCGGGTATCGAGTGCTTCTTCAACCCGTTTCCCGATGTAAATGACAATAAAAAACGGTATTGTCCACAGGCCAGCCATGTAACCAGATACAGGGCCGAAGCTGAACAGGCCGTCCTCGGCGAAGACCAGCACTCCAAGCTGTGCAGAAAGGAACATATCGGGAAATACCTGGAAGACGCTGAGTATGAGGGCAAAACGCCAGATGTCCAGCCACCGGGGATGCCGGGTGATGACTGCATAGACGGGAAGACCTGCCACGTAGAGAATAACCAGTATACCCATGCGAATGCCAACCGGGATACCCGGCAGGAGGGCAAGTATCAGCACTGCCAGGATGCCGAATGCCACGTGAAAGATTGCTGCATGCCTGTCAGAAGAAGTGAATATTCCCTGCTGCTGTCCGTTCATAGTCTACCCCCGTGGATGAGATACGTTATTCTATATCTTATATTAAAGAAGAGTCAAGACGTTATATTTTTTACCGCAAAGTCGCAAAGAACGCAGAGAAGCGCAAAGGGGGAATAATATCTTAAAAAACAGGGTCTTTCCGGATTCTTGGGAATTGAAAATAATTTTTATAACAATAATCTATGAAATTGCAATTTACATAATTTTTTTTAACCGCAGATAAATGGAATTAAGTGAAAAGTGAAAGTGGTTGCCTCATGAAAAGTTCTTGATGAATTCATGGTACTATTTAAATGTACTATAATAGTTGTATCATGATATTACGATCCAGGAGGCCTCACATGGCAGACGATATATACAGGAGTTTACAGCAGCGGCTTGATATGTATTCACTTGGATTCCCGGAAACCTCGACCAGTATTGAGCTTGATATACTGAAAAGGCTTTTCAGTGATAAGGACGCGGAGTTGTTTCTGCATCTGTCTCCCCGTCTTGAAGAGCCATCAGTTGTGGCTGAACGTACGGGCCGTTCTGTACCCGAGATGGAAGAACACCTTGAGGACATGGCATCACGGGGACTATTGTTCAGGAAGCGTAAGGGTGATACGGTCAAGTACGGGGCTATTCCTTTCATGCACGGGGTGATGGAATTCCAGGTTAAAAGCTTTGACAAAGATCTGGCAGAGATGCTTGAACAGTATTATCAGGACGGCCTGCGTGCATCCATAGCAAAAAGTGCTGACCTGTTCATGCGTACGGTTCCCATTAACCAGTCAGTTGAGCTAACCCACGAAGTTGCCTCCTTTGAAGATGCGTGTGAGATTATTCGTAATGCGGAGACCATAGTGGTGGCAGACTGTATATGCCGCAAGGAAAAAGATATGCTTGGCAAAGGATGCGGTAAGCCAATGGAAACCTGTTTCATGTTCGGCTCAATGGCAGAATACTACATAGAGAATAAACTGGGAAGGCAGATCGACACTGAAGAAGGTATTGCAATATTAAAAAACGCGCAGGACGCGGGTATGGTGACCCAGCCTGCCACTGCGCAGAATCCATCGGGAATGTGCAGCTGCTGCGGTGACTGCTGCGGGGTGCTGCAGTCAATAAAGATGCATCCCCGTCCCGCGGAGATCGTTTTTTCAAATCACTACGCGGTAGTGGACGAAGATCTCTGCACCGGCTGCGGCTCGTGTCTTGATCGCTGCCAGATGGAGGCACTGGCAATGGGATCTGATGACATGCTGAAGATCAACCTTGACCGCTGCATCGGCTGCGGACTGTGCGTCACCGAATGCCCCACCGGGGCCCTGACCCTCCAGCTGAAAGACGAGGCAAAAAGACGGGTACCCCCCGTTTCCGGCGGCGAACAGATGATGGAAATGGCAAAAAAACGCGGGATACTATAAGGCAACCACAGAGGCTTAGAGGATTGAGTAGTAACAGGTAACGGGTGACGGGTGACGAGTGTAATATATGATCAGACTTGTTACCCGTCACCCGTTACCCGTTACTGCTTCTCCCCTCTGTACCTCTGTGGTGAAAATTAAATAAAGCAGATACTACCATGGCATCATTGATTCCTGATACAAAACCTTTTCATCCTAAACGATGGCCCTTTTACTACGGGTACTGGATTGCGGTGTGCATGATCGTGGGTACCATGTTCAGCGCGCCGGGGCAGACCATCGGGGTGTCGGTGTTTACCGATTTTCTTATAGACAACCTGGGGGTGAACAGGCTTTCCATTTCAACGGCCTACATGATTGGCACCATCATCAGTTCTTTCCTGGTGGGGTATGCAGGTATACTGCTTGACCGGGTGGGTATTCGACCTGTGGCGGCATTTGCATCTCTGGGATTGGGGCTTGTGCTTGTATACATGAGTCACGTGGATCATGTTGCCGGCTGGTTTGCCGACGTGATGGGGCCTGGCTGGTACCCTGCCATGTCTATGATAACGGTGACCGGTGGGTTCGTGCTGATGCGTTTTTTTGGTCAGGGGGTGCTTACACTGGCAAGCCGTACCATGCTGATGGAATGGTTTATCGAACGACGGGGACGGGTGAACGGTGTGGCCGGGGTGTTCATCAGCCTCATGTTTTCAGGGGCTCCACTGGTATTTGAAGAGCTTATCCAGGCGCATACATGGCGGGGCGCCTGGCAGGTGCTGGGCGTGGTGATCGGCATAGGGGTGACGGTGTTCATACTGCTTTTTTTCAGGGACAAGCCCGAACATTGCGGCCTTGAGCCTGACGGGTTCAACGTGAAGAAACCGGGTGGAGAATCAAAGAAGGCTGAACGAAACTACACCCTTGCGGAAGCCAGGAAAACCTACGTGTTCTGGATATACAACCTGGGATTATCCATGTTTTCGCTGGTGATGACCGCTATAATGTTTCATATCGTTTCAATATTCCAGGTAGAAGGACTTCTCAGGCAGGAAGCCATCTCAATATTTTTGCCCGCGTCAGTGCTTGCCATGGTGCTGCATCTTGTCGTGGGCACATTAAGTGATTTTACATCCCTGAAGTATTACCTGTTTCTCATACTTGGAGGACTCACCCTTAGCCTTGCCGGGGTGATCATGCTTGACGGGCCCTGGGGTAAGTACATGATCATAGCCGGAAATGGTGTGGCCAGCGGCATGTTTGGCACCCTGTCAACGGTAACTTGGCCCCGCTTTTTCGGCCGTGAGCACCTGGGGGCCATTGGTGGTCTTAACATGCAGTTCCTGGTGTTCTTCAGTGCCCTTGGCCCTTTCTTATTCGGATTATCACAGGATTACTTCGGCACCTACACTGCAGCCGTTGGGGGAT
>Ga0102938_10003473_pt1 | contig 11761 bp, 10 predicted proteins | sample SalPonR2_B_D2_MG_FD_84516 | JGI IMG/M metagenome (GOLD analysis project Ga0102938, IMG submission 84516) | Salt pond soil microbial communities from South San Francisco under conditions of wetland restoration - Salt Pond MetaG R2_B_D2_MG | ecosystem: Environmental > Aquatic > Marine >... | reverse complement strand
GGTTGCGCGAGATCGCCGACCGCTTCGAGAGTTTCGAAGTGCTCGAAGCCGATCTGCTCACTCCCGCGGGCCAGCAGGTCACCGCCGATCGCATCCGCTCGGTCGAGTCGCCGATCGAACTCGTCGTCAACAATGCCGGGTTCGGCACCAGCGGCGTCTTCCACGAACTCGACGTCGACCGCCTCGCCGACGAAGTGCAGCTGAACGTCACCGCGCTCACCGTGCTCAGTCACGCCGCACTCGAGGCAATGGTGCCGCGTCAACGCGGCTACCTGCTCAACGTGTCGAGCGTGGCCAGCTTCCAGGCCTCGCCCGGGCTCGGCGTGTACGCCGCCACGAAGGCGTACGTCACCAGCCTGACCGAGGCGCTGCACAGCGAGGTCAGAGGCGACGGCGTCCACGTCACCGCACTGTGCCCCGGCCTCACCAGGACCGAGTTCCAGGACTACAGCAACACGACGGGACTCGCCCTGCGGGTTCCGGGCCTCGCATGGACCTCGGTCGAGCAGGTGGCGTCGACCGGCCTGCGTGACGTTGCTGCCAACAGGACGCTGTCGGTACCGGGAGCGCTCTACAAGGCAGCCGTGACCGGGAGTGACCTGTTGCCGCGGTCGATCACCCGCTGGGTGAGCGGCTCGATCACCCGCTGAGGGTCACGTTGATCCATCGGTACCCCCAGCCCGCAACGGCCGGGGGCGTCAGTAGTCGATGGCTGCGAACTCGCGGAGCTTGCTCACCTGGTGCTGGGCATCGATCAGGCGAACCGTGCCACTGCGTGAACGCATCACCAGGCTCTGCGTGCGGGCGCCACGCTTGTCGAATCGCACCCCGCGCAACAGTGCTCCGTCGGTGAGCCCCGTTGCCGCGAAGAAACAGTTGTCGCTCTTGATCAAGTCGTCCTGGCCGAGCACCTGATCGAGGTCGAAACCTGCCTCGACCATGGCGGTCCGTTCCTCGTCGCTCTGCGGAGAGAAACGAGCCTGGATCTCGCCACCCATCGCCTTGCTCGCCGCTGCGGAGATGACCCCCTCGGGGGTGCCACCGATGCCGAAGAGCACGTCGGCGCCCGCATCCGGCCAACAGGTGGCCACCGAGCCGTAGACGTCGCCGTCTGTGATCAACCGGATCCTCGCACCGCTCGCTCGGACCTCGCCGATCAGATCGGTGTGACGCGGCCGGTCGAGGATGACCACGGTGAGGTCGCGTATCTCCTCGCCCTTGGCCTTGGCAATCCAACGCAGGTTCTGGGTGGGCGTGGCGGTGATGTCGATCGATCCGACCGCGTCGGGGCCGACGGCGATCTTCTCCATGTAGTACGAGGGGCCGGGGTCGAGCATCGATCCCCGGTCGGCGACGGCGATCACCGCCAGCGCGTTGGTCTTGCCCTGCGCGGTGAGCGTGGTGCCGTCGATCGGGTCGACGGCCACGTCGACATCGGGAGCGCTGCCGTCGCCGACGTGCTCGCCGTTGTAGAGCATCGGAGCGTCGTCCTTCTCGCCCTCGCCGATGACGACGATGCCGTCCATCGACACCGTCGACAACGACAGTCGCATGGCTTCGACAGCAGCGTTGTCGGCGGCGTTCTTGTCGCCCCGACCGACCCATCGGGCCGCAGCAAGACAGGCGGACTCGGTGGAGCGGACCAGCTCCATCGCGAGGTTTCGATCGGGCTGTTGGCGTGACGACGTGGTCATGGTCTCACGGTACCTCCTGCCGTACCATCGGATCGCATGCCCGTGACCGCGACGACACAGTCGGCGACCGCTCGGCCCATCCCGGTGCAATGGTGTCTCGACGGTCGGGATCTCACCGAGCCACGGCTCTCTCCGGACGGCGCCACCGTCGCCATGGTCGTCCGCTGGCAACGGGCCGTCGGCATCGTGCTCGTGCCCGTCGCCGGGGGTCCCGAGCGGTTGTTGACGACATCGCCGCCGCCCGCACCCGGGCGGGGGATGGGCGGTGGGTGCTTCGACTGGCTGCCCGACAGCAGCGGGATCGTCCACGTCGCCGACGACGGCGAGCTGTGGCACCAGCCGCTCACGGGCGCGGGCCGACAGCTGACCGCCTTCGGGCGCACGTGTCGGGCGCCCGGCGTCGCCCCGGACGGCAGCTTCGTGGTGGTCGTCGTCGACGAGGCCGAGGTCTGGCTCGTGTCCCTCGGGTCGCACGCCGGCACGCCGCCGACTCGACTGGACGACGGCGGTGACGCGTTCTGCTTCGATCCCGCAGTGGCCACCGACTCCGCCCAGGTCGCATGGACCGCGTGGGATCCACCGTCGATGCCATGGGACGCTGCGCACCTCGTCACCGCACGTCTCGCAGCACCACGATCCGAGCTGCGCCGCCGGCGTCCGGATGACGGCTCGGTCCAGCAGCCCCGATGGGCGCCCGACGGTGCGCTGTGCTGTGTGCACGACGGATCGGGATGGTTGAACGTGTACCTCGATCAGGTGTGCGTCGCCGACGAGGAAGCCGAGCACGCCGGCCCGACCTGGGGGATGGGCCAGCGCAGCTACGCCGTCTCGCCCGATGCCGGACTGGTCGCGTTCGCTCGCAACGAACGGGGCTTCGGGCGCCTGTGCGTGGCGGACCGCCGTACGGGCGCGGTGCTCGAGGTGGCACGCGGCGTCCACGGTCAGCTCAGCTGGCACGGCACCACGCTCGTTGCCCTGCGATCCGGCGCCCGGACCCCGACACAGGTCGTTGCGTACGACACCGAGGGCTGGCATCGCACCGTGCTCGCCGTGGGCCCGGTGGCCGGTTGGGACCGCGTCGAGCTGCCCGAACCGGAAACCGTCTCGACCAGCGTGACGGGATCCGACGTCGAGGTGCACGCCCGACGGTACGTCGCAGGGAACGGACGCCTGCTCTGCTGGGTGCACGGTGGACCGACCGATCAGTGGCAGGTCGACTTCCGACCACGAATCGCGTTCTGGTGGAGTCGGGGTTGGGACGTCCTGGTCGTCGACCCGAGGGGCACGACCGGGCACGGGCGGAGCTACCAGCGGGCACTCAACGGAGCCTGGGGCCGCATGGACGTCGACGACACCGCAGCGTTGATCCGTCACGCCCACCGAGCGGGATGGGCCACGCCTGAGCGCACCGTGGTGATCGGCGCCTCGTCGGGCGGGCTCACCGCGCTCGGGGTGCTCGCCGATCACGCCGACGCGGTCGCCGGTGGGGTGGTGTCGTATCCGGTCAGCGACATCGCCGACCTGGCGGCCACCACGCACCGGTTCGAGGCGCACTACACCGACACGCTCGTCGGGCCGCCCGATGCGCCCTGGACGATCGAGGCGATGACCGCCCACTCCCCGTTGCACCGTGCCGCGCAGATCGCCGGCCCGTTGCTGCTCTTCCACGGCAGCAACGATCCGGTCGTGGCGGTGGCGCAGAGCGATCTGCTCGTCGAGCGGATCCGCCAGGGTGGCGGCGAGGTCGACTACGTCGTCTACGACGGCGAAGGCCACGGATTCCGTGATCCGCTCCATCAGCGCGACGAATACGCGCGCACCGAACGGTTCCTCGATTCGATCCGAGCGAATCCGCTGTGGTGACTCGATCCTCGAACCGAGCGCCCGACTTCGGCTGACCCGCGACTGCCGGTAGCGTTCTGACGTGGCCTTCGTCAACAAGCAAGCCGGCGCCGAGGCGCAGCAGGACCGCGCCGCGTCGGGCGAACCGTTCGATTTCGACCCCAACGACCCCGATGTCGTCAAGGTCCACTACGACGTGTCCGGTTGGAACTTCGACCAGCGAGCCGAGTTGTCCGAAGCGCTGGCCGAAGCCGAGCTGCCACACGTCTGGGAGGACGAGGAAGTCGTGGTGCCCGAGATCGTCGAACCCCAGGTCGATGCGCTGTTCGAGGAACTCGACAAGATCCTCGGGCCGTTCGCGATCGTGCTTGCCGACGACGCCGAGTCGACCGAGTTCGGCCTCGACGAATGGTCCGACGCCGATCGCAGCATCCTCACCGAGTCGCTGATCGCCTCGGAGGTCCCGTACCGGTGGGACGGCACCACGGTGGTGGTCGCCACCGATGCAGAGGACGCGGTCGACGACCTCCTCGACGCGATCGAGGCGGGAGAACTCCTCGGCGACGGGGGCGACGCCACGCTGGCGCCACCCGACGGGGCGCTCAGCACGATGTTCCTCGCCGCGGACCGTCTGGCGAAGGACCCGATGGACGCCGGCGCCCGCACGGAGCTGCTCGGCCTCGCACCGCACGTCGACCCGAAGACCGCGCCGTACGGCATGGCGCCCCGTCCGTGGGCCGGGGCGGTCAGCGGCGTCGATGCCATCGTCGAGCTGATCAACATCGACGCAGCGACCGGCTCGCCGGGTGACAGCGACGAGTCCGCCATCATCGGCGCAGCACAGGAACTCCGCTCGCTGCTGCGACCGTACGTCTGACGCCGTGCTGCTGGCCGAGATCGAGATCTGGCACTCGCGGCCGGCGCAGCCCACCCGGCGGCTCGCGCTCGGGCACCTCGTCCTGCCCGTCGACCCGGCGCCGGGATTCGGTGGGCTGCTCCTGGGGGCGATCGTCGCGGAATACCTGTACGGCGTCGACGACGACCTCGTCGTCGACGTGCACCGGCTGCTCACCTCGATCGAGCTCGGCGACCGGGTCGTGCAGCCCCGGCTGCGCCACCGCTTCCAGGTCGACCGTCATGGCCTCGCCAAGAGCCACCATCGCATGATCGGCAACGGTGACGACATCTCCTTCGACTTCCGATCGGTCGGCACCGACCTGGCCCAGGTCCTCGGGGCGATCTATGCCGTCGAGCGGTTTGCTCCCGAGCACCGCCGCCAGATCATCCCCGTGCTGCAGAAGGCAGCGAGGTGGCGCGGGCCGATCGGCCCGGCGATGATCGCGTATCTCGCGGGTTCGCACACGCTCGAACTCGAAGCGCTGGCCGACCCCCGGGCGTGGGCCCTCGGCGTGCTCGGTTTCGAGTCGGGCGCGAAGGCACCGTCGAAGCGTGACGTGATGGCCAAGTTCCGTGAACGGATGCGTGACGTCCACCCGGACCACGGTGGCGACAGCGTCGACGCGGCCAAGGCGATGAGCGACCTCGCCGAGGCGCGTCGAGTGCTGAGCGCGACGCCCGAGTGATGCACCCGGCCGTGAGCTCGCCGGGGCGTTGATGGCAACGCCGACGGTGCTGCTGTACCCGGGTGCCGGGTCGGATCGCGAGCAGTCGAGCCTGGTCGCGATCGAGCAACAGCTCGGTTCGTCGGCCTCGGTCGAGCGTCTCGACTTCCCGTACCGCAAGCAGGGCCGCCGACCACCCGACCGGGCCCCGAAACTGATGGCCTCCATTCGCGACGATCTCTCGACGATCCGCCGTCGGCGCGGTCCCGTCGTGATGGGAGGACGGTCGATGGGCGGCCGCATGACGTCGATGGTGGCGGCGGACGTCGACGGGGCGGGACCGGTCGCCCGTCTGGCCGGTCTGGTCTTGATCTGCTATCCGTTGCACCCTCCCGCCAAGCCCGACAACCTCCGCGTCGACCACCTCGTCGACATCACCGTGCCGTGCCTGTTCGTCTCGGGCACTCGCGACCCCTTCGGATCGCCCGAGGAGTTGACCGAGTGGACCGCGACCATCCCGGCGCCGGTCGAGTACGTGTGGGTCGACGGCGGGCGCCACGATCTGAAGGGCGCCGACGAGCGCATCGCGGTCGCCGTCACCGGGTTCGTGGAGCGCGTGACGGCGACCGCCTGACCGCTGCCGGCCGGAGGACGTCGTCGAGCGGTTCGGGGCGGCACTCAGTCGGCGGGATGCCGAGGCGGCCGAGGCGGCCGAGGCGGCGGGGTGTGGTGCAGGTCGATCGGCGTGTCCTCCGGATTGAGCGTTTCCAACTCGAGGTGGGCGGTTTCCGGATAGGCCGCCACCACGAGCACCGTGACCACGAGTTGGCAGAGCCCGAGCAGGCCCATCACCTGGCCGTACGACCAACCGGCGTCGAGCAACCAGCCGGTCAGCAGCAGCCCACCGATCCCCCCGATGAGTGCCGCCGAGGTGATCAGGGCCGCGGCGCGGCTGCGGTTCCCGGTGGGGAACAGCTCGGTGCGATACACCGCCAGTGCGGGGTAGGCGGCGCTCGACAAGATCCCGCCGAGCAGCGAGAACGCCCAGAGCGGCGGACCTCCGACACTGAACGCGGCCACGATCGCGGCGGTGCCGAGCGGCAACGTGAACGCGATCAGGCGCCGGCGGCCGCTCGTGTCGGCGATCCGGCCGCCGAGGATCAGACCGATGCTCGCAGGCGTTCCGACAGCGATCGAGAAGATGCCGATCATCCCGCCGGAGAAGTCACGGATGTCGGCCAGGTACCGGTTCTGGAAGAAGCTGGCGGGCGAGATGAAGATGTTGCCGATGAACGCAACCGCTGCGATCAACACGAGCCGGCGCAGGTTGAACCGTGGCGCCCGCGTGGACGGTTCGCGGTGGGCGACGTCGAAACGTCGGGTCTCGGGCAGGCGGCGCGTCAAGTCGAGTGCCACGATGCACCACACCGCAGCGACCACGTAGACGTAGCGCCATCCGCTCTCGCCGATGTCGGCGAAGCGCAACGACAGCACCGCCACCCCGGCTCCGAACCCGGCGGCCATCGCCAGCACACTCACCGCGTAGGCGCGGCTGTTGCGCGGCATCTCCTCGGACGCGACCACTCCGACCAGGAACGCCAACGCGATGCCCATCGGCCGTGCGACGGTCTGCGTCGCGACGAGCACGACGAAGCTGGGAGCGAGCGCACCGAGCAGCGACAGCAGCGGCCCGAGCCACGCCACCGCCACGATCACGCGGCGCCTGCCGATGCGGTCGGCGATCACCGCTGCGGGGAGTGCGATCAGGATGCCGGCGCGTACGATCGCGCCGGCCACACCGATCCCGGTGTCGCTGATCCCGAAGTCGTCGGCAGCGAAGTTGACCGTCTGGGTGAAGAGCGTGTTGACGAACGCGGCGCTCATCGACGCCGCTGCGAGCAGCCCGACGACGAGCAGCTGTGTCGGGTCGAGGCGGTCGGGCGGCGCCCACCAACTCCGGTGTGAGCCGTTGCGGGCCAGGACCCGCCGCACCGGGAGGCGGAACAGCCAACCGAACCACGGGATCGTCATGGCGTATCTCGTCGTCTCGACGAGTTGGGCGTCGTCGGCGTCGGCGCTGACCGTGCGTTCGTACGTCGTGAACGGCCCGTCGGCCTGGTGGAACCGACCCATCCTGTCGGCGAGGGGGGCCTGGGGTGTCGCCGCGGATTCGGGCGTCGCCCCGGTTCCGCGTCCAGGTGCAGGGTCGGCGGTTTCGAGCAGCAGGTCGTCGCGGGGTGCGAGGAGCGCTGCTCGCTGCTCTGGGGTGTCGGGCCAGCGACGAATCAGCATGCGCCCGCCCGACTCCACGATCGGAGCATACTGGTGGCCCATGACCACGAAGGCAGAGCCGAACGTCGACGAGTCCGTCATCGCCGTGCGCGGCAACGGTCCGCTCGCCGGCAGCGTCACGGTGCCCGGGGCGAAGAACTCGGTGCTCAAGCTGATGGCGGCGACGTTGCTCACCGACGGCACCTTCGAGATCACCAACGTGCCGGCGATCGCGGACGTCACGATCATGGGCGATCTGCTCGACGCCATCGGTGTGGCCATCGAACGTCCGACCCCTGACCGCTTGCTGCTCACCGACAGCGGCGACCTCACCCCGGTCGCCCCGTACGAACTGGTGGAACGCATCCGTGCCTCGATCAACGTCCTCGGCCCGTTGCTCGCCCGCTGCGGGCACGTCCGGCTGTCGCTGCCGGGAGGCGACGACTTCGGCGCCCGCCCGATCGACATGCACGTTGCCGGTCTCGAGGCGATGGGGGCCACGTTCAAGTTCAGTCACGGCTACCTCGAGGCCTTCGCCGACCGGCTCCACGGCGCCGACATCACCTTCGACTTCCCGAGTGTCGGCGCCACCGAGAACCTGCTGACCGCTGCGGTACTCGCCGACGGCCGCACCACGATCGACAACGCCGCCCGCGAGCCCGAGATCGCAGACCTGTGCGAGTTCCTCGTCGCGATGGGTGCACAGATCTCCGGTGTCGGCACCTCGACGTTGGTGATCGACGGCGTCCGTGCCGACGAACTCGGCGCGGTCAGCCATCACACGGTGCCCGACCGGATCCAGGCTGCCACGTACCTCGCTGCAGTGGCCGTCGCCGGCGGCGAGCTGGTGATCGAGGCCGGGCGACCCGAGCACATGGCGATGCTGCTCGAGCGCTTCGCCGAGATGGGCCTCGACATCACGGTCACCTCGGATCGCTCCGGTGACCGCATGCGTGTGGTGGCGCCCGAGCGGCTCCGGTCGATCGACATCGCGACGCTGCCGTACCCGGGCATCGCCACCGATTACAAACCGTTGATCATCACGATGCTCGCCGTGGCCGATGGTGTCGGCATCGTCACCGAGAACCTGTATCCGGGACGGTTCCGCTACGTCGAAGAACTGCAGCGTCTGGGTGCCGACGTGCGCACCAGTGGCCATCATGCGGTGGTGCGCGGGGTGCCCCGGCTGTCGGGCGCACCCGTTCGGGCGCACGACATCCGCGCCGGCGCAGCAATGGTGGTCGCCGGGCTCGCTGCCGAAGGCGAGACCGAGATCACCGGGGTCCACCACATCGATCGTGGCTACGACGACCTCGTGGGACGCCTCGCCGCCGTCGGCGCCCAGATCCAGCGCCGCTGACCCCCCAAATTCACGTTTGCGTTGCACTCCGGGTGGCCCGCCCCACCGGAAGTGCACCGCAAACGGGGTGTCAGTCGGGGTCGGGGTGACCGTGCACGGATGCGGCGTGGTCGACGCGACGCTTCGCCAGCCACAACAGGCCGATGATCGCCACGATCGGTCCGCCGATCAGCAACGCCTCGTCCCAGCCGCCCTGATGGGCCAGCAGCACGGGGGTCGTCGCGGTCACTGCGATCACACCGAGGCATCGTACGGGCTCGGCTGATTGAATGGGCCTCGCCATGCGTGAACAGGTCGAAGCAACCATCGCGATCATCCGTCCGGCGCTGCAGGCGGACGGCGGTGACATCGTCCTGCACGACGTCGACGAATCGACCGGCCTGGTGTCGGTGGAGCTCGTCGGCGCCTGTGTCGGATGCCCGTCGTCGAACCAGACGCTCAAGGCCGGCGTCGAACGGATCATGCGCGACCGGGTCGACGGCGTCACCTCGGTGGTCAACGTCGCGGTCGAGGCGGCCTGAGGATCATCCGGTGAGCCGCCGACAGCTTCCCGCCCCCGAACTCTTCCAGTCGGCACTCGACGGCGACCGCAGCTCGCTCGCTCGTCTGTTGTCGTTGATCGAACGGGGCGACGACGACGCCCGAACGATCGGGCGTCTGGCCTATCCCCTCAGCGGGTCGGGATACACCGTCGGGCTCACCGGGGCGCCCGGCGCCGGCAAGAGCACCTTGACCAGTTCGATCATCGGTCACCTCCGCGCCCGAGACCTCGAGATCGCCGTGCTCGCCATCGACCCGTCGTCGCCGTTCACCGGTGGGGCGATCCTCGGCGACCGGGTCCGCATGCAGGACCACGCCACCGATCCCGGCGTGTTCATCCGCTCGATGGCCACGCGTGGTCATCTCGGGGGCCTGGCGTTGGCGACGCCGGAGGCGGTCCGTGTCCTCGACGCCATCGGCCGCAAGTGGATCCTCGTCGAGACCGTCGGCGTCGGGCAGGTCGAGGTCGAGGTGGCGGGCAAGGCCGACACCACCGTGGTGGTCGTCAACCCGGGTTGGGGCGACAGTGTGCAGGCCAACAAGGCGGGCCTGATGGAGATTGCCGACGTGTTCGTCATCAACAAGGCCGATCGCAAGGGGGTCGAGGAGACCAGCCGCGACCTGATGCAGATGCTCGACCTGTCCGACCTGCCGCACGATTCGTGGCGGCCACCGATCATCCCCACGATCGGGTCGACCGGCGAGGGTGTGGCGGAGCTGTGGGAGGCGGTGCTCGCGCACCGCCACCACGCAGAACAGTCGGGTGACCTGCGCGAGCGGCGCCAGTTCCGCCTCGGCGAGGAACTGCGCGAGATCGTGGCGCAGCGCCTCGGCCGCCGCGCCCGTCAGATCTGCTCGGGTGACCGGTGGGACGAGCTGACCGCCGAGGTCGTCGAGCGGGTCACCGACCCGTGGACCGCCGCGGACGAGATGCTCGACGCCGTCGACGCCTGAGCCGCAGCCGAGCGCGCTCGCGCCCCTCGTGTCTCGCTCGGGCGTCTCGGGCCGGGGGCGTGACGACGGGGCCTCAGGTGCCGGTGAAGGTGGCGTGGCCGGGGCCGTGCTCGAGGAAGCTGGCGACGCCGCTGCGGGCGTCGTCGGTGCGGAACACGTCGACGAAGCCGTCACGTTCGAGCGCCAGCCCGTCGGCCAGTGATCGGTCGAGTCCGTCGTCGATCACCCGCTTGCAGATGGCCTGGGCCGCCAGTGGTCCCGCAGCGACCTCGGCGGCCAGCGTCATGGCTCGATCGACGAGGTCTTCGGGGGCGACCACCTCGTCGGCCAGGCCGATCCGCAGGGCGTCGTCGGCGCGGACCTGTCGTCCGGTGAGGCACATCTCCTTGGCCCGGCCGGCGCCGACGAGTCGGGGGAGTCGCTGTGTGCCGCCGCCACCGGGGATGATGCCGAGCAGGATCTCCGGTTGGCCGAAGACCGCCTTCTCGGAGGCGATCCGGTAGTCGCAGGCGAGTGCGAGTTCGCACCCACCGCCGAGTGCGTACCCGCTCACCGCAGCGATCACGAAGCGGGGGATCGCGGCGACGGCGTCGAGCGCGCGATGGAATGCGGTACCGATCGTGGCGGCCTCGTCCGGGCCACCGAACTGGGAGATGTCGGCGCCGGCAGCGAACAGTCGGTCACCGCCCGTGATCACGACGGCGCCGGCCGGCGTGTCGGTCAGTTCGAGCGCGGCCTCCCGGATCTCGGCCAGCAGATCGGTCGACAGTGCGTTGACCTTGCCGTTGGCGAGTGTGATGACAGCGACCCCGTCGGGTCGCCGTTCGAGTGTGAGCAGTGCAGCCATGCTCCGAGTCTTGCCGACACGCTCCGCCGGACCCGCAACCCGATCGGTCGCGAGGGTCGGTGAGGTGGGCCCGGGAGGTGGGGCGAGCGCTGTGGGCGACTCAGGCTGCAGCGTCGAGGTGGAGGGGGCGCTTGAGCGACCACGCCGACCGGGCGAGCCAGACCCCGGCGGCAACGAGGACGATCATCGCCGCTGCACAGACGAGATAGGCGGTGGCGCGCCCGAAGTTGTCGTACAGTGCAGCGGTGACGACGGCCATGATGCCGGCGGCGAGTGCCTGGGCGGCGCCGAGCACGCCCTGTGCGCCGGCTTGACGCTCGGGTGGCACCACCATCCCGACAGCGACGCCACTGCTCGACACGGTGATGCCGTCGGTGACGGCGTGCACCATCGCGAACGCGAAGATCCACGTGCCGGTGGGCAGCAGGCCGTACGACGCCATGAACAGCGCGGCGAACAACAGTCCCAGCGCGGCGACCCGGAACGGGCCGTGCACCTGTGACAGCCGTCCTCCGGCCGGGCCGAGCACGATCAGCGGCAGCGCGAACAGCGTGATGCCGAGGTTGGCGATCCACTCGTTGGTGCCGAGATCGCGGTGCACGACGGCCCAGAGGGCGTCGAACGAGCCGATCATCGCGAACAGTGCTGCGCCGAAGACGACCGCACCGGCGAACGGTCTGATCGCGAGCAG
>Ga0102938_10003472_pt1 | contig 11763 bp, 10 predicted proteins | sample SalPonR2_B_D2_MG_FD_84516 | JGI IMG/M metagenome (GOLD analysis project Ga0102938, IMG submission 84516) | Salt pond soil microbial communities from South San Francisco under conditions of wetland restoration - Salt Pond MetaG R2_B_D2_MG | ecosystem: Environmental > Aquatic > Marine >... | reverse complement strand
TCAAAAGCACATTCCGGTCATTACTATGAGTACCAACAATGACCGGCGTAGTATCCGTAAAATGCAGGAGATGGGCAGTGCGGCGTATCTGATAAAACCATTTAATATCGACTCCCTGGTGGTGCTCATAGAAAAACTCCTGTCCGACCAGTATCTGCTTCTATTGCATGAAAAAGAGCAGCTTGAACAGGAGCAGAAGGCGATGCTTGACAACATAACCAGCCTAATTACGGCCTTGGAAGCCCGCGATCTGTATACGAAGGGACATTCGGAAAATGTATCCAAGATTGCCGCCGGGATGGCGGAGATCGAAGGCAGTTCGGAGGAGGAAGTTGAGCAGGTCAAACGTGGGGCATTACTGCACGACATCGGCAAAATTGGCATTGCCGACTCCATTCTGAATAAACCGGGCCGTTTAAACGATGATGAGTATGCCGAGATAAAGCGCCACCCGGAAATCGGCTATCGTATTCTCATGCCAATATCGAGGCTGGAAGACGCCCACTCCATCGTGCACTACCATCACGAACGCTTCGACGGAAAGGGCTATCCCAGCGGAATAGCCGGAAAGGATATTCCTAAATGGGCCAGAATAGTTGCGGTAGCCGACACTTACGATGCACTCAGCAACGAACGCTCCTACAAAAGTGCCCTCTCCCCGCACGAAGCGTTTGAGATTATAAATGAAGTAAAGGGCAGTCAATTATGTCCTGAAAGCGTAGAACTCTTTTTTGAGTATATGCAAAAGTGCGGAATTTTTCAGAAGGAGACCATCAATGAGCACAAATAATGTAGATACCACCAATCAATTCCTCACCTTCAGCTTAAGCGATGAATTATACGCATTGGAAGTATCCAAGGTAAAAGAAGTACTTGAATATCAACCTATTACCAGAGTTCCGAAAACCCCTGATTTTATGCGTGGGGTTATAAATGTCCGGGGGGGAATTGTCCCTATAGTGGACCTCAGACTCAAGTTTGACCTTCCTGCACAGGAGCAAACGGTTGACACCTGTATTATCGTACTGGAAATATCCATTGAAAATGAAACTATTACTGTCGGAACTATCGCTGATAATGTGCACGAAGTTGTTGAAATACAACCGGAAGAAATAGAGCCGACCCCCAAAATAGGAACTCGCTTAGATACCGACTTCATCGAAGGGATTGGGAAGAATAATGATCGCTTTTTAGTAATCCTAAATATCGATAAGATACTTACATCAGAAGAGATATCTTCCATGGCGAATCAGGCCGCACAGGATACCGGCGGCGCAATTGAGAAGCAGGAGCAATAAGAGTATGTCGGGAAAGCTGATAAAGAGTACAAGTGTCCTCATCATTGGACTGACACTCCTTTTATACTCCACATTGTTTATATCAGACACATCCCTGCGGTTGATAATCGGCACCGCTTTGGCTCTGGCTCTATTAGCCTTAACCCTTTACCTGAACCACAGCTGGAAAAAACCGGCAGACCAGCCGATAGATAACACCACTTTGTCGGAGGGTTTTTCTGCTACTGAACCATCGTCTGAACCATCGTCTGAACCATCGTCTGAACCATCGTCTGAACCCGACTCAGAACCCTTACCTACAAGCAAAGCTAAACAGCATGAGACAAACGTCCATCAGCATATCGTGGAAGCACTTTTCGGTATGGCCAAAGTTGTTCCCATATTGAACGGACAACTCCAGGCGGTGATAGACTACACAGAAGAGGCGGCCATGGAGCTGTCACGCAGCTTTATCAGCATTAATCGTAAGGCAAAGGAGCAAGTTGATGATGTGCGCCGGGTCTTCGGTACAATGTCCCCTAGTGAGGATGACGGGGATAGGAAGAATGCCCTGGTCGACATCCGTGAGAACCTAAACTCACTCACTTCGGGACTCGCCACCCTGCTGGAACAGATTAAGAAAAACAGTGAATCAATCAACGGTATTTTGTACCAGACCAAGTCAATTGAAGAGATAGTTGCAACTACCACCGATATTACTGAAAACTCGAGGGTCCTTTCAATCAATGCAACCATTGAGGCTGCCAGGGCCGGCGAGCATGGCCGCGGTTTTGCCGTGGTTGCGGGCGAGTTCAAACAGATGACCGAAAGGTCTGAAAAAGCTACTGCAGAAATCGAGGAGACAGTCCGCATGATCTCCCAATTGATCGCGTCGGTTCAGACAGAAATTGAGGAGAGTAAGGATATAAGCCGCCGCTTAGGCGAAGAAACCAAATCACATGGAAGAGAGTCTCTGGATAAAATTGATGCAATGCTGGATGGCGCAAAGCAGGATTTGCAAAAACTGAGCGAACAGGCAGAATCCTTTGCCCAGGACATAAAATCAATCATAGTATCAATTCAATTTCAGGATATTACCCGTCAGCGGATAGAACATGTGATAGAACCTCTCAAGGAGTTTGCTTCGGATATGGAGAAAATCGGAGACTACCTGAAAAACATCGATCGTACTGATTCAGCACAACAGCTAAGCAGTTTTGATTCAGCACTGGATCGTCTAAAACAAAAATACACCATGGAAGCGGAAAAAGAGCTTCTTAAAAACACCTTGACCAACAAGAATGAAACAGAAAAGGGGGAATCCTAATATGTCAAAAAATATACTCATCGTTGACGATTCAAACTCTATGCGTCAGATGATCAGGTTTACACTTGAAGAAGAGGGTTATCAGGTAGAAGAAGCGGTGAACGGCCGGAAGGGAACTGAAAAACTTGACAGCTTCCATCCCGATTTAATAATCACCGACATTCATATGCCGGAGATGAATGGAATTGAGTTTATATCACATACCCGTGACCACTCAAAATTCAAATTCACCCCCATTATTGTTCTTACCACTGAGTCGGAAATGAACATGCAGGAAGAAGGTAAAAAAGCAGGAGCAACTGCCTGGCTGGTAAAGCCCTTCTCTCCCGATTTACTGATTGAAACGGTAAAAAAGGTTGCCGGATAGCAGTAAAGGAGACACAAATGGATATTGAGTTACAAAAGAATACGCATGAGACTCGCCTTGTGTGTAGAGGTAATGCAACAGCAGAGGCCGCATCACAGATCCGTGATATCTTACTAGAAGCCCTACAACTTACACCTACAGTAATGATTGATCTAGCTAAAGTAGAAAAAGTTGATACTACCTTCCTGCAGCTTTTGGTATCCGCCGAACGAACGGCCAAGGAGAAAGACAAAAGTATTCAGATCGATCCATCTGCATACTGTGAAGCGTTAATCAAGAGCGCTATGCGGGGAGGATTCTACCGTGAAGCGGAGCATTTGGGTAGTTCTTCCACAAATACAATCCTCGCCGACTATTATACACAGGTAATGCAGGGAGGGGACCGTGGCTGATCAATCGGAATATTATCGGGAAGAAGCCCGTGAGCTACTTGAACTCATTGAACAAAAACTCATTGATTTAGAGAACCAGCCGGAAGATACGGAGCTGCTTCATGCCATTTTTCGAGCTTTTCATACTATAAAGGGTTCCGGCAGCATGTTCGGCTACGATGAGGTAGCCGGGTTTACCCATGAAATCGAAACCCTTTTTGACTACCTACGGGACAAGCGAATTTCCAGCAATAAGCAGATCATTGATATCGCTTTGGCTGCCAAAGATCATATTTCGGACCTTATCTTTTCTTCTGAAGCAATTGACCCTGAAGCCGGCGAGAGTATTCTCGAAAGTGTCCGAGGCTATCTTGCACCACTGCAAAGCTCTTTAGAAAGCAGCGAAGCGGCTGAAAAGCAGCCTGTCCCGCCGCCGGCCACGGAGTCTGTAGAGGAAAATGGTACTTTGGAAACAACCTTCCGAATCACTTTCTCACCTCAACGGGAGTTTTTCCTGCGCGGCGCGAAAGTACTGTCCCTGCTTCTTGAACTTGAGTCACTCGGAACACCTCTCATATTTGCCCACACTGGTGAGATTCCAACCCTTGAACAGATAGACCCCGAACTCTGTTATACTAGTTGGACCATTCTTTTGACTACGACTAAAGACAGAAATGCGATTCAGGATATTTTTATCTTTGTGGAAGACTACTCCGAGCTGCACATCAACGTAATAGATGATGCTGCCCAGCTTGATATTACCTCTGAATATAAGAGAATTGGAGAAATCCTGTATGAGCAGGGGTATGTAGACCAGGAAACCGTCGAATCGATAATGAAGCAGAAGGAACGTTTCGGCGAAGTCGCAATGAAGCAGGGCGTTGTGTCGAAGGATGCCCTTGATTCGGCCCTCGGCGAGCAGCAGTATGTTCGCGAGGTGCGACGCCGACGACAGCAGCAGCAGTCCGGGACTACCATCAGGGTAAAGAGTGAAAAGCTTGACGATTTGGTGAATCTGGTTGGTGAGATTGTTACACTGCAGGCACGTTTAGCACAGTATACCGAAAGTGCACATGACGGAGACACGGTATCAGTGGCGGAACTTGAGAATGTGAGCGAGAATATGGACCGACTGACCTCTGAACTGCGTGAAAATACTATGGATATCCGTATGATCCCACTGGCGGAGACCTTCAACAGTTTTCATCGTCTTGTCCGGGATTTATCAACAGAGCTTGGTAAAGAGGTAGAACTGGTAACCTCCGGGGCCGAGACGGAACTTGATAAAAACATTATTGATGCACTAAATGATCCGCTGGTTCATATCATCCGCAACTCAATAGATCACGGTTTAGAAAGTTCAGAGGAGCGCCAAAAAGCCGGCAAAGCCGGCAGTGGAACAGTAAATATCAGTGCGGAGCACTCCGGTGCAAATGTGCTTATCAGGATAAAGGATGACGGCCGAGGCCTGAGTGCCGATAAAATTCGAAAAAAGGCTGTTCAACGTCGAATTATTGGCAAGGACAGCAAACTTAGCGACAAAGACCTCTATTCGCTTATCTTTTCTCCCGGTTTTTCTACCACCGAAACGGCCACCAGCGTTTCCGGCCGCGGAGTGGGAATGGACGTGGTAAAGCGGAATATTGAGCAGTTGCGTGGAAAAGTACATATTGATTCTCAGCCGAACCTCGGAACTACAATCACCCTCACAATTCCACTCACCCTCTCTATCATCGACGGACTGCTGGTTTCTATAGGTCTTGAGCGCTATGTTATCAACCTTTCAGCAGTAGAAGAGTGTTTTGAACTTACTCCGGAGCTTTTTCAGGAGGGACAGAGAAATGAGTATTTATCCATACGTGGAGAGATAGTACCATATATTGACCTCAGGGAGCTATTTACGGTTCAGGCAGCCGTCCCCCAATTTCGTGAAATAACCGTAGTAAAAGCGGGAGAAAGTAAGGTCGCTTTAATCGTAGATTCAATTATTGGACAGCATCAGACGGTTATAAAACCGCTCAATGCCGCCCTCAACTTTATCCAGGAAGTTTCAGGGTCAACAATCCTTGGCGACGGTACAATCGCCTTCATTCTTGATATAAATAAATTAACCGAAAAAATTTCGACTGGGGTTTAATAACTTATACATCTCAGCCGACGGCAGGTCTGTTGAAAGGAAAGGGCAAATGCAAACAATTCAGGTGATGGTAGTCGACGACTCCGCTCTAGTGAGAGAAACATTAGGTAACATTCTAAAAAGCGATCCCGATATAGAGCTATTTGCTACTGCACCTGACCCTATTATGGCGATGCGGAAAATGGAAATACAGCGCCCCGATGTGATAATCTTGGATATTGAAATGCCGAAAATGGACGGCCTCACCTTCTTGAGCCGCTTGATGTCCGAAAATCCGCTTCCGGTTATCATCTGTTCCAGTAAATCGGAGTCCGGCTCCTCTAATGCCCTTAAAGCAATGGAATATGGGGCAGTGGATATTATCCAAAAACCGAAAATTGGAACCAAGCAATTTTTTGAAGAATCCAAGGTAACTATCTCCGATGCAGTAAAAGCGGCTGCCCAAGCGCGTATAAAATCGGTGAATAGACGAACTCCTACAGCCCCTACCCCTTCCATCGATAATCAGATAGAAACGAAGAGCCGCGAAAGTACAGGACGCCTTGCCAAAAACACTGCCGATGTAATTATGCCGGCTGCAACCGGAAATTACACAATCGAGACTACCGAAAAAGTGGTGGTGATTGGAGCATCGACCGGCGGCACCGAAGCCCTGAAGGTTTTTCTAGAGATGATGCCTATTAACGCACCACCGATTGTCATTGTGCAGCACATGCCCGAGAAGTTCACCACCGCCTTTGCGAAACGCCTCGACGGGTACTGTGCAATCCACGTTAAGGAGGCGGCCAACAACGATTCGGTCCTTCGGGGACAGGCATTAATTGCCCCGGGCAACCAGCACACACTATTAAAGCGTAGCGGAGCACGCTATTACACCGAGGTCAAAGAGGGCCCGTTGGTCTCTCGCCACCGACCTTCGGTGGATGTACTGTTCAGGTCCGCATCCCGCTATGGAGGCAAAAACGTAATCGCAGTACTTATGACCGGTATGGGAGACGACGGTGCAACCGGAATGCTGGAGCTAAAGCAGGCCGGAGCTTATACAATTGCCCAGGATGAGAAATCCTGTATAGTCTTCGGAATGCCCAAGGAGGCTATCAAGCGAGGCGGAGTTGATAACGTTCTGCCTCTAGAGTTGATTGCAGAGGACATCATAAAGCACGCCGTGAGCTAGTCCTAGACGCGGGTAAATTTTAGTTCGAAAATATTTCCTTCACGATACTCATACACAATTTTCCCGTCAATCTGTTTCACTAATTGATGGATTATGCTAAATCCGACAGTCTCCGCCGAATGAAACAGTTCAGGGTCGAAGGAAGAACCGTTATCCCTGATTCCCAGCACAATGTCACTGCCATCCTGCCTGCACATTAAACCAATAGAGACAGATTCAGTAGTATCAAACCCGTGTTGCATTGAATTAGAAATAAGCTCGAATACAATTATTCCCAAAGGAATTGCCTGATCAATATTCAGAGCTAATTCTTCAATATCCAGCTGAGGCCGAACCTGATAGTCATGATACTTTTCAAGGGAGAGCAAGTAGGAAACAAGACTGTGAAAATACAGGGAAATATCTATTTCTGCTAAGCTGGGACTACTGTACAACTGCTCATGTACCTGGGCAATTGTATATATTCGGCCAATGTTATCGTACATAGCATTCTTTACTGCCGGTTCATCTAAGGAAGAGTATTTCAGGCTTAGAATACTTAAAACAAGCTGAAGATTATTTTTTACACGGTGGTGAACCTCCTTCACCAGAAGATCTTTTTCAGACAAGTTCCGTTTAAGTTCATCTTCACGCTGCGCTATTTGCGATGCCATATGCAGTAAGTTTTCTGATAAATAATTAATCTCGCGGTATGTTTTACCAACTTGTGTAAAAGATTTGTAGTTTCCTTCGGCTATCTTTCGGGTAGAATCCATCAGTCTAAAAATTGGTTGTACAAGCCGGCGACGACTAAAAAATGCCAGCACCACACTTAGCCCCCCTGATAAAATAATCAATACAAAAAGAGTAAGCAGCATACTGTGCAGCAGTGCAAAGGCATCTTTTCTGTTTTGTAAAACCACCACCGCCCAGTTAGTCGTCTCTATTAACGAAGTACTGGACAACACTTGACGCCCTTCAAAGTTCGTTTCATATGTACCGATCTCACCATCGAGAGTTTTTTGAACCACATCAGTTTTGAGGATATTTTTTTGCTGACGAATATAATCTGGATTTGGGTGTACCAGCAGATTACCCTGACTGTTTGTTATGATCAGTTCCATTTTACCGGAGACGGCTGTTTGCCTTCCAATATGATCCAGTCGGCGTAATTGTATATGGCCTACTAAAACACCGGGATACATTGGAAAGGCTACTGCTACGGTGAGTTCTCCCGTATAGGGAGAAATAAAAGTGTTAGACCAGACAGTCTCACGCTCTCGGAAAGCTGTGTTAAAAAACGGCTGGTTTTTTTGATTACTCCCGATTAGGCTGGAGTTAAATGGTGCGGTAGCTAGTACAACCCCCTCCTGATCAAGTATCTGTAAAGATTCAAAAGCCGGAAAGACCGCCACCGTCGTGTCAAGAAGACTTTGCAGCCGGTCGACACCCTTTGTGTCTGCATCTGTCTCTGCTGTTATCCAGTGTCCAACCGAATCTACCTGCTGAAGAAAAGTTTCAATTTCCCGTGACACCGAAGCTGCAATGATCGATGTTCCGGTAAACACAGATTCACGGATACGAATGTTCAGAAGAATTACAATAGTAATCAGCAGCAAAAAAAGGGGAACAAGCGCAGCATATAAAAAATGAGACAGCAGTACGTGCCGTATTGAAGGATTTCGAGTTTTAATAACTTGATCCCTCTACTTGCCCATTTACGTTCACAAACTCTCCTTTTCTTACTGTTTTCATTAATATCTCCCGCTGCGCTTCACCGTATTCATTGAAAGTAAGGGTTTCTTCAAAACCTTCAAAAGAGTTCCCCAACAGCACATCCTTAAGCACTTGTCTACGAGTCTGCAGTTCCAAAGCCTGGGCTAATATCCACATACTCTCATAGCCGAGAGCCCCCCCGATTGACGGCTTTTCCCGGAATCGCCTCTGATACTCCTCACGAAACAGACCATAGGGATTTTCAAGCTGTTTTGAAGAATATATGCTGGCTATAAAAATGTGCTCTACATAAGGACCGCCCTGCTCTATGAGCTCCTGGTACGCAGCCCAGTCACTGCCTATTATCGGGATGTCTAGATTACGCTTGTACATCTGCTGGGCAACCAAGGCCGTGTCGAGTGAAGCCGCTACCACAAGTAGACCGTCCGGTTCATCTGCAATTAGATTGGTGGCCATAGTAGTAAAATCATTATCATCAAATGAATAGTACTCATGCTTACTCACCATCTCCCCACCCAGCTTTTCAAAAGCAAATTTGAACTCTTGGTAGTAGTTTTCTGTATACACTTCATTCGCAAAATCAACCAATACCGCTATACGACGAAGTTTTAACTTTTCATATGCAAACCGTGCAGCCTGCTGAGAAAGTCGGCTATTGCTGGGATAGAGTGTAAAGAAAAAGTCGTCCCTCCCCATTAAATAGTCTGCTGAAGAGGTGGGACTTAACATCAGAAGCTGATTCTCATTAACAAAATCGAGTGCAGCCGCACTCATTGCACTGATAGTATGACCAATAATCGCCTCCACCCCTGCCTCGTAATGCCGCATATCAACTTCCGGTGCCCTGCTTACACCACCATGATCATCTTCGACTAGCAGTTCGATCGGCCGCCCCTCAATGCCCCCGGCTGCGTTAATATGCTCTGCCGCCAGGATAACCCCATTCCGTACCACCGTACTGGGGGTACCGGATATACCACTCAACTGTCCGGAAAATCCTATTTTTATCGGTGTGGATATTTGGGAACAGCTACTTAAAAACAATAGTGCAATGACCCAGACCAGCGATAGGACCGCACACATTATGGTTAATTTAAAGCAGTAGTTAATAATACCGCACCTTTCTTTCACTGTTGTATTTATCCTCTTCATCAATGCATCAAAGCTTTTTCAAAATTTTTAGAATCTATGAATCCTAAAACCTAATAATCACAGCATATCCCTTAGCAACCCAAGAGTCAAATATACTGTTACAGCGATTATAAATTTAGAAGTCAAAAGACTTTCAAATTTATAATTTGCATCAATTACTTTTCAGAATTTTATATCTCAACGTATGGAGGCATTCTCATTTTGGATAGTGTAATTACACTATCCAAAATGAGAATAGCTAATACCGTTATTTTTTTGCAACTCTGCGATTTGCTTCGTTTCTGCGGAGGTAGCTCTTGAAGTCCGAGAGTATATATTTCATACTTATCCAGATATGAGCAAAACAGGTTTTCTCACACCCGAGTATGATGTCCTTATTGTCGGCGCCGGTGTAATCGGCAGTGCTATTGCCCGGGAACTCTCCCGCTTTCAGCTCAGAATAGCTTTGCTGGAAAAAGAGGGTGATGTCGCCGAAGGAATTAGCAAGGCAAACAGCGGAGTGATGCATGCAGGCTTCAATGTGAAACCCGACAGCCTGAAGGCACGCTTCAACATAGCCGGACTGCAGATGTTACCTCAGCTGTGCAGCGAACTGGGGGTCGAATTTAAGCGCTGCACCAAGCTGGTAGTAGCTAAGGACGAACAGGAACACGCGTATCTGCAAAAACTCCTTGAACAGGGTCGGCGAAACGGGAGTACCGGACTTTCCTTAATTAATGGCACACAGATCAAGCAATTAGCCCCTGGCATCAGCGGCCAATCGGCGTTATACTCCAAATCTACCGGGATTATAAACCCCTATCAGTTTACCATCGCATTAGCAGAAAACGCCCATCAGAACGGCACGGAGGTATTCCTAAACCATACCGTTCGAGCTGTACAGGCCGCCAAAAATACAGCTTTTACTGTCACCACAGATCAACGACCATTTACCGCACGGATAGTAATTAATGCCGCAGGTACACACTCCGACGAGGTGGCCCGAATGGCCGATCCCGATTTTCCCCTTACTATCTACCCCTGCCGAGGTGAATACCACATTCTCGACAAGCAGCACTCGGAACTGCTTGACCTGGCTGTATACCCGGTGCCGCCCCGGGACGGCAGCGGTTTAGGAGTACATCTTACTCCAACTATTAATGGAAATATCCTGATAGGCCCTTCCACCGAGTACATTGAAGGGCGGGAGAATATTGCGACCACTGGGGATACCATGCAACTGCTGCTAAAAGAGGCATTCGAGCTGCTGCCGGCCCTCCATGGGGCCCAAGTTATCCGCAGCTATGCCGGAATTCGGCCAAAACTTTTTCATCCCTCTTCAGGTCACAGTTTCGCCGATTTTCATATTGCAGAATCACCTTCAGCTTCCGGATTTATAAATCTTGTAGGTATTGAATCCCCAGGGCTTACCAGTGCTCCGGCAATTGCAACCTACATAAAAAACAACTTTATAGCCGCCCATTTTAACCTTCGCCCTTATAAAAATTTCACAGCCCACAGGCCGGCTCCCCTTCGCAGAGAGTTCCTCTCCCCGCCGCAACGCCGTAAATTGGCCCGACAGGATCATAACTTTGCCGAAATCATCTGCCGCTGCGAAGGAATTAGCCGAGGGGAGGTACTAAGAGCTATAGAGAATCCTCTGGGAGTGCATACTTTGAACGGAATAAAAAAGAGAACCCACTCAATGATGGGTCGCTGCCAAGGCGGTTTCTGTCTGGCCAGAATAGCAGAAATCCTGCAGGAAGAGTACGGAATCGCGCCAGATGAAATTCGCCAAAACGGACCAACAAGCACTCTTTGTTCGGCGGGACGACTTTAAAAGGATGCAAAAAGACTGAATAAAAGTGCGAAATAGCACTTATTACCACAAAAACCCGCAGAAGACCCGGCAAAGCTGTTGACATTTTCCCGTACATTACTATAGTTGTTAGCATTATGGATACAAGGGAACTATATACAACAGCATCCCTGGCTCAGCTCTCGCTCTCAGAAGCGGAAGCTGAAACGTTGAGCCGCGAAGTTTCCCGCATGCTCGAGCACTTCGCACGCATGCGAGAAATAGACGTGGACTCACTCGAACCCACCACCCACACCTTTTCAAAGGTGAACCGATTGCGCCCAGACGCAAAGGAGAATGGGGAGCGTTTGTCAGACATGACAGATTCTCTCCTTCATAATGCTCCTGAACTCGAAGATCGGTTCATCGTAATTCCCAACGTGCTGTAAGCACCGTAAGTATTAC
>Ga0102938_10003470_pt1 | contig 11764 bp, 10 predicted proteins | sample SalPonR2_B_D2_MG_FD_84516 | JGI IMG/M metagenome (GOLD analysis project Ga0102938, IMG submission 84516) | Salt pond soil microbial communities from South San Francisco under conditions of wetland restoration - Salt Pond MetaG R2_B_D2_MG | ecosystem: Environmental > Aquatic > Marine >... | reverse complement strand
GAGGACTATGGTCAGGTTGCCACTTACGATGGCAGTATTCCCCACGCACCGCATCGTTTTATCCTGGATGATCATCATATTTTTGAGACCGGCAAGCCGATGCTGGTCTGCGGAAATACTGCTGCCATGCTGGAAGAAACTCGCTTCTCGGATCATTTTAAAATTACCGGAGATCGGTCAGTCCATTTTGGCGCTTTTGATTGCGGAGACTCGGTTAGTAGTTCCGCGGATGAAAATATAGCTGGTTGCTGCTGATATGCTTATTGTTCTTCTGTTCTTGGCCACTGTTTTTGTAGCCTATGCAAATGGTGCGAATGATAATTTTAAAGGGGTGGCAACGCTTTATGGCAGTCAAACCATGGGATATAATGGTGCGCTTGCTTGGGCTACGGTTGCTACTTTTTTTGGGTCTGTAGCTTCTATATTTCTGGCTGCAACGCTGCTTTCCCGGTTCGGAGGTAAGGGGTTGGTACCTGATGTACTGGCAGCAACGCCCGAATTTATGATGGCTGTAGCCCTTGGAACAGGAGTGACGGTACTTCTTGCTACGGTTCTGGGGTTTCCTATTTCTACCACTCATGCCATTACCGGCGCTCTTGCAGGAGCCGGATTTAGTGCAGTGGGTATGGGATTAAATATTGGCACACTCTCTTCGGTGTTTTTTCTCCCTTTGATTGCAAGTCCGGTTATAGCAATGGGGATGGGCAGCTTGTCATCTTGGTTTGTAAAGCGTGGGAATACAAGCGAAAAAGCAGAAGTTGATGATCGATGCTTGTGCGTAGGTAATCCATCGTTTAAATTGGTTCCTGTTTCGGCTCAGTACGATGTATCTAAAGCCTCGCTGGTATCACCTTTGGAAGTCAGGATTGGTACAGTCTGTGAATGTGAGAAGGAGTTTGGAGCTCAAAAAGTATCGGTAAAAGAATACAGCCTTCGGGATACTTTGCATTTTATCAGCAGCGGATTGGTAAGTTTTGCCCGCGGGCTCAATGACACACCAAAAATAGTGGCATTTTTATTGGTTATTGAAGCATTTGACGTGAAATATGGAATGTTGGCCGTAGCCTTGGGTATGGCTATAGGTGGGATTCTACAGTCCCGTAAAATTGCAGAGGTGATGAGTAATAAACTATGCGATATCGATAAGAACACAGGATTAACGGCTAACCTAATTACCTCTTTCTTGGTCATTTTTGCCAGCAGATTGGGTATGCCTGTTTCAACTACTCATGTTTCAGTGAGTTCAATTTATGGAGCGGGGGCTGTAAAAGGGCAAGCACATCATTCGATATTTGGGGGAATCTTTGCTTCTTGGGTAATAACACTTCCGGTTGCCGCGGTTACGGCAGGGTTGGTCTATTTTTTCATTTAAATACGATCACTTCAATTAATCCCATTCCAAATCGTTACATGGCCTTTTATCTTTTTTAAGGCATCGCTGGGGTCAGCACAACACCAAGAGGCATTTTCATTTTTTACCACAACTCTTTGCTAACTCAGTAGCACATCAGCGCCTGAACTCAGGGCTAAGCGGGTTATATAATAGGAAGTAGCAGATCATGAGTGTTGCAACCAAAACGCGCGGTCTGACACCCTGAGTTCTATCAATTCGTTTGTTTTGTCTCTACTTTAGTTTGTAAGATATTGGTTATGTGAACCGTCAATTTTATACCACAAATCGCGAATTGATCCAATATGGATAAGCTACTCAATAAACTTGGATATCGGCTGGCTCATTATTTATCGCAAAGCGACGAAGACCGGGAATCAGTTTCAACATGCTCAAAGGAAGATCTGGAGGCTACATTAAGAGCAGGCGATATACTTTTAGTGGATGGATCGAGCCGGTTAAGTTCGGCGATCAAGTATATCACTCAGTCAACCTGGTCGCATGCGGCGCTCTTTATTGGGAAACCTGAAATAAGATCTGGCAAATCGTCCGGTGAACCTGAATTGATTGAGGCAGACCTCAAGGAGGGAGTACAGGCGGTTCCTCTGAGTAAGTACTGTCAATTGCATACAAGAATTTGCCGTCCCGTTGGGCTTTCAGACGATGAAATTCAGGAAGTAATCCGTTTTATGATAGATAAGATCGGGTATAAATATGATCTGAAGAACATCATCGACCTGGCACGTTACCTGATACAACATCCGCCAATTCCCAAAAATAAAAGACGGCGATTGCTTGCACTTGGAAGTGGTGATCCGACCAAAGCGATCTGTTCTTCATTAATAGCGCAGGCCTATCAATTGGTAGAATACCCAATTTTACCTGTTATAGACGTGGATGAAACAGATAGCAAAGCGGTGAAAAAGTCGCAGGAAGAAATCCTGCACATTCGCCATCACAGCTTATTTGCACCGCGTGACTTCGATGTCTCCCCCTACTTTAAAATCATAAAACCTTCAATTCGTAAGGGTTTTGATCACCATGATTTAACGTGGGCCGAAGATTAAAGCAAGAAATCCTGTTTACTTCATTCTTGGTTAGTCAGGCACTGTTCAAAATGCATACGGCGAATCTTTACGGCTCTTATCGAATATAAGATCAAAATAAGCAGTGATATAAAAATTAAGGCCACTCCTGCAAGTAGTATGGAAGAACTGAAATTCACTAAAGCATTAACCTCAAACTGCTGTGAAAAAGATACCAACCCACTTAAAACCATCAAGGCGGTACTTATATAAAAGCCCGACATGCTATAGGTAAGGAGCTTCATTTGAGACAGTTTTTGCTGCATCAGAGATTGGTTGAGCCCTGCTTCCTCCAATAGAGTTTCCATTTCATTATTTAAAGAAACAATCAGGTGGGTTGTACTCAAAATCAGTAAACCTATGCCGGGTATAATTGTAATGGGCAAGTACCAGGTTTCCATACTTTTTAGAAGTGATTAGCTTTTATCAAGCGGTTCTAAATTTTGCAGAATAGTTGGTATCAACTCTGATATGGTAGGATGAATATGAACGGCCCGGCTGATGACAGTGTAAGGCTGATCAGCATACATCACATCCAGCAACGAATGAATGATTTCATCCCCATCAATACCAACTATAGTAGCTCCAAGGATCTTTTTGGTGTTAGCATCCACCAGAATTTTGATAAAACCTTTGGTTTCGCCTCTTTCCTTGGCACGTGCAATGCGCGACATTTTTCTGTACCCAATCAATATATTTTTACCGGAATTCCTGGCCTCCTCTTCATACATTCCGATATGGCTCAGAGAAGGATCAGTATATAATGCGTAATTCAAAATTCTGTCAGATACTCTACGAGGGTCATTATCGAACAAGTTAGCGGCAACGATCTCAAAGTCGTTGTAGGCTGTATGCGTAAAAGCTCCTTTGCCATTCACGTCGCCGAGAGCCCAAACACTGTCGACCGACGTTTTTAGTGTATCGTCTGTAGCAATGTATCTACGGTCATTGAGTTTAATATCAGTATGTTCCAAGCCCAGGTCATCTGTGTTGGGACGACGTCCGGTGGCAACCAACAAATGAGTTCCGGTGATGGTGGGTGTACCGCTCGAACATTTTAGGTTAACGGTAATTTGGCTGCCTTTTTGAGTGGCACTGATACATTCGGATTGTAGCCGAAACGTGATTCCTTCTTCTTCAAGAATATTTCGGAGCGTTTCTGATGTATCGGGATCTTCGCGGCCAATAATCTCATCGCCTTGTTCTATGACGGTAACCTCACTGCCAAATCGCCTGAACATTTGCCCGAACTCAAGCCCGATATAGCTACCTCCAACAATGATGAGATGTTCGGGAACTTTTTCGAGCTCCAGAATATCAGCGTTGGTCATGTAATCAACATGCTGAAGGGCCGTTGGGACAAAAGGCTTGGCTCCGGTATTGATGAATATTTTTTCGGCAGTCAGTGTTTTTTCGCCAACCTGAATCGTATGGTTATCGGTGAAACGAGCATGTCCCTCAATTACGGTTAGGTTTTCAGTTTCTCTTAGCCAGTTTTCTACTCCTTGGGTTGAATTTTGAACCAGCTTATCTTTTCTGGCTTTTACTTTCTTCAGATTTACTCTTATATCGCCATTGATCTCCACACCAAAGTCGTTTCCCCGTCGTGCCATATAAGCTGCACGTGCACTGGCTACCATGGCTTTTGTTGGGGTACAGCCGGTATTGACACAGGTTCCACCAAATTTATCTTTTTCGATGACGGCTGTTTTTAGACCCTCATTAGCGCAGCGGGAGGCCAGCGATGGACCCGCTTGTCCTGTTCCGATTACGATTGCATCAAAAGTTTGAATGTCTGACATGGTACTTTATATATCTGATTTGGGTGAGTGTTTATTAAGCCCGGGATTGCTGCACCGGAGGACAGGATGTATCAGCGTATGAGCAGTACACACAGCAATCTCCGTTTTGCGGTTTGGATACTTTGCCACAAGAGGGGCATTCCCAAAAATACTGACAGGAATCGTGGGGCATTTTTTCAGTTTGTGTAAACCCACAGTTCGGACAGCTAATAGTTGTATCTAAGTTCATTTTTTTCGTTTTCTGCTGCGTAAATGATCCATGATTCAGATTAATTTTCATAAAGTTCGGTTTCCGGCCAAAATACCAACCACGCAAAAGCAAAATAGTCTCCAAAGATTAGCGGCTCGAGTTGTTCTCCTTCCAATTCTCCTGAAACTGCTTTGCCTGAGATATCCCAGACGCTTTCTGTCTGTAGATCGCGAATCTCTCCTGAACGATAATCGAACTCCAGTGTCTGTCCGTTTATCACTCTGCTAAAAGCTCCTGTTGAACCGTCAGCCCGGGAGTTGGAAATTTCAGCAGCATCCAGTGCCGAACGGGCACCCTCCACATGAAAGATGGCTATAGGCTCATCTCCAACCGTATCGTTAATAACAGTCTCACCCTTGGTAACTGAGTAGGGATACGCTTTTTGAAGATCACCTGTGCGTACACCGATCACTTTCTCCATCGGCTTTAAGCGATCATCCTCAATTTCACCCATCAGAAAAGGAGTGTTGTCAACGTCATCGTAACCTGTATATGGATTTTGCCCGTAGGGCCTGTCATGGCCTGTATCTTTCGAAAGAACCTTTCCGTCCGGATAAGCATCTTTAAACTGCTCATAAGAGATAATTTGGCTCGGAAGTACTTTTAAATCTATGCCGGTATACTCGCCTACTACGGCTTCTCCTGTAAATTGCTGCCAAAGGGATTCGGTTTTCCGGTCAAACATGATCATGTCTGAGTGACGGAGGAATCCTGAAACTCCGAAGTCGTGAACTTCTCCATCAATTCGCCGGTCAAAAACGATAGCCGAATAGCAGAGAGGGCAGAATGTGACCAGAACCGGTGTATTATTAAACCAATCATTTACAATTTCGTGCCAAATCATAATCTGTAAAGGGTAGGCTCTGGAGATTCCTTCATGTTGGAAAGCGATGACGGGCTCCTCATCAGCTATCCATTTATCAGATTCATCAAATCGAACAAATTCCGGGTTATCAATGGAGGGAATTCCATCTTTAGGTGGCCCACCGCTTACGAGGGTCTCTAAGTCTATACTTTTCTTGGAAAGATCCGTTTTCCAATTATCAAAATTCTGGCTATTAACAGATTGAGGATTCACCAGGTAAAAGCTGAGCACCGAAAAAATTATAAATGAATACGTAAAAATTGATTTCATAAATACAGGTCTAAACGCCGTTTCTATTCAAAAGCTTGAAAAACAGATGATTTGTTGTCAGCAAATCTTACAAAATGCAATTGAATAGAGAGATCAATTAAGAAGTCCTTGAACCGCCGTCGCGAATTGTCAACACTAAAGAGCTAAAGGATCGCGATAGTAAATTTAGTTTCTCATGGATGGGTCAGTAATTGGGAGGCTAATCAGTTATTGCTACATTAAATAATGGTCTTTGTTGACGGTGGAATGGTGTGTGCCGATAAATTTAAGTTTCACCGCTTTAGCTACAGTTTCCATCTAGAAAAACCTTAAATTAACAGTCACTTTGAATGCTGAGTTGTTTGCAGTTTCTTGCTACACAAATCTAGTCTATTGAGCTTAAAAAAATGACATTAATGGTTGTATTCCCACAGAAATGGTTTTAAATAAACCTTGCAATAATTCTGTTTTGTTAGTGCCGAAATACTGGAGATTTGATAGGGTCTGTTTATGCGGTTGAGAAAATAATGCCGTGCAAACATAATCTTGCCTGATCGACTAACAGCGCATTAAACTGTTGAAAAAGTTAACATTGCCGAGTCATTGATTTCTAATATCGAGCAGATCTAAAATAAATTTTTAAACAATTATTATGACTGAAATCTTTTCCTTTCAGAATAAAATTAAACACGCTGACTGGCCTTACATCCTTCAAACATTCTTTTTTTACTTTGTACTCGTTGCCGTTGGCCGTTTAGTCTTTTCGGGTGTGGCCTATACGATATACCTGCTTACGGTCACTCTGTTTTTCATCATTATATCACTATTCCATATCTACCGTTTACAGGCTGCTGAACGGGAACATTTGCAGTATAAAACACAAATTCTCAATGAAATCTATAAGCTTCTTCCGGTACGCGCCCCGCTTCCTCCAATGACCGGCTGGGCAGCTACACCGGAACTTTCAGCATTTTTGTTAAAGACTATTCAGAAGTATCGTCCTGCCACAATTGTTGAGATTGGCAGCGGCATTACGACTCTTATTTCAGGATATTCACTTGAAAAATTCAATATTGACGGAAAGATTATTTCGTTTGACCATGATCCACTGTTTGCATCAAAAACAGTGGATGAAATCAAATTACATGGATTGTCTGATAAGGCGGAAATTCGTGTCGCACCTCTAGAAAAGGTTACGATTGAAAACGAAGAGTGGCTATGGTATTCTACAGATAAAATTAAGTTTGACCAGTCAATTGATCTGGTTGTTGTGGATGGCCCCCCGGTAAAAACACAAAAAAATGCACGATATCCCGCAATGCCGATGCTGTATAAATATTTGAGTGAAAATGCAGTTGTGATAGTGCATGATACGAACAGATCTGAAGAAACAGCGATTATTAATCTGTGGCTAGAGAAGTTTGAAGATTTCACTGTTGAGAAATTCCACACTGAAAAAGGAATTACACTACTAAAACGAGGCTTTTAAGAAGTTGCGAACAACACAGAATTTATCTTAGAAACTTTAGCTGAAGCCAGTTTCTCAGTTTTTCCCAGTCATCTGCTGAAATTACACTTAACATCGTGGCTGCCACGCTAAAAACAAAAAGGTACATTACAATCCCAAAAACAAGTCCCACCACAACACTTTCAGGATCAAAAAATAAGCTTCTGGAGTACCAAACCGGGATAGCAACCAGTACAGAGGTTCCCAGCACTTTTAAATAGAAAGGGAAAGGAAGTACTTTATAAGCCGGAAGATCCATGTGCCCTCCTATTCGCCTCAAGGTTATATACCAGTTATACATGTTCGCTATAAATGTTGCAGCTGCGGTACCGGTAATACCAAACCAGATTGTAAATGGAATACTTAAAGCAATATTGGCCACTACCAAATTTAAGCTGAGATAAAACACACCTTTTGTGTCTCCAAAGGCTTGTAGAATACTGCCGTAGTGTGTAATCCTCATCAACACTATGAGGTTGTAAATTTGGAAAGGTAACACAGCATTCGAGTAATCCTCTCCTTCAGATTCGGCTATCAATGAAATCAGGTCGGGAGCTATTACAATCGACATTATTGTGAGCGGAATAACAAGCAGACTCACCTTTTCTACACCTTTGTACCACAGCTCCAGCAACTCTTCCTTTTTTTCCTCCAATTGAAATGCTACGTACCGGCTGATGAGTACTGAACCCACGGCAAATGGAATGACACGGATTATAGGCATTTCCTGAGCTCCTACCGAATACTCTGCATAAGCAGTAGCTGAAAGCAGAACGGAAACGATAAATTTATCTGCATAGCGGTTAATTTTATTTACCAGGGCTGAAAACCCCAAAGGAACCGAAAAATTGACCTGTTCTTTAAGGGAAACCTCAGAGTCTGAAATTTTTCCATCCGGTAATACGAGTTGAAGCCAAATATATGATCCCACGAAGCGTATTACTCCATAGATTACAAAACCAAGCATAGCAACTTCAAGGCTGTATCCAAGCGCTAAAGGCCCAATCAGACAGACAAACACAAGCAGACTGGTTGACATTTCGTACCATGCCGAATCTTTTTGACGATCCAGGGCAAGCAGAATATTTGTGGTTGGCCATGTAGGAATTTCAAGCAGTGCTATAAGAGCCACCCAGGGCAAAAGGTTCTGCACCTGAAACGCACTTGCAGGCTCCCACTCGCTTAGTAACCAGGGTGCAAAATAACTGACGCCCAAAATGATTATTCCGGCGACCAAAGCAGTTAGTAAAAGAATGGAGATCGTTTGCAGTACAAACGCTTTCCTGGCGCTGCCGCCAACACGCTCAAAATAGTAGAACACACTTTCCGGGAAACCGAGTGTAGCCATATTTCGGGCAATCTCGTGTATCATCAACAGGTACATCAGGATGGCAACATCTGTTTTAGACAGCAATTGCAGAGTGGCAATTACAATAGCCAGATCTATCACAGTTGTGATGATGCGGGAAAACACCACTACACCCGTTTTTTCGGTAAGATTATCGTTTTTTTTACCCAACTGTCAAAACCTGATCCATTCGTTGCGCGAGGGTTGATGTTGCAGCTTCTATCGTAAATTTATAAGGGTAACTTTTCCGGTTACTCTTTTTTGATTTGCCTGCTTTCTTTTCTGAGATTCGTTCTTCAAGAAATAAAGCGATTTTTTTGGGTTGATCCGGATTGATCTGCGTCCCCTGTCCGACCGATTCAAGAATAGTACCAACTTCAGTGTTTGGAGCGACCGATAACACGGGCCGGTCGGTGGCAAGGTAATCCCACAATTTAGCGGGAATAATATTTTTTCGTCTATGATCGGTACTGACAAGTAACAAATCTGCTTTCTCTAAAACATTCATCGTCTGAGAGGGTAACACAGGATTGTGAACGATAAACTGGTCTCCTAAATTTAGATTTTCAATCATCTCTGTATCTTCATTGCTCATCGTACCAAAAGAATGAATTTTCAATCGTTTCTTTTTTTCAGGGTCCATAGAACTTACGGCCAATGCAATGGGCTTTGCCGGGCTTAGTTTTCTAAACCTTCCAAAAAACAGAACATGAAAATAATCATCATCCAGTACAACGTCCCAATCCATACTTTTTTGGTTTAAAAGCGGATCGTACGCGTTGTAAATTGTAGATGTTTTATCATCCTGTAAATGGTAATGTTTTTTGTAGAGCTTCTCGGTTTGCCGGGATGTGAATACCAGGTGATCAGCGGATTCGACATATTTTTTTTCTGTTTTACGGTCAATCCGGTGCGATAATAAAGATCTCGGGCGCAAGTTAACCTCCGAAAGTGTCCATGGATCACGAAAATCAGCAATCCACGGAATGTTTAGTTCCTGTGATAGTTTGTGACCTAGCCAATGCCCCGACCAGGGATCACCCGTACTCCAAATCAAATCCGGATTATATTTGGCCACATCTTTTTTGATGGATGAATATCTGAGCAAAAACAATAGAACCCAGGTATCTAACGGTATATGCTTATCAATTTGATCAGAAATAAATCCGGAAATTCTATTCGGTCTCTTTTTATGAGCAGATGGCTCCTTTGCTGCTGAAGTTGTACGATCAAAAGGGGGAGTTATTTCCACTATTGAAACGCCGTTTAGCAGTTCTTGCTCTTTATCCGTGAGTTGGCTTTCGTTTGATTTGATTGTTAATACAGTGGGATTCCAGCCGAATTTTTTCAATCTGATTGCAAATTTGAAAGGTCTTAATGATGCAACTCGGCGCCGCGGAGGAAAATATGGGGCAATCATGAGAACATTCTTCATTCGGCTAATTTAACCAACATAGTTTCTTTCAACAATTAAAAGTAGTGCACGGTAACAGATTAGACCTTGATGGTAAAATACTGTGTTCAATTGAATTAATAAGTGAAAAGATTCAGAGACTACTGAGCGATGAAAGAGTAGTCAAATTTTGATCTGCCTGAAAAGAGTTGAAGGTGAAAGTGTTCGCAAAATCTTTTTTCGTAAGAAATATTCGAGTGACCGCGTCTACTTAACTGTAAATACTAAATAAAACAGATCGTACAATGAACAAAGTAGCTGTTGTTGTTTTAGCAGAAGCCGGAAGTCATGAATCACTGGGACGAATTGTTAATGCACTTGAGTTCGCCAAAGAGTTACAGGATCATGATGATGAGGTAAAAATTGTTTTCGACGGAGCCGGAACCACATGGGTGCCTAAGCTAGCAGATGAAGAGCACGATGCCCATCCACTTTATCAGGCCGTGAAAGGGAATATTCACGGAGCTTGCAAATTTTGCTCTAAGGCATTTGGGGTCATCAATGAAGTAAATAAAACTGACATAGATCTTTTGGATGATTACGATGATCACCCGAGCCTGCGTACATTTATTAAGGACGGGTATCAAATTGTGACTTTTTGATTGACAAGCGACAAACGCATAACTCCTCAAGGTAGCCCGGTTAGTAGCCGGGTTACTTTATTTATTTAAACAGAAACTCTCCAAGCCAAAATACAATATGAAGCCCCCTGACTTTTCGAATTTAAAAGCACTGTTCATAAACTGCACGCTGAAAAAGTCACCCCGGCAAAGTCATACCCGCGGACTTATTGATGTTTCCATGAAAATTATGGAGAAAGAGGGAGTAAATGCGGAATGTATCCGTTTTACCGATTATGATGTAGCCCCCGGTGTATATCCGGATATGACAGAATATGGAGCAGAGAAAGACGATTGGCCTGAAATTTGGGAAAAGGTAAAATCAGCAGATGTTTTGGTGATAGGTACTCCCATCTGGCTTGGTGAAAAGTCTTCCGAAGCAACAAAATTGGTCGAACGTCTATATTCTATGAGTGGTCTGCAAAATGAAAAAGGGCAGTATATTTACTATGGGAAGGTTGGAGGATGCGTTATTACGGGAAACGAGGACGGTATTAAGCATTGTGCGATGAATATGCTTTATTCACTTCAACATGTAGGGTATACAATTCCGCCGCAGGCTGACTGCGGGTGGATTGGTGAAGCCGGTCCCGGGCCGAGTTATTTGGACAGAGAATCAAACGCTCAAAATAATCAGTTTACGAACAGGAATACGACGTTTATGACGTACAACCTGCTTCATCTTGCCAGTATGCTGAAGGATCAGGATGGATATTCAAACTATGGGAATTCACGTGAAGCGTGGGATGACGGGACACGCTGGAATTTTGAAAATCCGGAGTACAGGTAAGAATTTTGTTTTGAATCGTATCTAATTGATGTGTGAGCAGGTATTGCCCCCGCTAAGGTACTTAGAAACCAAATTTTAATCATTATGAAAACACCAGCTACATTATTCTATAAAGCTCTAGGCGTTACTTTTTCAGTTTTGCTTCTCCTTTTTACAATTTCCGCTTGCGAAACCAATTCGGTTTCGGGAGGCAATTTTGGAGGAATAGATATCGACACGGATGTTGATTGGCTGGTTCCGGAACATCAGGTATTGGATGGAGGACCCGGTAAGGATGGAATTCCGCCTATCGAAAATCCCAAGTTTACCACAGCCTCTGAGGTAGATTTTATTCCTGATGAAAGGCGGATCATTGGTATGGTGAAAGGAGGAGAAGTTGTGGGCTACCCGGTTCAGATACTGGAT